>ERZ772880.2351-NODE-2351-length-14651-cov-4.987942_pt1 | contig 14651 bp, 9 predicted proteins | sample MGYA00580577_ERZ772880 | MGnify/ENA primary metagenome ERZ772880 (study PRJEB29015, sample SAMEA2737705) | human gut metagenome | biome: human gut; feature: human-associated habitat; material: faeces | place: China | collected 2012 ... | reverse complement strand
CGGTTTTGCAGCGACCATTGCGCCTCGTCGCCGGCCGTGCGGTCGGTGCCCAGCAGGTTGTCGAACGATCCCTTGTGGCATTTGCCCGGCTCGGCCGTGATGACGGGGTAGACCAGTACGGCGAAGGCGGGGCGTACCTCTTCGGGGAGCATCGTGGCGGCCGAAGCGGCCAGATGGCCGCCCGCCGAGAAGCCCATGATGCCCACGCGCGAAGGATTGACGCCGTACTCCGCGGCATGGTCGCGGATGTAGCGCAGTGCCGCTTCGGCGTCTTCGAGCGGCACCTGGCAATGTCCGTTGGGCAGGCGGTATTTGAGTGCGACGACCGTGATTCCTTCGGCCGAGAGCCACTCGCCCACTTCGTGCCCTTCGCGCGGCATCGAGACGAAGCGGTAGCCGCCGCCCGGGCAGACGACGACGGCCTGTCCGGTCGCCTTGTCCGGCGCTGCGGGATAGATGAAGAGTTCGGTGTCGACCGTGTTGTAGAGGTTGCCGTTTTTCTCTTTCTGGGGGCCTGCATCCTCGTTGGAGTGGGGTGCCGAGGCGTTGTCCCACAATTTGACCACCTTGACCTGGGCGGAGGCGGTCAGCGCCGCCGCGAGGGCGACGAGCGTCAGCAATCGTTTCATGGTTATCGGGGTTTAGAAGTTGGTTTCTGATCTTCGTGTGCAAGCATGGCCAGCCTGTCGAGAATGTCGGCGCGCCACTGTGCACGGTAGATATGGGCGGGGTCGAGTGCGCCGCCGTGGCCGCCGCTGGGATAGATGCGCAGCGAACACCCTTTCACGCCGTTGCGTTTGAGCGCTTCGTAGAAGAGCGTGCTGTTGACGGGCGGCACGGTGCGGTCGTCGTCGGCGAGCAGCAGCAGCGTGGGCGGTGTCGAGGCGGTCACGCGGTTTTGCAGCGACCATTGCGCCTCGTCGCCGGCCGTGCGGTCGGTGCCCAGCAAGTGGTCGAACGACCCTTTGTGGCATTTGCCCGGTTCGGCCGTAATGACGGGATAGATCAGCACGGCGAAGGCGGGGCGCACCTCTTCGGGGAGCATCGTGGCGGCCGAAGCGGCCAGGTGGCCGCCCGCCGAACACCCCACGATCCCCACCTGCGCGGAGTCGGCGCGGAAGTCCGGAGCCGTGCGGCGCAGGTAGCGCAGCGCCGCTTCGGTGTCTTCGAGCGGTACCTCGCATCGGCCGTTGGGCAGGCGGTATTTCAACACGGCGGCGGTGACGCCGTGTTCGGCCAGCCAGCGTCCGACGGCGTGGCCGTCGCCTCCGATCGAGAGGAAGCGGTAGCCGCCGCCCGGACAGACCACCGCCGCCTGTCCGGTTGCACGTGCCGGGTCGGCCGCATAGACGTACAGAACGGCTTCGGTCGTATTGAACAATCGGTCTTCCTCGACCCGCTCCCCGCCCCGCAGTCCGTTGTCGTGGGGTGCCGAGGCGTTGTTCCACAGCTGGACGATCCGCTGTTGCGCGCCGGCGGTCAACGCGGCGGTGAGAGCGGTCAGTACGAGGAGTCGTCGCATCAGAGGACGATATTGATGATCTTGCCTTTGACGACGATCACTTTTTTCGGCGCCTTGCCGTCGAGCCATTTCTGTGCGGCGGGCCGTGCTACGATGTCGGCCGTGATCTCATCCGGCGACGCCGTCAGGGCGTACTCCTGCTTGAACCGCAGCTTGCCGTTGATCATGACCGGATATTCGAACGACTGCTCGACCAGATAGCTTTCGTCGCAGACGGGGTAGGGGGCGTCGCAGACCGACGCGGTATGTCCCAGCTGTTCCCAGAGCTCTTCGGCGATATGCGGCGCGAAGGGTGCGAGCAGGGCGACGAGCGGTTCGAGAATCGCGCGCTTGCGGCATTCGCCCAGTTCGTTGAGGCAGATCATGAAGGCTGCCACCGACGTGTTGAACGAGAAGTTCTCGATGTCCTCGCGGACCTTCTTTATGGTCTTGTGCAGCGTCTTCAACTCCTTCGGAGTGGGGGCCTCGTCCGTCACGGCCAGCGCGTCGCCGGCGTGGAAGAGCCGCCAGAAACGGCGCAGGAACTTGTGCACGCCGTCGATGCCGTTCGTGTCCCACGGCTTCGACTGTTCGAGCGGGCCGAGGAACATCTCGTACATGCGCAACGTGTCGGCGCCGTACTGGTCGACGATATAGTCGGGGTTGACGACGTTGAACATCGATTTCGACATCTTCTCGATCGCCCAGCCGCAGACGTATTTCCCGTCTTCGAGGATGAACTCGGCGTCGGCGAACTCGGGCCGCCATGCGCGGAAGGCGTCCAGATCGAGCTGGTCGTTGCGGACGATGTTCACGTCGACGTGGATCTCCTGCGTCTCGTAGGACTCTTTCAGGCCGAACGAGACGAACTTGTTGGTACTGACGACGCGGTAGACGAAATTCGAGCGGCCCTGGATCATGCCCTGGTTGACCAGCTTCCGGAAGGGTTCGGGCTCGCACACGCAGCCCAGATCGTAGAGGAACATGTTCCAGAAGCGCGAATACATCAGGTGGCCCGTCGCATGTTCGATGCCGCCCACGTAGAGGTCGACCGACCGCCAGTATTCGTCCGCTTCGCGGCCGACGAGCGCGCGGTCGTTGTGCGGGTCCATGTAGCGCAGGTAGTAGGCGGACGAACCTGCGAACCCGGGCATCGTCGACAGTTCGAGCGGATCGCCGTCGGCCGTCGTCCACCCCGCTGCGCGGGCCAGCGGCGGTTCGCCCTCTTCGGTGGGGCCGAAGTCGCTGACGGGCGGCAGTTCGAGCGGCAGCGCCGATTCCGGCAGCGGGCGGGCGATTTCGTCGCGATAGTAGATCGGGAAGGGTTCGCCCCAGTAACGCTGGCGCGAGAAGATGGCGTCGCGCAGCCGGTAGTTGACCAGCCGTTTGCCCAGTCCGCGCTGCTCGATGGCGTCGAACATCTTTCCGATCGCCTCCCTGACCTCCATGCCGTCCAGAAAACCGGAGTTGATGAGTTTGCCCTCCTTGGCGTCGTAGGACTCCTTGCTGATGTCGCCGCCTGCGACGACGGGCGTGATTTCCAGTCCGAAATGACGGGCGAAGGCATAGTCGCGCGAATCGTGCGCCGGCACGGCCATGATCGCTCCGGTGCCGTATCCCGCCAGCACGTAGTCCGAGATGTAGATCGGTATCTCGCGTCCCGTGAAGGGGTTGACGGCATACGAACCGGTGAAGACGCCGCTCACGCGCCGCGTCTCGGCGATGCGCTCGCGCTCGGAGCGTTTCTGGGTCTGTTCGAGGTAATCCTCGACGGCCGTCTTGTTTTCGGGCGTGGTGAGCTCGTTGACCCATTCGTGTTCGGGAGCGATGACCATGAAGGTGACGCCGAAGATCGTGTCGGGGCGCGTGGTGAAGATTTCGAGTTTGCGGTCGAAACCGCGCACGTCGAAGAAGACCTGTGCACCCTCCGAGCGGCCGATCCAGTTACGCTGGATCTCTTTGAGCGATTCGCTCCATTGGAGCGTTTCCAATCCGTCGAGCATTCGCTGCGCATAGGCCGTCACGCGCAGCAGCCACTGCTTCATGCGTTTCTGTACGACGGGATAGCCGCCGCGCACCGACAGCCCGTCCTTCACCTCGTCGTTGGCCAGCACCGTACCCAACTGCGGGCACCAGTTGACCATCGTGTCGGCGCGGTAGGCCAGGCGGTAGTTCTGCAACACCTGTTCGCGCCGGTGCTCGTCCATGCCCGCCCAGTCGGCGGCCGTGAAATGCAGTTCGGCGGTGCAGGCCGCATTCACCCCTTCGGTGCCGCTGCGGGCGAACGCCTCTTCCAGCTCCCCGATCGGGCGCGCCTGCTGCCTGTCGCGGCAATAGTAGCTGCCGAACATTTTCAGGAAGGCCCACTGCGTCCACTTGTAGTAGCCCGGGTCGCAGGTGCGCACTTCGCGGTCCCAGTCGAACGAGAAGCCGATCTTGTCGAGCTGTTCGCGGTAACGGGCGATGTTGTGTTCGGTGGTGACGGCCGGATGCTGTCCCGTCTGGATGGCGTATTGTTCGGCCGGCAGACCGAAGGCGTCGTAGCCCATCGGATGCAGCACGTTGAAACCGCACTGGCGCTTGTAGCGTGAGAAAATGTCCGAAGCGATGTACCCCAGCGGGTGCCCGACGTGCAGGCCGGCGCCCGACGGGTAGGGGAACATGTCGAGAACGTAATATTTCGGACGTGCGAGGTCGACTTCGACGTGGTAGGTTCCGCGCTCCCGCCAGCGCTGCTGCCATTTGGGTTCCAGTTCCTTGAAATTGTATTCCATATTAAGAGCTAATTTTCCGGTTCGAGTGCGAGGACTTATGCGCGTGGCGCGTGTTATCGAGGATTCCGTCCGATCCGTGCCGAAACGCCGTCTGTCCGTGCCGAAATTTATCTTCCGGCAAAAATAATAAAATAAAATGAAGAATCGACCCTGCCGCGGCCTCAATATGGCAATTCGTACGGAAGGGACGCCCTGAAAACGTCGTGGATATACGAACGCAGAAACTGCTCGAAAAGTTCTCCGAACTCTTCGAAGAGGTTCTCTCCAAAAAGGAGAGGGAGATCATGACGGTCTGACCGTTTGTTCCGATAACTTAACAACCGGACCTGCTGACAGCAAGTCCGGTTGTTAAAGTCAGCCAGGTCCGACCTATTCGGCGGCCCGTACGATATACGAGAACTTGTACGAACTGCGCCAGAAGTTGTTGTAGAAATTGTTGCCCGGCGTATCGCCCGACGCATCCGGCAGGGCGAAATCGAAGAAAAGATTGCCCGAAGTATCCCTGCTGAAAGTCATCGTCGAGGTAATATTGTTCTTCGAAATCTTCATCTGGTTGGTCGAGAGATCCAACATCCAGTCGGACTCTCCGGCAGGGATCAGATGTCGCAGGCGCGGGTCCATATCCAGCGGAGCATCCTCGGTGTACTCGCCCGGATAAACACCCTTGAACGACCCGTATAGCCCGTCGGCTCCGGCGGCATTGATGATCTTGCCCGTAAATTTTCCGTCGACCATCTCTTCGTTCATCGTAATGGTGATGATGTTATCCAACTCCGGCGAGGCGAACAACCCGAACTCGGAACCGCCCATCGAAGTATCCCACTTTCCGGTACCGTTGCCGCTGATATTCTGGTCCAGGTATATCTTGATGTCGCTGACAGCCCACGTGCCGACATAGAACGGATCGTAGGGTTTGAGGTAGACCGTCCAAAGCACCTGTTTTCCGGTTTGGGAACGCACGATAATACGCGCCTTGCGTTCGGGATTCCGGAAATCGAGCGTACCGCCGTCGGAGACATCCGCCGTGGCATAGGCCGAAAGGGCCAGCGCCTCGACCCTGACCGCTTCCCATGGGTAATCGGCCTGTTCGAAGATATAGAGGGTCACGGTTCCCTGATTGTCGTCCACCCGTTCGATGGTGGCTTTACCCAGTTGTCCCGTCAGTTGGATGTCGAGGATCGAGCACTCGTTGCTCGGCTCCTTTTCGTCGATATCCTTCGTGCAGGAAGCTATAACCAGGCACGAAAGGAACAATGCAATATGTTTCAGATTTTTCATAATGCTACAAATTGGGATTCAGGTCTATTTCACGCTGCGGGATCGGATAGTAGGCAGCTTCGGCCTCGCTCAGTCCGGCAGCCTTGATATCGGTGGTCGTAACCGAGGCCGTGCGGCGCAGGTCGTAGAGCCGGTTGCCCTCGAAAGCCAGTTCCAGAGCACGTTCTTTAATCACGGCTTCGCGGAATTTATCCGTCGTCATTCCGGACGGAAGCGGCGTAACGCCGGCCCTTTCGCGGATACGGTTCACATAGGCCAAACCCGCTTCGGGTCCCGCCGCTTCGGCATACACCAACGCAATGTCCGAAAAACGGATCAGGTAAGGTCGGGCACTGGTGCGTTCGCCGATAAAATCAGGGTCGACGTACTTGCTCGAAAAGTATCCCTTGACCTGATTGGGTACGATCGGATTTCCGGAAGCATCGTAGATGTCGCGGTGAATCAACTCGGTACGACGTTTGTCTGTGGTGCTGAACTGCGTTTCGACGAATTCGTCATTACAGAGGAAAACACCCCAACCGTTGCCGTTGGCCCGCTGCAAGTCACCATTGCCGTAACGGATGTAGAACGGTACGGAGTTGTTCGACGGCAGGAAAAGCAGGGGCAGTTTGGAGTAGTTACCCTCCTGCGTACCGCTGCGGTCGATCGGCATGATGAAGATATGCTCGGGCCCCGTGGGTTTGTCCACGTCGTAAATATCGCGCAGGTTGGTGTCGAAATCATACACGTTCTTGTAATCACGGACAACCTTCCCCGCCCAATAGGCGGCGCTGTCGTACATGATCCGAGGCTCACGGCGCATCTCTGTATAACGGTGAACGTTGTGCTCCTTCGAAGACGCGATGGTCAGGTAGGCCTTTGCCATCAGCGACTGCGCAGCCACCTTGTCCGCCCGTCCGAAAACTTTGTTGACTTCGAGCAGGTTGTCCGCCCGGGTCAGGTCGCCTAAGATCAGATCATAAAGCTGGTCGAGGCCCGTTGCCATCGGAGGCGTTGTCTGCGATAGCTCCGCCACCATCTTTGTCTGCACGGGCACGATGCCGAACGTACGCACCAGATTGAAATAGTTCCATGCACGCAGGAAATAAGCTTCGCCGAGAATTCGGCGGCGCGCCGTCTCGCTCAGCACCGAACTGTTTTGGATATGGTCGATCACCGTATTGGCTCGGTTGATCGCGATGTAGCAGTATTTGAAATAGTATTGCAACTGCTCGGTCTCGCGGTTCGCGATCCAGTTCTCAAGCTGATAGACATCACCCGCCTCGTCGCTCTTGGGCGACATCGTCTCGGTGGGGATGTCGCCGATGTAGAAGATGCCGCGTGAATATTCGAGGAACGTCAGGGCATTGTAGGCATAGAGAAGACCCGACTCGGCATCGGTCTCGCTCTTGTAAAAATTGTCGTCGGAATAGAATCCGTACGGCTCCTCCTGCAGGTCGCACGCTGTGAGCAACCCGCAGAGCGAAATGATATAAAGCAGATTTTTCATAATCGTAGTTTAGAATTTCAAGTCCAGACCGATGGCATATTTCCGCAGTCGGGGATAACCGCCCCAGTAGATACCGTCGACACCCACTTCGGGATCGTAACCGTCGAATTTGGTGAAGGTATAGGCGTTCTCTATATTGGCGAACACGCGCACGCTGCGAATAAAGGCCTTGCGGACGGGAATCGTATAGCCGATATTGATGTTTTGCAGGCGGACGAACGAACCGTCGTGGACGAAGTAGTCCGAGAACAGGTAGCTGCGCGTCGAATTCAGGCGCGGATATTCGTTTGTCGGATTGTCGGGCGTCCAGCGCTTGATCTTCACGCGCGGATCGTAAGTATAGCCGTTATAAATGACGTCGTTGCCGAATACGCCGTTGAGAAATACCGACACGTCGAGATTCTTGTAGCGGAACGACAGGTTAAGGCTGGCTGTGAAGTCGGGATTCGGATCGCCGATGATGCAGCGGTCCCGGTCGTCGATGGCATAGTCTCCGTTTAGATCCACGTATTTGAGCTCGCCGGGCTGGTCCTTGCCGTCGGAACTCATGAAGCCAGGGTCCTCTCCCTGCTGGATGATACCGTTCACCCGATAGCCGTAGAAGACATACATCGGATAGCCGATGGCATAGACGCTCGGATTGCCGTTGAACATCGACAGCGACTGGCCGCAAACCTCGTACTGCATGCCCGTGAGGTAATCGGTGCTCAGGCCACTCGAAACGGCATTCCCCAGATCGGTCACCTCGTTGCGGTTCCGCGAGAAGATGAACGTCGCGGAAAAGGAGGTATTCTTCCGGCTGACGATATCGCCGTCGAGCGTGAGTTCGAAACCGCGGTTCCGGATATTGCCGTCGTTGACCCACATCTTGTCATAACTGCTCGACAGCGGCAGGTATTTCTCACGCAGCAGATCGGTAGTGTACTTGTCGTAGTAATCCATCGTCACGCGCAGGCGGCGTTTGAAAAAGGCGAGGTCGACACCCAGGTTCCACTGGCGGGTCGATTCCCACCTCAGATCGGGGTTGGCAATGCCGCCCCAGAGGATATAGCGGTCATTGGCGCCTTCGCGGCCGGCTTCATAGCCCGGGCCGATGGCCGTCTGCCATTTGTCCGCGAACCAGTATTTCTCGGTTCCGTAGCGGTTGAGCGTCTGGTAAGGCGAAATGCCCTGATTGCCCGAAATTCCCCAGCTGGCCCGGATCTTGAACTCATCGAAAACGTTGAGCTTCTGCATCCACGGCTCATTGTGGAGTTTCCAGCTCACGGCGCCCGAAGGGAAATAGCCCCACTTGTTGTTTTTGCCGAATTTCGACGAACCGTCGGCACGCATGGTGAACGTGAAGAGATATTTATCGTCGAGCACGTAGTTCAAACGGCCGTAGAACGAGAGCAGTTTACTGTTCTGATACGTGTTGTTTATCACGTTCTTCTGGGGATTGCCCGCACCCATGTTCTCATTGCCGAGGGCGTCGTTCACGAAATCATAGGCCGTAGTGCCGAGCGTCCGGCCCATGTTGTAGTCGAAGGAGTGTCCCGCCATGACCGACAGGTTGTGCCGGTCGGCAAAAGTCCGCTGAAAAGTAACATAGGTCTCGCTCAGCACATCCTGCGACAGGGTATTGTTCATTTGCGCGATACCGTTCATGTCGTGCGCCTCCTGCGAAGTGTTCGAAGCGTTGTAGACATCCTGCACGGAGGTCGAATAGTTGTAATTGAGCTGCGTGCGGATCTTCAATCCCTCGACGATCTCCCACTCGGCTGCCAGCGACGAAATGAGGTCGCGGCCCTGCGTCTCGTTCTTGACGTTGTCGGAGATAATGAGCGGATGGCCGAAGTCGGTTTCCGAAGCGACGAAATAATTGCCGTCCTCATCGTAAACGGGCCATAACGGGTTGCGGCCGTATTCGAGCGTGTTGTTTACATGACGCTTGTGGATCGAAAGGATGTTCGAGGTCTGAAGCGTGAAATTCTTGGCCAGTTTGTACGAACCGTTGAGCGTGACATTGCCTTTGCGGAAATTATCTTTCTTGTAGACACCTTCGTCGTCGAAATAATTAAGGCTCAGATTGATCGCCGCCTTGTCGGTGGAGTGCGACAGCGTGGCCGTCGTATTGTTGACCACGGCCGTACGCATGCAGAGGTCGGCCCAATCGGTGTTCGACCACTTGCCCTGTTGGATCTCGATGAGTGACGGATAGTAGGTGCCGTTGTTGTACTGACCTGTGTAGAGGGCCGGCAGCCCGGCGTTGGTCAGCTCCTCGTTGGCGATCTGCGCCATTTGCAGCGGGTTGCGCCAGACGTTGAGTTTGTCGGTGAACTGCCCGATGGTGGTCCGGTGGTTCACCGAAACCTGAGTCGACCCGCCTTTGGCGGTGCGGGTCTGGATCAGGATCACGCCGTTGGCGCCGCGGGAACCGTAGATGGCCGAGGAAGAGGCATCTTTCAGGATCTCGATCGATTCGATGTCCGAGGGGTTGATCTGCGACAGGTTGCCGGCGTCGCCGATGGGGAATCCATCGACTACGATCAGCGGGGTGTTCGAACCGTTGAGCGAACTGTTGCCGCGGATACGCACTACGGCGCCCGCCCCGGGATCCTGCGAAGTGTTCATGATTTGCAGTCCGGCGGCACGGCCCTGCAACAGTCCCTCGATCGACGGGGCCGAGATGTCCTTGATGGCATCCATCTTCACGGAAACGACCGATCCGGTCAGGTCGCTCTTTTTCATGCTGCCGTAACCGATGACGACCACGTCGTCGATCAGTGCCTCTTCGGCCTCGAGCACGATATCGAGGAAGGTCACTCCTGCCGTAACGGCGACCTCGCGGGTTTTGTAGCCGACGAATCCGACGGAGAGCACGGCTCCGTTCTTGGCGCGGACCGTGAAATTACCCGCAATGTCGGTACTGGTTCCGGTTGTCGTTCCCTTGATAATGACGCTGGCTCCGACGAGCGGCTGTCCGTCGGCCGTCACGCGCCCCTGAATCTCAACCTCATTCTGGGCGGATGCGCCGACAGTGAGGAAAAGGGAGGCGAAAAGCGCCAGAAGCCATCTGTCCCGCAGGCGTAGGTTTGCTGTATTCATGGTGTCTGAGTTTTAGTGTTTTGTTTGATTGTCAATTTTACCGTCGAGATAGTCGCTGGCATAGATGAATGTTCCGGCGCTCCATCCCAGCATCGTGGGCATGTCGTATTCGTTGCTGACATTGATGTTCCCCTCCCGGACATTGTACTTTTCCCACAGGTTATGGGTTTCGCCGAAGGTCTTCACGACCATCGCAGCGTATTTCTCCGCAATACGCCGTGCGTCCTGCCTGTAACCGTAGGCATCGAGCCCCCGGATGGCCAGATAGACGACCGGAGGCCACGTATTGGGATAAGACCACTGGTAGTCGTAGTCATAAGGTTCGTCCTCGCATACGGCGATTCCGTATTCGAACTCTAACCGTCCGAGCGCCTTTTTCACGAGGATTCGGGCCTGTTCCGCATCCGGAATTCCGGCATAAAGCAGACTGAACACTGCACCCGAAACGACCGTCGAACGGCGGCCGTTGACGAAGTCGTAGTCATAATAAACACCATCCTCCCCGAGGCAGTAGCGGTTTATCAGCCCGCGACGCTTTTCGGCCCGTGCCTTCCACGTTCCGGCAGCCTTGGAATCGCCCAACAGAAGGGCGTAGCGGGCGAAGAGCGTTTCGTAAATATAGAGATTGGCATTGAGGTCTACCGGACAGAAATCTGCACAACGGCGTTCGAAACGGGGATTGAAGTCCCAGCCCGACTCTGCCTCGGCGGCAAAATGCGTCCCCAGTCGCAGAATCTCCGTGTCGGAAAGTCCCCGGTTGCGAAAATCGGTATTGAGCCGTTGCCCTCCGGTAGTGACGAACTCCTGTTTGAGTTCGTCGCTTGCAGACGAGGAGTAGCGGTTGAGCCCGACAGGCGTAATGCGCTGCGTCATCCAGAAGTCATACTCCTTCTGCAAGGTCGTAAAAGCTCCGGCCAGCCAGTTCGTGTCTTCGGTCTGTTCGAAGATCCGGTCGACCATCATGCAGAGGAAAGGAGGCTGTGAGCGGTTGAGATACCACGTCCGGCTGCCATTGGGCATATAGCCGTATCGGTCGACCAGATAGAGCATGTCCTCAGTGTTGTTTTTCGCCAGATCGAGGCGTCCGTCGCGTACGAGCCCCTCGTTGGTGAAGTAGGTATCCCAATAATAGAGTTCCTGAAAGGTCTGGCTGACGCTGGGAACCGTATAGGGGCGCGGCAGCCCGATCAGCGTCTGCGAATCGGTCGGATTGTACTGTACCGACGCATCCCACGACGTGCGGATGAAATCGCGCACGCAGGCGATCTCCTCCTGCGAAACCGACGGATGATGTCCACAGGAAACAGCGGTCAGTGCCAGCATGCTCCCCAGAAAAGTTCGTATTTCGTTCATCTCTGGCGGGGATTATTCATAAATGCCGGCTATGTCCTTCTCCAGCAATATCTGCTCCCCTGCGACGAAGGTCTTGAAATCCTCCTCCGAAACGCAGCCCGGATAAGGGCCGAAGAAATGATTCGTATCCTTGTTCCGCCAGACCAGCACATAGGCTACGGGAACGCCCGCAATGGCTTTCGAAAGTTTTTCGGTCCACCATTTCGACTGGGAGGTATTGTTTTCGAGCCCGGTCTCCGTAAACGCGAACGGCTTGTTTTTCAGGTAGGCGATATGTTTAAGCAGGCGCATCAATCGCAGGCCGTTGGTCTCGATGGCCCAGGAACTGCGGTCATAGGCATCCAGACCGAGTACGTCGACATAGGCATCGCCCGGCCAGAATTCGAGATAATTGTCCTGCGAACTGACGATATCGGGCGAGTAGACATACAGCAGGTTATGCACGCCCTTCGTATCGCGCAGGTATTCGAGCGTAAAACGCCACAGGGCGATATACTCTTCTGCGGTGCAGTTGCCCTTACCCCACCAGAAACCGTTGCCGGTGTGTTCATGGAACGGACGGAACAGCACCGGGACATACTCTCCGGCATCGGTCCTGAGCGAGAGCATGAAAGCGGCAACCTTGTCCAGCCAGCCGCAGTATTTTTCGTGCAGGTCGCCGCCGGGAATAATCCGTCCTACGGCGGCAGTTACGTCCCAGGCCGTGCCGCCGGTAGCGGGGTTGGTCGTATGCCAGCCGATGGTGGTCACGCCTCCGCGGGCATAAGCTTCGAGAATACGGTTGCGGATGTCCGTGAATTTATCGCCGTCGATGTTTTTCGCATCGTTGTCCACCCCGGTCGGAGAGTTGGGATCCAGATCCCACAATTCGATCTGGGCCAGATCCCAGCCCATCATTGCGGGATAGTCGCCGCAGATACTCTTCACGTCCGAGCGGTCGACATCGCCCGACCAGCCGATACCGTAGAGCGACGAACACTGGTGTCCAAAAAGCGTACCGCCGTTTTCGGCAATGCTGCGCAGGTTGCCGAGCAGGTTACGGGTCTGCACCGTAGCCTGCGAGTCGGTCGTCGCAGCGGGAGCCGGCTGGGGTTCCGGATATTCGCGGTCGGCAATATCACTGCATCCGGCCGCGACCAGCCACGACAGATAAAGAATTTGTTTCCACATAATTATCAGCTATTTTAGGTTAATTGTCAGTGATACATGTCAGGTAATTGACTTTCGAACAGAACGGGCTGTTCCCGATTGGCGGCAAACTTCCTGAAATCGGGTTCCGAAGCGTGTCCGTGCCAGGGACCGAAAAAGTGCGTCGGACGGTCGTGGGCGTTACGCCATACCAGAACATAGCTCAGCCCCTTGCCGCGGATGACCGGCAGCAGCCGCCGGGTCCACCACGCTGTATCGGGGATGCCCTCGAGTCCGGTTTCGGTGAAGGCCGTCGGTTTACCGTGTTCGTGTCCCAATCGCTGCAAGGTCGAAAGCATTCGTTCTCCGCCCGACAGGAAATCCCAATCCTGCGGGCGGTGGTAGGCGTCGAGCCCGAGCACGTCGACCCATTCGTCGCCCGGATAGCGTTCCGTATAGTGCTCCGCATCGCGGTACAGGTCTGGTGAATAGACGTAGAGGAGATTGTGCACTCCCTTCACATCGCGCAGATATTCCACCGTGAAGCGCCATAAAGCCTTGTATTCGTCGGGGGTACACTGCGCTTCGCCCCACCAGAATCCGCTGCCGGTGTGCTCGTGGAACGGACGGAACAGCACCGGAACACACGTTCCGTCGGCACTCTTCAACCCGACGAAGAATCCGGCCAGACGGTCGAGCCACAGCCGGAATTGGGCATGGTTGGCGCCGCCCGGGAGAATGGAACTCACGGCCGTGGAGGTTTTGCCGTCCCAGGCGCTGGCTCCGGACTCGGGATTCTGCGGATGCCAACTGACCGTATTCACGGCTCCGCGCCCGTAGGCGGCACACAACAGACGGGTGATCTCGGCGAAAGGAACGTCGTCGATGCTTCGGTCGGCCCCTGTTTCAAGTCCTCCGAGCTCCCACCCGAAAACAGCAGGGTAATCACCGCAACACTCCCTGACGTCGGAGCGTCCCTCCTCGTATTTCCAGTCGTGTCCATAGAGGGCGTCGTCCTGATGCCCGAACATCACCCCTTCGTCTGCAATCCGGAACAGGTTGCGGTAGAGGGCCTGCGTTTCAGGCGTGGCCTGTGGATCCGCCGGAAGAGGCGTAGTGTCCGAACAAGCGGCTGAAAATGCGGCAAAGACTATAAAAAGCAGTTTGTTCATTGTTTAAAGCAGGTTAAAGCGGTTCATCAGATGATGATCTTCTTTTTATCGTAGTATTCCCGGAAATCGTGGGGTGTGTAGCCCTTGTATTTCTTAAAGATCCGGTTGAAGTTCGATAGGTTGTTGAACCCGCATTTGAAGGCGATCTCCGCGATCGTGTTGGCCGGTTCGTCGATTAGCCGTCGGGAAGCCGCACTGATGCGGATATTGTTCAGACAATCGATGAAGTTGTATCCCGTACGCCGCTTGATGAAACGGCTGAACGACGGTTCGCTCATGTTGACCAGCGCCGCCATCTCCGAGAGTCGCACGGGACGGTGGTAGTTGCTGTTGAGATATTCCATAATGGTCCGCACGCGCCGGCTGTCGTAGGTATCCTCCAGTTTGCTGAAATGCGAATGCGACAATACGGTATACGCCTGATCGTGGGCCAGCTGGTTGAGCAGCGAAAGGAAGATCAGGATCGAGTTGAAATTATCCGTGCTATTTATCAACTGGTGAATCCCGGATTCGCTTTGCAGGATCGTCTTTTCGGAAAATGCGATCCCGTGCTGGGCATCCTGCAGCATCTTCTTGATCGGCGCGAACTGCTTCCGGTCGATCAGTCCGCTGCCCTGGAACAACTCGGGCGAAAACTGAATCGTCACCTCGTAGATTTCCGCTCCCGGGGCCAGATTGCCGTCCATCCACGCATGTTCCAGATTACTGCCCGTGATGAGCACCATCTCACGGTCGCCGATGTCGGCCACATGATCGCCGACGATGCGCCGTGCGCCGCGCGCTCCGATGATATAGTTGAGTTCGTATTCACTATCTCTAGTGTCCGGAGAAAAATTCTCCGATAATGTTTTAATTATTAAACATCAATA
>ERZ772880.2342-NODE-2342-length-14691-cov-3.712831_pt1 | contig 14691 bp, 11 predicted proteins | sample MGYA00580577_ERZ772880 | MGnify/ENA primary metagenome ERZ772880 (study PRJEB29015, sample SAMEA2737705) | human gut metagenome | biome: human gut; feature: human-associated habitat; material: faeces | place: China | collected 2012 ... | reverse complement strand
ACTTGGTTAACACTGGTTGGAACGGTAGCGGCAAACGTATCTCTATCAAAGATACAAGAGGTATCATCGACGCTATCCTTGATGGTTCTATCAATGAGGCTCCGACAAAGAAGATCCCGTATTTCGACTTCGAGGTTCCGACTGCATTACCGGGCGTAGATCCGAAGATCTTAGATCCTCGCGATACCTATGCTGATCCTGCTCAATGGGATGAGAAAGCGAAGGATTTGGCTGCTCGCTTCCAGAAGAACTTTGCTAAGTTCACGGGCAACGAAGCTGGTAAGGCATTGGTTGCTGCTGGTCCTCAGTTATAATTGCTTAAAAAACCTTGATCAAAAAAGGTCAAGGTTTAAAAATATCTTTATAAAAAAGCGTGGAATTACTAATTCTGCGCTTTTTTTATGATAACTACGTTAATTTTATTATAAATGTAAAGTAGTTTTAAAAAATATTCCTACCTTTAGACCGGATTATCTGTTATAAGAAGAGCTTAAAAAGGAGTAATGATAAAAAAACTGGCACTTATTATTGGCTTTATAATTTGTTTGTCATCTTGTGGCAAGGATTATGTCTATCGGATTGAAGGGGAACTTTCTAATCTGGAAGATCAAACCGTATATGCTGTATTTGAGAAGGATAATTATAAAGTGGTTGATACCGTGGCTTGTACGAAACCCGGGCAGTTCCAGATCGATCAAAATGAAGCGGGTTTCCATTGTGTGACTATTTTCTTTGCAGATAAAGAGCATTGGGTTACGGCTTATCTGGAACCGGGAGAAACCGTAAAAATCACGGGCGACGCTAACTCTCCATTGCTATTGCAGGTAAAGGGGGGACGGACAAATGATAAGTTGACCGCTTTTAAGAAAAAAATCGCTCCTTTATTGACGGAATTGACAAATTTATCAAATTCTTTAAATAGCAAGGATTTGAACGATACGATCGAGGAGACGGATATCGCCGCTCGTTTGGCGAATGTTAATATGCAATTGAGCGAGGAAGCGATCCGGTACGTGAAAGAGAACCCGGATGAAGAGGCATCCGTTGTCTTGATTCAATCTTTTTTCTCAGATCCCGATGATACTCGTAAAATTGATGAGTTGTTGGCGTTATTGAATCCAAGGTTGAAAGACTTTTATCTGGTGAAGGAGCTGGAGCAATATAGCGCCCGTGCGAAACGTACGGCTTTGGGTGCGGAAGCCCCAGATTTCTCCGTAAGGAATATTTATGGGAATACGGTAAGTTTGGATTCTTTCCCGCAGAAATATTTATTGCTGACGTTTACCGCTCCTTGGTGTGATATGTGCCAGACAGAGGATCTATATCTGGATAAGGTAGCGATGAAATATCCGAAAGATCAGTTGGACATTCTTTTGGTTAGCTTGGACGATAATCCGGATAATGTCCGGGATGTACTGAAGAAGGATAGTATAGCGTGGAACTTGGTAACAGATTCGGCCGGACAAGCGGCTATGTTGATAGATCTGTATAACGTAAGCGTATTGCCACGCTGTTTCTTGATAGATGAGGATCATAAGATCTTGATGAAAACAGAGAATGGAATCGAGATCAAGCAAACACTGGAAAACTTGTTCGAAGACTGAGCGATTGAAAACAGGAGGTTCCGGTTTTAATTTGTAATTAGTAACTCAAAATTCTTAACTATGTTAGTAAAATCTTATGCCGCTGCCGTGCAGGGGATTTCCGCTACGGTCGTTACCGTAGAAGTGAACTGTTCCAAAGGTATCCAATTCTTTTTAGTCGGTCTTCCGGACGTGGCCGTTCGTGAGAGCCATGAACGCATTATCTCGGCTCTTCAAGTATGTGATTATAAATTCCCCCGCAATCGTATCGTTATTAATATGGCCCCCGCAGATATCCGTAAGGAAGGGTCTTCTTATGATCTGCCTTTGGCGATCGGTATTCTGGCGGCGGCAGAGCAGATAGATTCATCCAACTTATCCAAATTCGTATTGATGGGCGAGCTTTCTATGGATGGGAGCCTCCAACCGATAAAAGGGGCATTGCCTATCGCTATTAAGGCTAGGGAAGAAGGCTTTAAGGGCTTTATCTTACCCAAGCAAAACGCTTGTGAGGCTGCGGTGGTGAACGATCTGGAAGTGTATGGAGCTTCGAATATCAAAGAGGTGCTGGAGTTTATGGAGGGGAAACCTACATTGCGGCCTACGGTCATTGATACCCGTAAGGAGTTTTACGACCGCCAGCAATTGTTTGATTGCGATTTCTCCGATGTCCGGGGACAAGAGAACGTGAAGCGTGCGATGGAGGTGGCCGCAGCCGGCGGACATAATCTGATCATGGTAGGTCCTCCCGGAAGTGGCAAGTCCATGTTGGCGAAACGTCTCCCTACGATCTTGCCTCCCTTTACCTTGCATGAGTCCTTGGAAACAACTAAAATCCATTCCGTAGCCGGTAAGATAGGAGGTGGCACCTCCTTGATGGTACAACGTCCTTTTCGCTCTCCCCATCATACGATCTCTAATGTCGCTATGGTAGGAGGTGGCACTTTCCCGCAGCCGGGAGAGATCAGCTTGGCTCACAATGGTGTCCTTTTTTTGGATGAGTTGCCGGAATTTAACAGGAGTGTCTTGGAAGTCATGCGGCAGCCATTGGAAGATCGAGTGATCAATATCTCCCGTGCCCGTTTCACGGTGGAATATCCAGCTGGCTTTATGCTTGTGGCCTCCATGAATCCTTGTCCCTGCGGCTACTACAACCATCCGGACCGTCCTTGTCTCTGTTCTCCCGGAGCCGTCCAGAAATATATGAACCGCATTTCCGGCCCATTACTCGATCGTATCGATATCCAGATAGAGATTGTCCCTGTCCCTTTCGAGAAGATTTCCGAGCAACAGCCCTCAGAGCCTAGTATCGCTATCCGTGAGCGGGTCATAAAAGCCCGTGCGATCCAGGAAAGGCGTTTTGCCGCTTATGAGGGTATTTATTGTAATGCCCAGATGAACTCCAAGCTACTCCATCAGTACGCCGTTCCCGACGCTTCCGGCCTCTCCATCCTCAAAACCGCCATGCAACGTCTCTGCCTCTCCGCCCGTGCCTATGACCGTATCCTGAAAGTCTCCCGCACGATAGCCGACTTGGATAATTCGGAACATATCGAAGTCCGGCATTTGGCGGAGGCGATACAGTATAGGAGTTTGGATAGGGAGAATTGGGGGATGTGAGATTGCACTTAGAATACATCTATTAACCATAATAGTGCAGTTACTAAGCTGAAAAAACTATCTTTATATTAGTTGGAAATTGCGCTATTTATGGCTGTTGAAGTGAATAACTGACGGCTTGTCGAGTGAACAACTGATGGCTATACCTGGTGGTCAGCTTACGGCTTGGGAAGTGAATAACTAATCACTTGGGAAGCCTTTTGTGAATGATTTAACGTGCTGTATGCCAGTCAAGAAAAGATATCCGAGCAGAAGGTCTTTAAAAGTAAGCTAGCTTACTTTTTTAGGGTTGTTTAGGAATTGCGGTATTCTTGCGGACTCATACCTACATGGCGTTTAAAATACTTTCCGAAGAAGGACATATTAGTGAAATTCAGTGTATAGGCGATATCGTGGATGGTAAGGTTCGTCGATTTTAGTTGTGCCTTTGCGTCCATGATAACCATCGAGGTGATAATCTCTATACAAGTTTTTCCCGTACTTTGTTTGACGATCGTACTTAGGTGTGCTTGCGTGATGCCAAGCCGCTTGGCATACCATGCAACGGATCGTTGCATGGTATAGTTTTGCATTACTAGTTGAGTGAAATTCTTACTGATTAGCTCTGCTTTGGAGAGCATTGACAGGTCTTCCGTCTGGTCTTTATACATGCTGCTGATCCCCATCAGCATACCGGTAAACAAATGGTTGGTAATCCCGCGATTTATTTTCGTGGCGTAAAACTCGTATGTTTTGAGTAATAACTCAAAATAATCTTTCATAAGAGGCTGGGCTTTCTCTTTTAGCTTATACACCGGATTGTCTTTCACGATATAATGCATGTCTATGACAGCTTTGCTGGAGTTCGCTTGGCTGAGGAAATCAGATGAGAATCCCATGAAATAGATCTGTAGGTCCCCGTCTGCCCTATGGATCTGCAGGATTGATCCGGGCATGATGGTGATGAAGCTTCCGGGTTCTACCTTGAGTTGCGTCAAGTTGATGGATGCCTCGATCTCTCCTCCTAGGCATAGCACGAAAATCCCCGCTTTCAATCGGCATGGGTAATTCGCATACAGATTCAGCAGGCCTATATCTTCGATCGAAAGCTTCCCGATCACCCAATCTTGAGGCAGGTCTATTTTGGGAATGTCATTTTCCATGTTTGTTTAATTATTCACTTATCGGGAACGTTTGACAAAAATAGGCATTTTTAAAGATTTGCCGTGTCTTGTGGAAGGAAAATTATACGAGCGTCTGAAACTTGCGGTATTCCGGAGGCTTTTCGGAGTCGCTTGGGTGTTTGGGCTGGACTGGTATGGTTTCTTGTCGAAGGAAGTAGTTGCCATTAGAATTATCTTTTCTGTTTCGTTTTGATTGAATTTGGATGTATATTGTGACAGGGGTATTTCCTTGACCTATCAAAATAGCGAAAGAATCAGGAAGATAAGTGGCCTTTTATGTTAAAAAGTAACGTTTTCGGTACACGTTAGACGGCGAATATGTATGCAATAGGCAGCATTGGGCAATGCCTATACTGCCGTTGGGCATCGTGAGTAGTCGTGAATAGGGGTGTAAGTAGTCGTGAATAGGCATTCTTATACTGTTATAACCCTATTGTAAGACTGTTTTTTCCCTCTCTCACTCCCCATAATATGAATTACGATGAATTATTTTTGCTAGAACAAAATGTCGTTTTTTGATATATGGCTATCATTCAAATAATTGCTGATTTTCTCTTATGAATTTGGAAGTAAGTAGTACTTTGCCCCGAAATAATCGATACTCAAGAGGTTGAGATTACAAATTGCCATTTTGTCAAATCCTTTTTTCTTCCATCGAAGCGACTATCTTGTAATCTTGCTTTCTCTAGGGGCGGCTCTTGTCTGAGCGCATTTTGTTTAGGCACGGTTTCTAATAAAAGGAACAATGGGTTGTAAAAATAGAACATGGCCACTCTTTATAAATGGCTCTGTATGTGTAGGGGTGAGGTATGGAATCTAAAAAAAGGAATAGGTAATAAGACAAATAGACCTTGTAGGATCTTTGTGAAATATATTCTTTTGCATCCGAATTGGGATCGAATGGATCTATACGAATTGAAGTAATTGAAAAAAGCATTTATATGAGGAAAAAGAATTTTACATCTATGGGAATGGCCTGCTTACTGGGCTGTTGTTTGATGTTGGGTAGCTGTAGCTCTGAAGTGGATAATTTGGATATTCCGAAGGGCAAAGGTTTCGTGAAAATAGATCTGGCACCGGAGGTCGGTTTTCAAACAAAAGCCGTGGATGAGAGTGAGTATAAGGATGTGAACAATTATACTGTGCAAGTGTTTAAATCCGGGCAAGAGGAGAATCTTATTAATGATTTGTATAAGAATTTGGAAGAGAAATATTCTTTGAATGTTGGTAACTATGTGTTGAAAGCCTTTACGGGTGAAGATAAACCGGTTTCTTCCGATGTGTTGTATTTTTCTGGCGAAGCTGCTTTTGAAGTGAAGGAGGGAAAGGAGGTGACAGCTCCTGTAATATGTAAGCCCAGCTCAGCTCGAATTAATGTTGTGTTCGATCCGAAGATGGATGAGTATTTCTCCGACTATTCCTTGAAGATTGAGACAGAGGCGCAGAAACCCTCTTCTTTTGTTTGGGCAAAGGCGACAGTCGGTCCGATGTATTTTAAGGTAGGTAATCAGGAAAAGGTCCAGGTTACGGTAAGCTTGACTAAGAAAGAGAATGTAAAAGCAGAAGGGACGGTTAAGACCTATACGTTAAGTCCAGCGGATGCTTTGAAACTTACTTTGAAACCAGTAGTCAACAATGGCAATTTAGGAATTTCGATTACAATTGAGGAGACTACGGTTGATCATCCGGTAGATATCGTTATTCCGGGGGATTGGGTATAAATATATATAACAGTAATAATAAGAGATTAGAATATGAAAGCGATCAATATATGGATGTTGAGCACGGTTTTGTTTTCCGGCTTGATGTCGTGTGAGATGAAAGAGGAGATTTTCGGGAAAGAGATCCCAAAGGAAACTGGCTATTTGACACTTGACGTGAGCGCAGGTTCCTCTGCTTCTTTAGCAACGAAAGGAGCAACTGATCAGAAAGAAGATTTTCCGCTCGTGATCAAGGCGATGGATTTTGATCTTACTAAAAACTATGAGTCGTTTGCTAAGTTTAAAGAAGAAAATGCGAATGGTGTGATTGAGTTGCCGAAAGGAAATTATGAGATAGAGGCGCATTCGCCGGGAGAGTTTGCCGAAAAGATGTACGATCCTTATTATGGAGGTGTAGAAAAAGCAGAGATAATGCCTAGTGTGGAAAAAACCGCTACGGTGAAATGTAAGATCCAGAATGTCAAAATTGCGATGGATTTTACCTCCGAGTTTATAAACTATTATAGCAAATGGTCTATTACGGTGGATGACAAGTGCGGTCATTCAGATATTTATACGCAAGAAAATCCAAACCCAACTCCGATTTATTGGAAAATGGCTGCTGAGACAGATAAGATTTATGTGTCGGGAACAGCTATAGTGAAGGAAACGAGTGAAGAAGTTATTATAAATCAGACATTAACGAAGAAGGAAAGTGCTGATTTTGTAGAAAGCGACAGCCCCTATTTTGTAGGAGGAGATGGTTTGGCGATCTCGTTGGCTCCCGGAAAAGAAGTGGATCTCAATAAAACCGGTATCACCATCACGGTTAACGGTTTTAACCAAGAGACAAATGAGAATATTGATATAGAAGTGGAAGGTGATAGTGGCGAAGAGAATCCTGAACCTCCGACACCACCGGTGACGGGTGATGATCCGACAATCACGATACCGCAAGCTCTTTATACGTTGCCCGCTGATGAACAAAAAAATGCAAATGTTATTATATCAACTCCTGCCGGCTTGAAAAATATCACTGTCGCGATAAAGGGAGGAAATGAGCTTTTTGCGTCAATAGTTAAAGATCTATTTGGTGAAGAGTTTAAATTGATAGGAAATGAAGCTTTAGGAGAGACGTTGACGTCAATGGGTGTAACTTTACCTGTTGGTGGAGAAAAGAGCTATGAATTTCCGGTACATGCCTTTTTTAGTTTGTTGCTAGATCCAAGTACTGGTGGAGGTGTTACAACAGATCCAGAAGGACACGTATTTAATATTACGGTGGAAGATAATGATGGTAAAGTCGTAAAAGATAAATTAAGTGTAAAAGTGGCTGAATAATATGAAGACAATATATACACTTTTATTTTTTGTGTTGGTATTAGGTTTGGTCGCTTGCCAGGCCGAGGATGATACATCCATGAAAAATACCGGTTATTTAAGTATGGATATAACGACCAATAATTCCACAGCCACCAAAGCGGGAAGTGAGGAGGTTGTTTATAATCCCAAACAGTTGGCGGTACAAATCTTGAATGATCAAGGAGGTGTTGTTAAGGAAACGGATGACTATACGGCGTGGGATGGAGAGCGATTTTCCTTGCCTACGGGTAAATACGTGGTGAAAGCCTCTTCAAATGGCTTCGATGGTAAAGCTGCCGAGTTTGATAAGCCCTATTATGTGGGATCAGCTGAGGTAGAGGTTATGGCAGGAAAGGATGTGACGGCCGAAGTTATCTGTACATTGGCGAATGTCTTGGTGACTGTTGAATTTGACGAGCTGTTCAAGAAAAGCTTTAAGTCTGCGACCATTGTTGTGGCTGATTCGGCAGACCAAACTGGAACCCGCCTTACCTTTGAGTTAGGTAAGAACGAGACAGCAAAGGCCTATTTCCCAGTTCCCGAGAAGTCGTTGATTATCTCAACGAGCGTAACGAATCAAAAGGGTACACTACATTCTAAGAAAGATACCGTTCGTGCGGTAAAAGCTCGAGATAATGTTCGCTTGATGTATAAAGTGGCTGACTCGCCAAATGGTTCTACCAGTATTGATATTACTTTGGACGGAACAATCAAGACCTATAATTTCACCATAGGTGTGCCTCTGACCGCTAAGACAACTCTATCGGCAAGTGCGGCGAACGCTTGGAGTTCATTTGCTTACTTGGAGGGGAAGGTGCTTTCAAAGGCAGGTGTCTTGGATCAAAGCAAGTTGGCGATGGAATATAAACTGGCAACAGACGAGGCTTGGACTCCGGTTGCGTATCTGACCGTAGGTGAAAACGATACCTATTCGGTAAGGATTACGGGCTTGACTCCTGCAACAAAATATCAATACCGTTTTATCTATAAGGATACGGAAGAGGTGGCAAGCGAAATCGTAGAGTTTACTACGGAGGCGGCTATCGCATTATATAATGCTAATTTTGATTTATGGTATCAGAATGGAAAGACATGGTATGCTGGGGAATCCGGTAAATCATTCTGGGATACGAGTAACCCGGGTACGACAACGGGGTTGGGAGCCATAGTGAATATCAATCCTACCCAAGGTAGTTCAGCGGTTGTGCATACATCGGGCGGAAAATCTGCGGAGTTGAAATCCCAGTTTAAGGTGAAATTCGCAGCGGCGAGCCTGTATACCGGATCTTTTGGTGGGCTGGTTGGTATGAATGGTGCTAAGATCAATTTTGGTCAGCCGTTCGCTTCTCGTCCAACAGCATTAAAGGGCTGGTTCCAATACGCTCCGGTAAATGTAACTCATGTAGGGGATAATCTTCCGGCTGACGCAGTTGTTGAAAAAGGAGATCCTGATGTTTGTTCTATTTATATAGCGATGTCTAAAAAGCAATATACTATAGATAATACCAAAATGGCAGAAACTGCGATCGATTTTGAGAATGATGCGAACATTATCGCCTATGGTGAGGTGCCTGTGTCGGAATGCGTAAGTACCAACGGACAATGGAAGGAGTTCAATATCCTCTTGAAATATAAGAATCTGACGGAGAAACCGACCCATATCATTGTGGTCTGCTCGTCCAGCAAGTATGGCGACTATTTCACTGGAGGCGATGGCAGCATAATGTATCTCGATGATTTTTCACTCATTTACGATGACGAGCCTACAATGTGGAAATAAACCATAGGCTGAAAGTCTATGTAGGGAACAATAAGTTTTTACTATAAATCTATTTGGCAAGTAAGGATATCTTCCTTGCTAAGTAGATTTTAAATATCTTTGTGGCAATATAAAGGATAGAACTAGAAAATGGCAATAACAATAGAGCGAATTATTTGAATGAGTAGAAAACTATTTACCTTATTGCTGTTATTAGCAATAGTGACCGGTACCGTAAATGCACAACGCGGTAAACGCACCATCAAGCGCATCGACCGAGAGGTACAGGAGGCTGTGTTCATCCCGAAAGGAACATGGATGGCCGGAGGTGCCGTATCGTATTCCGAGCATGACGAGAGTAACTTGAACTTTCTTGTTATAAAGGATTTGGAAGGGAATGGCTATAATTTTGCGATAAGTCCGTACGTGGGCTATTTCTTCCGGGATAATATCTCGGCCGGTGTTCGCTTCGCTTACCGTAGGAACTATTTGGATCTAGGGAATGTGGATGCCAATTTGGGCGACATTACCATCTCGTTCAAGGACCTCTATTATCTGGAGCATAAATATGAGACATCCGGTTTCCTGCGCACCTATATCCCGATAGGGAAGAGCAAGATATTCGGTCTCTTCAACGAGGCTCGTGTGACCTATGGCTACGGTACGGGCAAGAATTCCACAGGCTCGGGGGCTAATTATGATGGTACTTACCAGAAGGTACAGAACCTACAGATTGGTTTCGCCCCCGGACTGGCTGCCTTTATCACCGATTGGAGCGCCGTGGAGGTGTCGGTCGGTGTGATGGGTTTCGATTTCAAGTGGATCGATCAGACAACCAACCAAGTGGAGCAGGGTTCGAGCCGTACATCGTCCGGTAATTTCAAGATCAATCTTTTTTCCATTAACATAGGTATGACTTTCTATTTGTAATTGGATATGCGAATAATCAATGATATATATAAAGTGACCTGTCGCTTTTGCCTTTTTGTTTTCTTCGTGCTGGTTTCCTGTGCGATAGAGAATGATATACCCTATCCGATCGTCAATGCGGGTATCACGGACATTCGTGTGGAGGGACAGCGTCCGGCTGAAGGCTCTTCGGATGATGCGGCATTAATTGATGCTTCGGCAAAGACCATATTACTGTATGTAAACGATTCTGCTGATATTTCTAGATTGAAACTTACTCGTTTGGTGGTGAATCCAAGGAATGCGCAGGTTTTGGTTGATTCGACTCTCTGTGCTAATCCTAATAAATTCCCGTTTGCCGGATTCGCCTCATTGGATAGTATTCCTATGTCATCCAATACGAGGGTCGATTTTACCAAACCGGTCAATTTTACTATAAAAACCTATCAAGATTATGTATGGCAAGTAAAGGTGAAGCAAATCATAGACCGGAAGGTCGAGGCCAAGGGTATGATAGACTATTCTATTGACGAACTGGATAATCGAGTGATTATTTATGTAGGGAAAGGAGAGAATCTGAAGAATATCTCTATAACCTCTTTGGCTTTGGGTGGAGCCTATGGCGAGGTGACGCCAAATCCTACTACCGTGAAAGATTTCACCTCTCCACAGAAGTTTTTGGTTCAGTATCCCTGGAGCGAGCCCAATAAGGGGACAATATGGACGGTATATGTCCGTCTGACCGATGAGGAGGGAGGCTCGCAGCCTTCAGCCGGAGATCTTTCCGTGAATACATGGAGCAAGTATGCGTTTGTGGAGGGGAAAGCAACGGAGGCTAATTGTTCGTTTGAGTATGTGAAACAGGGAGAGACTTCTTGGAACATGGTTTCCGCGAAGGCAAACGGTTCGAAGGTTTCTGCGAAGATCGAGGGATTGCAGCCCGCCACGGCTTATCAATGCCGACTGGTGGATGCCTCGGGAAGCGTGTTGGGCGAGTCTACCTTCACGACAGAGACTGCCACACCATTATATAATGGTAATTTCGATCTGTGGCATCAAGATGGGAAAACATGGTATGCCGGTGAGGCGGGTCATTCATTTTGGGATACGAGCAATCCGGGTACGACAACTGGATTGGGGGCTGTGGTCAATATCAACCCGACTCAAGGAAATTCAACGGTTGTGCATACGCCGGGTGGAAAATCTGCCGAGTTGAAATCGCAGTTTAAGGTGAAATTTGCCGCTGCGAGCCTGTATACCGGATCTTTTGGCAGTTTGGTTGGAATGAATGGTGCGAAGATCAAATTCGGAAGGTCGTTCGCTTCGCGCCCGTTCGCATTGCATGGCTTTTTCCAATACGCTCCGGTTGCGGTAACTCATATAGGAGATAATCAGCCTGCGGGGACGCTTTCAAAAGGAGATATGGATGTTTGCTCTATCTATATCGCCTTGGCTAAAAAGCAATATACGGTAGATAATACCGATACTGATACCTTTATTGATTTCAAGGGGGATAATAATATCATTGCTTATGGAGAGGTTCCTGTAAAGGAATGTGTATCTACGAATGGGGCATGGAAGGAGTTTACCATTAATCTAGAGTATAAGACGCAGGAAAAGCCCGGCGATATGCACCTTATCATCGTGGCAAGTGCCAGCAAGTATGGCGATTATTTTACCGGGGGAGACGGTAGTGTGTTATATGTAGATGATTTCGAACTTATATACGACTAAATAATATGATGAAGCAGATTGATAAATTTTGTTGTTGTATATTCTCATTATTTCTCATGATGGCCTGTCAGGAGGAAGAAATAATGGATAAAACCGCCGGCTTTCAGGTATCCTTGCAGGATATGGGTGTTGCCATTGAGACGAAAAGTACGCCAGCGGAATTGGGAAAGCCACTAGCGGATCAGTTTAAGCTTAAGGTCGTGAAGAACGGGGATTCCTCTCCGTTGTTTGATGGTAATTATACCAGCCAGACGATACCTGCTTCGGCCGGTACTTATACGATATCTGCTTCCTATGGAGATAATCCGGTTTTAGCGTTGGATGCGCCCTATTATTTAGGCGACACTACTAATGTGGTGATTAAGGAGGGCGAGCAGAAGAAAATTACCTTGAGTTGCAAGGTGGCCAATGCGTTGGCTTCTGCCTCTTTCCCCACTGATACGGAGTTGAAGAAAATCTTCTCTTCTTATTGGGTGAAAGTAGTTGTTGGGAAGTCCTCTTGTAAATTGACTTCTGATAGTAAGAAAAGTGCCTATTTTCAAGCAGAGAAACAGGTTGCCTTTTATTTTGAGGGAACAAAGGTGAGCGGTAAGGATTTTTCCGAGGAGTTAAAACATAAGGATTTGCCTTCGGTATTGAAAGCCGGACATCATGTTAAACTGACATTGAAGTTATCGGATGATTTATTGTTGGATGTCGCTAAAGTTGAAATTAAAAAGGAGACAATAACGAGCGATATCCCGATGGATTGGTTGCCTAAGCCGAAAGTTGAGGCGGAAGGATTTGAGAATAATATACTTTCCTTTGCTGAGACAGAGACTAAAACGGCAATATTGAATTTAAATACGGCTTCAGCACTGCAAGACTTGAAGCTGAAATTTACTTTTGGTGATCCGCAATTTTCAAGCTTGAATGATAAGGACTATCTTTTATCTGTTCCGGCAGATAAAGCGGAAATGGAAAATGTGTTAGGCATTGTATTGCCTGAGATTGGTGTAGATAAAGCCTCTTTAGATTTGACTTCCATTGTCGCTAAGTTGCGAACAGATGCGGGTACGACAGTAGAAAATAAGATTGAAGTAGATGTGAGAGCGAATAATCGCTGGAGTAGTGAGGAGATTAAAGGGCAAGAAAACCCAAGCCGGGTTTATACGTTGAGGTGTAATAAGCCGGAAATGGCAGTATCTGTTCAACCCGGAAATATCTGGACGAAAGAGTTTACGATTGATGAACTGACCGTTACTACAGGAGATCCGGAGGTTATCAAGTCTAAGTTGAAATATCAGTATAAAGAAAAGTCCGGAGGTGATGATACTTGGAAAGACATTCAAGATATGAAAGTGTTATTCAATGAACATCCCCAAAATAGATCATATCAAGTGAGAGCGGTTTATCGTGATGTGGTTATGACGGATGCTATTGATGTGGAGCTAGAGAATCCGGTGCAGTTGCCGAATTCTGGGATGGAGGAGTGGCATGAGGAAGATCAGAGTGATCATAAAAATTTGTGGTTCCCGTTTTCTCAAGATTTAAGTCTTCAATGGATTACTAATAATCTGGAAACCACAAATTATAGAGGAGAATCCTTTTGCTCTGCATCTGCTGTTAAGCGTTCTGAAAATAAGTATAATGGTAATTATGCTGCTTTGATTAGAACTATAGGGCATGGTGTAGCAAATACAAATGTAGGTTCATTTCTAGGTATGAATGGTTCTATTACGGGAACTCATACAATAGGGATACTGTCTTATTCTGGAGATTTTCAAGTACGTCCAACAAAAGTGAAATTTTATTATCGTTATATTCCAGAAGGAGATGATGTAGGGGTAATAGAACTAAAAATAGAAAATGAAGATCAAGATGTTATTTTATATGAGGCTACAAATGTTGTTAGTAAGACTGAATATCAATTATATGAAATACCAATTAATTATATGGTAGAGAATGTAGTTGCTACTAAGTTGACTTTAACATTGAAATCTGGATCTAAACATACTAATGTTGTAAAAGCTAAAGTTAGGGGGAATGGAGCTGATGAACATTATGGTAGCGAGCTTTATATTGATGATATTTCCCTTGTTTATGACAAATAAAGATAAAGAAGAATGAAACATATCGTTTATATTCTATTAACTCTCATCCTTTTGGCAAGTTGCCAAAAGGATGAAGCCTTTGATATTTCAGAAGGCAAAGGAACTTTAATATTGGAAAATCTTTCTGTTCAAACAGAAAATGTCAATACTGTTTCTACTCGGGCAGTTCAGAATGATCTATATGTGGAGATTTGGCAAAACGGTCAATTAATGAGCGGGCAACAATATGAACCGGGAAAAGTGCCTGCTAAGCTGGATTTGCCTGCCGGAAGCTATCTGCTGAAAACCTATAACCTAGCGTATAAAGACATGCCCAATTGGGTAGATACAGAAACTGGTGGAGCAGCCTTTTATGCTGAAAAGAATTTTAAGATAGACGCTGGTAAAATAAACTATCTGAATGTAGAAGTCCCGATGGTGAATATCGGTGTTTCCTTAAAACTCCCGGAAGGTTTTAGTGATTGCTTTAAGGATTATCATTTTACCGTACAATTCGGAAACCGATCTGTAGAAATATCCAATGGAGAAACCGCTTATTTCCCCTCGAGTGAAGTAACTTACATTTTAAGTGTCACAAATAACGATGGTGAAAATAAAACGAATTCAAAGACGATCAAATCACCAGTGGCAGGAACTATATATGAAATCTCTTATGGCTATGCGACTAAAGGGTTGATTGTTAATGCTAAATATGGCTTATGAAATGAATAACTAACGGCTTCCCAAGCCGTTAGCTTACCACTGGGGGTAGCCGCTAGCTATTCACTC
>ERZ772880.2326-NODE-2326-length-14754-cov-7.210082_pt1 | contig 14754 bp, 10 predicted proteins | sample MGYA00580577_ERZ772880 | MGnify/ENA primary metagenome ERZ772880 (study PRJEB29015, sample SAMEA2737705) | human gut metagenome | biome: human gut; feature: human-associated habitat; material: faeces | place: China | collected 2012 ... | reverse complement strand
GGCGATCTGAAACTGCGCCGCGAGCCCCTGCCGCCGCACCATGTCCCGGAGCAGATACTCCGCCATCGGGCTGCGGCAGATGTTGCCGTGGCAGATAAAGAGCACTTTGACCATTGGGATCGCAATTCCTTTCGACCGTGATGGCCCATTATAACACAGCGCGGCGCAAAAGCAAAACCGGGGTGCAGGCAGCTGCCTGCGCCCCGGTTTTTTCTTTCCCTGTGCCTTACTGCGCCCGCTGCGCGCGCTGCCGGAGCGTGAACCCGGCGGCCACGAACGCCAGCACGAGCAGCGCCAGCGCCGCGCACAGGCACAGCGTGCGCAGCGCACCGTGACCGGCGGCCAGCATGGCGATCAGGCAGCCGACGGACAGGATCGCCGCCAGCGCCGTGCACCACGCCACGGCCTTTCCGCTCCTGTGGCCGAGGCACACGCCCGCGAACGCGAGCGCACCGGCCGCGAACAGTGTGATGCAGATGCCCGTCCAGACCGCCGCCTCCGTGCGCGCAGTGTCCATATCCGCCGTGTAGAGATCCTGCGCGAGCGCGCAGATGTCGCCATAGCTCGCGGACGCGCCTGCCCGCGCGCGCAGCGTCTCGTCCTGCATGAGCACGGCGATGCCCTGCTCCAGCCGCTCGGTGTCGTCCTCATACGGGGTGAGCGCCGCGAGGTCCTGCGCCAGCTGCTGCCGGTTCGCCGCCAGCGTCTGCCGGCCGGAGGCCAGCGTACCGGCCGCCGTGTCGAGCTTGCTCTGCCCGGCCGCGATCTCGGCCGCCGCAGCGTCGAGCGCCTGCTGCCCGGCGGCGAGCTTTTCTCTGCCGGCGTCATACTCCGCCTGCCCGCTCTCGAGCCGGCTCTGGCCGACGTTATCCGTCACGACGCCCGTAGCAAACGAGAGCTTGAGCGCGTCATACGTCTCCTGCTGCGCGCCGAGGGACGCCGCCAGCTCGCCGAGCGAGCGGGCGCTGCCGCACAGCTGCGTATCGGCGACGACACGGTCGGCCCGCTTCTGCTGCGTGCGCACGACGCTCCACGGCGACACGGCCATGACGAACACCGCCGCCGCGAGCAGCACCCAGCGGGCCGCGCGGCTCGCCGCGGTCAGCGGCAGGCGGCGCTGCGCGGGCAGTGCCGTCCGGCGCACGAAGGTATCGCCCAGCAGCAGAAGCTGCGGCAGCACGAACAGCACGAGAAACACCGTGATGAGCGACCCGACGCCCACGAACCGGCCCATGCCGGCCACCGCGCCGGACGAGACGCGCGCGCCGATGAGCAGGCCGGCGGAGATGAGCATCGTGCCGGATGTGATGATGGTCGGGAAGGCGAGGTTCAGCGCCGTGATCATGGCCTCGCGCGGGCCCTGATCGGCGCGCGCCTCGGTATAGTGCGAGGCGACGACGATCGCATAGTCCACGTTGCAGCCCATCTGAATGGCGCTGGCCACGAGATAGACCATGAAGAGCACATACTCGCCCGTGAGCACCGTGATGCCGAAGTTGATCCAGATGCTGCCCTGAATGACGAGCGTGAGCAAAATGGGCATACCGAGCGAGCGGAACGTGAACAGCAGCACGAGCATGACCATGAGGATGGACATGGCGCTGACCATGACGTTGTCCTGCGTGAACGTTTGCTCGGACCCGTAGGCGGACATGGCGTCGCCGACGAGATAGCTGTCGGTGGGGTAGTACTGGTGCACGACGGCGTGGATGCGGTCGAGCAGGGCAAACGTCTCGTCCCCGTCCGAGGCCGCGGCAAGCGTGAGCACGAGACGATGGTACGACGTGCCCTCGAGCTGCGCGCTGGCGCGCTCGAGCTGGCTGCTGAGCGCCGTGACCTGCGCCGCCTGCGCGGCGCTGAGCGTGACGGTGCCGTCGGCGATCTTGTCATTCAGGAATTCGAACAGCTTCAGCAGCGGCACCTGATAGCCGCTCAGATCCTGCGCGGCCGTCTGCGCGGCGCCGTTTTCGGCCGCGTAGAGCGCGAAGAGCGCCGGCGCGCTCGTGCTGTCCGCGCCGCTGAGCTGCGCGAACGTCCGGTAATCGACCGCGTCCGCCAGCCGGTAGCCGCCGGCCGCCTCCGTGCCCGCAATGCCGACGGCGCTCTTGACCTCCGGCAGAGCCGAGAGGGCGTCGAGCAGCGCGGCCTCCTGGGTATAATCCCCGGCCGGGACGACGACGGCCAGCACCGTCTCGTCGCCGAAATCATCCGTGATCGCCTGCGACGCGGTGCGGTTGACGTCCGCGTTGTGCGTTTTGAGCGGCGCTTCGCTGTAAACATAGCTCACGCGGTTGGCGCCGATGCACGCCACGACGAGCACGGCCGCGAACACCAGCGGCACCACGCGGCGCGTCCGCCACGCGAGACGGCCGACGCCCGAGATCTTCGGCACGAAGTTGCGGTGCTTCGTCTTATCCATGGCCGGGCCGAGCTTGAGCAGCAGCCCCGGCATGAGCAGGAACACCGTCAGCATGCTGATCAAGATCGCCTTGATGAGCACGATGCCGAGGTCGCGCCCGAGGCCGAACTTCATGAACGTCATGGCGACGAGGCCCGCAATGGTCGTCAGGCTCGAGGAGCTGATGACGGTAATGGATTTTTCCAGCGACTCGATGACTGCCTCGCGCACCGGCAGCGTCTCATGCGCCTGCTTGTAGCGGTTGCAGAAAATGATGGCGTAGTCCACCGACATGGCCAGCTGCAGCAGGATGGCCACGGCGTTGGACACGAACGAGATCGTGCCGAAAACGAAGTTCGTGCCCTTGTTGATGAGCGCCGCCGCGAGGAACGTGATGAGCAGGATGGGCACCTCGGCATACGTCGAGGACGTGAACGTGAGCACCGTGACGAGGATGATCGCCACGATGACGAGCAGGCCGCGCACCTCGCCGTTGATCTGATCGGAGATGCTGTAGCCCTCGGCGGAATAAATGTACGCGCCGCTGCCGTCGAGCAGGTCGCGCAGGGCCTGCACGGTCTGCGCGCACGTGTCCGACCCCTCCAGATCCGACAGGCTAACGCTCAGCAGCGCGCTGCCCGTATCATTCATCGTGTACGTGCAGCTGTCCACCCCGTCGACCGCGCGGATCTGCTCCGCCGTGGCCGCGGCGGCATCCGCGTCCGTGTCGCGCAGGAGGATCTTCGCCGACCCGTAGGTCTGGAACTCCTGCTCCATGATGTCCAGCCCCTGCCGCGTCTCGGAATCGGCCGGCAGATAGGCCGCAACGTCGTTTTCGACCTTCACCCAGCCGGACGCGACCGCGGAAAAGACCAGCAGCGCGGCAAAGACGACGAAAAACAGCCGGTAATGGTCGACGATCCATTCCGATGCACGGTGCAGCGGGGACGGTTTCTGATTCATAATGGAATCACCACTCCTTACCCCGACAAAAACGCGGGGGTTGACTTTTTGATAACAGAAAGATAAGCTGAAAAATGATAAATTACAAATATCAGTTATCATGAAAGTGTAAGATATTTATCGCTTGTTCCGCTCGTGTCGTTTGTTCGATACGATACGATGGGCGTAAAGGAGTGCGGCATCATGGAAAAAAAGAACGATCTGCGCGTGCAGAAAACCTATCGTGCGCTCATGGCGGCGTTCGAGGCGCTGATGGCCGAGGAGACGTTTGACGACATCACGGTCAATGAGCTGTGCGCCCGGGCACTCATCCGCCGCCCGACGTTCTACTCGCATTTTGAAGATAAGTACGACTTCCTGCGCTTTTACCTCAACGAGATCCAGTGGCAGATCGAGAGCGAGGCCGACGCCGCGACCGACTCGCCCGTGGAGCATTTCCAGCGCTCGTGGCGCGCGCTCATCGCCTTTATAGACGAGCGCCCGGCGCTCATCCGCATGGGCCTGCGCAGCAAGTCGCTGCCAATCATCTTCGAGATCATCAGCGAGCATGTTTTCGCCAGCTCCAGCCGGCGCGTGCGCGCCTACTGCGGCGCCGTGACGGACAGCCCGGAACTTGCCGACACGCTGGCGACGTTCACCGTCGGCGGGCTCATCCAGAACCTCAAGCGCTACCTGACCGAGCCGAACCTCGACCCGGACGCGCTGACAGCGGAGATGACCACCGTCTTTGAGCACCTGTGGAATTCTTTCACGTCGGAAGCAGTATGAAGACGGTCTGGCCTGGCTGCTGCTGATCGAAGTGCTGCACTTTTGAAAACAAAAGGCTTGCAATATTTTACCGCCTGCGGGCGGCAAACGCTGCGAGGCTTTTTGAACACGTGGAAAGGCGGCGTACCATAATCGGTACGCCGCCTTGTTTTTTTCTGTGCATCTGTTGGGTTACGGCCAGGACGCCCGCGCCGCCTTGGGCGGTTTGGGGGCCTTGGGGGCTTTGGGCGCCTTCGGCGGGTACAGCCGCCGGCGCAGATCGCGCGGCAGCACCCAGCGGTCGAGCAGGGCGAGCATGCCGGGCAGAAACAGCAGGATGAGGATGATGGCCGAGAACGCACCGATGGAAATCGTGCGGCAAATCTGCTCGATGGTCGGGTTGCCGAAAAATTTCCCTACGACCGCCGTGACGAGCACCATGATCGAGCCGGAGGTGAGCACCGTGTGGATGCTGCCGCGGTAGGCGGCGATGAGCGCGTCGCGCACGGACATGGTCTCGCGCGTCTCGCGGTAATAGCTCGTGTAGAGGATGCCGTAGTCGATCGTCGCACCCATGAGGATGCACTCGACGATCAGCAGCGCAAGGTAGTAGATCTCCAGCCCCTGCAATCCGACGACCGTGACGGTGATGAACACGCCGCACTGCACGATCAGCACGAGCAGCGCCGGAATGACGAGCGAGCGGAACGTGAACACGACGACAAGGAAGATCGACGCCGCCGTCAGGAGCGTGATGAGCAGCAGCTCGCTGTCGAAGCTGTTTTCCATCTCGTAGACCATGGCGCTGTTGCCGATGAGGTAATAGTCCCCGGTCGTGACGGCGTCGAGATCCTGCATGAGCTGCGCGATGAACGCGCTCGTCTCGTCCGACTCGCCCGGCAGCGTCGTCGTGAGCACGAGGCGGGAGTAGTTGCTGCCGCGCAGCTGCGTGACGGCGTCGGTGAGCATCGTCTGCGCGTCGGTGATCTGCGCGCGCATGTCGTCGGTCAGGAAGGACGCAAAGCGCGCGTCCGTGAGCAGATCGTTCTGCAGGTAGTCAAACAGCTCCTGCATGGACATCGTCCACGAGGCATCGCTGCTGTACACGCTGGCATAGTAGAGAAACAGCAGCTCCATCGTGCCGCGGTCCATCTTGCTGGACAGGCCCTGAAACAGGTTTGCCAGTTCCGCCGCCGTATAGCTCCGGCCGGAGGCGACCGCGTCGATGACCGTGCGCGCCGACTGGAGCTGGCTGGTATCCACGCCGCTGAGCTGGTCGGCAAAGCGCGCGTCCGGCAGCACCTCCTGGCACAGGAAATCCACAAATTGCTGCACCGAGAGCGTCCAGCCGCTCGTGTCGCCGTGGCGGCTGGTGTAGAGCAGGTAGAGCTGGCGCACCTGCCCGGCGTCCATGCCGAGGAGGTCGGAAAGCTCCGCCGCCGAGTAGCTCGTGCCGTCGACCGAGCCGTTGATGATCCGGCTGAGCATCGTGATCTGCTGCGCCTGCGCATCATCGAGCAGGGCGCTGTGCTCGGCGAGGAAGTTGACCAGGGTCTGCATCGAAACGTTCCAATCGCCCGTGAGCAGGTCGCCGTTGAGCGTGTGGTATGCCACGAACAGCAGCCGGACGGTATCCTCGTCCATGCCGAGCATCTGCGCGATCTCGTCGCAGCCGCGCGGCGTGGTCATGGCGCTCACGTCCGTGAACGTCTGCAGCGTGGCCGCCTGTTCGCGCGCCGAGGCGTCGACCATGTCGGCCAAGGTGGAGTCGGTGAGCACTTCGTTGACGAGGAAGTCGGAGAAGGCGGGCAGCGTCATACCGCCGGTGCTCGCATCGCCGTGCTGCGTGTAGTAGTAGAGCAGCAGCTGTTTGGCGTCCGCCGCGTCCATGCCGAGAAAGTCCGCCAGCGACTCCGCCGTCCGCTGCTGCGTGAGCGCGGCAGGGTCGGTGAACTTTTGCAGTGTCTGAAGATTGGCCGTCATGCCCGCGTCGAGATACGGCGCGAAGGCGGCATTATTTGCCACGTGGTCGGTAACAAAGCGCAGAAACCGCCCGGCCGGGATGGTCACGGCGCGGCCGCCGCTGTGGGCATCGTAATAGATCATGCCCAGCATATCGGCGCTGACCGGGATGCTGGCATCGAGCGCGCCGACGACATCGGCCATCTGCGCGGCGGTGTACTGCCTGCCGAGCGTGGTGGAGTAGGCCATGGCGCTCTTGACGTTCGGGTCGGCCTCGAGCCGGTCCGCCAGCGCGGCCACGGCGTCCTCGTCGGCGTTGTTGTACAGCACGACGATGGGGTTGTCCGGCGGGAACACCTCCGCGACCGGGTCGGCGTCCGTGAGCGTGTAGGCGATCTGGGTCGACAGCTGCAGGATATACGTACCCGCGAACAGCAGCACGAACGCCGCTGCGATCGCGCCGCGCCACCGGTAGCTGAAGCGGCCGAGCGCCGCGAGCACGCTCCGGCGCTCGCGCTTGGGCGCGCGCGGCTTTTTCGTCGTCTTGCGCACGAGCTTATCCGCCCACAAAATCAGGCCGGGCAGCACCGTGAACACGCACAGCAGGCTGCACAGCACGCCCTTGGCCAGCACGATGCCGAGATCCATGCCGATCTTGAAGCGCATGAACACCAGCATCAGCAGGCCCACGATCGTCGTGACCGAGCTGCCGGTGATCGAGCCGAACGCCGCCGCGAGCGCTCGCGTCATGGCAGCCTCGCGGTCGGGGTCGGCCTGCAGCTCCTGCCGGTAGCGATTCATGAGGATGATGGAATAGTCCATCGAGAGCGCGAGCTGCAAAATGGCCGAGATGCTCGCCGTGACGTCCGACGTCTCGCCGAGGAAGATATTCGTGCCCTGGTTGATGAGCACGGCGATGCCGATCGTGATGAGAAACAGCACCGGCTCGAAGTACGACGGGCAGGCGATGAGCAGGATCGTCGTCACAAGCACGATCGAGAGGATGAACACGATCGGCGGGATGTCCGGTGTCGAGGTGTCGTCGCTGCGCACGGACACATCGTAGCCGTCAAAGCGGTCGGCCACGTCGCGCTCGATCTGCGCCTCCTCGTCGGACTTGTAGTCATACTGCGTGGTGAGCTTGTAGAGCGTGGCGTCGCCGCGGTTATAGTCGTCGCTGTCCGGCTCGTAGGCCACGCTGTCCACGTTCGGGATCTCCGCCAGCTGCTCGCGGATGGCGAGCTTGTCGCGCGCGTCCAGCCCGCGGAACATGACGCGGATGGTGTACGTCTCCGTCACGTCGGGGAAGGCCTCGTTCATGCGGTCCATGCCGATCTTCATCTGCGAGCTGTCCGGCAGGTACTTGGTCATGTCGGTGTTGATGCCGACGAAGGGCATCAGCGCCGCGCAGACCACCGCCAGAGCCAGCATGACGACAAGCAATAGCCTGCGTTTTTTGACGATGAAAGCTGCGATCTTCTGCATGGCCTGAGAAACTCCTTTCGCGCGCCGGCAGGTAGTCAAAAGCAAAAAACCAATGGTTAGAGTCAATTGAATATTATAGCACATCGGCGAAAAATGTGGTATGCTTATTTCAAACATTTTTAAATAAATATATTAAGGAGGCTATCCGATGAAAAACGATTTTCTGACACTCATAAAGACCCGGCGGAGTATCCGCGCCTACAAGCCGGACGCCGTGCCCGCAGACACACTCGCGCGCGTGCTCGAGGCCGGCACCTACGCCCCGTCGGCCATGGGCGAGCAGTCGGCGACGATCGTCGCCGTGGAGACGAAAGCTTACCGCGACCGTCTGACAAAGCTCAACGCCGCCGTGATCGGCAGGGACGTCGACCCCTACTACGGCGCGCCGGTGATCGTGGTCGTGCTCGGCGACGGAGAGCGCGCAAATTATCTGGCCGACGGCAGCTGTGTGCTCGAAAACCTCATGCTGGCCGCGCACGCCGAGGGGCTCGGCACCGTGTGGGTCAACCGCGAGCGCGAGATCTTTGACAGCCCGGACGGCAAGGCGCTGCTGCGCGACTGGGGCCTGCCGGAGACGCTGCGCGGCGTCGGCGCGATCGCGCTCGGCTATGCCGCCGGCCCTGCACCGGAGGCCGCCCCGCGCAAGGAAAACTACATCGTGCACGTCTGAGCATTGGCTCAAGCGGAAAGCCCGCCCGCCGGAGTTCCGGCGGGCGGGCTGCTGTGTTATGTAGAAAAAACGTCTCAGTCGATATGGATGATTGACTCGGTCAGCTCCGCAGCGGTCACGTTGGGGTTGTGATAATGCTCGCGGCGGTCGGTGATCCTGCCGATCGAGATGGCCTGCTGCGGGCAGTACTGCAGGCAGCTCAGGCACTGGATGCAGTTGCCGCCGATGACGGCGCGGCCGCCCTCGATGCGGATGTTGCCGCGCGGGCAGAGCCGGGCGCACTGACCGCAGGCGACGCACGCATCGCTGACGGCAAACTTCTGCGCCTTGCCGGCCACGATCTTCGGCCAGACGCTGCTCTCGAGCTGGTTGACGGGCTTTTTCGGCGGGGCCTTGGGCGAGACCGTCCGGGCGAGGACGTCCTGCGCGATCTGCTTTGCCTTTTTGTCCGCGCGGCGCTGCGCCATGGCGGGCGTCACCGGCGGCAGCATCACGCTGTGCGGCAGCAGCCAGATGCACGTGCACTGGTGCGACACGGCCGTCCAGTAGCGCAGGGGGATGATGCTGTTGAGCTTGTACAGGCCGGAGCCCATGTAGCCCGCGTACTGGCAGACGCCGAACGTATACGCCGTGAGGCCGACATGGATCTTGCGCAGCGACTCCTCCACGCCGCCGGGCAGATCGCCGCCGTAGCACGGGAAGACGAAGCCGACGCGCTTGGCGTCACGCACGTCCGTGACCGCGGGCTCTTTGCGCATAAGGATGATGTCCGTGTCGCCCAGCTCCCGGGCGATGGTTTTCGCCATGTCGAGACAGTTGCCGGTGCCAGAGTAGCAGAAGATCACATTTTCGCTCATGTGAAACACTCCCTTAAATTTTGATTGTCCCTATTGTACACCAAGCCTTTTTGCGATACAATAGTACCGTAAAATATAGAACGTTGGAGACCAAAATGTACCACATCAAGAACGACAAACGCGCGCGGGCGTCTACGGAGCTTATTTGCGCGGGCCTTTTGGCCTGCATGAAAGAAAAACCGTTCGCGCGCATCACGATCACGGACGTGCAGCGCGCCTCGACGGTGAGCCGCTCGACGTTTTACCGCAACTTCGACTGCCTCGAGGACGTGCTGGCGCTGCTGTGCGACCGCGGGTTTCAGGCCGTGTTCAGCGAGTACAACACCCTGCCGCCCGAGCAGCGCGGCAGCCTGGCCAAGGCGGTATTTCAGTACTGGTTTCGCAACAGCGCGGTGCTCGAGGCGCTCGTGCAGATCCACCGGACGGACATTTTGTTCGACAGTCTGCGCCGCAGCTCCGGCCTGATCCAGGCGCTGCGGCCGATGGCGGACGATCCCGCGCGGTTTGATTATTTCGTCGCCATCATCACGTCGTCCATGATCGGTGTGCTGACCGTCTGGGTCGAGCACGGCAAGACGGAGACGGATGATCAAATGGTGCAAAAGCTCACGAGCGCCTTCATCGAGATGGCGATCCTGGAGCTGCCCGGCTGAGAAAACCCGGCCTTTCCCGCACTGGGAAAGGCCGGGTTTCTGTTTGCTTTTACGGCACGATGCGTGTGCCGCTCTCGCCGCGCATGGCGGCCGGGGCCTGCTCGAGCGAGGCGATGACGGCGCGCCGCCGCCAGCCGCTGCGCACGAACTGCACGGCCGCGGCCACCTTCGGCTGCATGGAGCCGGCGCCGAACTGCCCGGCGCGCAGGTAGGTCTCCGCCTCATCCACGTGCAGCTCGTCGAGCGCCCGCTGCTCCGGCGTGCCGAAGTTCAGGCAGACGTGGTCGACCGCCGTGAGGATGAACAGATAGTCCGCGCCGACGGCTTCGGCCAGGCACGCGGAAGCAAAGTCCTTGTCGATGACGGCGTCCACGCCGTAGTAGTCCCCGTGCGCGTCGCGCACGACGGGCACACCGCCGCCGCCGCAGGCGATGACGATATACTCACTGTCGAGCAGGTTCAGAATCGAGCGCCGCTCGGCAATATCCACCGGCTTCGGCGAGGCGACAACGCGCCGCCAGCCGCGGCCGGAGTCCTCCCGCATACGCAGGGACGGATCATCACGCATCATCTGCTCCGCGGCGGCCTCATCGTAAAACGCGCCGATGGGCTTTGTCGGCTCGCCGAACGCGGGGTCGTCCGGGTCGACGACGACCTGCGTGACGACCGTCGCCACCTGCCAGGGCATACCATTGGCGCGCAGCGTGCGGCGCATGCCCTGCTGCAGGTGGTAGCCGATATAGCCCTGGCTCATGGCCGTGCACTCCGGCAGCGGCATGGGCGCGACCTTGGGGTTCGTTTTCGCGGCGGTGTCGAACGCCGCCTGGATCATGCCGACCTGCGGGCCGTTGCCGTGGCTGATGATGATCTCGTGGCCCTGATGGATGAGCCCGACGAGCGCCGGGCACGCGGCGGCCACGCGTTCGCGCTGCTCCGCCGGCGTGCTGCCGAGCGCGTTGCCGCCGAGAGCAATGACGATTCTGGCCATGGCGTCACCTGTGCTGCGGCGCGGGCTGCTGCTGCGTGATGCAGTGGATGTTCCCGCCGCCGAACGCGACCTCGCGCGTCTGCACGCCGACCACGCGGCGGTCGGGGAACATGGCCTGCACCTGCTGCACGGCGAGCGCGTCGTTCGCGTCGCCGTACTGCGGCAGGATAACGCCGCCGTTGACGATGAGGAAGTTCATATACGACGCGATGGCGACCTCGCCATCCTCGCGCGGGATCGTGCCCTCCACGGCGTCGATCGTCGCCGCGCCCTGCAGCAGGCAGGGCTGCTGCGTCAGGCAGAGCTTGTGCACCTTCAGTTTGCGGCCTTTGGCGTCCGTCGCCTGCGAGAGCGTGTCGTACGCGTCGCGCGCCGGCTGATAGAACGGGTTTTGCGGGTCGTCCGTCCAGATGCAGGCGACCTCGCCCGGGCGGATGAAGCAGGCCACGTCGTCGATGTGGCCGTTGGTCTCCTCGGGGTCGATGCCGTCGCGCAGCCAGAGCACCTTCTCGCAGCCGAGATAGTCGCAGAGCATGCGCTCGATGGCGCCGCGGTCCATGTCGGGGTTGCGCCCCTCGGACAGCAGGCACATCTCGGTCGTGAGCACGGTGCCCTCACCGTCGACGTGGATGGAGCCGCCCTCGAGCACGAAGCCCTCGGTGCGGTAGGAATCGACGCGCTCGATCTCGCAGACCTTCTGCGCGACCTGATCGTCGAGATCCCACGGGAAATAGAGCCCGTCGACCAGCCCGCCCCAGGCGTTGAACGTCCAGTCCACGGCGCGCACGCCGCCGTTGCCGTTGACGAGAAACGTCGGCCCGCAGTCGCGGATCCAGGCGTCGTTGCTCGCCATCTCGACGACGCGCACGGCGCGCGGCAGGCGCTCGCGCGCATTCTGGTACTGCGCCGGGGAGACGCAGACCGTCACGGGTTCAAACTGCAAAATGGCCGTGGCCACGTCCAGAAAGGCTTTCTGCGCGGGCTTGGCGCCGTCGCGCCAGTTGTCGTTGCGCTCCGGCCAGAGCATCCACACGCCGGACTGCGGCTCAAACTCCGCGGGCATCCGGTAGCCGTCACGCTTGGGCGTTGAGCCGATGATTCGTTTTGCCATAGTATCCCCTCCTAAGGACGGCGGCGCGCACGCGCCGCGATGAGAATTTCGCCGATGACGATGCTGAGGATCGACCCGATCGTGATCGGCAGATAGTACGAGAGCGTGTCCGTATCGAACGACAGCGGCACCGCCGTGAAGAAGATCGAGATGAGGATGAGCGCCATGGGCACATAGGCCAGCACGCGCAGCAGCCCGCGCCCGCCCGGCACGCGAAACGGCCGCTCGGCATCCGGGTCGCGCGCACGCAGGCGCAAAAACGCCGGAAACACCGGCACATAGCTCAGCAGCAGCATGACGAGGTTGAGCGCGAAAAAGCTCCAGAACAGCGACGACGCGGGAGACAGCAGCTCGATGATGACGCCGAGGATGCACACCGCGCTCGCAACGACGCCGCTCGTGAGTGCCGCGCCGACGGGCATATCGTTTTTCGCCCAGCGGCGGGAAAAGACCGCGGGCATATCGCCGCGCGCGGCGGCGTAGGCGGCGGTAGCGTTGACGCCCATCGACCACGAGATCATGTTGCCGAAGAGCGTGATGAGAAACAGCAGCGCCACCGCGCCGACGAACCAGCCGCTCGTGCGCCCGGTCATGAGCGCGACCGCGTCGATGAGCCCCGAATCCTCGCTGATCTCCTGCGTGGGGATGGCGGCGCCGATGCCGAAGGCCGAAAACAGGTAGATGAGCGCGATGACGATGCCGCCGCTCACGATGGCCTGCGGGATCTGCCGCTTGGGGTCGCGCATATTGTCGGCGTAGGTGCACACGACCTCGAAGCCGAGGAAGTTGAAGATGATGACCGAGATATACGACAGGCTGTGCAGGTCAAACCCCGGCAGGAACGTGCGGAAGGCCATGTCGTTGACAAAGCCGTTTTTCACGACGTAGACGATGCCGAGCACGCCGACCGTCAGCGCGAGGACCATTTTGATGGCGGCGCTGATGTTGAGGATGAGGATGCTGTCGCACACAGGGTAAAATGCGATCCACGTGACGATCCAGATGAAGGCGAGCTCGATGAGCAGCTTTGCCAGCCACCCGAACTGCAGCCCTGTGAGCACGCCGAGCAGCTCCGGGCACACGACGGCGAGCGAGGCCATCCACAGCGGAAAGTTGATCCAGTAGTACCACGAGGCGCGCGCGCCCCACTTCGAGCGCGGGAACGCCTTGTTGATCCAGTCATAGAGCCCGCCGTCGCCGGTATACGTCGTGCCGAGCTCGGACGAGATCATGCCGTACGGCAGCAGGAAGGCGATCATCATGAACACCCACCAGAAATACTGGCTGTTGCCGATGGAGGCGACGGGCGCCGCCGCCTCCGCCACGAACACGACGCAGATGACAGAGAGGACGACGTCCGCAAGGCGGAATTTTTTTCGTTCTTCCATGGTGTCTGCTCCTTTGGCAGCCGGTCAGCAGCCGCCGAGCCGCGCGTCGAGGAAGGTGTCGAGCTCCTCCTGCGCCGCGGCAAGCTCCAGCTCCGTCGGGACGCGGCGGCAGCGCGTGAAATACACCAGCAGGCCGCGCATGGCCGTCAGGCGGTTGCCGGCCTGCTCCCAGCAGAGCGAGGCGGCGGAATCGGCGACCTCATCGGTCACGTCCTCGCCGCGCGTGGCAGGCAGACAGTGCAGGAACTTGCAGCCGAGCGCGCCGAGCTGCATGAGCTCGCGGTTGACCTGGTAGTCGGCAAAGACGCGCACGCGCTCTTCCTTCGGCATCTCGTTTTCATACAGGCCGTACCAGACGTCAGTATAGATAAAGTCCGCGCCGCGCACGGCGTCGCGCTCGTCCGTGACCGCCCACGTGCCGCCTGAAAGCTTGCAGTTGGCCTCCAGAATGCGCTTGTGGTCGGCGTTCAGCTGGTGGCCCTCCGGGCCGTAGTGCACAAAGTGCATGCCGAGCTTCGTGGTGATGAAGCCGAGGGACGCGCACACCTGCGTTCCGTCGCCGACGAAGACGACCTTGCAGTCCTCCAGCCGATTGCCCTCGGGCAGGTTTTCCTTGATGGTGCACAGGTCGCCGATCTCCTGCGTGGGGTGGTTATAGTCGCTCATGCCGTTGATGACCGGGATCGTGCACGCATCGGCGAGCTCAACGATCGTCTTGTGCTCGATGACGCGGGCCATGACCACGTCGACCAGGCGCGAGAGCACCTTGCCCGTGTCGCCGATGGTCTCGTGGCCGCCGAGCTGGATCATGCCAGGGCCGAGATACTGCGCGTGGCCGCCGAGCTGGCTCATGGCCGTCTCGAACGACACGCGCGTGCGGGTGCTCGACTGCTGAAAGATCATGCCGAGGTTCATATTTTTCATCAGCGGGGGATAATAACCCCGGCGGATGGCGCGCTTGATGGCGAGCGACAGGTCGATGATGTCCAGCAGTTCCTGTTTTGTGAAATCGTTGGTGTCAATAAAATCTTTTTTGTACATATCCATTCCTCCAAAGCCGCAGTTTACGGGATTTGCTTCCCGGTTATTGTCGGCGGATTTGCGTACGGATATGCGCGCCGGACGAATTTTCCGTTTTCGCGGCACGATCGGTGCCGTTTTTTCGCCGAACAAAAAACACGCCCGCAGAAGCCTCGGCTTCTGCGGGCGTGCCGCGTTGTTTTTTCATTGAAAAACGCCGGTTTTCCCGGCAATTTTTTTGCATATATAAATTTATGTTATCACTTTGTCTTGCTTTTGACAAGCGCTTTCCTGCAGCTTTTCCGCTTTTCAGGCAGAAAAAAGCGAAATGTCCGTTAATAATCACTTGTTACACATATTGACATGATTCAGGCAAAGTTCTATAATAAATGTGTGTTAACGTTCTGCGCTTGTGCAAAATGTCGAATTTTCATCGTTGGCGCGGAATTTGTGCATCGAAGGAGGGAATGCGCGAATGAGAGACCTGAAGCATCTGATCTATTTTGAGAACC
>ERZ772880.2322-NODE-2322-length-14827-cov-4.555984_pt1 | contig 14827 bp, 17 predicted proteins | sample MGYA00580577_ERZ772880 | MGnify/ENA primary metagenome ERZ772880 (study PRJEB29015, sample SAMEA2737705) | human gut metagenome | biome: human gut; feature: human-associated habitat; material: faeces | place: China | collected 2012 ... | reverse complement strand
CTCGGTGCCTGCGTCAACCGCGGCACCGATGCGCAGTTTGACCTTGCGCGCTGCGCGGCTGCGCTTGACGCGCAGTTCGGCGCGCAGGAATCGCTGGAGCCGATGCCCTGCGCCATCCGCGCGGCGGGCGCACTGCTGGAGACGCTGAAAAATTTACAGAAGAACGACCTGCCGCACATCCGGCAGCTCGACCTCTATATGGCGGGGCGGTTCATGGGGCTCGACCTCGCTGCCCGGCGCAATCTCGAGCTGACGCAGACCATGCGCTCGAAGGAAAAGCGCGGGAGCCTCCTCTGGGTGCTCGACCAGACGCGGACGGCCATGGGCGGCCGTCTGCTGCGCAGCTGGATGGAGCGTCCCCTGCTCTCCCCCGCGCAGATCACGAAGCGGCTTTCTGCCGTGGAAGAGCTGACGCGGAAGACCATCGAGCGTGAAGAACTCTCGCTGAGCCTGCGCGACGTGACGGATTTCGAGCGGGCCATGACCCGCATCGCGACCGGTGCGTGCTCCTGCCGCGATCTTGCCTCGCTGGCGCAGGGCGCGCAGGCGCTGCCCGAGATTCGGAAGCTGCTCGGCGAGATGGACGCCTCGCTGCTGGCGGTGCTGCATGAGCAGCTCGACCCGCTCGAGGATCTCACCGAGCGCATCTCCGCCACCATCGTGGACGAACCGCCGCTGCTCGTGCGCGAGGGCGGCATGATCCGTGCGGGTGCGAACGCAGAGGTCGACCGGCTCCGCGCCGTGCAGTCCGGCGGAAAGGACATGCTCGCAAAAATCGAGGCCGATGAGAAGGAGAAAACCGGCATCCGCAACCTCCGCGTCGGCTATAATCGTGTGTTCGGCTATTACATCGAGGTGGCGAAGGGCCAGGTCGACCTGGTGCCCGACACCTACATCCGCAAACAGACGCTCTCCACCGGCGAACGGTACATCACCGAAGAGCTGAAGGAATTGGAAAATACGATTTTAACCGCAAAAGACCGGCTGGCCGCGCTGGAATACGACCTGTTCTGCGAGCTGCGGAACTTCGTCGCCTCGCAGGCACAGCGCGTCCAGCAGACGGCGCAGGCCGTCGCGGCGGTCGACGTGCTCTGCTCGCTGGCCTCCGTCGCCGTGAATAATCACTACTGCAAGCCGGAAATTGATCTTTCCGGCGAGGTGCAGATCACGGCAGGGCGGCACCCGGTCGTGGAACAGGTATTAAAGGATGCGCTGTTCGTGCCGAACGACACGAACCTCAGCCCGGAGGGCGGCCGCGTCGCGATCATCACCGGCCCGAACATGGCCGGCAAATCGACCTACATGCGCCAGGTCGCGCTGATCGTGCTGATGGCCCAGATGGGCAGCTTCGTCCCCGCGAGCGCGGCGCGCATCGGCATCGTGGACAAGCTGTTCACGCGCATCGGCGCGTCGGACGATCTGGCGTCCGGCCAGTCGACGTTCATGGTCGAGATGAACGAGGTCGCCGACATTCTGAAAAACGCAACGCCGAATTCCCTGCTCATTCTGGACGAAATTGGCCGCGGCACGTCGACGTTCGACGGGATGGCCATTGCGCGCGCGGTGCTCGAATACTGCGCCGACCGGAAAAAGCTCGGCGCGAAAACGCTCTTCGCGACGCACTATCACGAGCTGACCGACATCGAGCAGGAGCTGCCGGGCGTGAAGAACTTCAACATCGCGGTGAAAAAGCGCAAGGACGAGATGATCTTCCTCCGCAAGATCGTCCCCGGCGCAGCAGACGACAGCTACGGCGTCGAGGTCGCAAAGATGGCGGGCCTGCCGGAGCGGGTAATCGTGCGGGCGCGGGCGCTTCTGAAGGAATTGGAGAGCGGCGCGCCGCAGCGCGCGTCCGGGCCGAACGGCCCGGCGGACGATCAGGTCTCGATGCTCGACCTGCACACAGACGCGCTGCGCGAGGCGCTCGAGCGCGTGAACGTGGAGACGCTGACGCCGATCGAGGCGATGAACGTGCTCTACCAGCTCAAGCAAATGTTGTAAGGAGCGTTCCATGGCAAAAAAACCTTCTCTCGGCTATGGACTCAGCCGCGCGGCGACAATCGCGGGCTGGTGCTATCTGCCGTTTTACCTGTTTCTGCTGAGTTATCTGATTCAATATGTCGCGGCGCTGCTCGGCCTGCACCCGAGCATGCTGACGGTCAACCTGATCTATTTCGCGGTCAATCTGGCCGTGGTGCTCATCATCTTCCACGATTTCCTGCGGCAGCGGTTCTTCGGGCCGGGCTTCTGGAATTTCGTGCAGGCCATCATTCTCGGCTTCGTGCTCTACTACGCCGCGACGTGGGCCGTGCGCTTCGCGCTGGACAAGCTCGCGCCGGGGTATACCATCTATAATAATGAGACGGTGGGCGAGCTGGTGCTGGCCGACCGGCGAGCCATGTCGTTTGTGACGATCATTCTGGCCCCGATCATTGAGGAGACGCTCGTCCGCGGGCTGGTCTTCGGCTCGCTGCACCGCACATCGCGGTGGCTGGCGTACATCGTCTCCTGTTTCCTGTTCGTTTTCATGCACAACTGGCAGTATTTCGCGCTGTACCCTGCGGGATCGGTGCTGCTGAGCTGTGTGCCGTATATTCCCGCCGCCGTGGCGCTGGGATGGGTGTATGAAAAATCGTCCACGATCTGGGCGCCCATCACGCTGCACGCGCTGATCAACGCGATGTCGGTCGGGGTCCTGACGCTTTCCTGAAAGGAGGACGTATCATGCCGCATATCATACAGCTGGATCGGCACGTGGCCGATCTGATCGCCGCGGGCGAGGTCGTCGAACGGCCCGCGTCCGCCGTAAAAGAGCTGGTGGAAAACGCTGTGGACGCCGGGGCGACGCAGATCACCGTGGAAGTCCAGAACGGCGGGATGACGTTCCTGCGCGTGACCGACAACGGCTGCGGCATCGCGCCGGAGGACGCGACGACCGCGTTCCTGCGCCACGCGACCAGTAAAATCCGCACAAAGGAAGATCTCGCGGCCATTGGGACGCTCGGCTTCCGGGGCGAGGCCCTCGCAGCCATCTCGTCCGTCAGCCGCATCGACCTGCTGACGAAAACAGCGGAGGCCGACGGCGTAAGCCTGCATCTCGAGGGCGGCGTCGTCACGTCGCAGCAGCCCGCGGGCTGCCCGCAGGGCACGACCATCCTTGTGCGCGACCTCTTTTTCAACACGCCCGCGCGGATGAAATTTATGAAATCCGACTCTGCCGAGTCCTCGGCCATCGCGGCGGTGGTGCAGCAGCAGGCGCTGGCGCACCCGGAAATTTCGTTCCGCCTCATCCGCGACGGCGAGACGCAGCTCCAGACCAGCGGCGACGGCGAACGGCTCGCCGCGATCTATACGGTGTTCGGCCGGGAACTGGCGAAGAATATGCTGGCCGTGAACGGCACGTGGGAAAAGTTCCATGTGACAGGCTACATCACAAAGCCAACTGCCACGCGCGGCAACCGCGCGCTGCAATATTTCTTCCTGAACGGGCGCTTCATCCGCTCGCGGCTGCTGTCTGCGGCGCTGGAAGAGGCATACCGGAACCAGATGATGACCGGCCGCTTCCCGGCCTGCGTGCTGGAGCTGCAAATGCCGCTTGAGGCCGTGGACGTGAACGTCCATCCGGCGAAGACCGAGGTCAAATTCCTGAACGAACGCGCCGTGTTCGACGCGGTACACTATGCCGCGCTCTCGACGCTTTCCAATGCGTCCGGGCGCGTCGCGATGCAGATGCCGAAGTCCCCTGCCCCGGATGCACAGCCCGCCGCGCCGCAGCAGACGGCGAGACCGGCGGAGCGGCCCGCGGCAAGGCCGGCGGTGAACCCGAATTTCTATCAGACGATGCAGGCGGGCGAATACCGGCGGCAGGCCGGGGCGCAGCCGCGCACCGTGCTGGCCTCACAGGTGCAGTATCCGACGCGGACGCCAAAGCCGGTCGAACCGGCGATGCCTCCCGTTGAGAAAGCCCCCTCCCCCATCGCGCCGCCGCAGCCGGAGCCGGTCGTCACACCGGTCAAGCCCGCCGCAAAGGCCGAACCGGAACCGGCGGCCATCCCAAAAGAACCTGCGCCCGCTCCGGCGGAACCGGAGCAGCTGGCGCTCGACCTGCCGGAGCAGACGTTCCGCCTGATCGGTGAGGCGTTTGACAGCTATCTGATCGCAGAGCAGGGCGAGAGCGTCCTGTTCATCGACAAGCACGCCGCGCACGAACGCATCCTCTTTGAGAAGCTCAAGGCCGAGGAGCACCCGATTGTGTCGCAGGAGCTGATGGCTCCCGTCTCGGCGGAGCTGACGCGCGAAGAGGCGGCAACTGTGCTGGAAAACACGGAGATCCTGGGCAAATGCGGCTTTGAGGTCGCCGATTTCGGCGACGGGGACGTGCTCATCCGCCAGATCCCGTGCGACGTGGACGAGAAGGACGCCGTGTCTCTCCTGCAAGAGCTTGCCGCAGATTTGCTCGCCGGGAAGACGCTCGCGCCGGAGACGCTGCGGGACAACCTGCTGCACACCATCGCGTGCAAGGCGGCCATCAAGGCCGGCTGGCACACCGAGGGCGCAGAGGCCGCGCATCTTGTGGCCGAGATCCTGTCCCGCACGGACATCAAATACTGCCCGCATGGCCGCCCCGTCTGCATCGAGCTGACCAAATCCCAGCTCGAGCGCCAGTTCAAGCGGAGCTGAATCATTGCACCGCGCCAAAGCCTCCCTTTACACAAGGGAGGTGGCACGGCGCAGCCGTGACGGATGGATTGTGATGCAGCGGAAACATAATAAGCAGATCGTTCCATTGGCGAAGGAATTGCGAAAAGAAATGACGAAGGAAGAACGGCGTCTCTGGTATGATTTCTTGCAAAATTATTCTGTTCGCTTTTCCAGGCAAAAGGTATTGGGAAAATTTATCGTTGATTTTTACAGCGCGGAAGCAAAACTGGTGATTGAACTGGATGGCTCGCAGCATTATGAAGATGACAAAATCGTAAAAGATGCTGAGCGGACGGCGTTTCTTGAAAGCTATGGTTTGACTGTTCTTCGAATTCCGAACAATGAAGTCAACAGAAATTTTCAAGAAGTTTGCCAGTATATTGACATGGCAGTAAAACAATCCCTCAGTCAGCCTGACGGCTGACAGCTCCCTTTACACAAGGGAGCCTTTCCGCTGCGGCGGGGCATGGGGTGATGCACATATCGGCCCCTACATCATATCACAAAAAGGAGGCACAGGAGATGGACAAGATCATCTGCGTGGTCGGCCCGACGGCGTCGGGCAAGACGGCGCTGGCGGTGCGTCTGGCCAAAGCGCTGGACGGCGAGGTCGTCTCCTGCGACTCGATGCAGATCTACCGCCGCATGGACGTCGGCACGGCCAAACCGGCGGCGGAGGAGATGGACGGCGTGCCGCATCATATGATCGACATTGCAGCCCCGGCGGAGGATTTTTCCGTCGGAAAATATGTCGAGCTTGCAGACGCGGCGGTGCAGGACATCCTCGCGCGCGGCAAGGTCTGCGTGATCGCGGGCGGAACGGGCCTGTATGTCGACAGCCTGATCGCCGGTCGCACCTTCGCGCCCGTACCGTCAACCGGCAAACGCGCAGTTCTGGAGGCGCGGATGCGCGCCGAGGGCGGCGAAGCGCTGCTGCGCGAGCTGCACTCGGTCGACCCCGAGGCCGCAGCGCGGCTGCATCCGGCGGACGAAAAGCGCATCATCCGTGCGCTTGAGGTCTGGCAGGAAACGGGCCGGACGATCACGGAGCACAACCGCGAGACACAGAAGATCCCGCCGCGCTACGCGCCCGTCTGGCTCGGGCTGGATTTCACGAACCGCGCCGATCTCTACGCGCGCATCGACCGGCGGGTCGAGATCATGCTGGAACAGGGCCTGCTGGACGAAATCCAGAGTCTCCTGACCTCCGGCGTGCCGGAGACGGCGACGAGCTTGCAGGCCATCGGCTACAAAGAGTTTTTTGCCTATCTGCGCGGCGAGTCCACGCTCGCCGAGGCGACGGCGCTCTGCCAGCAGCGCTCGCGCAACTATGCCAAGCGGCAGCTGACGTGGTTCCGCCGGAATCCTGCGATGCACTGGATCTTCCAGCCCGCGCAGCCGGACGCAGACGCGGTTTTTGCGGCGGCGCGGCAGGAAATCCCCTTTTTCGCGGAAGAAATATGATAGAGTGTTGGGTATCACCGATATATAAAAAAGGAGTCGATACCCATGCAAAAAATCGAAAGCTATCAGGATCAGTTTTTGAATCAGGCCCGGCGCGAGCGCACACCGCTGACCGTGTTCCTGATGAACGGGTTTCAGATGCGCGGCATCGTGACGGGCTTTGACGCATTTGTGATCCTGCTGCAATCCGACGGGAAGCAGCAGATGATCTACAAGCACGCCGTCTCGACGATGACGCCGATGACGCCCGTGCGCATGACGCAGGAGTGAGCCTAAGAGGCTCCTCACGCGCCAGAGAGGAGCCTCTATGAAACAGGGCAAGCACTATCTTTCCATCGTAATCTGGATCTTTCTGGCGGCCATCGTGGCGTATTTCGGCTATAACCTGGCGACGAGCCTCTATACGCCGCTCACGACCACAACCGCCGTGGAATATGAGGCCGGGGCGGGATATTACGCCACCGGCTTTGTGGCGCGCGACGAGAGCGTCATCCGCTCGAACTACGCCATCAGCGTCCTCACCGTGTCCGAGGGGCAGCGCGTGGCGGCGGGCGGCCAGGTGGCAACCGGCTACCTCACCGACGATGCGCAGGCACGGCAGAGCCGCATCCAGGAGCTGGCCGACCAGCTCGCGCAGCTCCGCTATGCCTGGCAGTATTCGTCGAGCGTCTACGACCAGGCCCAGCTGGACAAGCAGATCTCCGAAAGCCTGATCTCGCTGAACCAGTACGTCTGCCGCCGTGACATGAACTCCGCCGGAGATCTCATCTCCGAGCTGAAGGGCATGGTGCTGCGGCGGAGCAGCAGCGATGCCGACAGCGCCTCCCTGCAGGAGCAGATCGACGCGGCCGAGCGCGAGCTGGAAACCTTGCAGGAGCAGTCCGCCAGCGACACGAAGGCCGTGACCGTCTCCGCGCCGGGCTACTTCTCCGGAACCGTGGACGGCTATGAATCCGTGCTGACAGTGGACGCGCTCGAAACGATGACCGCGCAGGACTATCCGTCCATCGCCCCGGAAACGCCCGACTCCGAGGCCATCGGCAAGCTGATCCACGGCGACACGTGGTATTATGTGACCCTGGTGCCGGCGGCGGACGCAAAGGACGTCGAGGCTGGGGATCCTGTGCAGGTGACGTTCGCGCGCGATTTCTACGTGCCGATCACCATGACCGTCCGCCGCATTGGCGGCAACGAGGCGGGCTATCGCTTGCTGGTGCTGGAGAGCGACGAATACATGCAGAATGTCACCATGCTGCGCCAGCAGTCGGCAGACGTGGTCTTCGCGTCCTACTCCGGCCTGCGTGTGCCGAAGGATGCCGTGCGCGTGAATGAAAACGGCAAAACCGGCGTCTACATCCTCGAGGGGGCCGTCGCCCGCTGGAAGCCGATCAACATTCTGCACGACAACGGCGAGAGCTATGTGGCCGCGCTGGACAAATCTTCAACGAACAACCTCTGGCCCGGCGACGAGATCATCGTCGGGGCGAAAGATCTATACAATGGAAAGGTAGTCAGTGGATATGGAACAGAACAATGACATCCGCGCAAATGTCGCGGCGATCCGGGAGAAGATGGCAGAAGCGGCGCGGAACTGCGGCCGCGACCCGAAGGAGATCAAGCTCTGCGCGGCAACGAAGATGAACGACGCGGCGCGCGTGAAGGAAGCAGTCGCCGCCGGTGTGGACTGCTGCGGCGAAAACCGCGTGCAGGAGCTGCTGGAAAAGCAGCCGCAGGGCGCCTACGAGGGTGCGCCTGTGCATTTCATCGGCCATTTGCAGACAAACAAGGTCAAGCAGGTGGTCGGCAGGGTCGACCTGATCGAGTCGGTCGACCGGACGGAGCTGCTGGAGTGTGTGGAAAAGCAGGCGGCGAAGCTGGGCCTCGTGCAGGACATTCTGCTGGAGGTCAATATCGGTGCGGAGGAGAGCAAATCCGGCTTTACACCCGAAGAAACCATGCAGACAGCGGCAAAAATGGCAGAATATCCCCACTGCCATCTCAAAGGACTGATGGCCATCCCGCCGGTGAGCGAACACGAAGGAGATAATTGCAGATATTTTGCCGAAATGCGCAATCTTTTTGTTGACATAAGTGCAAAAAAATACGATAATGTGTCCATGGAATGTCTATCGATGGGGATGAGCGGCGATTACCCCGACGCCATCCGCGAGGGCGCCACGATGATCCGCGTGGGAACGGCGATCTTCGGTGCCCGGCATTACAGCAAATAGCGCCGGAATCTTGCGCGGCGCTGCCCTAATTTCAGAATAAAACGACACATATCGGAGGAATATTACAATGGGATTTATGGATGACCTGAAGAAGCTGGCAAAGCCCTACGCCGAGGACGACGACGATTTCGATGAATTCGACGACGACGTCCGCCCCAGCCGTGCCAATCGCGGCTCGACCGCCCCGGCGCCGAAAGCCTCGCTGGACGATCTGGGTCTGGATGACAGCAGCTCGAGCGCCTCGTTCGGCTCTGGCCGCCGCGTGCCCGGCGGAAACAAGGTCGTGAACATCCACACCACGGCGCAGATGCAGGTGGTGTTGGTGAAGCCCGACCGGTTCGACAACGTGTCCGACATTGCAGAGCACCTGCGCAGCAAGCACGCGGTGGTTCTGAATCTCGAGGCGACGAATAAGGATGTAGCACGGCGGCTCGTCGACTTCCTGTCCGGCTGCGCCTACGCGCTGGACGGCAAGATCAAGAAAATCGCCATCAGCACCTACATCATCACGCCGTACAACGTGGATATCGTGGGTGACCTCATCGACGAGCTGGAAAACAACGGACTCTATCTGTAATTCCAATCGCACAGGAGGGAAACGCCTATGTTCACACCGCAGGAAATTCAGGAACAAACCTTTTCCAAGGCCGTCTTCGGCGGCTATGACATGCAGCAGGTCGATGATTTTCTCGAACCGCTGACCGAGGATTATATCGCACTCTACAAAGAAAACTCCGTGCTGAAGTCCAAGATGAAGATCCTGGTCGAAAAGCTGGAGGAATACCGCGGGCAGGAGGCGGCCATGAAAAAGACCATGGCCGAGGCCCAGGCCAAGTGCGACAAGATGCTCGCCGACGCCAAGGCGCAGTGCAGCGCCATGGTGCAGACGGCGGAGGACGGCGCGGCCCGTCAGAAGGTCGAGGCCGACATCGCCGCCGAGCAGGAGCGGCTGGAGTACGCAAAGCAGACTGCGCTGAACTTTATCAACGTCATCGAGGGCGACATCAAAGGGCATCTCGAGCTGCTGGAGCAGCTCAAGGGCCGCGACCTGACCGTCGAAGACAAGAAGCCGGAGCCGCCGAAGCACGCCAAGCCCTACGACTGGCAGGCCGACAGCGCACCGTCGCTCGTGGTAGACGCGTCCAGCAAGCACACGCAGGACATCGCGGACGAGATCTCCGAGAATCTCGAAAAGCTCGTCGGCAGCGAGCCGGAGCCTGACGTCAAGGTCGCCCCGGCGAAACCCGCGCAGCCCCGCATGGACAGCGCCACGATCAAATTCGATAATCTCAAATTCGGCAAAAATTACGACCCCACCAAAGAATCCTAACCAAAACCGCCCCTCGTGTCATCGACACGAGGGGCGGTTTTTGCCGCAGCGGCTGCCTTCCCTTGGGGGAAGGCTTTCAGGCGGCCATTGGCAGCCCGGCTTTTGTTCAAAGATCTACTTGTTCAAATCTCCGTACAGAGCTGCGCTCCGCCGCCATGGTCAGCAGCGCAAACACCGCCGCGCCGCCCAGCAGCACGGGCCACTGCCGCAGCTGGTCGCGCAGCGCATAACTCTCGCAGACCGTCTTCATGTACGGGATCACATGGTCGCACGCCTCGGCGAGGACGATGTAGAAAAACTCCACCACGCTCGCCACGACGAACGGTTTGCCGAGGTCGTAGGCGTTTTTGTAGTGCATCGGGAAGAACACGAGGTTGAAAAGCCCCATCTGCACCAGCCCAAGGCCGAGGAACGCCGTGTTCGCCTCGATGCCGACGGCGTTGTTGAGGTGGCCGTAGCTCGCCCGCAGCGCCATAAACGGGACGCAGGCCAGCACTTGCAGCAGCTCCAGCTGTACCACGGTGCGGAAGCGTGCGCGCACCATCTCTGCTTTTGTCACTGGCAGGAGCATCAGATACGCCGTGTCGCGGTTTTCCCGCAGCGACTGCATCAGCATGAACAGGCCGAGGCCATTGTAGAAAAGTGTGACATAATACGGATAATTCGGAATCAGGATCAACCCGCTCAGCAGCAAAAACAGCAGCGGCACCGGACTCATCGACAGCCGCCATTCCTTCCATTGCAGCGCTCTCATGCCTCCACCTCCCGTTCCAGATGCACCATAATCTGCTCCAGCGTCGCGGGGCCGCCAGCCTCCGGCGCATCCGCAGTCCGCAGCAATCCCTCGATCTCGCCCTGATGACGCCGCGGCGCGATCAGCTTCGCGGCCAGCTCCGGTGAGACCGCAGCCTCGTCCGCCCGCAGATAGCGATAGCGCTCCGTGAAGGCCCGCCGCGCCTCGCTCGCGAAGATCTCGCCGTTCCGGATGTAGGTGATCGTGTCGGCGCAGGCGTCGAGATCAGACGTGATGTGCGTTGAAAACAGCACCGACGCGCCGTCCCGCTCCACCAGCTCCAGAAACAGCCCCAGCAGGTCGTCCCGCGCCGCCGGGTCGAGTCCGGACGTCGGCTCATCCAAAATCAGCAGCTTCGCGTGGTGCGACATCGCAAGCGCCAGCTGATATTTTACCTTCATGCCCTCCGACAGCTCGCTGACGCGCTTGCCCTCGTCCAGCGCGAAACGCCGCAGGCAGTCCTGATATCGCGCCTCGTCCCAGTTCGGGTAGAACCGCCGCGTCGCCGCCGTCAGCTGGCCGAGCCGCTTGCGCGGATAATAGGCGGCGCTGCCGGTCACGAAGCCAATCTGTGCCTTGACCGCCAGCTCCTGTTCCGCAACGTCCATCCCGCAGATCTCCACATGACCTGCATCCGGATGCACGAGGCGGAGCATCGATTTGAGCGTCGTCGTTTTGCCTGCGCCGTTGCGCCCGATGAAGCCCATGACCGTCCCGCTCTCCATCGAAAACGAAACATTTTTCAAGGAAAATACAGGATATTGCTTGCAAAGTCCCTCAATTTTCAGAATTTCCATTGTCGTCCTCCTTTGCCGGGAACATGTCCGGCGGCAGATAGACCTCGCCGGGGTCAACCAGCGCAATGCCGCGCTTTTTGTCGGCCATCAGCAGCAGCTGGTCGCCGGGCTGGATGTCGAACAGGTCGCGCGCCCCCTTTGGGATCACGATCTGCCCCTTCTCGCCGACCTTGACGAGACACATAAACTTGTTTTTCGGAAATTGCAGAGCCATAGCGCCCCTCCTTTGGTGGGAAAAGTTATACTAAGTATAACACCGCATACCAAAAAGTCAAGCAAAAAAGCCCCCTCTACCAAGAGGGGGCCTTTGAATTCAATAATCTACCCGCATCAGGCACAGTCCCTGCGGCGGCGCGGTATGTCCGGCCAGCTTCCGATCCTTCGCTTCCAAAACTTCCTTCACGCTCGCCACGCTCCGCTTGCCGAAGCCGACCTCGAGCAGCGTCCCGGTCAAAATCCGCACCATGTTCTGCAAAAATCCGGTGCCGTGAAAATTGAGATACAGCAGATCCTTTTTCTGCTGGATTTCAATGGAATCCACGATGCGCACCGTCGACTTTTTCATCTGCGGATTGGCGCAGAAGCTGCGGAAATCATGCTCGCCGACCAGAAATTCCGCCGCTTTTCGCATCTTTTCCACGTCCGGCTTCCCGTCCAGCACGGTCACATATTTCCGGTTGAACACCGGCTTCGTCTCGCCGACGTAGCACGTGTACGTGTAGAGCTTGCCCACGGCGCGATAGCGCGCGTGGAAGCGGTCGGCCGCCTCTTTCACCTCGGCCACGCCGATGTCGTCCGGCAGATAGTGATTGAGATAATCACGGATGGCCTCCGGCTCCATGTCCGTGTCCATGTAGGCGTTTGCGACCATCGCCCGCGCATGAACGCCCGCGTCCGTCCGGCCTGCGCCGATCACGTTGACCGGCGCGCCGCACATCCGCGTGAGCACGGCCTCGAGCTTGCCCTGAATGGTCTCCTTGCCCGGCTGACGCTCCCAGCCGAAATAGCGGGAGCCGTCATAGCTGAGCGTCATCTTGAAATTTTTCATCCGCGCGGCTCCACATTCTTCGTATAGCGGCAGGCCGGATAGTTCGAGCAGCCCCAGAATTTCTGCCCCTTCCGTGCGCCGCTCTGTCCGGTGCGCAGCACCATCTGCGCCCCGCATTTCGGGCACACGGGCACGCGGCTGTTCGCCGCCCGCTGGGTGTGGACGCTCTTCGCGTCCGGCTGGCCAAGCGCCTCGTCGAACCGGATGGCCTTGCAGTGCGCCGTCCGCGCCAGCTCTACGGCCAGCATGTCATACATTCGCCGCAGCTCGCCCTCCGGCACGCCCGCGGCCAGCTTCCGCCGCAGATAGGCCCCCGGCGTTGTGCCGACCTTTTTGGCGAAGATTTCGTGGAACCGTTCTTCGTCGGTCTTCGGTTTCTTTTTGGGATACATCCTCATCCCTCCTGTCTTTGCTACCAGTATATCAGACAGAGCGAAAAAAAGCTACTGTCGGTTTTTTTGCAGATCACGCTTGACAAACGTCCCTACTTGTGCTATTGTACTAAGCACTTAATACAAAGACACAGGAGGTGTTCTCATGCCCTGGTCCTTCCAAGCGGACACGCCCATCTACACGCAGCTGGTCGCGCGGCTGCAGGAGCAGATCGTCTCCGGCGCCTATCCGCCGGGGAGCAAGCTGCCCTCGGTGCGCGATCTCGCGGCGGACGCGGGCGTCAATCCCAACACCGTCCAGCGCGCATTTGCCGAGCTGGAGCGGCTGGGCCTCATCTACACCCAGCGCACGTCCGGAAAATTCGTCACCGAAGACGCCGCCGCGATTGACGCGGCGCGCCGCGCCCTGGCCGAGGGGCAGACGCGGCAGTATCTCGCGGCCATGTCGGCCCTCGGCTTTGACCGTGCCACGCTCATCACATTTCTGAACCAGATGGAGGAAACGAAAGATGCCAATTCTTGAATGTCATGCGCTGGAAAAGCGCTACGGCTCCGCCATGGCGCTCGACCACATCGATCTTGCGCTCGAACCGGGCCGCATCATCGGCCTGCTCGGCCCGAACGGCAGCGGTAAATCCACGCTCATCAAGCTCGCCATGGGCCTGCTTCAGCCCACGAGCGGAGAACTTCTGATCGACGGCCAGACGCCGTCCCCGCAGACGAACGCCATCGTGTCCTACCTGCCCGACCGCGTCACGCTCAGCCCGTGGATGAAAACGCGGCAGTTGCTGGACTTCTACTGCGATTTCTACGCCGATTTCGACCGGCAGGCCGCCGAACGCATGCTCACGCACCTCGGCCTCAACCTCAACCAGTCCATCCGCCAGATGTCGAAGGGGATGAAGGAGAAGGTGCAGCTCGTGCTGACAATGAGCCGCAAGGCAAAGCTCTACCTGCTCGACGAGCCGATCGGCGGCGTCGACCCCGCAACGCGGGATTACATCCTGCACACCATCATTTCCAACTATAATCCAGAGGCCGCCGTCGTCATCAGCACGCACCTGATCGCCGACGTCGAGCCGGTACTCGACGAGGTCATCTTCCTCAATCAGGGGAAGATCAGCCTGCATGAAAGCTGTGATGAAATTCGCGAAACGCGCGGCCAGTCGGTCGACGCGCTCTTCCGGGAGGTATTCAAATGCTGGGAAAACTGATCAAACATGAATTCCGTGCCACGGGCCGTCTGATGGCCCCGCTGTTCGGCGCGCTGCTCCTGCTGGCGGTCTTTGTCCGCGTGAGTGACCTGATTCTGAGCGCGGCGGACGCGCCGGTCTTTTTCGAAGCGCTCAATGCGCTGCTGCTCGTCGTCTATGTGCTGGCCATCCTCGGCGTGACCGTCTTTGCCACCATCCTGATGATCAAGCGCTTCCACCAGAATTTCCTCACCGATGAGGGCTATCTGATGTTCACGCTGCCCGCCGGCGTCCACAGCCTCCTCTGGTCGAAACTCATCACCGCCGCGCTCTTTTTCATCTTCACGTTCCTGGCCGAGGCGCTCTCCGTCGCCATTGTGGTCTGGCAGGGCGGCATGGCGGCAGATATTTACCATGGCTTCGCATCGTTCTTCCAGGAGCTGAACGGTTATTACATGGCAAACGGCGTGGCCTTCGCGCTGGAAGCGCTGGCACTGCTCTTCGTTTCCCTGCTCGTCACCTGCCTGCTTTTCTACGCGCCGATGTCCATCGGCTACAGCTTTGCCAATCACAAGGGCCTGCTCTCCGTCGTGTTCTACTTCGTCATTCAGGCAATTTTGCAGATCTTCGGCGTCGCAGTTCTCTCCGGCGTGGTAAGTGACACGGTGTTCCACCGTCTGCTCACGGACGCGATGGACCATTTGGGCCGGATCGATAGCCAGGCGACGGCTATCCAGGCCGCGCACGGCACGATGCTGCTTGCGCTCTTCACGGAGCTTTTCCTCGGCGTCCTCCTCTATTTCCTGACGTATGTGATGCTTCGGAAGCATCGGAATTTGCAATAATCTCTGCGGCCTCTTGTAGGGGCGGACGACCCT
>ERZ772880.2310-NODE-2310-length-14906-cov-17.030436_pt1 | contig 14906 bp, 10 predicted proteins | sample MGYA00580577_ERZ772880 | MGnify/ENA primary metagenome ERZ772880 (study PRJEB29015, sample SAMEA2737705) | human gut metagenome | biome: human gut; feature: human-associated habitat; material: faeces | place: China | collected 2012 ... | reverse complement strand
TGGGCTGAAAAGCCTGTAAAATAAGGAAAGTTCAGGAAATCTCTCCACAAATTCCAATTTGTTGAGCCAAGTATACCATATTTCCCAATGGAAGAATACCCTCCGGTGAAGTGAAATTTACTGTTTCGCTGCGGTCGCCGTTGCTGTTCGAGTCCTGTACCGTCCTGCGCTGACGTGGGTTGGTGGATGACGCAACAAAAAAAGCCTCTGACCTAAGTCAGAGGCTCTTGCTTTGGTGGAGCATTCTCCACAGCACTCGAACCTTTAAGCGGGCATCTCGTTGCTGCGGTCAGTGCGCTTCAAGCCAAGAAACGGAGGAACTTCCGAGCGTTTCAAGCCTTGTTCGTGCGCCTTCTTTAACTGATACTCGTGCAGAGCAATACTGTCCAGTAAATCACGCTGATTCTGGGATGCGGCGTAGTAGTCCACCCCGAACCGCTTGCAGACAATACTGAGCTGGTCGAGCATCTCAATGGCCGTAGAGGACATTCGTTTGACTTCAATATCCATGAAAACTTCTTTGCCTAAAGTTGTGAGGGCAAGAACCGTCCCGTGGCCGCAAATTTTCAATTCTTGAAAATTTGTGTCCCTTTGGGACCGCTTCTTGTTGGGGCGTGCCTGCCCCAGACCCTGCGGGAAACGCGTGCGACAAGCTGAGAGTTCGTCATCTCCTGATTCAAATCCGTTTTTGAGGCTGACGGTGCAGGGACTTGGCAAACCCGCCGTGATTGCGCTATAATAGAGCCGTAATCATTCCACAAAGGTGTGGTAAGGGAGGTGCGGTCATGATCCGGGTGGCGATCGTAGAGGATGACGCGGAGGTACAGGGGGTATTGCAGGAGTATGTCCGGCGGTATACCCGGCAGTACGGGACAGAGTTTGAAGTGACGGTCTTTGCGGACGGGGTGGACATTCTGGAGGATTACCGCGCGGTCTACGATATTATTTTTCTGGATGTGGAGATGAAGCATCTGGATGGCATGACCACGGCAGAGCGCATCCGGCAGATGGATGCAGACGTCATCCTGATCTTCATTACCAATATGGCGCAGTACGCCATCCGGGGCTACTCGGTGGGAGCGCTGGACTATGTGCTGAAGCCGGTGCCCTACTTTGCCTTTTCGCAGCAGCTGCTCAAGGCGGTTGCCCGGCTGGAAAAGCGGGCAAAGCACTACCTGACCGTGCCGGTGGAGGGCGGGCTGCGCCGGCTGGACACCGCAAGCATCTATTATCTGGAAAGCGAGGGTCACCGGGTGCACTTTTACACCGACGAGGGCGATTTTTCCGCCCCCGGCGCCCTCAAGGCCTTTGAGGAAAAGCTGGCAGACTGCCCCTTTGCCCGGTGCAACAGCGGCTACCTTGTCAATCTGGCACAGGTGCGGGAGCTGCGGCAGAGCACCGTACAGGTGGGCCCCTGCGAGCTGCAGGTCAGCCGCCCCAAGCGTAAGGCTTTTCTTGCCGCCCTGACCGACTACATCGGAGGTGAGGGCTCATGACCGCGCTGCCGGATATCCCCCGGCTGTACACCGCCCTTGCCGAGTGTCTGGCGGTGCTGCTGTTCACCCCGGCGCTTGCGCCCCGCTTTTCCAGGGCGGTCACCGGGGGCATCACCCTGCTGTGGGCGGCGGTGCTGTCGGCCTTTCTGGGGCTGACGGGCAACGTGCCCGGCGGGCTCTGGATCCCCTGCATGGTAACGGCCATCGGGCTTTCCTACTTATATTTATGGGGTGTGTGGAGCATCACCCTGCTGGAAGCCGGGTATCACTGCGCCCGGGCGTTTATTCTGGCAGAGCTTGCCGCCAGCGTGGAGTGGCAGCTGCACTGCGCCCTCTGGCCCGCCCGCGGCCCGTGGGAGCCGCTGTCTTTGCTGCTGCTGGCGCTGGTGTATGGGACGCTGTTCGGCATTATGTGCTATCTGCAGCACCGCCGTCCCCAGCCCGCCGGGCACTTACAGATCGGCGGCAGCGCCGCCCTGACGGCGGTCATGTTGGCGCTGACTGCCTTTGCGGTGAGCAATCTGGGCTTTCTGCCCGGCAGCGAGATCAACATGAGCATTTTTTCCATCCGCACACTGGTGGATTTTTCCGGCGTGCTGATCTTATCTGTGCAGCACGAGCAGCTGCAGGAGAACGCTTTGCACAGCGAGCTTGCCGCCATGGACGAGGTGTTGCACCGCCAGTACGAGCAGTACAAGCGCAGCAAGGAGGGCATCAACCTCATCAACCGGCGGTACCATGAACTGAAAGTCCAGCTTGCCCGCATCCGGGAGGAGCAGGACCAGACCAAGCAGAACGCCGCCATTGCTGCCATGGAGCAGAACATCCGCCAGTACGAGGCCGAGAACAAGACCGGCAACCCGGTGCTGGATACCCTGCTCACCGCCAAGACCATGGAATGCCAGCAGGAGAACATTACCATCACCAGTGTAGCGGACGGCAGGATGCTGGGCTTTCTCACGATTCGGGAGCTGTGCACCATCGTGGGCGTGGCGCTGGACAACGCCATTGCCGCCGTCCGCGCCGAGCCGGACCCCGAAAAGCGGCTCATCAAGGTGGCGGTGTACAGTCAGGGCGGTTTTGCCATGCTGCGGTTCGAGCATTATACAGAGGCCGCCCCGGCACTGGATGCGGACGGTCTGCCGCAGCAGGGGTCGGACCTGAAAAGCGTCCGCACCACCGTCGGGCAGCACGGCGGCAGCATGACGATGCACTGGGAAAACAACTGGTGCACCCTGCGGATCTTATTTCCGCTGCCCAAAAACAAATAATTTTTACGGCAGGTATCCCCTGCCGTTTTTTTTGTTGTCTGGCAGGGTGCACAAATACAATGTTGCAATATTTGTGTATTAGCACAATAAAAATTGAAAATTTATTGTAACTTTTGCAAACTGTGTATCCAAAACGACAGATTGTGCAAAAGATGATAACGATGCGCAAATATCCGTTATAATGGGTCACAGTTGGGTACGGCCCAAAAAATATAAAAGAATATGGAGGAGACAACACAATGAAGCGCGATCCGAACAACAAAAAGCCCACAAAGTTGCTGACAGCTGTTACAGCACTCTTACTGGCAGTTGGAATAGTGGCAGATGTAGCAATGTTTGGTGTGTTTCCCAGTTCTCTGGACAAGGCATTCCCTGGCCAGAATGGAGACCCAGAATTGCAAAAAACATCTTATGCAAATGGTTTGTCAGTGGCTCAGAAAATCGAGGAGGAAGGCGCAGTCCTTCTGAAAAATGACGGCGCTCTGCCGTTGGCAGGAACAAACCGAAAAATCAATCTTCTGGGCTATGCTTCCGCAAATCCGGTTTATGGCGGTACGGGTTCCGGTGGCAGCAGCTACACTGCAAACCGGACAGATTTTGTAAAAGCCTTTACGGATGCAGGTTTTGAAGTGAATCAAAATCTGGTCAATCTCTATAGCCCCAAAAACAACGAAGGCGGAAATACATTCTCTGTTGATTTTTCCATCCCGGAACTGCCTGCAACCGAGGAATTGGCTAAGGACATGGGTGTGGAGTACCAGTATACTGGAGACTGCTCATTTGAAGCAATGAAGGATTTTTCGGATACTGCTGTGGTCGTGTTCTCCCGCAAGGGCGGTGAAGGCAATGACTTGCCCACTTCGATGGCTGAAAATACCTCGTATGCACCGGATCAGAGCAAGCATTATCTGGAACTGAACAGCGCGGAACAGTCTTTGCTGGAACAGGCAGAAGCGACATTTGATAATGTTATCGTTCTGATCAATTCAGGCAATGCTATGGAACTGGGCTTCCTGAATGATGAAGGCGTTGATGCAGCCCTCTGGATCGGTGATCCCGGTGATGTGGGCACGATTGGAATTGTCAACATTCTGACGGGTGCAGTCAACCCCTCTGGCCGTCTGCCGGATATCTACCCTTATGCAGTAGAAACGACCCCTTCTTACTACAACTTTGATACCTTTGAGTATACCAACTCTAAGGACTGCTTCAAAAACTTCGAAAGTCATCCTGCCTACCTTGTAGAGTATCAGGAAGGCATTTATGTGGGATATCGTTATTACGAAACCCGTGAAAGCTACGATTACACTACCCGTGAAGGAGAGAATCTGACGGGACTTTCCTACAATGATGTAGTGCAGTTCCCCTTTGGCTATGGCTTGAGCTACACAAGCTTTGACTGGGAACTGGAAAACACGATTCCGACTACCGTTACCGCACAGGATACGCTGGAGTGGAATGTCAAAGTTACCAATACTGGCAATGTGGCTGGCAAAGATGTTGTGGAACTGTATTACAGTGCGCCCTATTACAGTGCAGCTGAAGGCGGCAGCGGCTTGCAGAAGGCTGGCGAAGTACTGGGCGGCTTTGCAAAGACGAAGGAATTGCAGCCGGGCGAAACGGAAACGGTTACGATTTCTATGCCAGTAGAGCAGATGGCTTCTTATGATGCACAGAAGTACTACACTTCTACCGGTTCCTACGTGCTGGAAGCTGGCGAGTATCAGATTTCTCTGCGTACGGATTCTCATACGGTGAAAGATAATCTGACCATGACCTGCAAGGTTGCTGAGAATGAAGTGTTCCAGGACAGTGCATTTGGCAGTGGTGTGGAAAACTGCAAGTATGTCGGCAAGCGCTCTTCGGACGAAGTGGTAGCAACAAATCAGTTTGATGATGCAGCTGGTGATGTGGCTTACCTCAACCGTGACACTTGGCAGATCGTTCCCGGTACCAGCAAGAAAGCAACTGCTGAACAGCTGGAAGCCTTCAACAATGCGCTGGTAGTGGATGATAGCTATGTGGATGCGGATGACACTGCGCCGACCTTTGGTGCAAAGAATGGCCTTACGCTGAAAGACATGGAAGGCCTTGCCTATGATGATGCACAGTGGGATAAGCTGCTGGATCAGCTGACCCTTGATGATATGTACAAACTGCTGGGCGCAGATGGCTGGGGAAGTGCAGCAGTTGATAATATCGGTAAGGGACAGACTTATGAAATGGACGGACCTGCCGCTCTGAGTTATGTGTTCGATGCCTTTATGGGTACCTGCACATATAAGACGGTTACTTATCCGGCAGAAGTTCTGCTGGCGGCTACTTGGAATGTAGACCTGGCTTCTGAATTTGGCGATGCAATCTCGCAGGAAGGAAAGGCGTGGAATATTTCCGGCTGGTATGCACCTGGTGCTAATACCCACCGCAATGCATTTGCTGGCCGTAACTTTGAGTACTATTCTGAGGATGGCTTCCTTTCTGGTTCCATGTCCGCTGCTACGGTTGGTGCGGCAGAGAAAAATGGTATGTACTGCTACATTAAGCATTTTGCACTGAATGAGCGTGAGACCTGGCGTCATTATGGTCTGTGCACCTGGGCCGATGAGCAGGCGATGCGTGAAATTTACTTCGTGCCGTTTGAAAAGGCTGTGAAGGAAGGCGGCAGCACGGCTGTGATGTCTTCCTACAATAATATTGGTACTACTTGGGCCGGTGCAAGTACTGCACTACTGACCAATGTTCTGCGTAATGAATGGGGCTTTATTGGCACTGTGATTACGGATAACAACGAGGAGCATGGCTTTATGGATATTGAAAAAGCTGTCTTGGCAGGTGGTACCAATCTGCTGTTTGGCTGGGGCACTAAGACCTTCGATAACCTGAGCCAGACTGCTACCGGTCAGCTGAAGATGCGCGAAGCTGCACATCAGTATCTGTATACGCTGGCGAATAGCTACGGTGTAGATGTAGATGCGCCTGTGCCTATGTGGCGCACGCCTGCACTGGTAGGCAGTGTGATTGTCTATGTGTTGGTTCTGGCAGGTGTTGTGGTGATTCTTCGCCGCCGCAAGTATAATAAAACGCTGGCTAATACCAATGCAGGTGCAGATGTGAGTAAGGCATAAGTACTGACCCGTAATCAAAACTGTCTTCCTTCTAATCCCGGAACACGGCTGCACGGCAGTTACGGCCCGCAGCCGTGTTCCCTTTTGGAAACAGAATCACGCTTCTTCTCCTTATGCGTGGTCCTGTTTCCAAAGGCAATACCGTTTCTACTGAAAGGAGATTTCCCCGTGAAATATCAGGATATTATTGCAAAACTGAGCCTGGAACAGAAATGCGCCCTGCTGAGCGGCGGCACGGTGTTCACCACCCGGGCGCTGCCGGGCAAGGGCATCCCGGCCATTACCCTGTCGGACGGCCCCAACGGCGTGCGTAAGCAGGCGGGCGCTGCCGACCATCTGGGTCTGAACCCCAGTGTGCCCGCCACCTGCTTCCCCACCTCGGCCACCGTTGCCAACAGCTGGGATCCGGCACTTGGCGAGGCTGTGGGCGCAGCCATGGGCGAGGAGGCAGCAGCACAGGGCGTGTCGGTGCTGCTGGGCCCCGGCCTGAACATCAAGCGCAGCCCGCTGTGCGGCCGCAACTTCGAGTATTTCTCGGAGGATCCCTACCTTTCCGGCAAGATGGCGGCGGCCTACGTCCGCGGCATCCAGAAAAACGGCATTGCCGCCTGCCCCAAGCACTTTGCCGTGAACAGTCAGGAGCTGCGCCGCATGGCGTCGGATTCCATCGTGGACGAGCGCACCCTGCGGGAAATTTACCTGACCGGCTTCGAGATGGTGGTCAAGGAGGCGCAGCCCAAGACCATCATGTCCGCCTATAACCTTGTCAACGGCACCTACGCCAACGAGAACGCCCACCTGCTCATGGAGATCCTGCGCAGGGACTGGGGCTTTGACGGCGCAGTGGTCACCGACTGGGGCGGCAGCAACGACCACGCCCTTGGTGTAAAGAACGCTCTCAAGCGAAAGGCCGCTGCCGATGGAAGATTTGACGGCTCCGACAGAAGTGGAAACCAGAGTGCCCACCGGGAGTTCAACCGTTTGGCCGGGAGCGGAGGCGTCAATCTTAATGGCCTCACTCGTTGCGCCTGTGAAAAGTTGATTGCTGGAAGTTTGAAGGGCACCGCCTTTCAAATTGATAGTGGGTTTGTTGCCGTTTAAGCTGATTTTGTCTACATCAAAAACCGAGCCGGAAGCAATGTTAACCACGGTTTCGCTTGTGATTTCATCTGCAATAAGCTGTGTCAGAGAATCTTTGTACTGATTCTTTGTATCCGGAGAGTCAGAGTCATTGATGGGCGGGACGCTGTTTAACCCGGAAATATTGTAGGTGTTGTTTCCGAGCGTTCCTCCAATATCGACGGCGTTGATTGTTCCAGCAAGAAGGTTAAGAGTGGAGGATGTGAACCAGCCGTTTTGTGTCGATATTCCGTTCTTGCCGTGTTGAGTATAAGTAACTCCTTGCGCCTGAAGATTATTGGCTTTAATGGAGCCGTTTTCTTCTACAGTGATAGAACCCCCGTTGGCGTTGAGATTCGCGGCATTGAGGGAGCCGTTTTCTACGGTGATCGAGGCTCCATCGGAATTAAGCGTTGAAGCGCTCAAAGGGTTCCGGCTGATTACGATTTCCGAACCTTTTTCAGCAGTAAGAGCGGAAAGATTGGAATCTACGTAAGAAATGAATTTTCCTGTAGAGGAAAGAACCAGTTCCGGAGTTCTGATGCCGCCGGCATTTGCCAGGCTCCCACTGACAGTGATAGCCGAATTGCTCTGAATCGTGCCTCCGTTGTCAAACGTATCTTCTTTATCGAGGAAAGAAGTCCCGTCTTCGAGTGAAAAGGTTCCTGTGTTATTTGTAGTCTTTGCAGAATAATAAGAATTGACGGCAATAACTCCGTCGTTGTTTACTTCCTTAGCCTTGAGAGTCGTTGCCGAAAGGGAACCGTCGGTTAAAGTCTTCACAGAAGCATCCGGGCTTGAAAAGTCGCTCAAAAGAACATTGCCTTTGCTGACTGTTAAAGACTCTGCTTTCAGAGAACCGTTACGAAGATCCAAGGCATCCGATTTGTTGGCAAAATTGAAATCAACATTCTTAGTGCTTAAAGAACCCGAATTCATTTTCAACGAGTTGACATCTTTCAAGCTCAGAAGATTCTTTACTGTGGTTGTCCCGGCATTCTCAAAAGTAGAACCGGTTTCCAAAGCTAGATCGTAAAATTCCGCAGCATTGTTGTTCTTAAAAGTACCCGAAATTGTGGAGGGACTGGTTGAGCCGGAACTAAGCTTAATATTGCCGTCGTTTGTGACAGTTGAACCGGCTTCTGAAATCAATGCTGCGAGTGTTGTGACAGCCCCTTGGCGGTTTTCGAATGTTCCGCTGTCTTTCCCATCATTACCGTCTGTTTTCAATAACAAACTTTGGAGAGCAAGAGCAGAGCTTTCATTTACGAGATCTCCTGTTACATTAGCGTTTCCTGTTACAGTCAGCGTGCCCTTATTTGTGAGGGCGCCTCTTATTTTTAAGTTGCTGCCCCCTATTGAATTACCTTCAATGTTAAGTTCATTGACTACTAATTCGGCACCTTTCTGATTTACGGAAGGAATGTCGGCTAAATTGGTGTGTGCGCCCTCTCTAAGAGTCAAATTACCGATCCGGGCTGAACGTTGATTTTCAAGATATCCGGAAATATCAACTTTTTCAGCTGTCAACTCTCCTAAGTTAATTATTTCAGCTTGATGTAAATTGGGCCGGGCCATTTCCACATTCGCAATATGCAGTTTTCCTGAATTCTGTAAAAAGCCGAGGACATCCAGATAGAGGTTATCAACTGAGACGTCGGCAGATTTATCTACATAAACACCACCGCTGAGCGAGGATACTTGGGTGTAAATTTTTCCTACAGTAAATACTCCGTTTCTGAATCGTAATTCTCCTTCGGGGGAGACATTGTGCATTTTGTCAGGATTCATGCCGACATAAACTGCGTTAATGGTGCCTTTGGTAGGTGCAAGGGTTTCCTGATTCCCGATGATTAACTTCGACTTGTCAAATGTTGAATTTTGCCCGTAAATGGAAACAGGGCCGTCAGCTAAAAGAATTCCGTCAGTTGACCCTACTAAAGTAAGACTGTTCCCATCATTGATATAAAGACCGTTTGGAGTACCGGTAACATTCTTGTAGATGAGATTGCTTTGCGTTAAAACGTTTGCCTCCTGCTTCATGAATCTGTCTATTTGGCCAATTACAAGAGCATCTCCGGCATAAGTTCCCAAAGAGGTGTTGTTGACGAGTGTTTGGTCCCATCCGTCAGCGAAAGCGGTTTCCGAGATAACGGGTAAAGCGCAAAGAAGGCATAAAGCGAGAACTGTCTTATTGAGTTTGCAAAAATGGATGGCTCTGGATTGCTTTGTTAAAGTCGTACTGTTTTTCCCGTTAGCGTGAGAATTAGAAGCTTCGGATACAGCTACAAAGCAGGAACGGGTCCAGCTCCAAATGGATTTGTAAATTTTGTTCATAAAATTTCCTTGGACTTGATGGGATACGTTATTGAGACAGTGGTGTTCTGCCGTCAATGATCAATATATTTAGTAAGTAGCCCGGATCAGTTTGAAAATAAATTTGAGGGCGCAGCACTACGGAATTTGAACACTTCTATCCGTTCGCCGGTTCTATGTATCCCTCGAATAACAGAACCAACTAAACTTTCCGCCTTGATTAATCGCACATGAACCAGCGAGAAGGGCGATCCCAAATCGTCTCGTTATAAGAGTCTGCACGGGAGCTGATTGCAGTAGGATCAAAAGAACCGCGGCGATTGGCCTTTTCGAAGATTCTTACTTTGATGCGACCGTTGGCTGAGTCTTCGATGTATCCCTTGTCCAGGTATCTCTGTGAGGGATGTACACCTGTTGCAACTTTTCTGCAAACCATTGCTCCGAGGCTTTCTTTTTTCAGCATCTGTTCTGTCTGGAGCTTTCTCTCAGAAGCCGTAAGGAACCCCAACGACCCTATGTAATTGATCCAAACCGGGTCATTGGCTGTTTTGTTTAGAGGAGGAGCAATAACAACGAAGGCAATTGCCGGTCTAACTACTCCATTAAAGTCTTTTCCCGTTGGTTTTATTTTTGCCCAGAACAAAGCCCTGTCTTTGTTGCTTTTATCTACGCACCATCCGTCTATGAAATACCCTCCGTCATTGCTACAAATGACATCGAATTGATCCGTTAGGAATTTTTCCTCAAAGTTAGGATTGTTGCCTAAGCTGTAGGGGTCATCTTTGCCTAGAGATGCCAATTTATTCCTGATGGCGAAACTCTTTGAGTATTCTCTGTGAGAAGGGTAATTTTTAACCACGAGGCCATCAGTACCCAAGCCAAATGGATCTACCCATAGATTTGTTGTTTGACTGTAGTTTTTATAAAGAAATTGAGCATGAGCTATGGGGTCAACAGTGCTGTCGACAGTTATAGCAGTTGGGGGGGGGGTAAATTAGAACATCCTATTAAAACCAACCCGCTCATTAAAAGAATTGCGTTCTTTTGTTCCATATTTTTCTCCCAAAAGTGAGGTCGTAGAGTTTTAACGACAGAATCAGAAAAGCAGAAATCTTTAAAGAAAATCTGCAGTGTCCTCGGGATTTATTGTTATGTTTTCATTATCAGCTTTTTCCGCCGAAGCAACGGTATCAGGGCTTTGACGCCGGTTATCGAAAACCCGCAACTCTTCAGTTATTAATTCTTTACGGTCCAAAAGTCCCTTTTGTTTTTTCTCTGTTTCAGAAAATCCAAATCCGCGCATTTATTAGGCAGATCGCTTCAGTTTTCTTTCCGACAATGTTAGGAAAGAAGATTTCATTTTGAAAACATGGAACGAGTAAAAATCCCAAGACACGCGGACGAGCCGCCGCACCTCTTGTTATGGTCTGTTGATGAGATCGCACCAATTCTTTTAGGAATGTGCATTGGAATCATGGTCAGGCAGATGCTTCTTTGTATGCTCATCGGCCTCTTTATGACCAGTCAATATAAACGTGTCAGAGATAACAACCCTGACGGTTTCTTTCTGCATTATTTGTATTGGTACGGAGTTCCTGTTTGCAAAAGTAAACAGTTTGTTAATCCGTTTATCAGGAATTTCATACCATGAACATTAACAACTTCAAGGAAAGTTGGACGGGTCTTCAAAGCGAGTCTAAGTTCTATAAAAGGCTTTGCTTAGGGCTTGTAGGGGCAAATATCCTGTTGGGATGTTTTCTTTTTACCAAAGAAACAATAGTTGTCCTTGAGCCTTGGACGCTGACGCAAACTGCACAGCTTGAGCAAAAGAAGGCGACCAGAAACTATAAAGAGGCATGGGGTTTGGCGGTTGCCGAATTGATGGGCAACATTACTCCTTCCAATGTTGACTTTGTGGTAGAGCGATTAAAGCCGTTGCTTGATCCGTCCATTTATAACGATACCGTCAGGGGAGCCCTTGAACAGGCACAGTCCTTGAAAGAAGACCGGATCTCTCAGTCTTTCATGCCGCGCACAGTCGAATATGAGGCCTCAACAAACAAAGTTTTCGTTAAAGGGAATTCATATACAACGGGTGCTTCCAACTACGTCAACGGAGATGAAGAAAAGGGCATCAGAAAAGAGATGACGTTCGAGTTTGTAATTGACGTAAACCACTATCTTCCTCTCTTCAAACAAATTTCCGTTTATTCCGGTACAGCCCGTACAGGCAAAGTTTTAAAACGCATGGAGCAGGCGCAGAAGCGTCAGCAAGAGCGTGAAGCAAAGCAACGTGAAAAGGAAAATCAATAAGATGCTGAACAAAAAAATTGTATCTGCGCTGCTCGGATTGACTTTTACGATCGTTATCGGCGGAACCTCTTTAGCTTCCAACGGGGCTTCCTTGGATGAAAACGACATACCTGCGGTTCCTAACGGCGTAAGAAGAGCCAATATCTCAGGCAATGTTGATTCAGCGATCAAAGATGCTCAAACAAGAGTCAAAAACAGCCAAGCTAATCGCGTTTTGAAAATCAATAATGCTACGAGAATCGCGCTGACGCCGGGGCAAAATGAATTGATCCCGATTGCGATCAATATGACTAACCGAATCGTGACACCCTTTAGGAATCCTGAGATTATTTCGACTTCACTGACGGGCGGGAGCGCAAAAAGCGGAAATTGCGGAGAAATCTGCGTAAAAGGAAACGTGATTTACGTTTCCACCGATAAAAGCACACCTTCTTCTATGTTTATTACGGAACAAGGTTCGGAAGAACAGGCTTTGTCCGTCACCATGATTCCTCGGGAAATACCGCCCAGAGAGGTATTTTTGGAAATTGCCGGAGGTTCGACTGCTCAATTAAACAAGAATCCCGGCATGGTCGCAAACGACTCAATGCGCGAGGATAACTACGAAGCAGAAAGCTTTGAGCGCTCAATGCCGTATGTGGAAACAATACGGACGATGCTGCGGGAAGTGGCTTTGGGAAAAATCCCGTCCGGCTACTCATTAGGTTCGGTCCGAGGTGCAAGAAACATTCCGAGCTGTAAGCAGCCCGGACTTGCTTTTGACTTTTTAAACGGCCAGAGACTTACAGGCCACAACCTCGATATTTACGTCGGTACCGCAAAAAACATAACGAAAGAAACCATCATTTTTGAAGAGACATCCTGCGGTAACTGGGGAGCTGCGGCAGTTGCAACATGGCCATTACATGTATTGAACCCTGGCCAGTCAACAGAAGTTTATGTGGTGATGAAAGAGGCTCGAAAGATTATCGAGGCTCCCGAAAGACCCTACTTAATCAGACCTCAATTCAACAACCGCTAAGGGAGAGCAAAGATGGTAGAAAAAAAGAAATCTTTCTCAGAGCTTAGTCCGGGTAAAAAACGGTTGTTTGCATTATTGGGAGCAGCGGGAGTCGTCATAATCTTCGCCGCCGCCTCCGAGATGTTGTTTTCTCCTGCTAGTAAAGATAAAGCTCCGAAGAACGACGTTCAAAGAAATGTCCTTACCGATACGAATACCAGACAGCTTGGTATTGACGGGTTAAGCGCTTCCGTTCAAAGAATGCGCCGTGAAATTACAGAACTTTCCAATTCACTTGGAAAATATATGGAATCTCAGGAAGCGCAACAAAAAAATCGTAATTTGGAGCTGGATAAAGAACTCGCAAGTATTAAAAAAGATATTCGCGAAATGAAGGTTCAGTCTGAGAATACAAACTCTCAGCTTAGACAGGATATTCGAAGAGCCGAACAAAACAACCAGCAGCGCGGTTCGAATACCAATCGCTCCGGAGCAAGAAACGAAAAAGAACCGAAAGCGCAGAGTGACCGCGAACGCAGATTTTCCTCCGGAACGAGTTCAACCGGCATACGATCAAATCGCGGAGTGACGGATCCTACTGAACTTTTCAGCTCTGTGAATACTGCACAGACTCAAGCACCTGCACCCAGATCATCTGTAGAGGAGGATTCGGAAGAAGAGGAGACAGTGGTTGAAAAGACAAAGCCTATGACGATTCATGTCATCAATGCGGCTCCTCCCGAAAAAGTTAAACGCGAAAGGGCTAATCGAATTAAAGAAAAGAGCGAAGCCGCACCCAAAGAAATCGAGTTTTATATGCCTACAGGCTCGATCATTTCAGCAATGCTCTTAAACGGCATTGACGCTTCGACATCTACTTCTGCCAGAAGCGAACCGATGCCGGCTCTTTTGAGAGTGGAGAAAGAAGCGATTTTGCCGAACCGTTTTACCAGTGACATCAAAGACTGCTTCGTACTCGTTAGCGGTCACGGAGATTTGTCCAGCGAAAGAGCGTTCTTGCGAGGTGAATACCTTTCTTGCGTCAGAAACGACGGAGCCGTTCTGGAGACTAAGTTTCCGAGTTACGTCGTAGGCGAAGACGGTAAAGCGGGCATGAAGGGACGACTGGTAAGCAAACAAGGTCAGATGATTGCCCGAACCCTTATTGCAGGATTTGCCTCGGGGGTCTCAAAGGCTTTTGATGTAACGCCCGTATCTGTCTTGGATACAACATCAATCGGAGGATCGGTTCAGTATCAAAACAATTTCAACTCCGGGTTGGCTCGCGGTGCAGCGGCCCAAGGCGCTTCTCAAGCGCTTGAAAAGGTGGCTGACTTCTACATCAAGATGGCAGAGCAAATATTTCCTGTCGTGGAAATCACCGCCGGACGAAGAGTCGATATTGTCGTGACGAACGGAACAAAGCTGCGACTGAAGAATCTGAATGAATTGAGTGATTCCAACACCTCAACTCCAACGGTACAAACGAATCCGGTTATTCGTGCGGGAGCAACAAGATGAGAGACAAGACGAGAATCAGTAGAAAAGAATACGACCGTATCTTCCTGAATAACATGTGGATTTTGCTCGGTTTGGCGATGTGCTTCTTAATCATGATCTTGATAGGTTTTTCTTTGTTGATAGGACCTAGATCGCATCATGGAGTTTCTGAACCTCAGCAGCCTCATACAGTGTTGCAGAGCGATCAAAACTTGTCGGAAACGAACGATGGAAAACCAACAATCCTTCAGGGAGAACAAAAATGAGAAGAACAGTTTTGGCTATAGCCTCGCTGACTTCTGCATTTGTACTGTCAGGGTGCTCTTATTTAAATGTAGGAGAAGAAAATTTCTCCTGTTCCGGTATGCCCGGTGATCCGAAGTGCATGAGCACAAGTCAGATGTACCAATATTCCGTCAACGGCGGCGAAAACGGTTATGTCTTATCAGGAAGCGGCGATAAAACCAATGTAGTGTTTGGGTCAGCAGGTAAGGAAAAGGAAATTTATGCCCCTTACACAACAATGCAGAAAACTCCGGCCGGCGTTGAAACTGACGGTCAGGTGATCGTAGGCGATGACATCATTGTGCAGAATTTCGTCACGCCGAAACTTCCTTATTCGCCTGTACCAGTGAGGACACCATCAATGGTCATGCGTATTTGGATCGCGTCTTATACGGATTTGAACGGAGACTTAAATGCTCCCGGTTATATGCTAGAAAGAAATGGTCTAGTATTACACCATATATTGCTAAGATTGCTACTG
>ERZ772880.2309-NODE-2309-length-14910-cov-17.972333_pt1 | contig 14910 bp, 9 predicted proteins | sample MGYA00580577_ERZ772880 | MGnify/ENA primary metagenome ERZ772880 (study PRJEB29015, sample SAMEA2737705) | human gut metagenome | biome: human gut; feature: human-associated habitat; material: faeces | place: China | collected 2012 ... | reverse complement strand
CCATTTTTTGAAGAAAAATGAGCGGATTACGAATGTTTTTAGAATTGCGGGAGTGTAAAGCACGTAGCAATTCGGTATCAGAGGGGGCAAAAGATCATAAATACAGCCTGTTTAATACAGGTGGGTTATTACGGAGGACAGAAAAAATGGAAGCGATCCTGATGAAAGCAGCTTCTTTTATTGCAGTTATTATTTTAGGATATGGATTGCGGAAAGCTGGCTTTTTTAAAGAAGAAGATTTTTATGTATTGTCAAAGATCGTGCTTAAGATCACACTTCCTGCATCTATTATTGCAAATTTTTCACAGGCTGAGATACAGCCTGCCATGCTTTTGCTGTGTCTTGTAGGATTTGCAGGCGGCGTGCTCTACATGAGCCTTGGATGGATCCTTGGAGGGAAAGACAGGGATGAAAAGGCATTTCATATCCTGAATATGTCCGGTTATAATATTGGAAATTTCACCATGCCATTTACCGCCGGTTTTTTTGGTCCTACAGGTGTAGTCATCACCAGTTTATTTGATACGGGAAATGCGTTTATCTGTCTGGGAGGTGCTTACAGTGTAGCTTCTATGGCAAAAGATAAAAACAGCAGGTTTTCTGTGGGCCCTATTTTGAAAACACTGATAAAATCTGCGCCATTTGATGCATATATCGGTATGCTCATCCTTTCCCTGATCCATGTTTCTCTTCCAGCACCTGCTGTCAGTATTGCACAGCTGATCGGAAATGCCAATGCGTTTATGGCAATGTTAATGCTTGGAGTTGGTTTTAAGCTTTCAGGCGATAAAAAGCAGATCGGAAAGATCGGAAAGATCCTTTCCATACGTTATGGTGTGGCAGTGGTGGCATCATTGATGTTTTATTTTGTTCTTCCCCTTCCATTGGAATATCGTCAGACACTGGCGGTACTGGTGTTCAGCCCTATTGCAGCAGCAGCACCTGCGTTTACCGGTGACCTGAAAGGGGATATTGGTCTTGCAAGTGCAGTAAATTCTATTTCTATTATTATCAGTATGATCATGATCACAACTGTACTTATTTTTGTACTGTAAATAATGAATGATGGAACAATTCTGCGAAAGCAGACTGGATTTTTGAAGAAAAGAGAATAAACGGGGAAGGAATGGTTATAATAGGATTATCACCAAAGAGAAAATATTAATACTTATCCTCCCCTTTTTAATACCTTGTCTGTTGCCGAAGTGCAGCAGATAAGGTATTGTATTTTCTGGCAAAAACACGGATAATAGACACGAACATAGTACATCAGGGTAAATGAGAGGATAAAGGACATATGAAATTTTATCTGGCTCCCATGGAAGGGATCACAGGATACATATACAGACAGGCATACAACAGCTGTTTTAAGCCTATGGACAGGTATTTTACACCATTTCTGGCACCGAAGCATAAAAGCGGTTTCAGCAGCAAAGAATTAAATGACATCCTTCCAGAGCATAATCAGGGAATGGAGGTCATTCCCCAGATCCTTACATCAGATCCGGAGGATTTTTTAGATACAGCGGTAAAATTAAAGGAATATGGTTATACAGAGGTTAATCTGAACCTGGGATGTCCTTCAGGTACTGTGGCAGCCAAGGGAAAAGGCGCCGGATTTTTAAAAGATACTGAAAAGCTTGCCAGGTTCTTGGGAGAGGTCAGTGAGGGAATGGAACGGGAAAATCTTCATTTTTCCATCAAGACCCGCGTGGGGGTGGAAAGTGAAGAAGAGTTTCAGACTCTTTTAGGTCTGTACAACCAGTGCCCATTAACAGAACTTATCATCCATCCAAGAGTATTAAAAGATTTTTATAAATACAATGTGCGGATGAATGCTTTTAAAGAGGGATTTGAAAAAAGCAGACATTCTGTGTGCTATAATGGGGATATTTTCCGAAGGAAAGACTATGACCGTCTTGTAAAAGAGTATCCGGATCTGGATAAGATAATGATGGGACGGGGGATCATGATGAACCCATTTTTAATGGAAGAGATCGCTGACGGAACATCCCAGAAAGTATCTGGAAAAATGTCTGCCGACAGGAAGGCAGACCGGCTGGAGAAATTCCACCGTCTGCTCTGTGACGGATATACCCATGTTATGAGCGGAGACAGACCGGTATTGTTTAAAATGAAAGAACTGTGGGGATTTCTGATCCATTCCTGTCCGGAAGAAGAAAAGCTTATGAAGAAGATACGCAAGGCACAGCACCTTGCAGAATATGAAGGGGTGGTATCAGAACTGTTCTGCCGCATGAGAGAGCATGAATAAGGGCATGAATAAGACCATGAGAAAAATTTATTGCCCTATAAAATGGAGGGAGCCGGCAGAAAAGGGGGGAATCTGCCGGCTTAGGTATGAAAAAGTGTCTTCCTGTATGGTAAAAGGTCTCATCAACCTTACAAGTAATAATATACAGGTAAATTGTGGACAAAGTTTGAGCAGACGATAAAGAAAAAATAAAATTCCTGAAGGGAAAATAAAGAAATTATGAAAGACTCCGACGGAAGCAGATAAGGAGAAAAGCTATGTATGATAATCTGACAAAAGACGATATTAAAAAAATGCAGGAAGAAATAGAATACCGTAAGCTGGTGGTGCGCAAAGAAGCATTGGAGGCAGTAAAGGAGGCAAGAGCCCAGGGGGATTTAAGCGAGAATTTTGAATATAAGGCAGCAAAGCAGGACAAGAACCGTAACGAGAGCCGTATCCGTTATCTGGAAAAAATGATAAAAACAGCCCGTATTGTTTCAGATGAGTCAAAATCAGATGAAGTAGGTCTGGGCGACCGGGTGGAATTATATATTCCGGAAGATGATGAAACAGAAAGCTATAAATTAGTGACCACAGTCCGGGGAAACTCCATGAAAGGACTTATAAGTATTGATTCTCCTTTAGGAAAGGCGATCAAGGGCCGCAAAACAGGAGATAAGGTGTATATTAAAGTAAATGACACCTACGGATATGAGGCGGAGATCCGTTCCATCGATAAGACAGCTAAAGAGGAAGAAGACCAGCTGCGCAGCTATTAATTACTATGAAAGTCCCGGACGGCAGCCGCGAATGAGCCATGCTTGCATGAGCGAATTCACGGGTATCGGACGGGCAAGCCGGTATGAGCAAGGAGCGCGATAGCGCGGATTGCGAATGCTGGCGACGATTGCGGGAGCACCAAAGGTGCGGAGCAATCGGCTTTCATGAATGGTGATGCCTGCGTCAGCAGTCATGTCCGTTTAGAAAGGGCGCCTTATCACAGAAAGGCAGGAAATGATATGGACAAAAAGGGAATACTGACTGTGCGGATGATGGGAACCATATCAGTGGAATATGAAGGGGAGTTTTTTCCTATAGGGACTGCTCTTACAGGGAAGATCCTGCAGCTTTTTCTGATCCTTTTGTATGCAGGAAAGAAGGGAGTGGGCAGGGAAGAGCTGTTAGATGCATTTTACGGAAATGGAGAGTATGCTAATCCATCCGGCAGTTTAAGGGCAGCAGTTTTCAGGCTGCGCAGATTATTAAAAGAAATGCTGCCAGAGCATGAGTATATCTGTACAGATGGCGGTATTTACCGGTGGGATGAGGGAAATGTGACGGTTTCCATTGATGCCAGAAATTTTGAAAAAGCAGCTCAAAGTGCTCTTGCAACAGGAAAAAAAGAGGAGCTGTGCCACGCCTGCAGTTTGTATTACGGGGAATTCCTTTCTCAGATGACAGGAGAAAAATGGGTCAATGTGATCGGTGTAAAATACCAGGAGCTGTATTTTAAATGCCTGCGCCTGGCAAGCCGGCTTTTAAAGGCAGACCGGGAATATGACAGGCTTTTAAACTTAAGTACAGCAGCCAGCAGGCTGTATCCTTATGAGGAATGCCAGATGATGAAGCTGGACTGCCTGATCGCTTTAAAACGGTATCAGGAAGCCATGGAAGTTTATAAACAGGTGGTCGTCCAGTATTTTGAAGAACAGGGGCTTCCGCCTTCTGAAACCATGCTGCAGCGTTTCCGCCTGATGAGCGGTCAGATCCGTTACACTTCCGATATGCTAAAGGACATTGAAAATACCTTAAAAGAGAGGGAAGAAACCCAGGGACCTTATTACAGTACATACCCTTCCTTTATTGACAGTTACCGTCTGGTGAGCCGCATGGCAGAACGTTTTTCCTTTGAATATACATTATTCTGCATTACTCTTGTAGATGGAAAAGGAGCATTGCTGGAAGGCGAAATGGTGCAGACGACATCTGAGATGTTAAAAAATGCCATAGGAGAGAGTCTGCGAAAGGGAGATCTGTTTACCTGCTACAGCCCGGTCCAGTATCTGGTCCTGTTAAATGGAGCAGGCCAGGAACATGTCCTGGCCGTGTGTGAACGTGTGGAACGTAGTTTAAAGCAATGGGAAAATGGAAAAAAGATCAATTTTAGTCATCAGATCCTGGGGTTGGCACCATAGCGTCCTTCCAGATATTGTTTACCATAGGCTTCATCATTTCTTGGGATGAGGCCATTTTCTTTTTTATAAGAAGAAAGTGGATAGAGAACAGCATCCGTTCCTTCCGGGCGGCAGCACAGACAGATCTCGTCTCTTCGCATAACAGCCGGATTAAGGATCGCTGTGTTATGGCTGGTAAATACTAACTGCGCATGATGAGGATTTTTCTCATGATCCTGGTACAGAGACAGGATAAAGCGTAGCAGATGAGGATGGAGCACGTTATCTAAGTCATCGGCTAATAGAAGACTTCCCAGACGCAGGCTTTTTACGACTAACGGGATCAGGGTAAGCAGCTTTCTGATGCCTGTGGATTCTTCATTGAAAGAAACAAAAAAGGTATTTCCATCTGCTTTCCCATGGGTCAGGATCAGGGATGGATCATCGAAGCCCTGTTCTTTTGTAATGGAGTAATCTAAAATATCAATATCCATAGCCTGGAGCAGACGGCAGATGACCTGACGTTCTTCTACTTCAGAGGGCAGATCCGGGGCTTTTTTATAGTCATGTTCCCGGAAAAACAGAACCTGGCTGAACCAGGATGCAGCAGCTTTTGCACATTCAGAGGAAGATTTTGGGTCAAGATAGCGTAAAAGAGAGACCCCGGCCGGGAGAGTGGAAAAATCCATTTTCCCGGCTTCATTTCCAATATGGAGTTCATTTGCTTTGCGGGCAAAAAGAACGCCGGCATCATCAGAACCGGGTTTGCCGTAAAACATATTTTCTTCCAGGACAGCGCCTTGTTTTACATCAAGCTGATAACGGAAGAGAAAACCATTTCTGCGAAAAAGCAGGTCAAAACTTAAAGGAAGCTCTCTGCATGTATTATCCAGACGGCAGTAGGAACGGACGGAAGAGGTGATAAGAGAAAAATCACCTGCAGCCAGACGACATACATTCCAGAGCGCCTCTAATATAGAAGATTTTCCGCAGCCGTTTGGACCGTAAAGGGAGATAACAGGAAGAAATGATTCGCCGTCTCCCTGCGCTGTCAGCAGAGAAGCTTTGTGTTCATTAATAGGAGCCGGAAAAAAGTCCAGCAATGTTTCATTTTTAAATAATCTGTAATTTCTTAAAACAAACTGATTCAGCATACAAACCTCCAAAATGCGAAGATGTGAGAAAAAAACTCATTGAAGCGAATTATAGCATATGTTATAAAAAAACACAAGAACGACTGAGAAAAAAACTCATAGAGTCTGTAAATTATTTGAAAAATTGAAAATTTTTTGAAAATATAAATCCATATAACGCCTGGTATAACGCTATCTCTGCTATGATAAAGATAAATGAAAGTATAAACTGAATGACTGTGAAACGGGATTCAGGAAGTACTGGAGTTTGGCAGGAAATGGGGCCTACACAAAATTCAGAGAGAGGAGAAACAGGGTATGAGAGGACGAAGCAGACGCAAGAAACGAACGGGAAAAATGGTTAGTTTACAGAAGCGTTTCCTGGCATTTATGCTGGCATTTGCCATGATCTTCACCAATGTGGGAACAGATCTGCATGTCAGCTTTGCAGCATCAGGAAACAAAGTGGACTTTACCATTGGCGGCGCTGACCTGGTGGATGCCATCCGTCAGGCCATCGAAGACGAAAATGTGGTATCACAGGACAGCCTGGATTTTACCGACGGTGCCACAGAAAAGTTTGAAGCACTGTTCTTTGGAGACGGAAAGGTATATGAAGTCTATCCGGACATCCAGGGAGACAGCATGGAGGCAGAGTTAAGGGTATTTGTAAAGCTTCCGGCTGATGCAGATGATACGTACATGGTAACAGGAGAGGAAGAGGTTTATTTCCTTTACGTAAATAACGGGGAAGATACCATCAGCTGTTCTACAACTGTAACAAGAACAGAAAACGGAAAAGAAAAGGAAAAGACCACCAAACGTATTACCATAAAGAGTTATGAAGATAAGTTTGGGGATGAAGAAAGAAACATTATTTCCAAACCTGCAGAAACTGCTCCGGCAGAAAAGCCTTCAGAAGCAGTGAACGAAGAAACAACAGAAAATGTTGTAAATCCAACGGATGCAGAAAAAGAGACCACAGCTGCTGAAGAAACCGCAGAAGTTCCGGAAACTAAGGAAGATGTGGAAGAAAGCAAAGAGCAGCCGGAAGAGACTAAGGAAGAAGAGACTGAGGCAGCAACAGAAGCTCCAGAGGAGATAACAGAGCCTGAGACTGAGGAAGCAGCTGAAACGGAAGCAGCAGAATCTGAGACAGAAGCTTCTGAACCAGAGGCAGAGGCTCCGGCAGAAGAACCGGCGCAGGAAGGTGAAGTAACAGCTTCTATTTCCAGACATGGTGTACCGTTAGTTGCCATGAAGGAAGACGCAGAAAATGCAGCAGATGGGGCAGAGCCAACAGAACCGGAAAAGGAAGAAGCAGCAGAGGCTGCAGAGCCGGTCAAAGAAGAAAAAGCGGAAGAACTGAAAAAGGAAGAAGCTTCTGAACCAGAGACTGCACCTGAACCAGAGACAGAAACAACTGTAGAAGAGACTACGACAGAAGAGACTACAGCAGAAAAAACCACAGCAGAGGCAGAAAAAGAAAGCAGACCGGAAGGCTCTGCAGCAGAAGAAACCACAGCAGAGGCAGAAACTGAACCGGAAGTTCCGGCAGGCCCGGGAGAGACAACTGTACCAGAAGGAACCCCGGAAAGTACAGAACCGGAAACAGAGCCTGCACAGCCGGCAGAAACAACAGCGGCTATCCCGGAAACATTACCAGCACCACAGCCAGAAGCACCGGCAAAAACAGCAGATGACGGAGATCTGGTAGGTATTGGTTACTGCAGTACAGCGAAGGTTTATAAGAGTACACTGAATGCATTGCGTGTATTTGATGCTGAAATTGTACTTTCTGCAGAAGTTGCAGGAGCAGAAGGCGTGACAGTGAAGCTGACAGCTTTAAGCGATGTGCTTCCTGAAAATGGCTATATTGAGGCTAATGCAGTAGAGGATGAAGCTCAGCTGGAGCTTATGAAAGCAGCTGCAGATGATATATTAAAAGCTGAAAACCGCAGAGTAACGGATCTTTTTGCAGCAGACATCACCCTTTACAATGAAGATGGTGAAGCAGTTCAGCCAGATGGAAGTGTAAAAGTTACTTTTGAAGGAACCGCCATTGGAAATTCCGGCACCAGAGTCCTTTACATGGGTGAAAATGCTTCTGATACAGAAACATATGATGCACAGATGATAAAATCTGTAGCAGCAGACGGTGATGCAACAGCATTTATGACAGATCATTTCTCACTGTATGTAACAGCTGATACAGAAGAGATCATCTGTTATGAAGTAAATTTCTATTATAAAGATGCAGAAGGAAAGGATGTGTTTATTTCCGGTCCGCAGTATGTGGAAGATGGAAAAGCAGCAGAAGCGCCAGCAGTGCCGGATCGTGATGGATACAGGTTTACAGGCTGGGATACAGATTTCAGTAAAGTAACTGGTGATATGAAGGTTTATGCTGGTTATGCACCAATAGCCGGTCAGGTACGCCTTACTGTAAATTATGTGTACAGCAATGGCAGTCTGGCAGCACAGCCGTGGGTTTCTCATGTAGAATCCGGTGTTCCCTGTAACCTGACAGCAGAATCTCCTGCAATCCAGGGATTCACACCAGATCAGACAACTGTATCCTTTAATGATGCATATACAACAGACAAGACTGTGACCGTTACCTACAAAGGTGCAAAAGTTAATTACACAGTAAATCATTATCTGTTAAATGTAGATGATACAAAGCCAGATACACCTGCAGCTACAGAAACAGTGCCAGGTGAAACCGGACTGACAACTGAAGCCAAAGCAAAAGAATATGCAGGATTTACACCACGGGCTATCAGTCAGGGAACTGTAAATGCAGATGGAAGTACGGTAGTAGAGATTTTATATGAAAGAAATTATTATACTCTGACCTGGAATACAGGAGAAAATGCTTCTTATATTGCACCTGAGCAGGTACGCTATGGTGCAGCCGTAACAAAACCAGACAAGAATCCGACAAAGGTAGGCTATGAATTTAAAGGCTGGGAAAACCTTCAGGAGACCATGCCGGCAGAAGATCTGGTAGTTACTGCGAAATGGGAAGCAGCAAAGAGAGCTGATTATAAGATTATTTACTGGACTGAAACTGTAAAAGAGGGTGTTTACACTGTAAACCATGTGATAAATGGAAATGGTACAGTGGGAAGTTCTATCCCGAATGGAAGTTATAAAGTACCGGAAGGATATAAGACAACACCAGTAGCAGAAAAAACGGATGGTGATGTGAAGATAACGGCCGATGGAACGGCAGTTAAGAATGTTTATTTTGCAAGAGCTACGTATACCATTACGTTTATGAGATGGAACAGTCGGAAGTGGAAGTGGAAGGAAGATGAAAGTTTAAGGATCACCGCCCGTTATGGTGTAGACGTATCTGCGAAATGGGAAACCGCCTGTGCAGATGACGGCTGGGGACCAAATTCTTCTGGAAATATACAGTATACGCTTTTAGCGAATATGCCAGCTGAAAATCTGACCATGTATGAAAAAGATGCAGGTTCAGGTAAAAAGATTATTTACTATGTGGAAGGGTTAGATGGAGAACGAACAACGTACAGGACATTTGAAGCTTCAAGTAATGTACATTTAACTAAAGAAGATCAGATGTCAATTACTGGATTTACGTATTCTGACTGGAAGCAGTATAATGAATGGTACGAAGAACCTGTTCTCTGGCTCTATTATACCAGGAATTCCTATAATCTTCGCTTTGAGAATTGTCAGCCAATGGATCCGGAAAGCATCAAATTTGAGGCAAAACTGTCCACAGGCAAACCTTCCCGAGATCCAGGAAGACCTTCATATGTAGATTCTGATTATACATTTGCAGGCTGGTATCTGGATCCTGGCTTTAAGGAACCGGTAAATTGGAATGAGACCATGACAGAAGATGGACTTACCATCTACGCAAAATGGGAAAAACCGAAATATACAGTTGATTTCGTAACTAATTGTAAAGAAGAAAAAGCTAGTATTACCAGGGAAAAAGGTTTTGTTTTAACAGAAGAAGAACTGGCAGCACCGGACAAAGCAGATGATGAATTCCTCGGCTGGTATACTGACAGCGCACTTACAAAGAAGTTTATTCCAGAGTCACAGATCGTAAAGGATACAACTTTATATGCAAGATGGAGAAACTCTGATACAGTCACATATACTGTGAAATATATGTGTGGTGATGTAGCGATTGCCGATGCGAAGCAGCAGACTGTAATAAGAAATTCCACAGTAAGTGAACCTGCTGAAACAGTAGAAGGATATTATCCTGAAACTTTATCCATCAGTGCAATGATCACAAAGGATGGACAGGAGATCATATTTAAGTATAGAGCAGTACAGAGCTGGACTTATACAGTAAAATATTTACTGGAGGGCACTAAAACACCGGTACCTGGAAGTACAGTTGAAACAGGTACTACCAGTGACCAGAATGTAATGATAACCTTTAAGACATTTGAAGGATATACATTAAAATCTGATCCAGTGCAGAAAGTAACCCAGGAGAATCAGGTAGTTATTTTCTACTATGTACCTAAGACTGCAATTTATCATATACAGCACTGGTATGAAAGACCGAATGGTGAATTTGGACTTCGCTATATTGATACATTCAATACAGCAGCAGGACAGTCCGTTACAACAAGAGGACAAGAAATACCAGTTGATGGATTTACGCTGGATACAAGTATTGCTGGAACAGTAACAGATGGTACTACAAATATTCAAAATGTATTATCCCTGAAGCTGTATTACACCAGAAATACCCATCAGGTAAGTTATCAATATGAAGGTGATGTTCCAACAGGTGCACCGGCAGTTCCTGATGTAGCAAATCATAAGTATCAGGCACAGGTTACAGTAGCAGAAAATCCGAATGTAACAGGATATATTTTCATTGGCTGGACGGCAGCAACTGAAAACGGAACAGCAGTGACTACTACAGGCGGCAAATTTGTAATGCCGGATGCAAATGTGGTACTGAAAGGTTCCTTTACAGCAGCAGAGCAGAATTATAGGGTGAAATATCTGGATGAAGATACAAAGGAAGAAATCCATACAATGTCAGATCCAAGGGATGCACACTTTGGGGATGTGATCGAGGGTTATACAGAGAAAATTGAAATCAGTGGATATACCTTTGTAAGAGCTGATGACCTTACAGTAGGAACAGACAATGAACAGAACATTGTAAATGTATATTACAGCGAAGATACTAATGAGGATGATATCCCGGATAAGTATCAGATCACATTCACCTATGTATCAGCAGATGATGATAAAGGAACTGTGACAGGAACAACAAGTGAGATTGCTACTGTTTATGAAATCTTCAGAGACAGTGAAACTGGTGAGATCACAGAACTTGGCCCACAGACACCTCAGCATCCAACCCAGCCATCTACTGTAACACCAAAAGACGGTTACAGATTTGAAAAATGGCAGCAGGATGATCTGACATTCTTCAATAGTGATGATGAGCTGAGAAATTCTGAATACCTGGAAGATCAAACATTCATTGCACACTTTACTGTAAGAAGAGATCTTCATTATGAGATCCATTACTTCTATGAAGATGCCAATGGCGTTGTAACAGAAGATACAGCAGCAGCGATTGTAAGTGATATCGGTGTATTCGGAGAAAAGATCCTTACGACTACAGTGCCAAAAGAATCTGAATTTAACGGAAAGAATTACGTTCTGGAACGCATTGAAGGCGCAGATAAGCAGATCGGTCTTGATCCTAAGGAAAATATGGTAAATGTATATTACAGTATGGACGAGATCGGAGAAATTGATCCAGATGAGCCAGACAACATTCCAGATAAGTATCAGGTTACTTTCCAGTATATTTCTGAAAATCCATCTTATGGAACAGTAAGCGGTAAGGTAAAAGAAGTTGTTACCAGACCTAAGAATGCAGATGGTACCTACAACATGACTGCACCGGTTCATCCGAAGGCAGAAGTAACAGTTGCAGGAATCGGAAATTATAAGTTTAACCGCTGGTCTGATGGAAATACGAACTATAGCGCAGCAAGTGAGATCGCAAAAGCCGGATTTATTGCAGATACCACATTTACCGCATATTTCAGCTACAGTGGCGGAAATAGTGGCGGCGGTTCATCAGGTGGAGGCGGTGGCGGAAGCCACAGATCAACTATCTCTAATACAAGCGGAGGTCCTGGTGTTACTACAACGATCACCCCGGGAGACGTACCAATGGCAGAATTACCAGAGTCACCGGCACCAATCGTCATTGATGATGGTGAGATCCCAATGGCAGCACTTCCAAAGACTGGCCAGACCACTGTAAAAGCAGCACTGACCATGATGTTCTCAGGAATCTTCCTTGCATTAACTGCAATCGGAAGGAAAAAGAAAGAACAGGATGTATAGAAAGAATATCTGAAATAAAGAAAATATTCCCAAACTCATAAACATACCCTGTTAGCGGAAAGCTCCGGTCGGAAACGGCCGGGGCTTTCTGCGTATATAACATACTAAGAAAAAGCGGGAACACAAAGGGAAATAGGCCTGAAGGATAAAATGGGAGGGGCATAAATGTATTGCAATCCACTGTGTCATGTGCTAAAATGAACATGAGCAAGGTATCTGGAATAATTCTAAAATATTATTAATTCAAATCTAAGCTGGTTTCACCAGTATCTGAAAGACTCTTTGCTTAAACCCAAATTAATTTAAGCAGGGAGAGCGGATCATAAGCAGTATCTTCCTGCGACATTACACGAAGGAAGGACAAATACCCTTATGTTCTCCGGTATCTTCCTTGCACTGGCAGCTATGAGCAAGAAGCATAAAGAAGAGGAATCCTAAGTAACAAGGATCATGAGAGTTTCAAGCAACAAAATAAGTCTTAAGTGACTGATAAGAGCCGCACACTGGCAAAAAAAGCAGTGTGCGGCTTTTTTTGATTTGCTTTTTTGCGTTTTTACTATTGACTGCGGGTTTATTTCTTAGTATTATAATTATTAGAAAAGATAAATATACAAAACATATATATTAGTAAATCTAATATATATTATTCAAAAGGAGAATGAAAGATGGCTAAGGTAGGAATTGTAATGGGCAGCGACTCAGATATGCCGGTTATGGCGAAAGCGGCAGAGATCCTGGACAAGTTTGGAATCGATTATGAGATGACAATTATTTCCGCCCACAGAGAACCGGATCTGTTTTTTAAGTGGGCAAAGGCTGCAGAGGAAAAAGGTTTTAAAGTGATCATTGCAGGTGCTGGAAAAGCAGCTCACCTTCCAGGAATGTGTGCAGCTATCTTTCCACTCCCTGTAATCGGTATCCCGATGAAGACTTCTGATCTGGGCGGTGTAGACTCTCTGTATTCCATCGTACAGATGCCAAGCGGTATCCCGGTTGCAACCGTTGCAATTAACGGCGGTGCCAATGCAGGTATCCTTGCAGCAAAGATCCTTGCAACATCTGATGAGGAACTGTTAGGAAAGTTAAAAGCATATTCTGAGAATTTAAAAGAAGACGTAGAGAAAAAGGCTGAGAAGCTGGAAAAGATCGGATACAAAGAGTATATGGCACAGAAATAACATTACAGGAATAATATAAAAAAAATAACATTAGAAAAGTAACATTACAGAAGGTATGGACAGGACAAATTCGGAGGATAAGAAGATGATGGATTACAAGAAAGCCGGAGTTGATATTGAGGCAGGTTATAAATCAGTTGAATTAATGAAAGAGCATGTAAAAAAGACCATGCGCGCAGAAGTATTAGGCGGACTTGGCGGTTTCTCCGGCGCCTTTTCTTTAGCAAAGATCAAGGAAATGGCAGAGCCGGTATTATTATCCGGTACAGACGGCTGCGGAACCAAGGTAAAACTGGCTATTATCATGGACAAGCATGATACCATTGGTATTGACGCAGTGGCTATGTGTGTCAATGATATTGCCTGCGCAGGCGGCGAGCCATTATTCTTCCTGGACTATATTGCCTGCGGAAAGAATTATCCGGAAAAGATCGCTGATATCGTTAAGGGCGTGGCAGAAGGCTGTTTACAGTCTGAGGCAGCTCTCATCGGCGGTGAGACAGCAGAGCATCCGGGACTGATGCCGGAAGAGGATTATGACCTGGCTGGTTTTGCAGTAGGTGTCTGCGACAAGAAAGAAATGATCACAGGTGAGAAACTGGAAGCAGGAGATGTGCTGATCGGTATGGCTTCTACCGGCGTACATTCCAATGGCTTCTCTCTGGTACGTAAGGTATTTGAGAAGGAAATGAATAAAGAAGGTTTAAATACCTATTATGACAGCCTTGGAAAGACCTTAGGCGAAGCACTTCTTGCACCAACCAGAATTTACGTAAAGGCATTAAAGAACATTAAAAAGTCCGGCGTGACCGTAAAGGCATGCAGCCATATTACAGGCGGTGGTTTCTATGAGAATGTTCCGCGTATGTTAAAGGACGGTGTCCGTGCTGTGATCCGCAAGGACAGCTATCCGGTACCTCCGATTTTCAAACTTCTTGCTGAAAAAGGCAAGATCGAAGAGAAAATGATGTATAATACATTTAACATGGGACTTGGCATGGTAGTAGCTGTGGACGAGGCAGATGTGGATAAGACCATGGCAGCTATCAAGGCAGCAGGAGACCAGCCATATGTAGTAGGAACCATTGAAAATGGAGAGAAAGGCGTGACTTTATGTTAAGAGTTGGCGTAATGGTATCCGGCGGCGGAACCAATCTTCAGGCGATCTTAGATGCCATTGACAGTGGAAAGATCACAAATGCAGAAATATCTCTGGTCATCAGCAACAATCCAAATGCCTATGCGCTGGAGAGAGCGAAGAACCATAACATAGAAGCCGTATGTATTTCTCCGAAACAGTATGAAAGCAGAGAAGAATTCCACAAAGCACTTCTGGAAAAGCTGAAAGAGAGTGGCGTGGAGCTTATCGTTCTGGCAGGATTCCTCGTAGCAATTCCGCCGATGATCGTGGAAGCATATCCAAATAAGATCATTAATATCCATCCGTCACTGATTCCGTCTTTCTGCGGAGTTGGTTATTACGGACTTCATGTGCATGAGAAAGCGTTAGCAAGAGGGGTTCGTGTTCCAGGTGCTACGGTACATTTCGTTGATACTGGCACAGATACCGGTCCGATTATTCTTCAGAAAGCAGTGAAGATTAAATCTGATGACACTCCGGAAGTTCTCCAGAGACGTGTCATGGAGAAAGCAGAGTGGAAAATCCTTCCTAAGGCAATCAATCTCATTGCCAATGGCAAGGTGAAGGTTGTGGATGGAAGAGTGGAAATAGAAGAATACGATACGGAAGAGTAGATACAAAAAGGAGCGGCAAGATAAAATGA
>ERZ772880.2297-NODE-2297-length-14960-cov-5.720832_pt1 | contig 14960 bp, 13 predicted proteins | sample MGYA00580577_ERZ772880 | MGnify/ENA primary metagenome ERZ772880 (study PRJEB29015, sample SAMEA2737705) | human gut metagenome | biome: human gut; feature: human-associated habitat; material: faeces | place: China | collected 2012 ... | reverse complement strand
CGATACAAGAAACAGAGCAGAAATAAGATAAGAGGTCATTTCATGAACAAATTTGAAGTGCGCAATATGGACCTGTACTATGGCAGCTTCCATGCGCTGAAAAATATCAATATCGACATCCCGGAAAAGGAGATCACCGCGTTCATCGGTCCGTCCGGCTGCGGCAAATCCACGTTTTTGAAAAGCCTGAACCGTATGAACGACCTCGTCGAGGGCTGCCGCATCTCCGGCGGCATCAAGCTCGACGGCGTGGACATCTACAAGGACAAGATGGACGTCAACGTCCTGCGCAAGCGCGTCGGCATGGTGTTCCAGAAGCCGAACCCCTTCCCGATGTCCATCTATGACAACATCGCCTACGGCCCGCGCACCCACGGCATCCATAATAAAGCGCAGCTGGATGAGATCGTGGAAAGATCCCTGCGCGGCGCGGCCATCTGGGACGAGGTCAAGGACCGCCTGAACAAGAGCGCCCTGGGCATGTCGGGCGGCCAGCAGCAGCGCCTCTGCATTGCGCGCGCCCTGGCCGTTGAGCCCGAGGTCCTGCTGATGGATGAGCCGACGAGCGCCCTGGACCCCATCTCGACGTCCAAGGTCGAGGAGCTGGCCACGGAGCTGAAAGAAAATTACACCATCGTCATGGTCACCCACAACATGCAGCAGGCCGCACGTATCAGCGATAAGACGGCATTTTTCCTGCTGGGTGAGCTGGTGGAGATGGGCCCGACGGAGCGTGTGTTCGCCACGCCCGTGGACAAGCGCACCGAGGATTACATCTCGGGCCGCTTCGGCTAAGGAGGTACGACAAATGGGTACGAGTGTACGAAAAATGTACGACGCCGAGCTGCTGCAGCTTGACACGATGCTGGCCCGCATGGGCCACGCCGCCGGCGGCGCGATCGAGAGCGCCATGACCGCCCTGCGCTCCGGCGACACCGAGCTGGCCCGCAGCGTTATTGCCCGGGACAGCGAAATCGACTCCGCCGAGCATGAGATCGAGCACCGCTGCTTAACGCTGTTTCTGCGCCAGCAGCCCGTGGCGGGCGACCTGCGCAAGGTCTCCACGGCGCTGAAGATGGTCACCGACATTGAGCGCATCGCCGACCAGGCCAGCGACATTGCCGAGATAACGCTCCATCTCCACCCGGACGGCGCACGCACCGTCGGCGTGCTGGACGACCTGTACGCGATGGGCGACATTGCCCTGCACATGGTCAAGGACGCCATTGCCGCCTACGTGCAGGTGGACCTGTCCACCGCCGCGCAGGTCATTGCCCGCGACGACGACTGCGACGCGATGTTCAGCCGCATTTCCAAGGAAATTGCGGCCTACATCGCCGCCCACCCCAGTGATGCCGAGACGGCGCTGGACTTATTTATGATCGATAAGTACCTTGAGCGCCTGGGCGACCACGCCGTGAACATTGCGGAATGGGTCGAGTTCCTCAAGACCGGCGTCCACAAATCCCGCAAGATCGTGTAATGCGGGGATAAACAAGCCATTTTCTTATTATTTTCCTATACCAACCAAAACGGGACCTGCCGAAAAGCGGGCCCCGTTTTGGCGTGGAGGAAGGCTGCCCGGAGGGGTCAAGACCCCTCCCTACAAGGCACCCGTGAGCGGCAGTTCGTAGGGAGCGGTCTTGACCGCTCCGGGTGCTTTGCGGCAGCGTCAGCTTCCCTGTAGGGGCCGCGCGGCAGTAAAAAAAGCAGCCGTCCCTTTCCGGAACGGCTGCTTGCTATCATTTCGCCCCTTTCCCCGCGAACACAACGTAAATCGTTTTGAACAAAATCTTTACGTCGCCCCAGAGGGACCAGTTGTCGATGTAGGCTACGTCGAGCTTGACGACCTCCTCAAAATCCTCGATGTCGCTGCGCCCGCTGACCTGCCACAGGCCGGTGATGCCCGGCTTCATCGACAGGCGGCGCTTGTGGTGGCTCTCGTACTGCTTGTACTCGTCCACTGTCGGCGGGCGGGTGCCCACAAGGCTCATATCGCCCCGCAGCACGTCAAAAAACTGCGGCAGCTCGTCAATGCTGGTGCGGCGGATGAATTTGCCCACCTTGGTCACGCGGGGGTCATCCTCCATTTTGAACATCAGGCCGTTCATTTCATTCTGGGCCATCAGCTCCTTCTTGCGGGCCTCGGCGTCCACGTACATGCTGCGCAGCTTGTGGATGTAAAAATACCGCCCGTTGCGGCCCACACGCTTTTGTTTAAAAAACAGCGGGCCGGGGCTTTCGAGCTTGAGCGGGATGGCGACCACCGCGATGATCGGGATGCTGATGATACAGCCGATGACAGCGCCCACCACGTCCATGCAGCGCTTGGCGATCTGGTCGCGCAGCTGCAATTCAACGGTGCCCATCGTGACGATGTTGCCCCCGGCGCAGCGCCCCAGGGAACGGCTCAGCCGCGCGGCGCTCGTCTCGTCGCAGCAGGCTTCTTCAATGCGGTCCAGCAGCGGCAGACGGAAGTGCACGGTCAGGCCCATGCTCTCCATCTCGTCCAGATAGGGGATGAAGCTCTCGCCGCTGTCCATCGGCACATCGACATAGACCTCGTCGAGCGCCTCGCGCCGGATCCAGTCCATGAAGTCGTCGAACGTCGCCTTGACCTCGACGCCGCAGACGCTGGTGGAGATCGCGGCGGGCGTGGCCTCCAGCAGCGAGACGCCCACGACCCGGCGGGACCAGTCCTTTTGGATCTCGGGGATCAGCCGCTCGGCCCGGTCCGACGTTGTGACGACGCCGACGAGCGTCTCCATGCCCCAGCTGCGCTGGAACCGGATGAGCAGCCGCTTTAAAATCGCATGGGAGAACGGCAGCAGCACCGCGTTGACCGCGGGCACTGTGACCGCAAAATAACGGGAGTCCAGCATCGTGGCCTTGGCCAGCAGCATGCAGCCTGCATAAACAAGGCCGAGCGCGATGTTGAACCGGAGAGAAAGGCTGATTTCCTCATTTTCAGACCGTGTTACGATGTTTTTGTCCTGGTCAAAGAAGAAGAAGGTGACGACGAACGCCACAAACAGCAGGCACAGGGTCTGCAGCCAATCGGTGCTGGTGTAGGGGATCAGCACGCCGAACAGCCCGTCGGTGATGAGCCACGCCAGCAGCACGCTGACGGCCATCGTGAGCAGATCGGCGAAAAATACATAAGCGTATTGCAGCTTTTCGCGTTTACTTGTCATGAAGAAGGAGAAGTCCTCTCTAATAGTTATCTTCTTATTTTACCATAGACAGAGGATATTTTCAACAAAATCCGCAATATCATAACAATTACACAATTTGTAAGGGCGCAGTAGGGGAGGTTTCCGCCGCCGCGCACGGGCACGGAGCGGTCAAGACCGCTCCCTACAAACCGCTCGTTATCGTGGCATCGTAGGGAGGGGTCTTGACCCCTCCGCAGAGGTTTCCGCCGCCGCGAGCTAAAAATATACCGTTACTCCGATTCGTTCTCCCGTCCGACGATCTCGGCCTTTAAGACGTCCTGAATTTCCACCAGACATTCCAGCAGCAGGGGGTTGAACTGCCCGCAGTCGCCGTGCAGGATCATCTGCACCGCGGTGTCCGGTGAGTAGGCGGCCTTGTAGACGCGCTTGCTGACCAGCGCGTCGTAGACGTCCGCCATCGAGACGATCTGTGCCGAAATCGGGATCTCGTCCCCGGCCAGGCCGTCGGGGTAGCCGCGGCCGTCCCAGCGCTCGTGGTGCCAGCGGCAGATGTCGTGGGCTGTCTTGACAAGCGCTTCGTTTTTATAGCGGCCCAGATGGTCCAGCATGTTCGCGCCCACAACGGTGTGCGTTTTCATAAGATCGAACTCCTCCGGGGTAAGCCGCCCGGGCTTGTTCAGGATCTTATCGTCTATCGCAACCTTTCCGATGTCGTGCAGCGCCGATGCCATGACGATCAGCTCCTGCGTTTCGGGCGGCAGGTCATACCTGTCGGTTTTCTGCGTCAGCCGCTCCAGAAGGCGCTGGGTCAGCGTGCCGATGTGCAGCACGTGCTGGCCGCTCTCGCCGTTGCGGAACTCGACGACCTCGCTCAGGATCGAGATCATCATCTTGGTGTTTTTCTCTTTTTCCTTGATCTGGCTCGTCACCAGCGAGGCGAGCCGCCGCTGCTTGGCGTAGAGCTTGATCGTGTTGAAAACGCGGCGGTAGACGACGCCCGCATCGAACGGGCGGCTGACATAGTCCGAGACGCCCAGCTCATAGGCGCGGCGCACAACGGTGTCGGCGTCCTCGCTCGAGATCATGATGACGGGGATGTCCTCGATCCAGTGGCTGCGGTTCATCTCGCTCAGCACCGCAAAGCCGTCCATGACCGGCATGACGATGTCCAGCAGGATCAGCGCAATGCCGGTGTCGTACTGCTCCAGCATGGCCAGGCATTCCCTGCCGTTCGCCGCCTCCAGAATGTTGTAGTCGCTGCCCAGGATCTCCGCCAGAATGGCGCGGTTCATCTCGGAGTCGTCCACAATTAAAATGCTCTGGCGGGTCTGGCTTTCGCGCCCGGCAGCGCTCAAAGCGCCGTCCCGGGCGTTGTCCTCGGTCACGACCATGTTTTTGCGGTTCTTGGCCTGGTACATCAGCTTGTCGGCGCGGGAGACTGCCTGCTCCACGGTCTCGCCGGGCTGCGTTATCACGCCGCCGATGCTGGCGGACAGCTGCAGACGGGAATACCCCGGCACGCTGGCGGTGTGCAGCTGCTCCCGGATGCGGTCCAGCTTGGCCAGGAACGCCGCGCGCTCAATGCCCGGCAGCACCAGCAGGAACTCGTCGCCGCCGTAGCGGATGAGCACGTCCGATTTGCGGATGCAGGCGCGCACCACGTCAACGCAGGTGCGCAGCGCTATGTCGCCGGCCTGATGGCCGTAGGTGTCGTTGATCAATTTAAAGTCGTCCTGATCCAGCACGGCCACACCGGCGGGGTCGGTCTTGTCCTTGAGCGCGTCCTCAAAGTAGAGGCGGTTGTAGCTGTCGGTCAGTGCATCGTGGTAGAGCTTGGTGTGGTAGCTCGCGATGCTGTCTATCAGGCGTTCCCCGTTTTCGGGGTCAATGAGGGTCTCGCCGTCCAGCTTCTGGATCAGCTCCATGACACAGGGAACGCCGTCGACCTCGCGGTAGACGGCGGTGACCTGAAAGACCTCGCTGCCCATGTATTCCAGCTTGGTGCGCTGGCGGTGATCCTCCAGCACCTGCCGGGAGATGCAGTTCCGGCAGGGGGCGTTTTTGCCCCAATAGCTGTAGCAGCTGCAAAAGCTGTTGATGGACTCCTCGCCGCCGACCTGCGCAGCATCCAGCAGCCGCACCACAGTAAAGATGGTGCGGTATTGGGCCATTTCCGTTTCGACCTGTTCTCTGGTCATAATGCTTCCGCCTTTGTGTGAAGGAATGAGTAGATAAAAATTGTGTTACATATAAGAACATTATAGCATTGCAGGGTGTTTTTTGTCAATGTGGTAAGGGGAGACCCCATGACCGCCCGGCAGCGGATAGCCGCAGGGGCAGCCTCCCGGCGGCCCTGTCCTACCCGCTGCCCGCCCCGCATATACATACCGCAGGAGGTACATGCCATGCGTCGGATCGGATTCTACTTATTTATAATAGCCGTCTTTCTGCTTGCGCCGCTGCTTGCACTGCCGCAAAAGGCTGTCCCGGCCCCCGCCGCGGTGCCGACCCCCGCCCCAACCGCCGTCGCCCGGGCCGCCGCGCCCTACCGCGCTGTGTGGGTCAGCTATCTGGAATGGGAGCAGGTCGATTTCTCGTCGGCGGAGGCGTTCACGCAGGCAATCGGCACAATGCTGGACAATATACAGTCGATTGGCGCAACAGTCGTGCTGGCGCAGGTGCGGCCCTTCGGCGATGCGCTCTACCCCAGCGACTACTTTCCGTTCAGCCACCTCTGCACCGGCACGCAGGGGCAGGACCCCGGGTTTGACCCGCTGGCACTGCTGGTGGACGCCGCCCACGCGCGGGACTTACAGCTGGAAGCCTGGGTCAACCCTTACCGCATCCAGGCCGGGCAGACCCCGGCGCTGTGCGGCGCAAGCCCGGCGCGGCTGCACCCGGACTGGGTCAGGTACACCGACACCGGCGCGTATCTCGACCCCGCCAACGCGGACGTGCGGCAGTACATTGCCGACGGGGTGGGGGAGCTGTGCGCAAGATACGCTGTGGACGGCATCCACTTTGACGACTATTTTTACCCCACCACCGACCCGGCCTTTGACGCGGCGGACTACGCGGCCAGCGGCAGCACACTGACGCAGGACGACTGGCGGCGGGAGAACGTGAACGCCCTGATGGAGCTTTGCCACGCCGCGGCCCGGCGGTACGGCGTGCGGTTCGGCGCAGCCCCGACGGGCGACCCGGAGCAGAACTACACCCTGCAATACAGCGACGCGGCCCGCTGGCTGCGGCAGGGGACTGTGGATTACCTGATGCCCCAGCTTTATTGGGGGCAGGAATATATAAAAAACGGTGATGCGTCGCACAGCTTTGCGCAGCTGGCCGCCGCGTGGGCCGCACTGCCCCGCGCGGCGGGCGTGAAGCTGTACGCCGGGCTGGGGGCCTACCGCGTCGGCGCAGGGGATGGGTCCGATGCCGGCTCCGAGTGGTTTTCCGGCCATGCGCTGGCCGACCAGCTTGCTTTGCTTGCCCGTTTAGGGGTGCAGGGCGCGGGGCTCTACCGCTATGGCAGCCTGTTTGCCAATTCCGACGCCCCGGCGCTGGCGGAAAGTGAAGCGGAGGCAATAAAAGGTGTCTGGCAGGGCTGACCGGAAAATCCGGCGGTGCCGACAATGATTTGGTACTTGCAAAAGCGGTAAAAATGCAAGATAATAGAGAGGCGGGCGGCTTGCGGCTGCCCGCAGGACCCAAGGGAAGATAAAGGAGAAACTCCATGAACAATACAAACGACCTCTATAACCGCTGGCTTGCCCAGCCGGATCTGGACGACGCCGTCAAAGCCGAGCTCGTCTCCATCACGGGCGACAGCGACGCCGTCACGGACCGCTTTTACCGCGATCTGGAATTCGGCACCGGCGGCCTGCGCGGCGTGATCGGCGCGGGCACGAACCGGATGAACCTCTACACCGTGCGCAAGGCAACGCAGGGGCTGGCGGACTACCTCAATGCGTCCGGCCTGCCCAAAAAGGTAGCCATTGCCCACGACAGCCGCCATAACGGTGCGCTGTTCGCCCGCGAGACCGCCCGCGTGCTGGCCGCGAACGGCATTACCGCCTGCATGTACCCCCGGCTTGAGCCGACCCCCGCGCTTTCGTGGGCGGTGCGGTACCTCGGCTGCGGCGCGGGCGTCTGCGTGACGGCCAGCCACAATCCCGCTAAGTACAACGGCTACAAGGTCTACGGCGCGGACGGCTGCCAGATCACGCTGGAGGCTGCCGAGAAAATTCTGGCAGCTATCGAAAAAATTGATTGCTTTGACGATGTCCGGCTGGCAGATTTTGACGCTGCCGCCTCCGCGGGCCGCATTGTGACAATTGACGAAAAATGCCTCGATGATTTTGTGCAGGCTGTCTATGACCAGCGCGTCGGCGACGGCGCGGGCATCGACGCGCTCAAGCTCGTCTACACCCCGCTGAACGGCACGGGTCTGGAATGTGTGAAAAAGCTGCTGAAAAAGCTCGGCGTGACCCATGTGACCGTTGTGCCCGAGCAGGAAAAGCCCGACGGCGACTTCCCGACCTGCCCCTACCCGAACCCCGAGATCCGCGAAGCTATGCAAAAAGGCTTGGAGCTGTGCGACAAGGTCCGCCCCGATCTGCTGCTGGGCACCGACCCCGACTGTGACCGCTGCGGCACCGCCGTACCGGATGGCAAGGGCGGCTACCGGCTGATTACCGGCAACGAGATGGGCATCATTCTGCTGGACTATATCTGCCGCACCCGTCTGGCACAGGGCACGATGCCCGCCGACCCCGTGGCGGTAACGACGATTGTCTCCACCGATATGGCAGCGCCGGTGGCAAAAAAATACGGCGTCGAGCTGCGCCGCACCCTGACCGGCTTTAAGTTCATCGGGGAGCAGATCGGCAAGCTGGAGGCCGAGGGGCGTCCCGAACGCTATATCTTCGGCTTTGAGGAGAGCTACGGCTACCTGTCCGGCGGCCACGTCCGCGACAAGGACGCTGTCAACGCGACGCTGCTGGTCTGCGAGGCCGCGGCCTGGTACGCCCAGCAGGGCAAGACGCTGCTGGACGCCATCGAGGCGTTGTACAGGGAGTTCGGTTACTACCGCAATGCGCTGTGCAGCTTTGCCTTTGAGGGCGAGAGCGGCATGCACACGATGCAGGAGCTGATGAAGAAGCTGCGCGCCAACGCCCCGGAGGACATTGCCGGGTACAAGGTGGAGTCCGTCGTGGACTACGACACCGACGGCACCGGGCTGCCCCGCGCCAACGTGCTGGAATACCATCTGGACGGCGGGCATAAGCTGATGGTCCGCCCCTCCGGCACCGAGCCGAAAATCAAAGTTTATCTTTCCGCCGTTGGCGACAGTGAGGCAGCCGCCGATGCCGTGAACGCCGCGCTGGCCAAAGCCGCCGCGGACATGATGAAAGCGTGAACGGTATGGCGATTCTGAAATTGACCCCGAGCTGCCAGGATTATCTGTGGGGCGGCAGCCGCCTGCGCACCGATTTCGGCATCAAGAGCGACCTTGAACCGCTGGCCGAAGCGTGGGTGCTGTCCTGCCACCCGGACGGCCCGAGCTATCTGCCCGACGGCACGACGCTGGCGGCGTACATTGCCGCGCACCCCGGCTGCCTTGGCACCGACTGTGACCGATTCGAGCAGTTCCCGATTCTGACAAAATTTATTGATGCCAAGCAGAACCTGTCCGTTCAGGTACACCCGTCCAACGACTACGCGCTGAAAAACGAACACCAGTACGGCAAAAGCGAGATGTGGTATGTGCTGGACTGCGTGCCGGGGGCGTATCTCTACTACGGCTTTACGCACGAAATCTCGAAAGAAGAATTTGCGGAGCGCATTAAAAATAACACCCTGACCGAGGTCCTGAACGCCGTACCGGTGCATAAAGGGGACTGCTTTTTCATTCCGTCCGGCACGCTGCACGCCATCTGCCAGGGCATCGTCGTGGTCGAGGTGCAGCAGAACTCCAACGTGACCTACCGCGTCTACGACTACGGGCGCGTCGGTGCAGACGGCAAGCCCCGCGCCCTGCACATTGAAAAGGCGCTGGACGTGACCCGCCGCACGCCGCCGCAAAAGCACGACTTCGGCAGCCATCTCGCGCAGTGCGAGTATTTCACGGTGGACGCGAAAAAAGGCGCGTTTGACGGCGTGGCCGACGAAAAGAGCTTTGTCTCGCTGCTCATCACCGACGGCGCGCTCGAGCGCATCGCACAGGCCTGCGGCGGCGACCTCCGCAAAGCGGCCAACGCCGTCGAGCTGCTCTTCACCGCCGGACGGCAGCCGGACGGCACGGTCCACCTGACGCTTGCCGACGCGACGCAGCTCACGCAGGTCTCTGCCATGCGCTACGACCGCGCGGGCGATGACCACTATGACGACCTCTCGGCCCTGATGAAGTCGCTCCGCGGCTCCGACCCGGACGCCGCGCTGCACTATCTCGCCCGATTCTTGGAATCCGGCGACCTGCCCGGCGCCTGCCGCCGCATCCTTTGCTCGGCCAGCGAGGACATCGGCCTTGCCTATCCACAGGCCATCGCCATCGTCAAGGCGTGTGTCGACTCCGCGCTCCAATTAGGGCTTCCCGAAGCCCGTCTGCCGCTGGCCAACGCAGTCATCCTGCTCGCCACCGCACCGAAGTCCAATTCGGCCTGTATGGCCATCGACGCCGCGATTGCCGATGTCAAAGCCGGCAAAACCGGCAACGTCCCGCGTGAGCTGCAAAACGTCCACGCCGACGGAACCGGCTTCGAACGCGGCCAGGGCTATCTCTACCCGCACAATTTCCCCGGCCACTGGGTGAAGCAGCAATATCTGCCCGACGAAATTAAGGATCGAAAATATTACACCTACGGCGACAATAAAACCGAACAGGCCGCCAAACGTTATTGGGACGAAATCAAAAAATAATCCGCCGCAGCGGAATGCACTCTGCGCCCGTTCCTACGATTTTCCGCCGCACCCGTAGGGGCGGACGACCCTGTCCGCCCGCTTCTCCGATCTCCCACCGCACCCGTAGGGGCGGACGACTCTGTCCGCCCGCTTCTTCCGGTTTCCTCCGCACCTAAAGACGCGCTTTTTTGAACCCATTCTTTTCTTTCTCCGAAAAGAGGCGAAAAGAATGGGGGCGCAAACGTTCTCCTTAAAAAATGGTATAATATTTTGCGAACTCCTCATTTCCATACCGCCACTGGCGAATATGCCCCTCCGTCTGCATATACCGCAGCGCTGGGCGCGGCTGCGGCTCCACGCGGTGCAGCACACTCAGCTTGATCTTCAGTGTCTCAGGCACGATGGCCCGGATGTACACGGCGACGTGGTCGCCCACGCGGAGCGTCCCGTCGTCCTCGGCCAGCCCCGAGAGGTTCGGCGTCAGCTCGATGAACGCGCCGTAATCCGTCAAGCTCCGCACCACGCCGGTCACGGTCTGCCCCGCGCAAAAGCGCGCGGCATTCTCCGCCCATGTGCCAAGCAGCTCGCGCTGCGTCAGAAACACGCGCCGCTGCACGCGGTCGAGCGTCCGGATCGCGGCATAGATGCGCTGCCCCGGCGTGAGCATCTCGCCCGCGTGGCGCAGCCGCGAAATGCAGAGCTGCTGCGTTCCGAGCAGTGCTGCTGCCCCGCACCCCACATCGCAGAACGCACCGAAGGCTGTACAGCCCGTCACCACGGCAGGCAGGATGTCGCCGGGTGCGGCCTCCCGCAGAAGATGATCCATTGCCAGCTGCTGCGCCTTCCGCCGCGAGAGCACAATTTCGCCCTCCGGCGTAATCTCCGTCACACACGCGCAGACCGGCCGCCCCACGCAGCGCAAAATCGCGATCTCCCGCGTCCGCCCGTCGGCGACTCCCTCCGCCGCCTCCAGCCGTGGGATGCGGCCCTCGGCGCAGCCGAGGTCAATGATCAGATCATGCGTTTCATCACAGCGGACGGCCCGCGCCGTCAGAATCGTTCCTTCCTCCATCGCCCGTTCAAGTTCACCGCGTGCATATCCCGGCGGACAGCGGCGCATCGATTCCGGCAAATAGTCCTTCATCAAACTCCCCCTTGCATCAACTGTACCAATCTATGCCGCCGCGCCCGCTTTGGCGCGGCAAGAGAGTGAGGTCTTTATGGATATTCGCGTTCAGGATATTCTCGTCATGAAAAAGGCGCACCCCTGCGGGGACAAGCGCTGGGAAGTGATGCGCACCGGGATGGACTTCCGCCTCCGCTGCCTCGGCTGCGGGCACGAGGTCATGCTCCCGCGCAGCAAGGCCGAAAAGAACATCCGGCAGGTCCTGCGCGACGGTGCGCCCGTCTGAGTGCCCCGCGGAACACGCCCGAAAATGACGAACGACAGGTCACAGTCCCGGAAGGGATTGCGACCTGTTTTTTGCGCCCGCCGCGCTATACTTTGTCCATGGATAACCGGACGGCAGATAGGAGGTGATACGGTGACCGTCTATCTCGACACGGCCTTTGCGGTCAACGGCTCCGTCAACTATCTCCTGCTGCTCTCGGCAGCATATCTGGCGGGCGCGCCGCTGCGGCGCGGGCGGTTTTTGCTGGCGGCGGCGCTCGGCGGGCTCTACGCGGCGGCGTCCTTCGTGCCCGCGCTCGCCTTCCTGCGCAACGCCGGGATGAAGGCCGTCCTGCTCGCCGTCATGGCCCTCACGGCTTTCGGCGCGCGGCGGCAGACCGTCAAGCTCGCCCTGCTCTTCGCCGCGATCAGCGCCGCGCTGGCCGGGGCCGCGATGCTGGCCGCGCAACTCCTGCGGCTCGATCCGCTGCTGCTTCCGGGCGGCGTGTTCTATCCGCTCCGCGCACGGGCGATTCTGTTTTTGGCCGCGCTCTGCTGCGGACTCTGTCACCTGATTTTCTCGCGCGTTACCGCTCACAGCGGGCAGCTCGTCCCGCTCACGCTCCGCATCGGCACGCGCACCGGCATGCGCACCGTCCCGCTCACGGCCCTGCTCGACACCGGCAACACGTTGAAGGATCCTCTGACCGGGGAACCGGTACTCGTCGTGGACGGGAGCATTGCCGCACAGCTTCTGCCGGACGCCGGGCTGAGTACGGCGTCGCTCGCCGATCCCGCCGGGCTGTTCGCTTCCCTTTCCGAACAGTATCCATTTTGTCGCTTTCGCCTGATCCCCTATCGCGCGGTCGGCACGGTCTCCGGCCTGCTGCTGGCCGTCCGCTGCGAGGTCAGCGGAAAAAGAGGAAAACCTGAGCTGAAATTGGTTGCCTTTTCGCCGACGCCGGTCTCGCAGACCGGCGAATTTGATGCTTTGATTGGAGGATGTCTATGAATCTGAAACAGCTTTTGATGCTCCTGGGCCTGGTGCGGCCCGAAAAAATTCTTTACATCGGCGGGAGCGACGTCCTCCCGCCCCCGCTGCCGCCTGAGGAGGAGCGCACGCTGATCGCCCGTCTGGCCGAGGGCGACGAGCAGGCACGGCAGACGCTCATCGAGCGCAATCTGCGGCTTGTGGTCTACATCGCGCGGCGCTTTGAAAACACCGGCGTCAACATTGAGGATCTCATCTCCATCGGCACAATTGGCCTGATCAAGGCCGTCGGCACGTTCCGCGCCGACCGGAACATCAAGCTCGCAACCTATTCCTCGCGCTGCATTGAAAACGAAATATTGATGTATATTCGCAAAATTTCGGGCCGCAAGGCCGAGGTCTCTCTCGACGAGCCGATCAACACCGACTGGGACGGCAACGAGCTGCTGCTCTCCGACGTGCTCGGCACGGACAGCGACGTCGTCATGCGGCCCATGGAGGACGACGTCGACCACGCGCTGCTCCGGCAGGCGCTGGAAAATCTGCCGGAGCGCGAACAAACCATCGTCCGGATGCGCTTCGGACTCGGCGGCCGGCCGGAGAAGACGCAGAAAGAAGTCGCCGACCTGATGGGCATCTCACAATCCTACATCTCGCGGCTGGAAAAGCGGATCATGACGCGGCTGCGGCGCGAGATCTCCCGCCAGATCTATGTTTGAGGCAGCACCGTTTACGGGTGATTTTTCAGACATGGCGTAATTTTTCGGACAGAGCGAAATTTTTCTTGCAAGACAGCGGAAAGTGTGCTATATTATTCTTGTTCCCTTATCGATATTTTTTATCGATATATTGATACGAAAAGGGGGGCCTTCCGCATGATGGAAAAAGAAATCTCCCGGGCGACGCTTCGCCGTCTGCCGACCTATCTCTCCTATCTGAAATCGCTTCCTGCCGACGCTTCGGTCAATATTTCCGCCACGGCCATCGCCGCAGGGTTGAATATGGGTGAAGTCCAGGTTCGAAAGGATCTCGCGCTCATCAGCGACGGCGGACGGCCCAAGATCGGATATAACCGCGAACGCCTGATTGAGGACATTGAGGTATATCTCGGATATGATAGCACGAACGATGCCGTACTGATTGGCGCAGGAAAGCTGGGCCGCGCGCTGCTGGGCTATTCCGGCTTTGCGGAGTATGGGCTGAACATCGTCGCCGCCTTCGACGCAAACGACGCACTGATGGGCACGACCAAAAGCGGCAAGCCAGTCATGGATCTCAGCCGTCTGCCCGAGATCTGCCGCCGTTATAAAATCCAGATCGGCATTATCACCGTCCCCGCCGAACAGGCACAGTCGGTCTGTGATCTGCTGATCGCCAACGGTATCCGCGCCATCTGGAACTTTGCGCCCACGCATCTGACCGTACCGGACAACATTCTGGTGCAGAACGAGAATATGGCAGCTTCGCTGGCGCTGCTCTGCAAGCACCTCAACGAACACATGCGCGGACAGGAATAATGCTTGCATTTTGGAGCGTCTTATAGTATAATGTTCCGGTAAAGTTGCCGGTGTGATGGAATTGGTAGACGTAGTGGACTCAAAATCCACCGCCAGCGATGGCGTGCCGGTTCGAGTCCGGCCACCGGCACCATAACGTCAGAAGAAGCCAGCATCGTTCCGTTTCCGCCTCGCAGCGAAAACTGCACGATGCTGGCTTCTTCAACATATGATGGATATTCAGTTTCGTTTGGAGAAGGATATGAGTTTCACGGATGGATTACTTATACATGGGTTATTCCTATAAAAGGTAGACCTACGAAAGGACGCTAGCCAGAATGAAGCAACACTTTATCATATACACGGGACTGGACATTATTATCCAGGAATGATTGTGCCTGAACCATATGCTACAACCTATTTTCGTCTTAAATAATATAGGATATAGGAGTATAGGATATAGGAGATGAAACGATGCTTGCATTTGGTAAAAGTAATGCCAACTTGTTAAAAGAACTTTTATACAGAAGTTATGTTCATGATGCAAAGCTGGAGAGCATCAGATATGATAGTGAGGATAAATGCATAAAAATTGCATTGACCAATTCAACTTTTGGTGTTGCATACGATTTAACATTTAAAAATGTAGAAATTGCATTAGCGATCAAAGGCAAGGAATATGGAAGCTCAGAAACACTTGTTTCACTAACTGTGGAAAAAGATTTTTCGTATCTGCAGGTGTATATTCCAAAATGCGGTGCGTTTGCTCAGGACTCTCTTTATCTGTTGTTTCAGATGTTTTCTGGAGATGAATTGCATATTGTTGCGCAGGAAGTGCTTATTGAAATTATAACCGAGCAAAGGAAGCAGCTTTGAATAAGAAGTGCTGGCGGTGCATCAGCACCGCCCGCTGGGAAATGGACAAGTGATCACTATGATGCGTACAACCGTCACCACAGATCATTATCGTTGTCTGCTGTATCACGCTGCGTCTTTGTGTATATCGG
>ERZ772880.2274-NODE-2274-length-15069-cov-7.043493_pt1 | contig 15069 bp, 8 predicted proteins | sample MGYA00580577_ERZ772880 | MGnify/ENA primary metagenome ERZ772880 (study PRJEB29015, sample SAMEA2737705) | human gut metagenome | biome: human gut; feature: human-associated habitat; material: faeces | place: China | collected 2012 ... | reverse complement strand
CCTCGCCGATCTTGCCGGACATATGCGCGCCGCAGGCGTTGAAGTAGCGCAGCGCCACAAAGTGGATGCCGTGCGCGACGGACGCCCAGTAGAACATCCGCTCCATGGAGAGCTTCGTCTCACCGTAGCAGTTGGTCGGATGGGTCGGATCGGTCTCCAGAATGGGGACGCGCTCCGGCTCGCCGTAGGTCGCGGCAGTCGAGGAAAAGACGATGTATTTGACACCGTGCTCGATCATGCTCTGCAGCATCGTCCGCGTGCCGCCGAGGTTGTTGTCGTAATACTTGAGCGGATTGACCATGCTCTCGCCAACCTGCGAGTTCGCGGCAAAGTGGATGACCGCGTCGATCTTTTCGCTGGAAAAGACGTGGTCGCAGAATTCCTTGTTCCGAATATCGCCCTCGTAGAAGCGCGCCTTGGGATGCACCGCAGCCCGGAAGCCTGTCTCCAGATTGTCCGCCACGACAACGTCGTAGCCGTTGTCAATGAGTTCATATACGGTGTGACTGCCGATGTAGCCGGCGCCGCCTAATACCAGAATTGTTTTCATAAGAATCTCCTTTATACGCAGCGGTTTTCTCCGCGCAGGCCAAGCCAAGTGCCCTCCGGCAGTCCTGCATCCGGATGGCCAATCAGCCATTTGTTTTTTGCCACAAGCAGTTTGTCCTCGTGTGTCTTTTCAAGCTCCGTATTTGTGCCGCGCGGCAGAACGATCACCGCACGGAACTGCGCACCATCCACGCCGCAGGGAGCATAATGAAGCGTCGTTGCGTACATTTCAAACACTGTGCCTGCGGGAACAAAAAACTGCTCTGCCTTCGCAGTGTCATAAGTACCATCTGCCGCAACCTCCTGCCGTCTGCCAAGGAACAAAATGAGATCCGTTGCCGCAACGTTCACTTCCGAGCAGTTATGATATTCCATTGCATCCATGCGGCGGTTTGCGCCGAAGCACGCGCCGATCTGCAGCGGCATCTCACCAAATGCTTCTTCCGTGAAGTATCCGGAAATCGCCATATGCTCCATCTCACTGTCAGATGCAAGGTACGTCACACCCGTCTTATTTTCATATTTTTGCATATACGCACAAATTTCATCTGTGTCCAAGCCGCAAAGCACGCGTCCAAATTCCGCAAATGCATGGTCTGTAATTGGCTTCATAGTATCCTCCGTCAATATTTTCTGTTTTGAAATGCCGCCTTGTCCGTTTGCTGTGTAAATACAATTTCGTCCGTAATAATCCGAAGCGGAAGCTCTTTCCCTGACATCAGATCCGTAATTGCCTTCATAAGCTGTGGGCCAAGAAGGGGGCTGCATTCTGCCACGCAGTTCAGTTCACCTTTTTTCAGTGCTTCCAGTGCATCTGAAGTTGCATCGATGGAGATGATCAGCACATCTTTTCCCGGCTCGATCCCATTTGCCCGCAGTGACTCGATCGCGCCGAGCGCCATGTCGTCGTTGTGCGCAAAAATGACGTCAATGCCCCACGGTTGCTCCTGCAAATAGGTATCGATAACGCGCTTTCCGCCGTCCCGATTATAATCGCCGTAGTCTGAATAAACGATTTGATAGTTCGGATTTTCAGAGATCTTTTGCTCAAACCCCAGTTTGCGCTCAACGGTCGGAGAAGCCCCTTGTGTGCCCTGAATCTCCAGAATGCGAACTGGCCCTGCTGAAATATCCGTCTGTGACAGCAGCCAGTTTGCACAGCGCCGTCCCTGCTCAATGAAGTCCGCTCCAATAAACGCCGTATAAAGATCGATCGGTACTGAGACCTTTCGGTCAGAGAGCAAAATTGGAATCCCGGCATCCTTTGCTTCCTGCAAGACTTCATCCCAGCCGGTTTCCACCACAGGTGAGATCACAATGACATCCATTCCCTCCCGGATGAATTCCCGAACTTGCTCGATCTGCTTTTCCTGAGACTGTTCTGTATCGGCCAGTGTCAGATCCACGCCAAATTCCCGTGCAGCATTTCGGATGGACTCTGTGTTGGCCTTTCGCCAGCCGCCTTCGTCACCGATCTGCACATGACCGACACGGATCGGCTCCGCTCTATCCGGTGCAGGGGTGGAAGGCGTATCCATATACGCCTGTACCGTATCCGCCGTAATACTGTGGCTCCTGAGAATGATCTGCTTTGGAACGCCGCTGACTGCATTGAGAATATCCAGTGCATAGGCAACTGCCTCCCGGCCGCCAGTCGGGCAAGTAATGGTCGCATCGATCTGCCCGTTGCGGACCATCTGCAAGCCGCCATTCTCTCCGTCAAAGCCATCCAAGCCGACAATTCGGACATCACTGTATCCCAGTGCATCAAGCGCCAAACGTGCGCCGTATGCCATATAGTCGTTATGCGCAAAAATCACACTGATGCCATCCAGGACTTCCGGTGACTGCATAAGCGTATCTTCTGCGCAGTCCCGTGTTCCTTCCATGACAAGCAATGGCGTTACTTCCGCATTTTGCGCAGAGACTGTCTGCACGAAGGTGTCACTTCGTTCTTTGCTGGCAAAGTTGTTTGTACGCAGTTCCAGCACCCTTCCGCCCGTACCGGAAAGCAGCTGCAGCACCGCCTCCCCGGCCTGTTGCCCGATGAGCTGATTATCCGGGCCGATAAACAGGGTATAATCAAAGCCTTCCACCGCACGATCCAGTACAATAACCGGGACCGCTTGATAAACCTCGCTGATTGCCGGCGTCAATGCTTCCACTTCCCATGGAGAGACGATCAAAAGGTCAATGTCATATTCCATGAGCCGTTTCAGATCGCCGGCCTGTTTGTCACTGCTGCTCGCAGCGTCCGTAAAAACGAGCCGGACGTTGTTATATTTTTCTGCTTGCGTTTCGATCTCGCTTTTCAGAACCAATCGCCACTGCTCCGTCAGATTGGCCAGCGATACACCGATCACATAATCGATGCTGGTTTTTCGGTTCGTACATCCAAGCAAGCTGCTCAACATACCCAGAAGGCAGAGGAGGGGGAGCAATCTCTTTTTCATACTCGTCACCGTCCCTTTTGGATATTCTTCTGATACTCGGCAGGGGAAACACCAAGAATTTTCTTGAATGCGCTGCTGAAATAGTGCTGTGAGGTATAACCGGAACGGACCGCAACTTCAAACATTTTGATTTTCGGGTCACGCAGCAGCTCAACCGCTTTCCGAATACGAAGCTGAGAAAGATATGCGCCAAAGGTATCACCCGTCTCCTGACGGAACGTCCTGCTGAGATATTGCTGGGAAATGTGCAGAGCTTCGGCAATCGTCTGTACACCGAGGCTGCTGTCGCTGAAATTTTTCTCAGCATACAGGATCGCCCGCTGCACAATGTCCGAATACTGCTGCTGTGCCCTTATCGCTTCTTCTACGCAGACAAACAGTTCCGGAATGTCTGCGATGCTGATGCCGATCGCAAAATTTGTGTGAATATATACGCAAAAATAATCCCACATTGGCTGCCGAACTTTTTGCATAAGCTCCGTCCATGCTGCGCGCTCCAGTGCCTCACAGATCAGGATCAGTGCGCCATGATAATGAAAGCAAAAATTTTGCGAATGGGTATCGAAAATTTCTTGCGCAATATTTTGGCAAGCATAATATAGCAGCTCTTCCTCCAAAACGCCGGAGTCAACATTGTGGTCATGTTTCTCTTGGAGCCGGATCACTGTGAGCGCGTATTTGGGTGGAAAGTGGATGCCCAAGTAATCGGCATAATCCAGAAATTCTGCCTCGTCAAGATGTCGATCCATCCAGCGAGAAAAGATGTTGTCGATCATGGTCACGCGATTTTGGCTCAGTTGATCCTCGGCCCATGTTATATATTTCTTTCGCTGTGCTTTGCAAAGAAGCTGCTGCTTCAAGCGTTCCAGAAGCTGATAAAAAGGCTGCTCCATGACAGGCTTCAGCAGATAATCGGCCGCGCCCAGCCGCAAGGCCTGCTGTACGAATTGGAAATCATCATACCCGGTCACGATTACGACCATGACGTCCGGCTGAAAAGCAAGCAGTTTTTCTACAAAGCTCAGCCCATTCATAAACGGCATGTTGATATCAACGAATACCAGATCCAGAGCCTGCTTCTGTGCCATTTCCAATGCCATTTCACCGTCTTCCGCCAATGCAGCAACATGAAAATCCGGGTCCTTGCGGACAAAGCCCGCCAATCCGCGACGAATGATCTCTTCATCGTCTGCGATCATCACTTCATACATCGCAATTCTCCTCCATGCGGGGTCTTCAGCGGAAGGTGGATCGTTACAGTCGTTTCAACGCCTTCCACACTGTCGATATTGACGCCATACTCTGCGCCATAACAGAGTTTGATTCGCTCAGCAACATAGAACAGGCCAAATCCAACTTTGTTTTGGACATTTCCCGGCGTTTGCAGCTGCTCCTGCAGCAGCTGAAGGCGAGTTGGCGCAATGCCGGCGCCGTTGTCGCAAACGCACAGTTCAAAGATGCTTCCTGTTTGCCGACCAACAATTCGAATGACACCGCCACCACGTTTCAACTTGATCCCATGATATATTGCGTTTTCCACAAGTGGCTGCAATATCAGCTTGGGGACGATCAAAGTGTCATAACACTCCGGTATATCGATCTCATAGCGAAGCTTGTCCTGATAGCGAATTTTCTGGATATATAAATAGTTCGCCACATGTGTTTTCTCCTCGCGGAGACTGATTTCATCTTTGCCTTTGGAAAGACCGATGCGGAACATATTTGTCAAAGCATCGACCACCTCTACCACATCCATGGCTTCATGATCTCGGGCCATCCAGCTGATCGTATCAAGCGTGTTATAGAGAAAATGCGGCTTGATCTGCTCCTGAAGATTTTTGAGCTGTGCCTCCAGTTTGCTTTGCTTCTCGATGTAAAGCTGTTGGATCAGTTCATCGATTTTTTCAAGCATGTGATTGAAATTGTTCCCCAACATGCCGATCTCGTCGTTGCAGTCTCCCTGGTATCGAACAGAAAAATCGCCTTTTTCTACGACGCTCATTAGCCCGCGTAATTCAGAAATGGGTTTGATAACAGAACTGGCCGTCCGTAATGCCACAAAGGTCACCAATAAAATGCTGGACAGGATCGTGCAGATCAGCACCGAGACGATGCGTTTGCTGCTATTGGAAAACTCCGTATTTGGGAGGACGCCAATGCAGCGCCAACCGGTGTAAGAGCTTTGTACATTGGAAACGGAATACAGCATACCCTGTATTTCGACCGTAGTATCGGTATTGGCCTGTTCGGTGATGCTTTGGTCGTCAATGCGAAGAACGATCGGATTCAATGGGGCGTAAACAATGGCATCTCCTTCGTCCACAACATAAAGAAAGCCATCCTCGCCAATCGACACACGGCTGATCAGCTGTTCAATGCTGTCGTGACGAATGTCAAACAAGACAACACCGCCTTTGTGCTGCGGCGTTGCAGGAAAACTTTTGACCAATGAGAAAATCGTATCGGCGCTATAATTGACATTGGTAACGACGTTGCGTCCGACTGCGGTACTGATGATGCCCAACGAACCGCTGCGCTGTTTGGCGAGGTGATACCACTGTTCATCCGCGAATAAATCACGAGATGTTCGACTCATGCCGGAGCCGACGCAGCTGTCATCGTCATAAGCGATCATGATTCCGGCAATTTCCGAAGAAGCGCGCAGCAGATCTTCCAGCATGGCCTCGGTTGCGTTCTGCGGTTCTGCCTGGTTTTCCGTGTGCGATTGTGCAACGATAACGTAATCGATCAGTTTTTCTACACTGGCGATATATACGTCCAATGACTCGCTGACTTGATTGACGACCTGCGAAGTGTGCAGATAAGCGGTTTGCCGGGCATCGGAAACCAGAACGCCGCCAATCACCACAGAGAAGAGCAGCAACGGGATCAATGCGATGACAAAATAGGAAATAATCATTTTGCTGCGAAAATTCATGCCATTCCAAAGTTTTTGATAGGGTGTCATCGCAAATCTCCCTTTTGTAAAATCCAAGGTAGCCGGCTGCCAGAATTGACAGCCGGCTACAGATTTATCCTTGCTTCAGTTTTTTCTTTTCCGCACGGATCGCGATCAGACGCTGAACCACAATAAAGAAGCAAAGCAGCGCGGCAATGGCCACTTTTGTCCACCATGTGTTCAGATTTTGATAGGTTACAATGGTTTGAATTACGCCCTGAATCAAGACGCCAAACATCGATCCGATCACGGTGCCGACACCGCCTGTCAGCAGCGTACCACCAATGACGGCGGAGGAGATCGCGTCCAACTCCAACCCCATGTTTTGCAGCGAATATCCGGCCAGTGTATAGAAGCTGAACAGCACACCGCCAAGAGCCGCACAGAAGCCATTGATCGCATAGACGGAGATCTTGATGCGCTTGACATTCAGTCCCATATACTGTGCGCTCTGTTCATTGCTGCCAACCGCATAGACGGCGCGCCCGAAGCGGGTATAACGCAAAACAAACCATGCGATCAATACAACGGCCAACGCCACAAATACATAGTAGTAGATTTTTGCCTTTCCGCCGCCGATCTCGAAGGAAAGTTTGCTGAGCGCGACGGTTTTATAGAACTCATCGTTGATTGGGATGGAAACCGTGCTTACAACAGCGCACATGCCGCGCAGTAAAAACTGTCCAGCCAACGTGATAATAAATGGTGCAATGTTAAAGCAGTGGACGCAATATCCCATCAGATAACCGGTGACGACCCCGATTAGCAGAACCAACGGAATCACAATGATTGCCGACCAGCCGCTTTCGAGAAGATAGGCGGAGAACACGCAGGTGAACGCCAATGTGGAGGCAACTGAGATGTCGATGCCTCCGGTCAGCAGCACGAACGTCATGCCGACAGATACGACGATCAAGTATGCGTTATCATTGAACAGATTGAAAAATGTAGAGAAAGAGCCGAACCGCTTATAAGCCAATGAGCCAGCCGCAAACATCACGACGAACAGGCAGATTGCAATGACAAGCGAGGCATTGTCAATTTTGAATTTCTTTTTCATCCCCGGATCACGGCTCCTTTCTTGTGAAACAGCCCACGCATTTTTTCGGCAAAGGCCTGCGACTGTGCGAGGCAGATTACGACGACGATAATTGCCTTAAAAACTCTGGTGAGTTCCGGGGCAATACCAAAGGCGAGGATCGTAGTCGTAATGGTTTGCACGACAAGTGCGCCGAGCACGCTGGAAATGATGGAGAAGCGACCGCCGGAAAGGGAAGTGCCGCCGATTGCGACAGCAAGGATGCCGTCCATTTCAATCATCAGGCCACAGTTGTTGCAGTCAGCACCTTTGATGCCGGCGCTTTCAATCAGGCCGGACAGAGCAGCCAGTGTGCCGCAGAGAATGTAGATCAGCCACAGGTTGCGCTCCACCTTGATACCAGCGAGGCGGCTGGAGTCCGCATTGACACCGATCGATTCCACGGCCAGGCCAAATGCTGTTCTTTTCGTGAGCAGCAGCACGAGCGCAACGACGAACATTGCGATGAAAAACGGGATCGGCAATCCGAGCAGATAACCGCCGCTGATAAAATAATAAGCGTCCGAGGTAATCGTAACAATTTTTCCGTCAGAAATCAACTGTGCAATGCCGCGTCCGGCAGTCAGGAGGATCATGGTCGCGACGATGGGTTGCACCTTCAGCTTTGCGACCAGGAAGCCGTTCCACACGCCGCAGAGCGCGCCGGCCAACAGGGCAAGAACCACAGCAGCAGCAACATTACCGCTGAGGAACGGCAGGATCCGCTCGTCAACGATCGAACAGGCAATGGCTCCGGAAATTGCCATCACAGAACCGACTGAAATGTCCGTTCCGCCGGTAGCCAACACCATTGTCATGCCAACTGCAAGGATCACATATTTGCTTCCGTTGCGAAGAATATCGATCAAACGTCCATAGAGATGACCGTCAACAATTTGCAGTTTGAAGAAGGAGCCGCCGGAAATCAGACCGCAAAGCAGAATGATTACAAGAAGGGCAACCAATGGGCGAAACTCCAAAGACTCTTTCAGCTTTTTCATACTTTTGTACCCTCCCCGGCGATACAGTGCATAATCGTATTTTCGTTGATGTTATCGCCAGTCAACTCCGCAACAATTTGTTTGTCCCGCAAGACAAACATCCTTGTGCAGCATCGCTGCATCTCTTCCATTTCAGACGAAATGAACAGGCAGCTCATACCCTGTGAGGCCAAATCCATGACGATCTTCTGAATCTCGGCTTTTGCGCCAATATCGATGCCGCGCGTCGGCTCATCCAAGATCAGAAGTTTTGGATCCGTTGCCAGCCATCTTGCCAGGATGACCTTTTGCTGGTTGCCGCCGGAGAGGTTTTTGATTTTCTGGTCGGCGGACGGTGTTTTGATCTGAAGCTCTTTGATAAATCGATCCGCGATTTCTTCTGCTTCCTTCCGGCTGATGACCTTTGTCAAACCGCGCTTGGCCTGAAGCGCCAGAATGATGTTATCACGAATCGATAATTCACCGATGATTCCTTCTGTTTTGCGGTTTTCAGGGCAGAAAGCAATGTCATTGCGGATCGCATCCAGCGGCTCTTTAATGTTAACATGTTTTCCGTTCACAAAGGTATCGCCGGATGTCTTTTTATCCGCGCCGAAAATCAGGCGGGCAATCTCACTGCGGCCGGAGCCGAGCAGGCCGGAAAAACCGCTGACCTCTCCGATCCGCATGCTGACAGATACATCGTTGATCTGGCTGCTTCCGGCATGCTCCAACCGCAGAAATTCTGCGGCATCTGTATTTTCCGAAATTGCCGGAGGTACTGCGTCCAGATTTTCATATTCTTTGCCGATCATTTTACTGATCAGCTCAACTTTCGGCAACTTTGCCGTTTCATAAGTTCCGACATACTCGCCGTTTCGGAGAACGGTGATACGATCTGTGACTTCATAAACCTGCCCCAGAAAATGTGTGACAAAAATGATGCCCATGCCGCGGGCTTTGAGCATTCTCATAATATCAAACAGCTTTTCCACTTCTGTTGTGGAAAGGCTGGAGGTTGGCTCGTCTAAAATTAAAATTTTTGCCTGAATGTCGACTGCTCGTGCAATTGCCACCATTTGCTGAACGGCTACGGAGTAGTTTACAAGCTTCTCGGTGACATCCAGATTCAAATCGAATTCTTTGATCAGCTGTGTTGCTTTCTCGTTTACGCTTTTCCAATCGATCCGCCCGTGGCGGAGCGGTTCACGGCCCAGATAGATGTTCTCGGCAACGGTCAGATCCGGGCACAAATTTACCTCCTGATAGACAGTGCTGATGCCAAGTTTTTGTGCTTCCAGCGGCGATGCCGCGCGCACGGCTTTGCCCTGCAAATAGACTTCGCCGCTGTCCATGCTTTCTACGCCTGTCAGTACTTTGATCAGCGTAGATTTTCCGGCGCCGTTTTCTCCAAGTAACGCATGGATCTCTCCTGCCTCCAGAGAAAAGCGCACATCGTTGAGCGCAACGACGCCGGGGAACGTCTTTTTGATATGCTCCATTAAAAGCAGGTTCGTTTGTTCCAAGGCTGTTTTCCTCCTTTTATACTGCAAGCCCCGAACCGACCGAAGGCTCGGTTCGGTCCGGGGCAGTTAAGGTTTACTGGATTCCGTGCGCTTTGAAATTAGTAGGCTCTGGAATCAATGACGTCAGCTGCCATATCAGCAGTGTAAACGCCGTCGTTGGACTTAATCCACTTCTCGACGCTCTCGCCAGCCTTCAGCTTGGCAGCGGTGTCGAAAATCTGCTCAGCGAGGCAGGGGTTGCACTCGACCGTGCCGTTCATCTCGCCAGCAACCATCGCTTCGAAAGCGCCCTTGACGCCGTCGCAGCCGATAATCTTGATGTCTTCACCGGGCTTCAGGCCGGCTTCCTTGATGGCCTCGATCGCACCGAGCGCCATATCGTCGTTGTGGCACCACACACCGTCGATATCGTCATAGGTCTTCAGGAAGGATTCCATGACTTCCTTGCCCATCGCACGGGTGAAGTCGCCGGTCTGGGAAGCGATGATCTCGATGTCGGGGTAGTTGGCAGCAATGTAATCATCGAAGCCCTTCTTTCTGTCGTTCGCGGCGGAAGCTCCAACAGTGCCTTCCAGCTCAACGACCTTGCCCTTGCCGCCCAGAAGGTCGGCCATCATCTGTGCGCCCTGCTCAGCTTCCCAAATGAAGTCGGAAGCGATCTTGGTGGCATATAGATCTTCGCAGGATGCGTCAACACCACGGTCAACGAGGATGACGGGGATACCAGCTTCCTGGCACTCGGTCAGAACAGCTTCCCAACCAGTTTCAACAACGGGCGGGAACGCGATGACGTCAACACCCATCTCGATGAAGTTGCGGATGGCCTTGATCTGGTTTTCCTGTTTCTGCTGTGCATCGGCAAAGACCAGCTCGAGCGTGTCGAGGTTACGAGCGGCGTACCACTGGATATCGTTCGTCTCGGCATCACGCCAGCCGGATTCCTGACCGATCTGAGCGAAGCCAACCACGAGCTTGTCGTTGTCGGACTTGGTGTCGTCCGCAGGAGCGGCGTCTTCCTTGGTGTCGTCAGCCGGGGTGGTGTCGGCCGGAGCCGTCGCGGCATCATCCGCAGGAGCGGGAGTGGTGTCCTTTGCAGCGCAGCCGACACAAGCCAGCAGCATCAGCGCAGCAAGGAGAAGCGCGATGAGTTTTTTCATTTTTCTTCCTCCGTTTTTAAAAATGTTTTTCAAGGGGGATCCCCTTGTGCTTTTTATTCTAGCGGTTCAATTTTCATTTGTCTTTGCGATTTCGTGACTTTCTTTTAAGATTTTGTAACCTCTTTTTCGAAATTTGACTTTTTCGGAAGGTTCACGGCAGGCCATCAGCCGGAGCAGCACGGCAAAAGCCGCGCTGCAAGACTCCGTAACAAAGAAGGCCCACATTCAGGGCAATTATGGAAATTGCATGTGAGATGACGGGATGTTTTGATTCGAATGTCACGATTTCTTAAAAAGAGGTTACGAAATCGCAAAGACAGAGGGAGGACCGGATGCTATAATTTCAATACAGGATGAGAAGACCTATCCGCTTCAAGTTCAAAAAATAATAGGAGGAAATGAAATGCAACCACATAAACAAGGATACAGGCGTTTGATCTGCCTGCTGCTCTGCGTGGCGATGATGCTGTCACTTGGCGTCACCGCATTCGCAGAAGACGCTGATCCAAGCACCCTCGAAACAGCGGAGCGGGCGCTGGTCCTCGATTACGGCTTTGAGTCGATCGAGAATGGCGCCATTGAGGACCTCAGCGGCAACGGCTTTGACGGTGAAGTCGTGAGTTTGACGGCGGTTGAAGAACCTTCAATGCTGCTGCACTACGATTTTGCAGGAGACACTGGCTCCATGGTAACCGACAAAGTCGGCAATTACAACGGCGAACTGACGACCGCCAATGGCGGGGAAGCCAAACTGATTTCCGGCGCGAACCGGGACGGCGGCCAGGCTGCGGAGTTCGTCCGCGGCTCTGCCGGACAGCAGGGCGGCTATCTGGAGATGCCTGCAAAGGCATTTGCGGATGCAGGCTCTGAGCTGACGCTCAATACGTGGGTCAAGCTGGACGATCTGCCCAACTGGACACAGCTGATGAGCATCGGCACGGACAGAAGCCACTATTTTGTGCTTGCGGCGTCGGGCAACCCATACGGCAAGGGGGTCGGCCTGACCGCTGCCATGAAAAATGGCGGCGCGGAGGAGCGCATTGCAGCTCCGCAGAGTGCAACTGTGACGCCAGGCCAATGGGCGATGGTGACCTATGTGCAGTCGGCTACTAGTGCCGCGCTGTATGTCAACGGTCAGAAGCTCAACACCACGTTCTATGACGCTTCGATGAACCCGGCCGACGGCAGCGCGTATCTGAAGATGAGCGTCGCCGCAATCGCCGGTCTCGAGGGCGCGAAGGCGCAGCTCGGCCGGAGCATCTGCTTCAGCGACAACAATCTTGACGGCATGGTTGGTGAGGTGCAGCTCTATCGGGGCGCGCTTTCCGATGAAGCCATCTCCAAACTCATGTCTAGCGGTGCAGAAAATAGCAAGCAGGTGCTACACTACGACTTTGTCGGCGATACGGGCACGACGGCAACCGACAAGGCCAGTAGCTACAACGGCACGCTGAAGACAGCCAACGACGGCGAGGCGAAGTTCGACGCGGCGGCCAACATTGGCGGCGACCAGGCACTGGAACTCGTGCGCGGCTCGAGCAAGCAGAATGGCGGCTATGTTGAGGTTCCGGTCGACGTGCTGAAGAAAGCGGGCCGCAAGCTGACCGTCAATCTGTGGGTCAGACCCGATGACAACCCCAACTGGAACCAGCTGTTCGGCGTTGGCTCCGACAGCACGCACTATGCGCTGCTGGCCTCCAACGGCAACCCCTACAACCAGAAGGTCGGCCTGACGGTCGCGCTGCGCAACGGCGGTTCGGAGGAGCGCATTGCGGCTCCGTCCGGCGTGACGCTCACGACCAGCGAGTGGAACATGGTCACCTATGTGGAGAGCGAGAGCGATGCCGCACTCTACCTCAACGGCCAGAAGCTCGACACCAGGTATTATGACGCACAGATGAATGCCAGCGTCGACGGCAGCGAGTATCTGAAGGTCAGCTTCGCGGCAGTCGCGGCAGCAGCGAATGCTTCGGCCCAGATCGGCCGCAGCCCCTGCTTCAAGGACAACAACTTCGACGGTATCGTCGGCGACTTCGCGCTCTATCAGGGCGCGCTGACCGGCGCAGAGATCGAAAAGCTGTACAGCGAGAAGACGGCACAGCTCGACGAGGACGCGATCCGCCAGACGAAGGAATACCTCGAGAAGACCTACAACGGTACGAAGACCAAGAACTCGCTGACCCTGCCGGTCACCGGCGTGAAGGGCACACAGATCAAGTGGACGGCCTCCAGCAATGCCGCTGTCATGGCCCCGGACGGCACGCTCGTTTCCCGCCCGGATGCGGATGCCAGAATCACCCTGACGGCGAAGCTGCGCTGCGGCACGGCCGAGGGCGAATGCAGGATCGAAGTGACCGTGCTCGCGCTCACCGCCGCCATAATGGCGGAGGAGGACGCGGCCTGGGCTGCGGAATATCTGGACTTCATCGTCAACGATACCCAGACAACCCTGCCCGAGACGGCGCCCTACGGCTCTGCGCTGACCTGGTCCGTGACCTCCGGCCACGGCGAGATCCGCGACGGCGTGCTCTACAAGACCGAGGGCGCTGCGGAGAACGAGCCGCTGACGCTCAGCGTCAAGGCTGCGATCAAGGGCGCGGAGAAGACTGCTCCGGTGACCGGCCTCATCCTGAAGGATGCCTATGTCGGCCAGATCATGAGCTACTTCACCAACTCCGCCGACGACCGCGGCATGAAGCTGTCCTACACCTACGATCTGAAGAACTTCATGCCTCTGAACAACGGCAAGGCGGTCGTCGCCATGACGCAGGGCACGAAACGCATGCGCGACCCGAGCGTGTTCCGCCTGAAGGATGGCACCTTCGGCGTAGTCAGCACACAGGGCTGGGATAATCCTTCGATCTATGTGGTCGACTCCCCGGACCTTTGCTCGTTTGAAAATGAACATCTGGTCAAGGTCGCCAACGGAGCCCGCGCCTGGGCGCCGGAGTGCAACTACGACCGCCTGACCGGTCAGTACATCGTCTACTGGTCCGACCCCTACAGAGACGGCGGCTATATCCGCTATAACACCTCTCCGGACCTCGTGACCTTCTCTGCCGAGCAGAAGTACATCGGCTTTGACTACTCCGTCATCGACGCCTCCATCAAGTGGGCCGAGGGCAAGTACTACATGGCCATCAAGCGCGAGGATGGCGGCCAGGCCTATGACAAGGGCGGCTACGGTACGCTCATCATGGCAAGCGCCGACCGGCTCACCGGTCCGTGGACCTGCTCTGAGGAGTTCATCGCCGGTAAGCTGGCTCCGAACAACGCTTCGAAGAACTGGTGCGAGGGCCCGACCTGGTCGAAGTCCTACGCAGACGGCCTGTACTACATGTACTTTGACGAAGCGGCTGGCCGCGACGTCATCTTTGCCACGAACACCGACATGGCGGATGATTCCGGCTGGAAGTATCACGACAATTCCGAATACGGCGGCATCGCTGCCAAGAAGGTCCACGGCAATACGGAGAGCCTCGACAGCGCCGACAAGCGCACGAGCCACTGCGGCATCACCGATGTGACCCAGAAGGAGCTTGACCGCCTGATCGCAAAGTGGGGCGTGACGAGCGAGGCCTACGGCATCTGGTTCACGATCCTGAATGCGAGGAACCCCGAGGCCGTTGAGGCCGTCAAGGGTACCGCGTTTGACGCGCTGGAGCTGCCGGAGACCGTCTCCGTGCAGTATGACGACGGCGGCTGGCGCGATGTGGCCGTCACGTGGGACGAGAACGGCTACGATGCCTCCGTGGACAGATGCGAGCTGACCGGCACGATCGTCCTCGCGGATGACGTGAAGAATTCCAAAAATATCACCGTGACCTGTGTCGTGCGTTTGACGGCGGTCAACAAGGACGCGCTGAACAAGGCGATCGAAGAAGCAAAGGAACTCACCGAGTCCGATTACACCGCTGAGAGCTGGCAGCCCTTCGCGGCCGCACTGAAGAAGGCGGAAGAGATTTCGAGCGATGCCGGTGCAACGGCAGGACAGGTTACTAACGCGCTGGCAGAACTGAACAATGCGTTCGCTGGTCTGACGCAGATCACGCCTCCGACGCCGATCATTCCTGTCACGCCGAGCGAACCGGCCAAGAACCCGTTCAACCCGAACGCCGGTGCGAACACCACTAAGTTCCCGTTCGCCGATGTTCCGTCCGATAGCTGGTACTATTCGAGCGTCAAGGCCGCTTGGGAGAACAACCTGATCGACGGCGTGACGGCGAACGAGTTCAAGCCGAACGCGACGCTGACGGTCGCGCAGACCATCAAGCTGGCCGCGGCTCTGCATCAGCTTGACCGCACCGGCGAGGTCAGCCTGAAAAACGGCGGCGCGAACTGGTATGACAGCTACGTCAACTACGCAG
>ERZ772880.2270-NODE-2270-length-15108-cov-6.892247_pt1 | contig 15108 bp, 7 predicted proteins | sample MGYA00580577_ERZ772880 | MGnify/ENA primary metagenome ERZ772880 (study PRJEB29015, sample SAMEA2737705) | human gut metagenome | biome: human gut; feature: human-associated habitat; material: faeces | place: China | collected 2012 ... | reverse complement strand
CCTTCTGGTTCTGCTGCTGACGGAGAGCCAACTGGCTGGATTCGTACCAGAAACTATAGTTACCGGCAAACATATTGATTTTTCCGTAGTCGATGTCTACGGTGTGCGTACATACAGAATCGAGGAAGTGACGGTCGTGGCTCACTACCAATACGGTATGCTCGAAGTTGGAAAGATACTCTTCCAACCAGGTCACTGTCTCCATATCCAAGTCATTGGTAGGCTCATCGAGCAAGAGATTGTCCGGATTTCCGTACAATGCCTGCGCCAGCATGACACGCACTTTTTCCTTACCGCTCAACTCACCCATCAATACATAATGCTTATCTTCTTTCACGCCCAGTCCGCTCAACAGCATGGCTGCGTCGCTTTCCGCATTCCATCCGTCCAACTCGGCAAATTTCTCTTCCAACTCGGATACTTTCAGTCCGTCTTCATCTGTAAAATCTTCTTTCGCATACAATTCTTCGCGTTGCTTCATGATGTCCCACAACACAGTATGCCCCATCATCACAGTATCCATAACGGTATAAGAGTCCCACTTAAAGTGGTCCTGACTCAACACCGAAAGGCGTTCGCCCGGTCCGAGCGCAATGGTACCCGTTGTCGGGTCCAAATCTCCGTAAATCGTACGAAGGAAGGTAGATTTTCCCGCACCGTTAGCACCAATAATTCCATAACAATTACCACTCGTAAACTTCAAGTTTACGTCATTAAACAACACTCTTTTACCAAACTGTACCGAAACGTTCGAAACTGTAATCATCTTCTTTATTTACTATTTTACTAGTTACTATTTTACTATTTTGCTAGCTACTATTTTACTATTTCGTTAGTTACTATTTTAGTATTAACTATTTTAGCGTGCAAAGTTAGACATTTAAAATGAATTATGAGCTATCTGATATGTGCCAATCTGACATAAAAGTGTTACCTTTGCTGCGTTTTTTGGCAAAACAGCCAACTTGGCAAAGTTTTTGCAGACAAAATCAATGACATCCGGTCAGCCCGGTATGTTTATTGGCGTTATTTTACCAAGTAAGATAACGTGTGTGTTAAATAGTAAATAGTAACTAGTAAAATAGTAAATACCAAGATGGATCCGAAAGAAAAAAAAGTGAAGGAAGAAGAACTGAACGTTGAGGAAACTCAAAACCATGCGGAAGAACAACCGCAAAACGAACAAGCGGAGGACGCCACTCCCCTGACTCATGAAGAAGAGTTGGAAAAAGAACTGGAAAAGGCCCAAGAGGAGATTGAAGAGCAGAAGGATAAATACCTGCGCTTGTCTGCCGAATTTGACAACTACCGGAAACGCACCATGAAGGAAAAGGCCGAACTGATTCTGAACGGTGGCGAAAAGAGCCTTAGCAGTATTCTTCCGGTAGTGGACGACTTCGAACGTGCCATCAAAACAATGGAAACGGCAACAGATGTCAATGCCGTAAAAGAAGGAGTAGAACTGATTTACAATAAATTTATGGCTGTCCTGGCACAAAACGGTGTGAAAGTCATCGAAACAAAAGACCAACCACTGGACACTGATTACCATGAAGCCATCGCGGTAATCCCCGCACCGTCGGAAGCACAGAAAGGTAAGATTCTGGACTGTGTGCAAACGGGATATACACTGAACGACAAAGTGCTCCGCCACGCTAAAGTGGTAGTAGGAGAATGAAAAGAATTATGAATTATGATTTATGATTTATGGCTGCGCTATCCTACTGCAGAGTAAATCATAAATCATAAATCAAAAATCATAAATCAATAAATGGGCATGGCAGAAAAAAGAGACTATTACGAAATATTGGAGGTGACGAAGACAGCCACAGTAGAAGAAATAAAGAAAGCATACCGTAAGAAAGCAATTCAGTATCACCCCGACAAGAATCCGGGCGACAAGGAGGCTGAAGAGAAATTTAAGGAGGCGGCCGAGGCATACGACGTGTTGAGCAATCCGGAGAAGCGTTCGCGTTACGATCAGTTCGGTCATGCGGGAGTGAGCGGTGCGGCAGGCAATGGCGGTCCGTTCGGTGGTTTCGGTGGCGAGGGGATGTCGATGGATGACATTTTCTCTATGTTTGGCGACATCTTCGGTGGCCGCGGCGGCGGTTTCGGGGGAGGCTTCGGAGGATTCAGCGGATTTGGCGGCGGTGGCGGCGGTGGCGGTTCACAGCAACGTCGGTATCGCGGCAGTGACCTCCGTGTGAAAGTGAAGCTGACGTTGAAGGAAATCTCTACCGGAGTAGAAAAGAAATTTAAACTCAAAAAATATGTGCCGTGCGACCAGTGTCATGGCACGGGTGCCGAGGGTGACGGCGGATCGGAGACTTGTCCTACTTGTAAGGGTAGCGGATCGGTGATCCGTAACCAGCAGACCATTCTGGGCACGATGCAGACTCGCGTCACTTGTTCTACGTGTGGCGGCGAGGGAAAGATTATCAAGAATAAATGTAAGAAGTGTGGTGGCGACGGAATCGTTTACGGCGAGGAAGTGGTAACCGTGAAAATCCCTGCCGGAGTGGCAGAAGGTATGCAGCTCTCTATGGGCGGCAAAGGAAATGCCGGCAAGCACAACGGTGTGGCAGGCGACTTATTGATCCTCGTTGAGGAAGAACCGCATCAGGACTTGATTCGCGACGAGAATGATTTGATTTATAATCTGTTGCTTAGTTTCCCGACGGCTGCACTGGGCGGTGCTGTGGAAATTCCGACAATCGACGGCAAAGTGAAAGTGAAGATTGATTCGGGTACTCAACCGGGTAAAGTGCTTCGCTTGCGTGGCAAGGGGTTGCCGAATGTAAACGGGTACGGTACGGGAGATTTGCTGGTCAATATCAGTATCTATGTGCCGGAAGCTCTCAACAAGGAGGAAAAGAACACGCTCGAAAAGATGGAAGCTTCGGACAATTTCAAACCTAACACGTCGGTAAAAGAGAAGATTTTCAAGAAATTCAAGAGTTTCTTCGATTAGTCTTTTTGCTATCATATTATCATATATAAGGAATAAGTGGGCTGCAATCTTTTTTGTGGCTCACTTTTTTATGATATTCTCTAAATAGACTCCCTCTCGCACAATCTTTTCATATAGTTTACCTAAATAAGGCGCGATATAGGGCTATCCTAAAAAAAATGGCATATATTTGTATAACAAACAAATAGATCGGCATAAAATAATTATCAACACTTTAAAATTCAAATTATAAAAAACGAATTTATCAAAGAAACATTATTTAGTCGCTCCATAAAAAAACAATAACTGTTTAACTAAACTATATATTTAAAGAATGGCAGAACCTTTTAAAAACATGTTTAACGAGCAATTTTTCGATCTGTTTACGAAAGATTTGAAACTTGTTATCGACGATTTTGATGCTTGCGAGTTTGTATCTCAAGTGATGGACGATGAATGGGAAGGCAGGGAACTTAAACAACGTTGCATGCACATCACAACGGTGCTAAGAAAGTTTTTACCGGCAGATTACAAAGAGGCGATCGCTAAGATACTTGAATTGTTGGATCATATAAAAAAGACACGGCCTGATTTCTCGGTGATAGACGACACGAAGTTTGGCTTGACTTTAGAGTATGGGGGGATTCTGGATAATTATGTCGAACAATATGGGCTGGACGATTACGAAACTTCTGTCAAGGCGATAGAGAAAATCACGCAGTTCACAAGTTGCGAGTTTGTGACTCATTCTTTTATTATCAAATATCCGGATCAGATGATGAAACAGATGTTGGTTTGGTCGAAACACGAACATTGGGGAGTCAGGCGGCTTGCGTCAGAAGGTTGTCGTCCGCGTCTTCCCTGGGCGATGGCGTTGCCGAACCTGAAAGAGAATCCTACGCCTATCATTCCTATTCTGGAAAATCTAAAAAATGATCCGGCAAGATTTGTGCGGTTGAGCGTTGCCAATAATTTGAATGATATTGCGAAAGATAATCCCGAAATCGTCATTGATTTAGTGAAGAAATGGAAGGGAGAATCGAAAGAGGTGGACTGGATTATTAAACACGGTTGCCGGACACTCTTAAAACAAGGCAACCCGGAGGTGATGGAGTTGTTTGGCTTCAACTCTACTATCAGCAATATCTGTGTGGAGGATTTCCAAATTTCAAGCCCGGAAGTGAAAGTCGGGGATTCGTTGGAGGTTAATTTTAAACTGTTGAACAAGAACGATCAAACGACCAAGATACGACTCGAATATGGGATCTATTACCAAAAAGCAAATGGAACGTTGACGAAGAAAGTGCATAAAATCAGCGAGAAAGAATATGCCGGGAACTCGACCACGCGAATCACCCGAAAACATTCTTTCCGGGTGGTTACAACGAGGAAGCTCCATCTCGGACTTCACCAAATTGCTATGATTATCAACGGGAATGAATTTGAAAAATATAGTTTTGAGTTGATTGAATAATAACTGCTGTTAATACCCCGGATTCTGCTTCAACTTCGTATTCATCACCCGTATTTTCTCCGGTATAGGGAACACGGTAGTATATCCGTTTCCCTCATCCGGCAATTGCGGACGGCTACTGTAAGCTCTTGTAAACTTCCCGAAGCGAACCAAATCTTGACGTCTCCAACCTTCCCAAGCCAGTTCCAGTTGACGTTCGGAAAGGATATTCTCTAAAGTGGCAGGACGGGAGGAGGCATTGACGCGGCTACGGACTTCATTCAGTTCTTCATCTCCACTGGCTCCATTGCGCACTTTCGCTTCACTCTTCATCAACAGAGCATCCGCGTAGCGGAACAGTACAATGTCATTCTCCATCAATTTACCGTCTTTTGTGGCAGTCGGGTCGACTTCGTACTTCTTCATACGGGCTCCTGCGGTTTGTTCATACGGGGTATCTGTAATATCCAGAGCTACTTTCCAAGGCAGATACTCCAATACGGTGCCATCATCCAGCTTGATGATGTTTCCTTTCAGGTCGCGCACTACTCCCGCAAAATAGCAAATATCAAAGCGGGGATCTTGTTCGGCTGTTTCATAACCGAAGGTTTCGAGGGCTTCAATGGTTGCGCTGGGGCCGTTCTCACCACTTAGGCCGTACGCCTTGGCATGGTTGTAGTGGCGGGAGCGGAATAGATATTGCATTTGATTGGTGTACAAGGTTTTATTCATCGGAATGGTAAAAATATTCTCTATCGATGATTCATTAAAAATGGAGAAATTGGTTTCGTATTTTGGTTCCAATTCGTTGTAGCCCAGCGCCTTTAGCTGGTCACAGTAGTAGATGACTGTTTCCCACGCATTGAGTTCGTTGCCGTTCACTGTAAACTTTATGTTTTTTCCGTCCGGACGTTGTCCGTCTGTCCAATCATTGTCCGTATAGACTTCGGAATTCAGAGCCAGTTTAGCCAATAGGAAAGTGGCTACCGGACGGGTGATACGGCCATAATAAGGACCGGACTGATTGCTGTGCGCATCGCTCAACAGAGGAGCCGCTTCCTGCAATTCCTTGAATACAAACTCAAAAACCGTTTTCCGTTCACTCTGGACAACCTCTTTCATTGCCACTGAAGAGGATTGAACCAACGGGATGCGTCCGAACAAATCCATCAGATAATAATAATACATGGCTCGCATGGCCTGCACTTCCGCCCGGTATGCCGGAAGTGCAGCATCGGAATGGGTTTCGGCAAACTTGTCTATCCGTTCGAGCGATTTGTTGCTTAGCATGACGACTTTGTAAAGATATTCCCATGTAGCTTGGATAGCGTCATTCTCTACTCCCCAATCGTGCAGGTAAAGTCCTTGCCAAAAGCCGCCATCGTACCAGTCGCCTCCACGAGTGGGGATGATGGCTTCGTCGGAAGTGAAAGTGTTCAGGTCGTAGACTCCCCTACCCGTTCCCTGCAATCCCTGACTGTCGCTATAACCGCCTACGTAGGTATAAAGCGAAGCTACCGCATTGAGATATACTTCCGAGATCGTATTGTAGACATCCTCTTCCGGTAGTTTGTCCTTCGGATTTTCCTGTAAGAACTTATCACAGGAAAATAAGGTCAGACTCGTCACCAGAAAAAATAATAAGATTCTTGAAGGGTAGATTATTTGCTTTGAGATCTGCAAAAACTGATTTCTATTTTTCATATATCGTTTCATCCTCTCCTCCTCCATTAAAAGTTAATACTCAATCCTAAGGTGTACGTCCGTGCCAACGGATACCCCCGTTTATCGTCCACGCCCAACGTTGAGTTCACCGTGGAACTGTTAATCATGGGCGAAAGTCCCGAATAACCGGAGATGGTTGCCAGATTGTTGACAGTAAATGCCAAGCGCAGGGAACGGACATATTTCTTTAGTTTCTGCACCTTTTCAATCGGCACGTTCCAGCCCAGCGTCACATAGTCGAAGTTGACGTAATCTCCCTTTTCCAGCCAATAGTCGGTGGCGGTCTGATCCTTGATGTTCTGTTGCGGAGCTTTCTTCATTACGTTGTAGTCGGGGAATATATTCATGTTCATATAGGTCAGGGAAGTTCCGTTGTAGATTTTATGTCCGAAAGCTCCGTTGATCTGCAAAGACAGGTCGAAACGCTTGTAACGGAAACTGATGTTAGATCCCAGAATCGTTTTGGGTACGGCTTGCCCTGCCACGTAGCGGTCTTCACCATCTTCCAGACTGACGCCTCCGCCATTCAGGTCGGCAATGCCATAGGTATATCCACCGTTTCCGTCGGACTCCAGTCCGGTGCTGTGAGGAAGATAGAACACGCCCAACGGTTGCCCCACCATCTGATAAACGATGTGGTTGTAGCCGCCGTGGAAGCCGGCTCCATCAAGGCTGGCAAGACTTTTATATTCGGAAGCAGAAAGCATTTCGCCGTTATACATACCGCTCAATGAAAGCAGTTTGTTACGTTGGAAGGTGATGTTGGCATTGATATTCAGTTCCATGTCCTTCGTTTTCAAAGGGGTGATACCGATGGCGATTTCCGTACCCCAGTTGCGCATGGAGCCGATGTTGGCAAGCAAGGTGTTATAGGTGAAAGGGGGCACGCTTACGTTGTAAAGGTAAAGCATATCCGTGGTGCGGGAGTTGTAATAGTTGGCGGAAAGCAACAGGCGGTTGCCGAATAAAGCAATGTCGAAACCGGTATTAAAGGTATGTTTCACTTCCCATTTCAGATCGGGATTCGTATTCCGAAGATCTCCTAAAGATACGATGGCGGAGTTTCCGACGGGGACGACACCGTTCGGCTTGACGAGATTCAGCGTTGTGTATGAGTCAATCCCGCTCTGGTTACCTGCCAGACCGTAACCGATACGGAATTTCAGATTGTCTATCACGGGGAATTGCTTCATAAATTCTTCTTCACTAATCACCCATGCCGCGGACGCAGAGGGGAAAAAGCCCCATTTATGGTTGGCTCCGAATTTGGAGGAAGCATCTGTACGGGCGTTCAACGTCAGTACGTAGCGGTCGGCGTATGTATAATTGAAACGTCCCATGAAAGATGCCAGGCGCGGTTGCTCGTAGTAGGAATTAGTGCCTTCCCACAAACGGAGCGCTCCTGCCTGAAGGTTATTATACCCGAACTTATCGGTGCTGAAATTGCTGACTGTGGTATAATAGCCGGTATAAGTCTCTTTCTGAAGTTCGGCAAGTGCGAGTACGTCAAAGAAATGCTTTTTCCAGTTTTTCTTATAGGTCAGCATCATGTTTCCCAATAAGGATTCGCGCTTTTTGGTTCCTTTATATGCCTGACCGTTCGCCCAGACGGAAGTGGGAAGGTATTGCGAATTTTCTACGATATTGTAAGTGTAGGCACCGAACAGGCTTAGTTTCAGTCCTTCCATCAGATTGAAAGTGAGACGGGCGTGCGTACTGATGTGCGAAGTGGCATCATCGTCCTGCACTTCCATCCATGCCAATGGATTGGTGATTTGGCTGGCGGTCGTTATTCCGTCCCACGAATTGGTGACGGGGTCTTTATGATTGGGATAGGTAGGATTGAACGTAGCTGCCGAATAGAACGTTTTCTGATAATCTACCAGGTTATGGTTCTTCTGAATGGAACCAAACATTCCCAGTTCGCAGTTCAGGAAGCCGTCGAACATTTTCTGATTCATGTTCATATTTGAAGTGAAATTCTTCATGTCTTCATTCAGAATCACTCCCTGACGATCCATAAAACCGAGGGAAACACGATAACTGGACTCACTGGAACCGCCATAAAAGGCGATGTGATGATTCTGTTGCAGTCCTGTCTGCTCAATCTCTTTCTGGAAATCGGTATTGTTCCCTTTGTCCAGAATGGAAATGCCTCGTTCCGATGCTACACGACGGAATTCATCACCGGACAGCATTTTCAAATTCTTGTAGACGGTGGAAATCCCGAAGCTACCGTTGTAAGCCACCTGTGTCCTGCCGCTCATCCCTTTTTTGGTGGTGACTTCTATCACACCGGATGCACCTCGCGAACCGTACTGTGCGGTTTCGGAAGCGTCTTTCAGAATGGTAAAACTCTCAATATCCGTAGGGTAAATGGAGGTAAGCATACTCAAGTCGCCAAATACTCCGTCGACGATAATCAAAGGGTCGTTGCCGCTGGTCAGTGAGGTAGTTCCCCGCAGGCGCACCGCATCCAGAGCCGCCGGTCCGTTGGAGCCCCGTTGGATGGTCAATCCCGGCACACGTCCACGGATTGCTTCCAAAGGGTTCGTTATCTGGTCTTTGTTCATCTGTGTCTCCGTGATTTTCTCTACGGAACCGGACAGGGTTTTCAAACTTCCGGTGGCATATCCTACGGTAATCAATGAGTCTATGGGCGCGACGGGAATCTTCTGTGCCAACGTGCCCTCGCACGGGATTACCAAAAGAAGAAGGCTGTAGAAAATGAGTCTAGCGTGTTGTACCATATTCTTAGTTTTTAAGGTAATAATACAAATATAACAAAAAAAGAGGGAATCTGGTTGAGTAGATTCCCTCTTTTATTTAAATGATATTGACAGGTTGAAATCAACAAGTCCGGATGATACGTATTACACGGTTGCTTTAGGCCGGAATAATCCTAAAAAAGCGCATCGTACGTATTATCCTTATGCCTTCAATATTTATTTCACAATAATCTCATCCGTAAATATCCAGCCTCCGAATTCACTTCCGGCCTGTGCCTGATAGCGTACGTATCTTCCTTTGGCTTCGCCCTGCCATGAAATATCCGTAAAGCGGATGGGTGTTTCTTTGCTCACTTCAAAGTGTTGGTTTCGCAACTCGGTGAAATGGGTTCCGTCATCGGAAATGGAAATCACCACAGTCTCCGGCAGGAATACTTCCGCGCCTACCACCTGCATAAAGGCGGCAGTGACGGAATGGATGGAGGTTTCTTTTTCCATATCAATCGTCACATCAAGGCGGTTGTCCGAGATGAATCCTTGCCACGAGCCATCACCATAGGTCCAATCGCCACGTATGCCGTCCGTCAGAGCGGTGTTTCCCTGTGCCGGATAATGGGAGCTGTAAGGTGAATTATAAATCACCTTTTTATCCAATGCCAGATGGCTGACCGATTGAAGCGACTCGGGACGGCTGCCGATTTCTTTTTTCAAATCGAAAGGATGGTATCCTTTTGCCTGCAAATCGGCCACTGCCGACAATGCACGGGCATGGAAATCCGGCCATGACTTACGTTCCGGAGCCGACCAGGCTGTTTCCGCCAATGCCAGGATTCGGGGGTAAATCATATACTCCACGTGTTCGGGAGTGGGAATGTATTCCACCCATAGGTTGCCCTGCACACCGTAGACCAACTTCGCCTGTTCCGCAGTTAAAGAAGCGGGAACGGGATTGTAAGAATATACTTTCTTCAACGGCAGGTATCCACCGATGGCTTCCGGCTGCGAATATGGGGCATCCTGATAACTGTCCAGATAGCAGTAGGCACCCGGCGTCATGATGGCACGATGGCCGGAGGTTACGGCAGCGATACCACCCTCTTCTCCACGCCATGACATGACGGTTGCGTTGGGGGCAATGCCTCCTTGCAGAATCTCGTCCCACCCCAGCAGATGACGCCCATGATTGTTCAGGAACTTCTCAATGCGGTGTATCAGGTAACTTTGCAGCTCGTCTACATTGGCAAGATGCTCGTCTTTCATTCTCTTCTGACATTTCGGGCAGGTCTTCCAAGCCGACTTGCCGGCCTCATCGCCACCGATATGAATGTATTCGGAAGGGAAAAGTTCCATGACTTCCGTCAGTACATTCTCCAGAAAGGTGAAAGTTTCTTCATTACCGACACAGAAATCGGAGTTCTTGTAAGGTTCGCCCGAACAGGATAACTGCGGGTAGGCTGCCAGCACTTCTTCCGAATGGGAGGGCATCTCAATCTCGGGAATCACCGTGATATAATGCTGACGGGCATATTCCAAAATTTCACGAATATCATCCTGGGTGTAATAACCGCCGTAAGTTCCGGGAGCATCGCAACGGACATATTTACGTCCGCCGTTCCACCATTGCTTCCAGGTGGGATCTGTACGCCAGGCCGCAAATTCGGTCAGCAAAGGGTATTTCTTGATTTCTAACCGCCAGCCTGCCGCATCGGTCAGATGCAGGTGCAGACGGTTGATTTTGTAATACGCCAGTGCGTCTATCTGTTTCTTTATAAATTCTTTGGTAGAAAAGTGGCGGGACACGTCCAGCATCAGTCCACGGTAAGCAAAACGGGGAGTGTCTTCTATCTCGACAGAGGCTATGGAATAGCTGCCTGCCCCCGAAGGTTGTGCCAACTGCAACAGGGTTTGCAGACCATAGAATAATCCGGCTCCCGAAGTGGCGCGTATCAGGATTTGTTGCGGAGTGACGGAAAGGGTATAGCTTTCCGGCGATGGCAACTGGTGGTTCTTTTCAGTTATCAACAGAGAAAGTATATTCTGCGTATCCTTCTTTTTCCCTTTCTTCAAATGAACCGGCAATGCTTGCAAGCAATTTTCCAGAAGCTGCGCTTCTAAACCCTGCAAGTTTATATAAAGTTTTGTGTTCTCTGACAGTAAAAAACAGCCCGTCCCCTGCTCCATTTTTAATGGGACAGGTATGACGGACTGTGCTTTGAGGGAATGTGCGGTTAAGCACATTCCCAATACCCATAAGAAAAGACAAACTTTAGCGTATCTATTTCTTATATTCATTAATCTATCGTGATTTCGTCTACAAACAAAAATGCCGGACTATCTTTGCCGCCATGCCATGCCGGCATTTTACTTTCAGACAGGGCAACCACTTTCACGTATTGAGTTTTCACCGGGCTGAATGACAGTTTATGTTCATAGATACCATTCTTATCGCTTTCTTTCATAGCAGGATACTCCTCGGAAGCAACTTTGGTAAAGTTCTTGCCATCGTCCGAAACTTCTACGGAAAGTCCTCGCGCGTCAAACACCCAGTCGCCCTTCTCCACGCAAGTAGAAATAGCAACGCTCGAAATCTCGGTAGGCTGCTGAAGGTCGATAGTCATGTCCATATCGTTCTTGTAGAACGCAATCCAACGACCGGTTTTGTAATTGCCGTTTCCTTTCAAGCCGTCTACTAATGTAGATTCGCCTTTGAACATGTATTGCTTGTTGACCGGCTGGTTGGCTACAATCGGCTTCATGCTGGATTTGCTGAAATTAACCTTTTCAGAAACCACACGGCTGTTTCCGGTAGGACGGACAGCAATGGCAGAGAAAGTTACATTTTCCTTGATTTTCAGCGGGCTTTCATAAAGCGGAGAAGCAGCGGTAGGTTCCGTGCCGTCCAAGGTATAATGGATAGGCGCATTGTCAATGGTAGACAAAGTGATGTCCAGTGTACCGTCCGTCGGGTTCGGCGTGTATTCGGCAGTTACATTAAATACATGTTTGGCATAGTTGTATCCTTCCGCATCGTACCATTTAATCAGGCGCGGCAGACGGGACAGGAAGTCTTCATAATTCTTCTTGTCGGGAGCCGACCACTGGATTTCGGACAAGGCAGCCCAACGGGGCAATACCATATACTGGGCATGAGAGAAAGTAGGAATGTATTCAGTCCAGAGGTTAGCCTGCACGCCTTTGATATATTTCTGTTCTTCCGGAGTGAGGGAAGCCGGCATCGGCTCGTAGCTGTACACTCTTTCAAGAGGCAGGTAACCACCAATACCGAGAGGTTCGTTCTCCGTATCTTTTGTCTGGTAGTAGTCGAAATACAGGTAAGTGTTCGGAGTCATGATAACATCGTGTTTCTGCTTGGCTGCTTCGATACCCCCCTTTTCACCACGCCATGACATAACAGTAGCGTTAGGAGCAAGTCCGCCTTCGAGGATTTCATCCCAACCGATGATCTGACGTCCGTGGTCGTTGAGGAATTTTTCGATATGGTTGATTACGAAGCTCTGCAGACGTTCTTCCTTGCTATGCTTATCATCCGATTTCAAGCCCAGCGCCTTGATACGTGCCTGACATTTCGGACATTTTTCCCAACGTACTTTCGGACATTCGTCACCACCTACATGAATATATTCTGAAGGGAAGATTTCAATCAATTCGCTATATACATCTTCGAGGAATTTCAAGACTTGATCGTTTCCGGCACAAAGCACATCTTCAGATACTCCCCATTGTCTCCATACTTCGTACGGACCACCGGTACATCCCAATTCGGGGTAAGCGGCAAGGGCAGCTTGCATGTGTCCCGGAAGGTCGATTTCGGGAATAACTGTGATATAACGTTCGGCAGCATACGCTACTATTTCTTTCGCCTGCTCCTGGGTATAGAAGCCACCGTAAGGTTTGCCGTCGTATTCACCGGAGTTACGTCCGATGACTGTTTCTGTCCTCTTGGAACCGATTTCTGTCAGCTTCGGATATTTCTTGATTTCCAGACGCCAGCCCTGGTCTTCGGTAATATGCCAGTGAAAACGGTTCATATTGTGCAAAGCCATCATATCGATATATGTCTTCACTTCATCTACGGTAAAGAAATGACGGCTGGTATCGAAGTGTGCACCACGATAGCCAAAGCGGGGAGCGTCATTGATTTCTACGGCGGGCATGGAAATGTCTGCACCGACAGCCACAGGCAATGATTTGCGCAGGGACTGGATGCCATAGAATACGCCGGCCTCGGTAGGACCAGTAATCGTGATTCCGTCACCGGCAACTTTCAACTGATAGGATTCCGGATTTTCGTTTGCCGTGCCCAATGTCAGTACGATTGCATTCTTACCTTCCGTTCCGGCTTCGATAGCGAAATCTTTTCCGGTAGCGGTTTTCAGATAGTCGGCCAAGAATTGTGCGTTGCGTTGCATCTTCTCGTTTCCTTCCGGATAGAGGATTTTCACACCGCTCTTCAGAATGAAGGGATTTCCTTGAGCTGTTACAATTTCTTGTGGCATGGGGATGATCTGGTAGTTGGCTTCCTGTTGCGCCGATTGGCAAGAGGCAAAAAGTCCTGCTAGTGCCAGACATCCGGTTAACTTTAAGAGTTGTTTCATAAACTAAAAAATTAAGTGTTAAGTTATTAATAAATTAATTATAGGTTTCACGAATATGATTGATTGTCAAAGGCAACTCCTCTCCTTTCTTTATTTGGGGAGAAGTGATGACAACTGTCTTACGCTCTCCGGGAAGGAGGTCGAAAAAGTTGTCACTGAAACGGGCTCCCTGCAAAGGGATTTCAATAAAGACGTCTTTGGCAAGACAGGGAGAAAGCAGGGTCAATTCGCACACGCCGTCTTTCTGTTTTATCTTGCAGGAAACGGTTGTCTTGGGCAGAAGCAGGTCTTTCGTCTTTCTAAAGAAGTAGACTGTTTCGGCTACCGTATGCCCGGACTTGTCTTTCAAGGTCAGTTGCATGAAGTGGTGCTGTTGTTCTTTGGATGACAGCCAGGATTCTATTTTCATGCGGTAAACGCATTGGGAGGAGTTAGCCGGGATTGCCAATGGTTTGAGTTGTATCGGTTTACCTTGTTTCTTTCCGTCAAAGTCTGTGACTCTCATTTCCAACGTCATGTGGTCTTTGGTGTCCGGACAGTCGGATATCAGGTAGATATTGAGACTGTCGTTCTGCTGGATAGGGTTGATGAGGATGGGAGCAAAAGCTCGTTTGGCCTGATAATGTAGGGCTTTCCAGTTGCCATAATAGTCGATGCTCGACCAGGATACTACCGGCCAACTATCATTCAGTTGCCAATACAGTGTACCCATGCAGTAGGGACGGTTCCGGCGGTGTGCTTCCAGCCCGTGACGCATTCCCTGTCCTTGCAGCACTAGTCCGACGTAGACAAAGTCTTCAAATTTTTCGGGAATGATATAGTCACGTTCCATATAGGTGCGAATCAGGGCATTGCCAATGCTGCTTTTCTGATGGGCATTCATCACCTCCGATTCGATTTGATAATCTTCAGGAGCCGCAAAGGTGGCAATAGTCTTCATCTCCGGGAAGGACTGGAAACCGAATTCGCTCATGAAACGAGGGAGGTCTGTATCTAGTGATTCGAAAGTTTTTTGGGCATACCATACTCCCCAGTTGTGGCTGTCTCCTATCCCCCATGATTCGGGGCGTCCCCAATTGGCTAAATACGGGGAGCTATGTATATAAAAACGGTCGGCATCCAGCTCTTTTACCTTGATAGGAAGGAGTTGGCGGAACAGTTTGTCATAGCCTTGGAACATTTCCTGATAGATTTCCGGCGTGAATTTCTTGTCGAATCCCCAATATTTCAAGGCTTCCAGTATTTCATTATTGCCACACCACATCGCCAGGGAAGCATGATTGCGAAGACGGCGAATGTTGTAGCAGGCTTCTGCTTCTACTCTTTTCAGGAAGGTTGGGTCGGACGGATAGGGAGTGCAGGCAAACATAAAGTCCTGCCATATCAGTATTCCGTTTTCATCTGCCAGGTCATAGAAACGGTCGTCTTCGTAGGTCCCGCCTCCCCACACACGAATGACATTCATGTTGGCTTCTTTGATGTCCCTAAATAAGGTTTGGTAGCGTTCGGTAGTGACGTTAGTCAATAGGGCATCCTGGGGAATATAGTTGGCTCCTTTAGCAAACATCGGAACACCGTTTACTTCAAAATAGAAGGATTCTCCGTCTTTATCTTTTTCATTAACGAGGCGAA
>ERZ772880.2259-NODE-2259-length-15160-cov-13.609997_pt1 | contig 15160 bp, 11 predicted proteins | sample MGYA00580577_ERZ772880 | MGnify/ENA primary metagenome ERZ772880 (study PRJEB29015, sample SAMEA2737705) | human gut metagenome | biome: human gut; feature: human-associated habitat; material: faeces | place: China | collected 2012 ... | reverse complement strand
ATTTTCAGGGTTTTACATACTGTTCAGTTTTCAAGGTTCTTTGTTGTTGTCTCATTGACAGCTCATTTATATTACCACAAGTAGTTATCTTTGTCAACAACTTTTTTATTTTATTTTTTGCAACTGAGCTTTCGCTCAACAGCTTGAATATCATATCATAGGCAGTTGTCGTTGTCAACTATTTTTTCTTAATTTTCAAAACATTTTCGCAAATAAGAAAACCTGTGATATTCGATTTTCCCTGCATATGCAGACCAACGTCAAAACACGTTAGAGTTAGAGTTTACCATTTCAGCATTAACTTGTCAAGCGATTTTCACTTGTTTTTTCGCTGACATATTCCATACAAAATCATTGCGCATCCTCGCGGAGCGTTTATCTCAGCCGAAGCCCCAACTCCCACTGAGACAAATTTGCTATTACTCGCCACCTAAAGAGGTGGGAGTCTTCTCGACTGAAATAAAAAATTTGGCACACCTAACTCATCACTAAGTAGCGAGAATGCGGTGTGCCGTTTTTCAATATCACAGTTTTTCTCTATACGCTTTTAAATAATCCGTTTCACAACACCCATCAGGATGCTTCCAAGCATATTGTGGTCATACAGCCAGGTCAGCCAGATATTGCTTTCTATCTGGTTCAGGAAAAGTTCACCAATCGCCGTTGCCGAGAACAGTGTAATAAGCAGTGCTGCAATCCAGACGAAAAAGATCCCTTCCGCACCCCCCAGCACGGCACCTGCCAGACGGTTCAGCCCCGATATGATCGGCAGCCGGGAGACCACATTGAGCGATACGGACAGAACACGCAGTCCGCCGAACACGGCTGCAAACAGCAGAAAAAAACTTATAATATTGATCAGGCTGTTTGCCAGATAACGGCTGACGTAGTGGGTAAAGCTGCTTACACCCAGCGCCTCGTAAACTTCGCTGTTATTATTCTCCAGAAGCGCATCCTTTAACTGTTCCGGAAGCTCCATTTCTTCAATAATACTGCGCTGTACGGATGGCGGCGCCGCGTCAGCTGCCTCATTTTCCGCCTCATCGTCCTTTTGGATAAATTTCGTCACGCTGTCCTCCACCGCCTGATAGACCACCTCATTGCTGCGAAGCAGATTCGCGACAGACGGCGCACCAAAATGAACCACCCCCAGCGACAGCACCAGGGAAACGGCCGAGACTGCCAGGCGGACAAATCCGCGGTAATGCCCGTACAGTACCATGGAAACCAGATAGACTGCCACCACCACGAACAGCCAGTTTTCTTTTATATAAGCACCCATTGTCTGATCGCCTCCGCTACGCCCTCTTCCCGGTTCGAAGCGGCAATCCGGTCTGCGCGTTCCTTTAAAAATGGGGCGCCATTTTCCATCGCCACGCCGATTCCTGCTGCCTCCAGCATGGGCCAGTCGTTTTCGCCGTCTCCAAATGCCATCGTCTCCTCCGCTTCAATTCCCAGATACTGACAGAGATTCCGCAGCCCGCTTCCCTTTGTGATGCCCGCCGCGTTGAGTTCCAGATTCCACGGAAGCGAGGAGGTCACCAGAACCTCCGGCATCGCTTCCAGCTTTGCCCGGACTGCCTGCTTGCTCTCCCGGTCCTTAAAATTTAAATTCATCTTCTGCACCGGGCATTTTTTCTCCCGCAGATACTCCACCATGTCAGTAACTGCCCGGCGCGTCGCCCGGATATAGGCGCATTCACGTTCCGGTATCCCGTATTCTTCCAGCTGTGCCAGCAATCGCGTCTCGCTGACGCCGCCCTCCGATACATACATATCGTAAATAACCGGATGCCGGCGCAGCACCTCAATCACCCGGATCGTCTCTTCCCAGCTCAGGCAGCTTTCCGACACCCAGGTATTTTTCCCGAAATCCCGGACGACCGCCCCATTTGTAAATATGCCATAGTGGACGCCCGGCAGGCTCAAAACCTCCTCTGGCACTGCCGGGAGCGCGCGCCCGGTCGCCGGGACAATCTCAATTCCCCGCTGCGCGCACAGTTCCATCACCTGTCTTGTTTTTTCCGACACGTGCATTTTTTCATTTAACAGTGTCCCATCTAAATCGAGGGCTATTAACCGTGTTCCCATCTTTCTCTCCCGTATCTCTTTTTACTGTCCACTACCAGAAAACGCTGCCGGGAAGCATTCCCCCGCAGCGCTCTCTTTTACTAATTAGTTTTAATTTTAAAATTTCTCGAATTGTTTTAATTAATCAAAGAAATGTTTCTCTTTCAGAATCAGAAGTCCATCCTTATCATATTTCGATGAGAACAGTCCGCTGAAGGATTTCTTCTCCGCCTTATCTGCAGCTTCCTCGATCAAATCTTCGGCACTTGTCTTGGTAAGCGGTTCTCCGTCCTCCTCCATCATCTCAGCGCGCTCGTACAGAGCCAGCATGCTCTTTCCCGAAATACTGCAGTCGATCTCCGATGCATATTTGCAGGCATACTGAACAAACTCCTCAACATCCATATCGCCGGACTTTTTGGACGGTTTCTCTTCCGACTCATCCTCTGGATAATTGGAATACTCGTCGTCCTCGCGTTCGTCTTTATAGCTGTCTTTGTAATCGTCCTTATAATCATCACGATAGCCGCCACGCGCATAATCATCCTCCGGCTCATACTCGTCCTTCTCGTAGTGATCTTCTTCGTCTTCATACTCCGGCTCGTCATCGCGTCTTGCCTCTTCCTGACGGCGCAGTTCTTCTCTCTGCCGCTCTGCCAGACGGCGATCTTCCTCCGCTTTACGCGCTTCTTCTGCCTCTTTGGCTGCCAGCGCCTGTGCTTCTGCCTTGGCGCGCTCTTCTTCCTCACGGCGGGCTGCTGCTTCCTGCTGTCTACGTTTTTCCTCTGCCTCTTTTTCTGCCTGACGGCGGATCTCCGCTTCACGCTCTGCCTGGCGTTTTCTGGCTGCTTCTGCTTCCTGCTGCGCCTGCTGGCGTTTCAGCTCTTCCTCGCGCGCCTGTGCCAGCTTCGCTGCATCGTCTTTCTGGTTTTCACAGCCGATATACTGGAAACGCTCTGCTAATGCCGGATATGCGCGGTGCATCTGCTCTAAACGTGCCTGCGTATCAATCAGAACAACGACCATGCCGGTTTCATCCTGTGTCATCAGTTCTTCCAGCTCTTCCACCGTCAAATCGTCCAGATCGGCTGCATGCTCGACCACCAGATCCTTGCCTGCCAGGCGCTCCGCCACCGATGCGATGCCGCGATGGGAAAGGTTTGCACCGCTGATCTTGGCAACCGGATGCTTGGTTCCCAGCTCGCGGTGAATCTTTTTCAGGGAATCAAGTGCCATCGCAAGACCGGCTGCTGGATCTTCCGCCTCGATCATCAGATGATTTGATTCCTTGATCTCCTCTTCTTCCTCTTCCGGTTCGAAATCCCAGTCTTCCACTATGGTTTCCTCTTCCTCTTCAAATTCATGAATCGGAGCTTCCTCGCTCTTTTCCTCTGCCTCTGCCGGCTCTAGGTCGCGGAGATTCCTGAAAACACGTGTCTCCCCTTCGGATGCGCCCTCTTCCTCATCGTAAGGCTTGATCTTGGACACTTCTTTTGCCAGCGCTTCTTCCGCCTGTGCTTCATGAAGGCTTGCTACTACATCCTCGTCCAGCGCAGCCTTTTCTACTTTCTCGTCCGCCGGTTTTGTCTCAGCTTTCGGTTTTCCAGCCTTCTCTTCTGGCTCTGCCTGCTCCGGCTGTCCCTCCGGTTCGTTCTCCGGTTCGTCGTCCAGCTCTGCCTCCGGCTCATCCGTATCCAGATACTCTCCTTCCGGCTCTGGCTTGCGGTATGTACCGTTCTTGTACTCTTCTTCCACCGCACGCAGCTTCTCTTCGTACTTCTCGCGGTTTTCCACCAGATCCATCTGATATTTCGTCAGCGGCGCATACTGAAGTTTCAGTTCCATTGCCTTGTCCACATATTTGCCAAGACCGAACATCAGCATGATCTTGTCGCAGATCCGCACACAGTCGTCCGCCTGGTTCGCCTGATGATAAAGCTCTGCCAGGTGGTACAGCCATTTCTCATCCAGCTCTTCCTGACAATATCTCTCCAGAGAATTGATCTGCTGCTCTAACGGCGCATCCTTCGCCTCCAGAATCAGGAAACGAAGCAGGTACTGGCGCGGGTCATCGCCGGACAGCTCACAGAACTCCCGGTAATATGCCTCTGCCTCCTGAATATTATTTTCACGCAGTGCAAGGTCGGTCAGCTTATATAAAAGCCCCTTTCCAAGCGGCGCTCTCTCATATGCCAGCAATAAAATATCCTTGGCATCCTGATACTCTGCATTTTTCTCATAAATCTGGGAAATCATCGTAAGCAGGCTGGTGCTGCGTACACGACGCCAGTCGATGGTATCGGCGATCTTCATCGCCGTCTCGAAATCTCCCTTGTTAACCAGTTTCTTAATCTGCTCTACCTTGATGTTAAACTCGTATTTATCCATCTTATGCATCTCCTAACTTCCTGCCGCGGCAGAAGTTTTATTGTTACTGTTCACGCATACGTGCCCAGTAACGTTTTATTTGCTCACCGGCTACAGCTCTGTACGCCCATCCAGCGCGCGCAGAAGCGTTACCTCATCAATATATTCCAAGTCGCCCCCGACCGGAACGCCGCTGGCGATTCGCGTCACCCGGATCCCTGTCGGCTTAATCAGCTTGCTCAAATACATCGCGGTCGTCTCGCCCTCCAGGCTTGAGTTGGTTGCGATAATGACCTCACGAACCTCCTCTTTCTGCAGGCGAGTCATCAGCTCCTTGAGCCGGATGTCGCCCGGCCCGATCCCCAGCATCGGGGAGATCGCCCCATGCAGCACATGATAGACCCCGTTGTATTTTCCTGTCTTTTCATATGCCGCCAGATCGCGCGTATTTTCCACCACCATGATCGTCTCATGATCTCGCCGGTCGCTGCTGCAGATCGGGCACAGTTCCTTATCAGTCAATGTGCAGCACTCCTTGCAGTAACGCACATTCTGCTTGGCTTCCAGAATCGCGCCGGACAAGTGCCTGACCTGTTCTTCCGGCATATTGATGATATGAAATGCAAGACGCTGCGCCGATTTACTTCCGATTCCGGGAAGTTTTGACAATTCTTCGATTAGCTTGCTAATCTGACTGCTGTAATAATCCATCGCTTAAAACGGGAATCCGCCTCCCAGACCGCCAAGGCCACCGGTCAACTGGGACATCATCTGGCTGCTGTCCTCTTCCGCCTGACGGAATGCCTCGTTGGTCGCCGCCACGATCAGATCCTCTAACATCTCGATATCATCCGGATCCACTACTTCCTCAGACAATTTCACGGAAAGAACCTCTTTTTTACCTGATACGGTTACGGTTACAGCGCCGCCGCCTGCGGATGCGCTGTACTGCTTCTCCTCCAGCTCTTTCTGCTTCTCTTCCATCTGGCGCTGCATTCTCTGCGCCTGCTTCATTAAATTGTTCATATTGCCCGGCATACCGCCTGGGAAACCGCCACGTTTTGCCATGGTGTCATTCCTCTCTTTCACTTCTTTTTATTTATATTCAGACTGGCTGCCGATTGCAGCCGGTTCTATATATCATATAAACCCACTAATATCATTTATCTGCATTTAATCACAGCTTCTTGCATTACAAAACAAGGCTCATCTTTGGCAAGCTCCACTACACGGAATCATCCTCTTCGACAATCACATCGGTATGGATTGCGTTCTTTAAATCCTCATCACTGACATAAACCGTTCTTTGCGGCACAGCAGATGATTCTAAACGGACTTTAAATTGCAGAGTCTTTTTGTATTTTTCTTGCACTACTTCCTGCAAATTCTTAAGCTCAGGCTCCCGATTGATAATTCCAAACGTATTTTCATCTGTACACACAATGCAAAGGCAGCCTTCGCCCGCCGGTTCTACACTTGTCTTGGGAAGACTGAGTCTAATCGAACCCACAAGCTGGCTCAGGGACGCAATCCGTCCCCATTCTTTCCGCATCAGCATCAGATCTTCGTACTGTGCCGGTGGAAGGGATACCTTCTTCGGCTCAGGCGGCGTTTCCACCACAGCCGTTTTGGAGGATGCCGCCTGCCCCGCTGCCGGTGCAAGGGACGCCAGTTTCTGTAGATTGTCCGGCATTTCCTGCATTTTCTGCTCTAATAGCGTAATCCGCTGTAAAATGGAATCAAGATTCTGTTCCATCGACGGCGTCGTCAGCTTGATAAAGGCAATCTCCACCAGAATCCGCTTCTGCGACGCGTAGCGCAGCTGCCCGGAAAGCTCCGAGAAAATACGGATGTAACGCATCAGCGTTTCCGTATCAACGCCTGTCGCCTCTTCCTTTAAAATTGCCAGATTTTCCTCCGACATATCGAGCATATCGCCCGGTTCGTCGGTCGTCTTGGCAATCAGGAGATTTCGCATATACCAGACGAAATCGTTGACAAGCTGCGAAAGATCGCGCCCCTGGATGATCATTTCCTCAATCTCACGGATGCACGCCTTCGTATCACTTGCAAGCACCGCTTGAAACAGCTTGCTGAACACGCGGTTATCGACCGCGCCCAACACCTCGAGCACATTGTCATACGTCAGCTTTTCCCCGAAATGGAACGCCACGCACTGATCGAGAAGGCTTAACGCATCTCGCATCGAGCCATCCGCCGCACGTGCCACATACCTAAGTGCCCGGTCATCTACATCGATCTGCTCCGCCTGCGTCAGCTCCGCCAGCCGTCCCGCGATGGTATCGATCGAGATCCGCTTGAAATCATATCTCTGGCACCGGGACAGGATCGTGATCGGGATCTTGTGGACCTCCGTCGTCGCCAAGATAAATATAACGTAGGACGGCGGTTCTTCCAGCGTCTTTAAGAGCGCATTGAACGCGCCGATCGAAAGCATATGAACCTCGTCAATGATGTAGACGCGGTAGCGCCCATCCGTCGGCGGGTACTGCACCTGCTCCCGGATATCGCGGATATTTTCCACACCATTGTTGGATGCCGCATCGATCTCCACCACATTGAGGGAAGCTCCTTCCGCAATCTGGCGGCACATACTGCACTCGCCGCAGGGGCTGCCGTCCACCGGATGTTCACAGTTGACTGCCCGTGCAAAGATCTTGGCAATACTCGTCTTACCGGTTCCGCGCGTCCCGCAGAAGAGGTACGCGTGCCCGATCCGCCCGGAGTTGATCTGATTTTTCAGGGTCTTTACGATATGGTCCTGACCCCGGACCTCTTCAAAGGACGTCGGACGCCATTTTCTGTACAGTGCTGTATATGACATAAACTACTACTTCCTTACTATTCGTCGCCGAAGCTGATGCCTACATCCTTAGCTTCCCGGATAATATCGCTCTTCGGATCGACCATCTTTAATTTACCGGCAATGTCCGCGAGCGGAATTTTTTCAATCTTATTGTTGTTTAAAGCGACCATATAGCCGTATTCTTTGCGGCGGATCATCTCTGCTGCCTCCGCACCGAGGCGCGTCGCAATCACGCGGTCATACGGACATGGCTCGCCTCCGCGCTGCATATGCCCCGGAACCGTCACACGGATCTCCTGCCCCGTCCGCTCGGAAATCTGGGCGCCCAGCTCGTAAGCGACCGACGGATAAACCGGTCCATTTTTCTTCTTTTCTTTTAATTCTTTCTTGGTCAGGGCTGCATTTTCCTTGGAAATCGCGCCCTCTGCGACCGCCAGAATCGTGAAATTCTTGCCATTTTTAGTACGGCTGCGGATCGCATTTACCACCACATCAATATCATACGGGATCTCCGGCAGGAGAATGATGTCAGCTCCGCCCGCGATGCCTGCATAGAGCGCCAGCCATCCCACCTTGTGGCCCATGATCTCCACGATGAAGACTCTGCCATGAGACGCCGCCGTCGTATGAATACAGTCGATGGCATTGGTCGCTACATCAACCGCACTATGGAATCCAAACGTAAGATCGCTGCCCCAGAGATCGTTGTCTATGGTCTTCGGAAGAGAAACGATATTGAGTCCTTCCTCCCGCAGCAGATTTGCCGTCTTCTGGCTGCCGTTGCCACCTAAAATGACGAGGCATTCCAGTTTCAGCTTGTAATAGGTGTGTTTCATCGCTTCCACTTTATCCAGACCGTTCTCGTCCGGCATCCGCATCAGCTTGAAAGGCTGTCTGGAAGTTCCCAGAATCGTACCTCCGCGTGTCAGAATCCCGGAAAAATCCGACTGTTTCATAATCCGGTAGTCTGCATACATAAGACCTTTATAGCCGTCTTCAAATCCAACTATCTCTATGTCATCAAACATTTTGTACAGCGATTTTGCCACGCCTCGCATCGTCGCATTTAAGCTCTGGCAGTCGCCGCCGCTGGTTAACATACCGATTCTTCTCATGAGCGCTTTCCCTTTCTTCATAACCGTCCAGTACCTTCACAGTTACCCTTATTCTAAGTTTCCAACAACCCCCATATCAGGATAAACTACACCCATTTTGTAATTATAATACAATCATATCCCGCGGGCAAGAAAAAATTCCTTACAAATATCATAGACATAAAAATACCGGGATACGCGCTTTTAATCTGCTCCGGCACGGTATTCCTACCCCTTGGCAAATCAAATTCCACATATCCCGGCTATATTCACACACCTGCAAAAATGCTGGTTTCTGCATCTATTTTCTTATAAAAAAATCCGCACGCCCGGCTTCGAACGTATGCCATGGACGTTACCCTGACAGTTAACTCGGTCCAGGCTGCCTTGCGGCACACAGAAGCTTCTGCTTAGTGCTGCTGCATTCCTGCCCTGACACGGTTCACAGATTTCTGTTGCGCAAGACCCAGACTTCAACGCCACTTTTCAGGGGCAGCCCCACAGTAAAAACGCCCTCGGTCGGACAACACCCCTGCTATAGCGGATTGCAGGTACAGGGCACCGCTAACTCCCCGGCTGTGCGGAAACTTTATGACTTGATCTTATATGACGGAATGACCTGCAGACCGTCAGCCTGTTTAGTATACATGGCAGCCGCCGTTTTGTCAAGCCGGAGCTTGACTAACAAGCATTGTATAAAAATACACAAGAATACATTTTATTGTTTTTTTATCATTTTTTATCCCAGAATCTTGCAACAGAAGAAAGAAATTATTATAATAGGTATAAATCTAGCGACTGCAAAAAGTCAAACAGTTACTAAATCATAAAATTCTGTAAGATTGGAGCAACGATTATGGAAAAGAAAAATATCGACTGGAGCAACATCGGTTTCGGCTATATGCCAACGGATTACCGCTATGTTTCCATGTACCAGAATGGTTCCTGGGACGAAGGCGCCCTTACCTCCGACCCGAATATTACCTTGAATGAATGTGCCTGTGTTCTGCAGTATGCACAGACTTGCTTCGAGGGTCTGAAAGCGTATACGACCGAGGACGGCCATATCGTTACGTTCCGTCCTGACTTAAACGGCGAGCGTATGGAGAATTCCGCAAAAGGTCTTGAAATGCCGCCATTCCCGAAGGAGCGCTTCGTAGACGCCATCACAAAAGTAGTAGAAGCCAACGCAGCATTCGTACCGCCGTATGGTTCCGGTGCAACCCTGTACATCCGCCCGTATATGTTCGGTTATGATTCCATTATCGGCGTTAAACCGGCAAACATCTATCAGTTCCGTGTATTCTGTACACCGGTTGGCCCGTACTTCAAGGGCGGCGCTAAACCGATCACCATCCGCGTCAGCGATTTCGACCGTGCAGCACCTCACGGAACCGGTCACATCAAAGCCGGATTAAACTATGCGATGAGCCTGCATGCGATCGTCGATGCTCATAAGAACGGTTTCGATGAGAACATCTACCTGGATCCGCAGACACGTACCAAGATCGAGGAGACCGGCGGCGCAAACGTTATCTTTATCACCAAAGACGGCAAGCTGGTAACTCCGAAGTCCAACAGCATCCTTCCGTCTATCACACGCCGTTCTATCCTGCAGGTTGCAAGAGATTACCTCGGCATGGAGACCGAAGAGCGTGAAATATACTTAGACGAGGTAAAGGATTTCGCAGAGTGCGGCCTGTGCGGTACCGCAGCTGTTATCTCCCCGGTTGGCAAGATCGTTGACCACGGCAAGGAAATCTGCTTCCCGGCAGGTATGGAGAAGATGGGTCCGGTTACCCAGAAACTCTACGAGACACTGACCGGCATCCAGATGGGTCACATCAAAGCTCCGGAGGGCTGGATCCACGTAATCAAATAAGGACTGTATTTTTCGGTTTGAAGGGGAAATATGGAATGCAAAAAGCTGGTGGAAATCATTCACCAGCTTTTTCTTCTTTCTTCTTTTTTCTCTTTTCACGCAATTCTTTGAAAAATTCTTTCAACATCATCGAACATTCCTCGCCCAAAAGTCCTTCTTCTGTCTCCACCTGATGATTGAATCCTTTTTCATCCAGAAGATTCAGTACCGAACCGGCGCAACCGGCTTTCGGGTTCATGGAACCGATGTAAACTTTTGGAATCCGCGCCTGCACGATCGCCCCTGCACACATCGGGCACGGTTCCAGCGTCACGTACAGCTCGCATTCTTCCAGGCGCCAGTCGCCCATGCGCTTGCACGCTTTTTTGATTGCCGCAATCTCCGCATGTGCCAGCGCGCTATGATCGACCATCCGGCGGTTGTAACCCCTGCCGATGATTTTGTCCTCATACACGATCACGCAGCCGATCGGCACTTCTCCGAGCGCCCAGGCTTTCTTCGCCTCGCGGATCGCCGCTTTCATATATTTCTCTTCCCGTGTCAATTTTGCTGCCACTGTTTTTTCCTCCGTTCAAATTCATCCGCTTCCAACAACAGACATCCTTATCCCAGTTTCCTGGCAAGTTTGCTCCGCTGCCAACCAAACACCTGAAAACATTTGACCCGTGTCCATCCTACCCAGAAAAGCTATCCTTTGTCAAGAGTTCTCTAAAAGGATCGACCGGCTTTTATGTAAAATTCAAATCCGTATACCAATACCCGAACCGGCTGTCGCGCGGCGGCTGGCGGGTGGAACGGACAAAGCGGTCAAAGCCGAACATCGCCGCCATATATTTTTCATTGTTTCCATAATGTCCCGGCACGCCCAGAATGTAGCGCCCCCGTTCGCCGGGTTTCCCCAGTCTCGCCAGAATCAGATATCGGTAGTTGTAGTAACCGTGCAGAAGAAAGCTGTTATTTCCATACACCCAGTTTTCCCGCGGCAGAAGCCCGATATCCTGCGGTTTGATTACCAGAATCTCGCAGCCGTCGGCGCATTCGAAGGCGGTTACTTTGGGATAGGCAGCACGCAGACGGTTCCAGAGGGACTCGGCGGGATCTTCTTTCGGAAATTCCTTGGATGAATCTGGTTGCGGTTGTTTTTGATTTTGAGAGCCTGGCTGAAATGCTTCTTGATGGTCTGGTGGAGAATCTGGAAGCGCCTCTTTCCAGACTTCCCGGGTGGATTCTTGAGAATCTTTCCGCCGTGCTTCTGTCTGTGCTTCCTGATAGGATTCCTGAGAACTTTCCTGCGGTGTCTCCGTTTGTGCTTCCTGAGTGGATTCCTGAGAACTTTCCTGCGGTGTCTCCGTTTGCGTTTCCTGAACAACTTCTGCCTCTTGATGATCGGATGTTTCTGAGATATCTGGAACCGCTTCCATGGTTTCCGTGTCCTCGAAAATCTCCAGGTTTGAATTCTCCAGCTTTTCTGGCTGGGGCTGGCTGATTCCGAAGTCCGTTTCGTTTATATTCACAGCTTCTTTCTTCTCTGTCTCCGTGGATGTGTCCTGACTCTCCATTTCTCCCGACCGGGTAAGTTCTGACGCCTCATCCAATTTTTCTTTCCCTACAGACGCGCTGTTCACTTCCCTAGATACATTCTCTGCCAATTTCCGCGTTGCCTCTTCCTTCTCTGCTTCCTGCTCCCGCACTTTCTCAGCAGTCACATCCGCCAGCTCAACCTCTGCCGCATGCGCGACGGCATCTTCCCAGATCGTCGTATAGGCACGCCATGCGCTGTCCGTCTCATGAAGAGTCAGACCACAGCACTCTTCCATATTGCAGCCGCTTCCTTCAATATTTTCACAATTGACGACGGCACGGAACTCCCCATTTCCGCCACGGACAAACAGGGTGCCGATACGGATCTCCTCCTGCCCTGCCAGAAGGTATACGCCGATCGGGCTGCCGCCCGCAAAGACACGGCGGACGCTGACCTGAATCCGGCAGGAAGTTCCCCGTGTCTCCAATTTCGCAAATCCCGTATTTTTCCCTTTGATTCCGCCCTCGTATGCATAGATATATGATATTAACCGATGATATGCAGACATGTTTTCACTCCTTTGCTTTGTATTATATGCAAAAGAAGCGCCGGTTTATGACAGGATTTCTATATCCTGATATAAACCAACGCTGCAAATACGTCCGTATAACGCAAAATCGGGAACAGTTAAAAACTGTTCCCGATACTGCCGGCGACCGGAATCGAACCGGTACGAAGTTTAACCCTCGCAGGATTTTAAGTCCTGTGCGTCTGCCAGTTCCGCCACGCCGGCATCATGATTACTCATGACTGGCACAAAGCCAAATGGATGGAGGTGGATTCGAACCACCGAAGCGAGACGCAACAGATTTACAGTCTGCCCCCTTTGGCCACTCGGGAACCCATCCAAAATTGCTCTGACAGTTGAAGATTATAACATGGCTGTCTCAAAAAAGCAAGTGTTTTTATATATTTTATTTAATATTTTTATTTCCATTTTTTCCTGCTTTTGATTCTTCTCGCTCAACTGCCAGAAATCATATATCTTGTCGAAGCCGCATTTCCTACAATGCCGTATCATTTCCCGTCAAAACGATACTTCCGACCGGTGGGATTTTCACCTCGATATAGCCGTCCTTTACCTCATGTTCAACCTGTCCGGCGTTGTAACCGTCCTCATAGGTCATCATTTCCCGGCGCAGGACCGCCCCGTCGCGCGCCCCGATCTGCCAGACCGGAATCTTGAGCGTCAGCCAGTCATCACCTGTATTGACCACCGTTACTCCGCAGCACGCGCCGCCAGCTCTCTGAGCACCCTGAAAACGTCCATAGGCAATATAGCCATCTCCCGCCGCCAGCGCTTTCAGGGAACCATTTCTAAATGCCGGACAGCGTTTCCGGATGCCGCTCATGTAGCGGTGGAACTCGATCAGCTCCAGGTTTTCCCCGCCCCACGGGTACGTCCGGCGGCTGTCCGGATCGGTCCATCCACAGACACCCGCTTCGTCACCGTAATAGATCGTCGGTGCGCCCGGCCAGGTCATCTGCATGACAACACCCTGGCGGAAAATGCCATAGCTGATGCCTTCCTCCGCTGCTTTTGCACCTGCCGACGCAAGACGGCCCACCCGGCGGTTTGTCCGCGTCATAAAGCGGGAGTGATCGTGGTTGGACAGCTCGTTCATCGCACACTGCACGGAAGCCGTCGGCATTTCACTCATATGGTAGCGCATCGCCTCAAAAAAGGCGCATCCATCCCCAAACAGCGCCGGATTTTCTTCGTCACTGTGCTTCTCCATCCCGGTCAGAAACCATGACAGCGGCTCCATAAACGCATCATAATTCATGACCGTATCCCACTGATCGCCCTTCAGCCAGTCATACGGGCTGCCATAATGTTCCGCGATCATGACCGCCTCCGGATTTGCCTCCTTGACTGCCGCGCGGAAATCACGCCAGAACTGATGGTTCATCCAAGCGCTCCGCCCCAGATCTGCCGCCACATCCAGCCGCCAGCCATCTGCTCCAAACGGCGCCGACACCCATTTTTTCGCAATCCCCAGAATGTACTGGTACAATTCCGGCGATTCCTCGTAATTGAGCTTCGGAAGCGTCGCGTGTCCCCACCAGCCGTCGTAGCTGTCATTAAACGGCCAGGCATTTTCATTGTGAAACTGGAAAAAATAGCGATACGGGCTGTCCTCCGAGACATATGCCCCCTGCGGATAGCCGCCCGCGTGCTGGTACAGAAGTTCCGCATCCAGCCATTTATTGAAAGAACCACAATGGTTGAACACACCGTCCACCAGCACCCGGATTCCCCGCTTGTGCGCTTCCTCAATCAGGCGGGCAAAAAAGGCATCGCTCGCCTCCAGGTTCTGCTCATCCGCCGTCCGCGTCATATATTTATGTGCGCGGTCATTGTCCGTATCTTCCGGGCACACCAGCCCGTCTGCGTCCTCCAGAATCACTCCATAATGCGGATCGATATGGTCGTAGTCCTGACAGTCATACTTATGGTTCGACGGTGATACAAATACCGGATTTAAGTAGATTGCTTCTATCTTGAGACTCTTTAAATAATCAAGTTTATCTAAAACACCCTGCAGATCACCGCCGTAAAACCGTCCCACATCGAGTGTACTGATCGGTTCCTTCCAGTCCGTTACCCGGGTGACCGGCTTTTTCAGATAAATATATTCATTGGTTTCCGTATCGTTTGTAGGATCGCCGTTGCAGAACCGATCCACATAGATCTGATACATCAGCGCGCCCTTGCTCCACTCCGGCACATGAAACCCCGGAATCAGGCGGAACGGGTGCGCCGCCGCATCCTCTGTCAGCCCGATCCGGTTGTAAAGACAGACGTTCTCGCCCCAGGTTACCTGAAATACATACGAAAATGTTTTCGTTCCCAGAGTCAGCGCACAGCTGTAGTAATCAAAACGGCTGTCTGACTTGTCAGCCATACCGCTACCATCTATGCCTCGATTTGTATCTGCACCGTTCCCAACGCTGCCAGCACAGCACTCCCACGAAAGCCGTTTCATCTGCCACTCCTGCAAAAGCGCCCCGGTCTCCGGGTCACATTCCAGCAGTACAACCGCATCTGCTCCATTTTTCTCTGTTCTGAAATAAAATGTAACGACTTCACCCGCATCTGCCTCCGAAGGACAACGGTAATCCTCTGTCTCGTCGCAAAATAGCGCGTCGCGATTGATCTGCTCCATCTGTTTCCCTTTCCAGCGGTTTCGCCGCTTTCACAATCATGTTATTTTCTGCCCATATTTTACAGGATTTCCCCAAATTACACAAGTTATTTTCACGCCCCTAATTTTAGGTAATAAAAAAGAATGTGCCTTGGCACATTCGGGCGTCTCGCGCGGTCGCTTGCGACA
>ERZ772880.2257-NODE-2257-length-15163-cov-5.160246_pt1 | contig 15163 bp, 12 predicted proteins | sample MGYA00580577_ERZ772880 | MGnify/ENA primary metagenome ERZ772880 (study PRJEB29015, sample SAMEA2737705) | human gut metagenome | biome: human gut; feature: human-associated habitat; material: faeces | place: China | collected 2012 ... | reverse complement strand
TCGCATTCGCCTTCGTCCGCACATTGTGCTCCGTCGTGTACCCATTCGTCCATCGTCCCTGCAAATGTACCCGAATAAATTGAAAAAAGCTCCCCACCAAAGTGGGGAGCCATGTGTGAAAACTGTAATTTATCGATTTTTTCGGATCAGCTCATACCATGCTGCCTTAACAGCGCCATAGTTTCGGAACATTGGACATAACTCTGCATCATAAATGCCAGCATGAATTCTCCCGCCGAAGTATGCAAACAGCTCTTCATAAAACGCATCCATTTGGCTGTCATCTGTTACATCTACTTCATCTTTCAAGTAAGCCGCCGCAATTGGCCCCTGAAAATTCAGGAATTCCTCGCTTGTAAATATTAAATTATCTGTTACTACATCGATAAAGTTTTCCCGACAATCATCATTTTTCCAGCAGTGGAAGGCTTCATGTCCTGCCATCTCCCTTGGTTTTATCGTGGCATTTTTGTTTATTACAACCATAGAATGATCCAAAGCCGCTGCCTCTGGAATTATTTTGTAGTGCGTAATTCCGTTATTATTCCACCACACCTCTCCATCAATAAAAGTAATGTCCAAACCTAATTCTCTGAATTCTCTCTGTGCTTCATAATAATATCTAGCTGTCGCGCGATCTCCCCATCGAAGATCTCCAGCCCGTCTAAATCCGTATGTGCCTTTTTTTCCTTCATACGTTGTATAGCCTTCAGCATTTGCTCTCTGGATAAACTCTTCTTTTGATTCTTCTCTTGCTCTGCCACTTTTCAGTTCCTCCTTCAGTTTGTCGCTATATGTTTCTCTGATTTCCTGCATTATATCATAATTGAACCCTTTTTCAAATGCCTCGTCAAACGCTTTTTCTGTCATGGTCAGCGCATTTTCGCCCGCTTTCCGCTTGATCTCTGCCAGATCGATTGCCGTCAGGATTGCATCTCTCGCACCCACGCCGCGCTCTTGCAGCGCACCGGCAATGGCCACAATGTCCCGATTCCGTATGTTGATCAAGCTGTTGGACGGTGCTCCAGCCTGCGGCATTAACGATGTTCCAGTGCTCGCACCTGTTCCACCGGGAAGCTGCGGAACGCCATTGCCCATACCATGACCGCCGTAGTGCGCTCCATAATACCCCGCAGCAAACAGCTCTCCCAGTGCTTGCGCAAGCATTCCCTGCTTCTCTGCCTTGGACAGATGATTCAGGTATTCCGGCAACGTGATCCGTCCCGTCGCCAAATCGCCGCTTTCCTGAAGTGCGCGTGAGGCGCTGAAAATCAATCCCGCCGTCAAGAATGGGACAAATGGCCCAGCAGCACCGGCTGCGCCAACAAGTGCGCCGATGGCCTTTCTCAACGCCAGGTACTTTACCGCCTCACCCATTACTGCCCCCGCCTGATTCCACCCCGGATAGCGTGCGCTTGCGCGGCTTCCCTGTTCCTGATAGGCCTGCAAAGAGTTTAAGAAATCATCTGACTTGCTGATCGCAGCGATTGTCTCTGCGACAGGCAGAGCCGCGCTTCCATTCAAAAAACCTTGCGACATCGCGTATGAACGTGGAAACCCCTGACTGACCAAGCCATAATAATTCTTCTCCCATTGCCGCTCCGCTTCTTTGTTTCCTGAATTTTTCGCCTGCTTATAAGGTTCAAAATTCCAAATGGACACGCCATTTCCCAAACCCTCCGGCATATACGCCGTCCCCAGGATTTCCTTTTCCTCCCGTTTCATTTCTTTTGTCGGTCTGCCGGGATAATTGGCCAGCTGCTCGATACGCGGCACATAGTCCGTCAGATTTTCCTTTGTGTACGTCTCCGGCCTTGGCATCCCGCGGTCAGCCCAACTCAGATAGTCCAGCGTCGGCAGCTTCTGCATCAGCCGCTGCACCAGCCTCTGTGTCTCATATCGCTCCCGCTGCCGCGGCTGATCCAGCCACCGATCCAAATTCCCCAGCGTCGGCGAAAGCGCCGCCCCGCCTGTCGTCGTCAGCGGCTCATCCGCCAGTTGGCGGAGCTTGTTCTGGTTATATGCCAGATTCGCCATCGCGCCGCGCAGCCGCGCCACCGACGCCGCCTCGCCCAAGTCCGAAATGCCGCTCGGTGTAACCGTCCGGTCATAAACCTCCGGCTTTGCAAATACCTTTGACGTTTGCGTCTGCCGCACCGCTTCCGGCGCTCGTTCCTTAACCTTTGCCTCAACCTCTGTCCGGATCTGCCGTTCCAGCGGCTTTGGCGTCTCGACCAAATCCAGTCCCGGCATCCCGCGCAATCGCTTCTGTTCCTCTGCCGCCGCGGCGGCCATCTCTTGCTTGAGCTTCAGCGCTTTTGCTTTCGCCTCAAAGCGCGGCTCCACCGTGTGAATCCCTTCTACCTGCAATTCCATCCCTCCTTACAAAGCAAGGCCCCTCCGCTTTCGCGGAGAGGCCCCATTTTTATTTCCCGAGCAGCAGTCTTGCCTGTGCCTGCGTCAAGCCCATCGCCGCCAGCTGCTCGCTGTTCGGCATCACGCCCGCCAATGTACCCGAATAAATTGAAAAAAGCTCCCCACCGAAGCGGGGAGCCAATTCCGATTATTTTTTTACTCGCAACAGCGCATCAAAAGGCTTCAGATCAAACTCTGACTCAACATGCACATCTCCAAGCATCTCGTCATTCTTTATGATCACATGACCTCTCGGATATACGTAAATCTGAATCAGTGTGCCATCCACATCCTCCAACAGCGGTTTTTTCGTAAACCCCCGCACTCTTTCTTCCAATCTTTCACACTGTGCATAGAACAGTTTCTCATCTGGCCTCGGATAGATCCCATAATCGTACATCTTATTCTCCTTTCACTTCAGCCCGTATTTTCTATTTACGGAGGTTCTTGTTACTGTTGCTGTTCGGTAAATATCTTTAATTGCTTCATCTCTGCTCATCCCATATTTTATCATCTTTCTTTCCACCAATTCTTCAAAACTCTTATTTGGATCAGTAAGATCCAGCATTTTTCTCGCCTCCTGATCAAACATCAAGTCTCTCGCCCACGTTCGGTTTTGATTCCGAAGCTCGCAAGCCAGCATTGCCTGTTCCTCGATACTCAAATCCGTGTCTATCAAGGATGGTATTTTCTCATCCTGTGCAATATACCATCTCCGTGCTGCGCGATTTGACATTTTACCTTGCAGCGGCTGCAACTCCGCAAATGAGCGTTCAGAGATCACCTTTTCCGTGGCCTCATCCATTTCTATCTCCATTATACCCGGCTGCTTTGCTTTTTCAATTACTTCTGAAAAAACTCTGTCGTCGTAATCATCATGGATCAACGCATTTGCCGCATTTTCGTGTGCAATAGATTCCTCTGCCACCTCCATTGCTTCTCTCGCTCTGCTTTCTGCCTCCTTTCCGGAAACGCCGCGCCTTTGTAGAGAATCACTGACCCCATCGAAGAACCGTCTCGCCGCATAGCCCGAGCCTTCCACCAGTGCCGCCGTTGCCGCATCCGCCGCAAGCTGCCTTGCATCCCGTTTCGGATTGAACACCGCGTTCTCGTCCTTCGTGGAAAACCACTGCTTGTCCGGTGTATACAGCTTCTCCACCATCCGGCCTGCCGCGCCCTTCGCATACTCCTCGCCGCTCTGCTCCAGAACGCTCTTGCCCAGATTCTTCGCGATCTGCCCGCCGCCCAGCGATCGATCACTCATCCAGCCGCTGTTTTCATATCCGCCGCCCAGATCGATCATCGCATTGGTCAGCCCGGTAAACGTGCCGGCCACCAGCGCATCACTGTCGCTCGCCCCGGCGGCTTTTGCCTTCGCATAGCTCTCTCCGGCGTTCTGCCCGTATGCCAGCCAGAATCTCGGATTGCTGACCAGACTGCGCAGTGCCGTCTCCAGCGTCCCGGCCTGTGCGCCGAGCTGCCCCGCTGTGCTTGCGCCGCCTGTCCCAAACGCAAGCATCGCCTGCGGGATCGCCGCGACACCATTCACCGCCACTTCGTTGAACACCTGCCCGGCCTTGGTATCGCTCCAGTTTCGCGCGCTCCGATCCAGCTCCGCATTGGCCTGTGCTGTCACATCGTCCGCCGCACCGTGCACCCAGCCAAGCAGCGACGAAACGATTGGTGAATCGCCCTTCACATATTGGCCGTCAGACGTCCAACCGCCATTGAGATATTGCTCTACTTCCTCCAATCCGCCAACAATCTTGCTGCCAGCCTGTCCAAAGCCGGAGAAAAATTTTCCGGAACCGGCGTTCAAGATTCTAAGCAGCTTCCAACCCAGCGTCGTATCTGTATCCTGCACGGTCTGCGGCTCCTGCGCATGCTGGCCGCCGAATCCACCGCGCAGCCGCGCCACCGACGCTGCCTCGCCCAGACCCGCAATGCTGCTCGGCGTGACCGTTCGGTCATAGATCTCCGGTTTCTCAAACACCCTCGTCGTTTTCGGCTTCCACACCTTCTCCGGCACTCTCGCCTCAACCTCTGTCCGGATCTGCCGTTCCAGCGGCTTTGGCGTTTCCACCAAGTCCAGCCCCGGCATCCCGCGCAGACGCTTCTGTTCCTCTGCCGCCGCGGCGGCCATCTCTTGCTTGAGCTTCAGCGCCTTGGCCTTCGCCTCAAAGCGCGGCTCCGCCGTGTAAATTCCCTCTACCTGCAATTCCCCATCCCTCCTTACAAAGCAAGGCCCCTCCGCTTTCGCGGAGAGGCCCCATTTTTTATCTGCCCAGCAGCAATCTCGCCTGCGCCTGCGTCAGTCCCATCGCCGCCAGCTGCTCGCTGTTCGGCATCACGCCCGCAGAGAGCAGCGCGCTGCCGCTCTCGGCCAGCAAACTGTCGCTGTATTTCTTCGCCGTCAGCGTCGTCTGGCCCTGATAACTGCCCGTCACCTGCCCGACGGAGAGTGCAAATTCCTGCTCCCACTGCCGCACCGTCTCCTGGAACTTCGCCGCCGACAAATTATATTCCGCCGCCCACTGCTCCAGCGACACCAGCTGCTGCAAATACGCCTGCGAAATTTCCAGCACCTGATTGGCCTTTGCAAACTCGCCCTGTGTCCGGAGATCGGTGATCTGCCGGTCCGTGTCCGTCGCCATCTTGATCTGCGCCGCATCCACGGCCAGCCGGTTTTCCTCCGCCGCATTCTGCACCGCGTTGTACTGCGCCAAACCGATTCCGCCCCGGTCGCCGCGCAGCTCAGCATAGAGCGCCGCATTGTCCATCGCATTCCGGCCATACTTTGCGGCCTGATCCCGCTGCGTCTGATACTGTGCCGCCGCATCCTCCCGCGCGCGTTCCAGCGCCGCGACGCCCTGCGCCGTTGCATAGTCGATCTGCCGCTCGGCCTGTTCATGCGCCGCACTGCGCCAATCGCCGAGCAGCCCGGAAAGTTCGCCGGAGCCATATCCGCCATATCCATACCCGCCAGAACCGTAACCGCCGGAGCCATAACCACCGCCAGCTCCATAGCTGCCCGAACCATACCCGTGCCCCGCGGCGGATCCGCCCATCTGACCTTCCGCGCCATTCCGGCCCAGATACGACAGCGGATGCTGCTGCGCGTAGTTGAAATAGCGATCCGTGTTGCGCAGATAGGCGTCCAGCTCCGCATCCGTCACGCCGTACAGCCGCTTCGCGTTCGCCCGGTCGTAGGGATCGATGTCGCCGTAGCCGAGATCCGCGTTTTCCGTTGTCCAGCGGCCCGTCGCGGGGTCATACCCGCTCTCCACGCCGCCCGCGTACTGCGACAGGATGCGGTTCAGCTCCAGATTCTGCTGATGCAGGTAGTCCCGCTCCGCCTGCGTCCCCGCCGTGTGCCAGTTCTGCGAGTTTTGCAGCATCTGCTGCCGAATCGCATTCGCCTTCGTCCGCACATTGTGCTCCGTCGTGTACCCATTCGTCCATCGCCCCTGCGTGCTGTCATAATTCACATCGTTGAACTGCTGCACGTCCCGTTCCATTTCCGCTGCCGTGCGCGACGGCGCAGAGCCAGCGCTCCCATCTGCCCCGCCGGAATAGCCGGCCTGATTGCGGACACGCTCCGCCGCATCATGTGCGGCCTGCATCCCTGCCTTGTCGCCGCGTGCCTTCGCCTCATAATACTGGTCGGTGTAATTCTGCACCGCCGACTGCTGCGCGCCATTCAGGCGCTCTTGATCCTTCGTACTGACTGCCATTTACGACTCCTTTCTGCGTAACACCGCCACGTTCCCCTGATTGCCAACTTCCAGACCCAACGCCGCCGCCACATCCCGGATCTTCACATAATTCGTCCCGTTCTTCAAAATGCGCTCCACCGGAACCTCTTTTCCGTCCACGATCATCCTGCTCGTCTCCACCATTTCTCCCGCCTCCTTTACCAGCTTTCGGAACCGGACGATCCCATCCGGATCGTCCACCCAATACTTCGGGCAGAGCTTGCCCGTCACATCATAGTGCCGGATGATATGGCTCACCGGTAGGCCGTATCGCTCGCAGAGCGCCGCGGCCAGCTCCGCCGCGTTCCGGATTGTCTGCTCCGTCGCCTTGACCGTTCCGTCACGCTTGCTGTCGCACATCTCAATGCCGATGGAATTGTAGTTCCGGCAAAACGGGTGCCGGTATTTGTACGCCCCGCAGTGATACGCAACGTATTCATCCGGCACCGACTGCACAATCTCCCGGTCATCCACAAAATAATGTGCGCTCGCGACCGGATTCAATGCTTTCTGAAAATACCGCGCGTTCGACATACCGGAATCGCCGTCGTTCGCCGTATAGTGCATCACGATCCACTCGATCTTCCCGCGCCGCACACCGTAATTCGCCCGGTGCGCCAGCTCCACCCGCACCGGCTTCATTGCACACCTCCCTTGTCCTCGGCCTTTGCGCTCTGATAGCCGAAGTAGAACGTCAAAACCATCACCATCACCGAATAAAAATCCTTCGCCGCCACATCGCCGCGCAGGGCCAGCGCCATAAACGTCCCCGTCAGCAGCAGCGTCACGATCGACTTCACCTTGCAAAGCCCCATTAAAACCTGTTTCCAATCCTTCATTTGTCCCGCTCCTTTCTGTCCGCACCGGATTCCCCGGTGCGCCTCATGTTTCCTCCTGCCCATGCGCCGACTGATTCAGATGCTTCTCCAATGTATGCAGCGCCTCTGTCACCGGCCCATTACAGCCCTGCTCCTTCAAGCCCTTCAGACACGCGAGGATTCCGTAGCACATCACGCTCTGCTCGCGCTTGATGGCCGCGATCTCTGCCTGTTGGTGCTTTTCCCGCTCCAAAAACTTGAATACCACAAAAAACGCCCCGCTGACCACACCTGCCGCGCTCAGCCATTTCGCGATCTCCACGATCTCCTGTCCCGAAAGATACATTGCATCTCCTCCTTCCCCGTTTTTACACTTCAAGGCAGCACTTCAGGCCTCGCCCCTCAGTTACGCCCTAGTAAAAAAGGCCGCGCATCCGGAAAACCGAATGCGCGGCCTGCCGCCTGCCCCGATCAGGCCGTCAAATGCTTACCGTGATGTTGTCTGTCACATTGCATACCAGTTTTGTCTCCGTGTACGTCTGGCCAGAGTATTGATACGAATATTCCACATAATACGAGCTTCCGTATTGCACAGGATATTGATTCCCCTGCCCGGAAATCGCTGTGATTTCCTCTTCGGTGTAAAGATTCTTTACAGCCGTCAGCGTGTTCCCGCTTGACACGTTCACCGTCATCACAAAATTCAGTGTGTCAATGTCCTGTGCCGACAGTTGTCCTTCGTCATTGACCCTGATCACAAACCGCTTTTCCGATCCCGCCGTGCTGGACTTTAAGATCAGCGCGGTGCCCTCCAGGCTGCCCTGCGCCCAGACGTTTCCGTCCCAATCCACCTCAAACGCATTATGTCTTTGATTCACCATCGTACCATTGCCGATTACGAATAGATTCTTGCCACACCCCGATCCTTGGGGATTGTTGGACATAGGGAGTTGCCTTTTTGTTTCCGCTTCCGCAATACAAAATACCCCAATCGCAGTTTGTCCTGCTACGTCAACCGAGTTGAATTGCCCAAACGCAGTGGAGTACGAACCGTAAACGGATGAGGACGGGCCAGCAAAGCCATACTCTGCATATGGACCAGTCCTGCCGCCCATTGTGACAGAATAGTTCGCGCGTGCGCTTCCATTAAACGCTACACTTACGTCTCCAGATGCGACATCCCGCGCGGTATTGCCAAACAAAAAAGAATATTCCCCGGTGGCCCTTGTCGGTGTCGCGGCGTTGATGGTAACCCGATTACAACCGAGCAATGTCAAGTCTCCCGTACCGGTAGGGTTTTCCTTCGCCAGATAATTCCCTTCCACACCGACCGCTGTGCCATTGTTCACCCACGCGCTGCCGACGCCATCCCACACGTAGATATTGTAAGGTTCCGCCGTGCCGACGCCATAGGCATCCCCGGCAGCAGGGCTTGTGACGGCGGCAGTCAACGCATTGAGCGTTGCATAGTAGCCGAGGATTTGTAACCCCTTGCCCTGCGGGCCCTGCGCCCCGGTCGCACCCGTCGCACCGGTCGCGCCTTTCGGCCCGGTGGGTCCCTGTGCGCCGGTCGGGCCTTGGGCACCGGTGTCGCCCTTCACGCCTTGGGCGCCCTGCGGGCCTGCCGGGCCAACCGCGCCCTGCGGACCGGTCTCGCCCCGGTCGCCTTTGTCGCCCTTCTCGCCCTTTTCGCCCTTCGGGCCGGTCTGGCCCTGGATGCCCTGCGTGCCCTGCGGGCCGCGCTGCGCCCGGATGTCATAGCTCTGCCCGTTCGAGAGCGTCATCGTATAGACGTTCGCGCCGCTCTCGTCCGTCTCCTTGAACTCGACCGCCGAAACGCCCGCATGGCCATACGCCTCGTTGATCGCCGCCGTGAGCGTGCTCTTCTCTCCGGTGCGCAGCGTGCTCAAATCGCCCAGCTTCGCCAGCACCTGCTGTGCCAGCTCGGGCGCAAAGCCTGTCGGGGCCTCTCCATCCTCGCTTCCGCCCGGCTCGACCGGGATCGGCTTCGCCATCCGCGCCGTCCGTACCACCTGCGTCCGCCCGTCGCCGAGCGTCTTTGTCCCGCGTACCGACAGCAGCAAGCCGCCCTCGCGGCACACCTCCCACGGCAGCGTCAGTCCGCCCGTGTACAGCAATTCCACCTTCACGTCCCCGTTTTCCAGCACAACGGTTTTCGTCAGCCCGTCCCAGTCCTCGTCAAACAAACATTCCAGCTCGTAGTGGTTCACCGCCCCGGCCACCACCGCGTTCCCGTCCTGCCGCGTGATATGCTTGTCCCGGATCAAAAATCTCAATGTCTTCATCTCATCACCCCAACGCCCGGTAATAATAGGTATATCCGCTCTGATTGAACTGCGTGCCCGCGTCGTTCGTGTACCAGTACACGATCTTTCCGTCCGCGCTGCGCTTGCCGCTTCCGCCAAAGCCGGTTCCGGCGGTATAGCTCGTCGTCATCGCATCCAAAACCATCACCGCAGCAGTCCTCGTAAAGCTCGAACCGCTACTGTAGCCCAGGATCTCCACGGTCTTCGGCACAAACGTAAATTCCAGCACATTCGGCGAATCCTCTCCTGCAGAGCCGCCGCCGACGTAGCTGCCTGTCACGCACTTGCCCACCGCCGAAAGTTGGCTCTTCGGCGCGGACACATACTTCACACCGTCCACCCATCCGTCCGCCGGATAGGCGTCTTCACGCTCGCTCGCCGCAATTCCCTGGAATTCCAGCCTGCCGATCACCTTCGGCACATCCAGAATCAGCGCCCAGATCCCCTGCCCATTGGCATAGCCCGTCTGCTCCCGACGGATGGCCGTGTCCGCGCCCCAGTGATACACACCCGGCGCGTCCTGATATCCCCCATACATCCAGTACTTACAGGTGAAATACTCGCCCGCCACCGGTTTCCGGCTCGCCGCCGTGGGATTGACCAGTGTGATCTCGCCCGTCGTCGGATTCATCGCCACGCTGTTTGCCACCGTAAAGCGGAAATTTCCCGTCGAGGGTACGTCGTCGCTCTCGCCGGAAACAATCCGCCCAGCGACCTCCTTCTGCTCGTAGGCATATTTGTTCCACACATAGCCGCCCGCCGCACCGTTGATCGCATCCTCGATGCGGGAGATGCTGTTGCGCACTGCAACGAGCACCTCGCTCAGCGTCGCCCCGGCCTGTACGCCCGCCAGCGTCGCCACCGTGTCTGTCGCCGTCATCTCATCCGTCGTCTGGTCCTCATCCGGCACCAGCCGCTTCCAGACGCCCGCCGTCTGCTGGCCATAGAGTTCGCGCCGCGTCTTCGCCTCGGCGAACGGTGCCTTCGCTGCAACCAGCGCGTCGAGGTTCCCAGCCGTCAGCGCGATACACCCCGGCAGCATCGATGCCGCCTTGTCCACCGCCGTGAACGCCGTGATCGTGAACTTTCCGCCCGCCGCCGTCACCGTGTTCGACCAGTCGGCCTTCACCTGGATCGTGATCTTTCCATCCTCGCCCGCCGTCACATCCTGCACGAGCTGTTCTCCGCTCGTCAGCGTATATTCCGTTGTTCCGAGATACGCCTTCAGCGACGCGAACTGTCCCGCCGTTTCCTCTGCCGTCAGCCACACACGCACCGTGTGCCCCGCCGGAACGGTGAATTCCGCCTTTGCCGTGCCATACTGGCTGTCGCCCGTGCCCGAGCAGACCAGCTTCCCGCCGCTTGCCTCCTTCGTCACGTTCTCGCCCGTCCAGTCCGCGCCGGACGCAAGCGCATAGTCCGAGGCGAGATTCGCAATGGAAAACTCCGGCTTCAGCCACAGCTTGCCCAGCTGATACCCCGTCTCCGGCGTCTCATTGGCCGTCGGCGCGTTCATGGAATAGGTCACGTCGATGCTGTTGATCTTCTGCACCAATGCCGCCGCCAGCTTCGCCTCCGTCACCGTCCCATCCACGATCGTACCGGCCTGCGCGGCCTTCGCCGTCGCCAAAATCTCCGCCAGCGCCGCCGCCAGATTTGTCGCCGTCATGCCCTCCGCGCTCACGGCCAGATGGCTTGCAAATTCCGCCGATTCCAGCTTGTCCACCAACGCATTGATGGCCGCCTTTGCCTCGTTGTGCAGCAGCTGCAAGTCCGCGCGCACCTGGCTCTCGTCCGGCTCATACGTTGGAAAATCCTCCGCCTTCGTCCAGTCCTTCGAAAATTCGAGCTTTTCCAGATAGCCCATCATCTGTCCCTCCCCTGATAGTTGTAGTAGATCTGCGCCCCCACGAGCGACATATCGCGGAACGCCTCATGGTTCTCCAGCGTCATCGTGAAATGCCGCACATGGCGGCAGCCCGGCTTCCGCACCGCCGCGAGCGCAAACTGCGGCACGCCCAGATATCGGTGCGTCAGGTCGCGCGGGCACAGCCGCCAGCTGAAGCTCTCGATGTCCGTCAGATCCCGCCGCGTCTCATAATCGCTCTTGTACGTGATGCGGATCTTCGTGTCCGTGTCCGACCGCGTCTGAAATACCACCCGCCGCACATCCTTCAGCCGGTCATAGCTCCCAAAGTGCTGCGTCGCGAACCGATATACCTTGTCAATCGGCCCGTTGTAGTCGGCATACGTCCGTTCCATCCGCGTCACGCGGCCCGAAGGGCTGAGATGATGCACCGTCTCGTCCGCGAGGAAGAACGCCGCCGCCCTAATATTTGTGAAGTAGAACCAGCTCGGCTTGCTCGCTGACGACAGCACATAGTCCCACACATACACATGCCCATTCGCCGCCAGCCAGTACCGATCCCCGTCGTCGCACGTACACACGTCGCCCGCCTTGCGCACATCGTAGAGCAACCCGCGCCGCTCCGCCGTCCCGTTCACGTTCCGGCTGATCGACTCAATATTGTTCTCCAGTGCTGGCGTCGTGCTCTTCACAATGTGCACACCCTGCTCCCGGTTGCAGAACACCAGATTGTTCTCCACCAGTCGGATCGTCCACGGCAGATCACAGCCCGTCTCGCTGTTCACATTCGTATAATTCAGCGTCAGATAGGCCCGCCCGTCAATTTCGCTTGTGGACAGCTCCGCCCGTCCGACCGAATGTTCCTTGAAGATCATCAGGAAACCGGACTGCACGCCGAATCCCGTCACGGCCTCGGCCCGGTCGCCCGCGAGGTTGTACTGCGAGATCGGGAAATACGCCGCATCCATCACCGTGTGATTTCCGTTCCAGAAATAGGCGTTTGGCTGTTCCTCCGATCCGGCCAGCACCAGCACCACCGAGTTCCCGCCGCCATACACCGCCGCGTAGCGACAGTCCATCACGGCCTTCTTCGCCGCCGTGTTCTCCTTCGTGTAGGTGATTTTTACCGTGTTGTTCGTCGGCGGGTTCGTCACCGGCGGGGCCGACGTGAATGTCACCGTGCCTTTTTCCAGATCGACCGTGTAATCCGTCTCCACGGTCTTCTCCGCGCCGTCGACCTCCACCTTCGTCACCGCCGCCACATCCTGCACCGGCAGATGGTATTCCTTCACACTTTCCTTCGCGTTGTACCACACGGTCTTTCCGTCGGCCAGCCGGTTTTCCGGCTGATAGAGGTCTCCGGAACCCGTCGCCGGATCGGCATTGAGCACAATGACGGGCACATAGCCCGCCACATCCGCCGCCGCAAACGTCTCCTCCTTCGTGATCTTCTTGAAGCAGCCCTTTGTCTTGTAATAGAGCGCCCCGTCGTACTGGAAGAACGTCCCCCGCACCTCCGGAATCCCCTCGCAGAGCTTCACGAGCGTCATGTCCTCCTGGGAGGGATCTCCGTAGTAGATGCACGCCCCGATGTGGAAAAACTCCATCCCGTGGAACTGTCCATTGCTTGCCGCATAGCCCACGCCCGGCCCGGCCTTCTTGCCGTCCTCATCCACACCGTCGCAGGCGTTCTGCCCGTCCCGGCAGCACAGCACGCCGTCGCGCCACCACAGGTTCTCCATCTCCGGGCTTTCATTCCGCCCCATCCGGTAGTCCAAGTCCCATAAATTCAGCCCGCCGTCCAGCCGCGCATAGTCGATCATGTACTCCTTCTTCGCCGACGGTCTGCTGAGATACGGGCTGCGCACACCGCCGTAGCGCGTGATCCCTCGAAAGCTCATTCCACCGCCTCCCAGCCGCCATACATGTTGCCGATCTCCTCCCGATTTGCGACCGGCAGCTCGCCCAGCCGCGACAGCCGGTTCTCAAACTCATTGTAGAGTGCCGCCTGCAAGCTCGCGTCATCCAGCGCCGCCAGCTGTGCCGCCGCGTAGCAGGCCACAGCCCCAGCGCACTCCGGCGGGCAGTCGACGAGGTCGCCGTCCTCCGGCTTCTCCCGCAGCAATACCGGATACCGGAAATATTCCAGCATCCATGCCCCGTCCGCCGCACCGGCCATCGCCAGCCGATCCTCGCCCAGCAGCCGGAATCCGTTCGTCCGTTCCACATTTCCATCCGCGCCCAGCCGGAATACCCCGCCGGAGCAGATCTGCCAACAGTCCTCCGGCAGCGCAAACACGCGCCACACGCCCGCGCGCTCCGCCTCCTCCAGCTTCCGTACACTTCTCAGCCGTCTCGCCGTTGTCGCCAGATATACCAGCGCCTCGTTCACCGCGCCCGGCACCCGCGCCAGATAGTCCGCCTGATTGTTGTACGTCACTCGGATCTTTCCGCCCGCGATCGAATACTGATTCAGCAGCATCAATACCCGATCCCGCATCTGCCCATACGTCATCCAATTTCCTCCTTCCATGTTCAATTCATCCCCGCCACCGCGATTCTCCCGCCCAAAGGCTCCCTTGTGTAAAGGGCCGCGAAGCGGGGGCGCGGGAGTGAATGATATGCCTGTGGCATATCAGAGCCGCGCCCCGGAATGCCCGCAGGCATTTGTCAGCCGAAGGCTGACTGAGGGATTGTGGGGCGGGCAATGCCCGCCCCACATTTCATCCTCTCTCAGCCCACATTCAGCACCGCATCGCCCATCGCGATCGGCTTGCTGTCCTTGTCGACCTCGATCACGCGGATGACCGTGTCGCCGCTCGACGGACTGATCTCCGCGCTGGCCGCCGACAGCTCGGTCCAGTTCGCGGGCGTGATCGCCGTGCCGTAGGCCGCGGTCTCGAGGGCCGACGCTGTCGCCGCCGTGTCGTAATACCACTTCACGCCGCTCGCGTCGTGCTGCCCCGGAATGACGAGCACCGTGCTCTTGCCTGCGCTCGTCGCCGCCGTGCCGACGGTCAGCTGCTTCAAGCCGCCTGCGCCGCCCTGATAGAAGATGGCGCTGCGCTTTTCGCCCAGCACGAAGCAGTCGTAAATGACGCGCCCCTCGACCAGCCAGCCCGAAATGCCGGGAGGATTGTCATGGGTCTTGTATTCCTCGAGCTGCCGCGGCGCGGTCGCCGCCATCGGATGCGTCAAAATGAAGCTGCACCCCGACGGCAGCCGCCCGGACGGCACCTTCACGATCTTGCAGCCGTCCACTTCGCCGATCACGCCGCGGATCAGCATCTGCTGCGCCGCGTCGCCGTAGCGCATAAACGCGCTGTCCTGCTTCAGCAGATTCGCGAACTTGCACGAGCAGAAGCAGACCCTGCCCTTGTCCGGCACGTTCTGGTTGCCGAGCTTTTCCATCGCATTCAGAAACAGGCTGTATGCGTTGGAGGTCGTCGCGGTCGTCGCGTCGGTGTTGCCGCTCTCGGTCGCCGCATCGGCGAGCACACGGAACACGTACGTGTCAAATTCCGGCACCCACACCTCGCGGATCTGCCGCGCCAGCGCCTTGCCCGCGTCCGATACCATTTCCGACTGCACCTTGTCGCCCTTGTCGATGATGAATGAGAACGCGCGATCCTTCGTCACCGTCAAACTCTGCACATTGCGCGTCAGGTCGCTCGGCGTGCCATAACGGTTGCTGCCGTTTCTCTGGTAATCGCTCATCGCGACCACCGGGATCGAATAGACCTTAACGGTGTTCGCACCCGTGAACTCAAAATCGCTGTTCACCGCGAGCATCGCCTGCGATTCCTTCGAGAATCGCTCATCTGCCTTGTTTGCGTACTTTGTCGCAAGATTCTTTCCGCCTGCCATTGTTTGTCCTCCTTAAAAATAAAAATGTTGTGTATTGCAAAGGAGGCCCCGGACGCCTCCCATTTGCCAAATGAACCTATCCCCACCGCCCCCCTTGTAGGGGCGGACGACCCT
>ERZ772880.2255-NODE-2255-length-15172-cov-27.554012_pt1 | contig 15172 bp, 15 predicted proteins | sample MGYA00580577_ERZ772880 | MGnify/ENA primary metagenome ERZ772880 (study PRJEB29015, sample SAMEA2737705) | human gut metagenome | biome: human gut; feature: human-associated habitat; material: faeces | place: China | collected 2012 ... | reverse complement strand
CGGCTCCGCGCCGAATACGACAATTTCCGCAAGCGCTCTGCCAGAGAGCGCGACAACATCTACGCCGACGTCAAGGCCGACACGCTCAAAAAGCTGCTGCCGATCTTTGATAATCTCGAACGGGCGCTCCGGCAGGAGACCGCGGACGAGGCTTATAAAAAGGGCGTGAAAATGACGATGACCCAGTTCCTCGAAGCGCTTCAGGCGCTCGGCGTCACGCCGATCGAGGCCGTCGGTCAGAAATTCGATCCCAACGAGCACAACGCCGTCATGCACATGGAAGACCCCGAAAAGGGCGAGGGCGAGATCGTGCAGGAGTTCCAGAAGGGCTTCAAAATGGGCGATCGGGTGATCCGCTTCAGTATGGTGCAGGTCGCCAACTGATCTCCCGTTTGAATATATCATCCCATAGTTTATAAAAATATTTCGTCTATACAGGAGGCAATCATTATGTCTAAGGTTATCGGTATCGACTTAGGTACGACAAATAGCTGTGTGGCCGTCATGGAGGGCGGCGAGGCTGTGGTCATCCCCAATGCGGAGGGCAACCGGACCACCCCGTCCGTGGTGGCTTTCTCCAAGACCGGCGAGCGCATGGTGGGTCAAGTGGCTAAACGCCAGGCCATTACCAATCCGGACCGCACCATCTCTTCCATCAAGCGGGAGATGGGCAGCGATTATAAAGTGACCATTGACAGCAAGAGCTACACCCCCCAGGAGATCAGCGCCATGATCCTCCAGAAGCTGAAGGCGGACGCTGAGGCCTATCTGGGCAGCACAGTCACCGAGGCGGTCATCACGGTTCCCGCCTACTTCACCGACTCCCAGCGCCAGGCCACCAAGGACGCCGGCAGGATCGCCGGCCTGGACGTGAAACGCATCATCAACGAACCTACCGCCGCGGCCCTGGCCTACGGCGTGGATAAGGAACAGAGCCAGAAGATCATGGTCTACGACCTGGGCGGCGGCACCTTCGATGTGTCCATCATCGAGATGGGCGACGGCGTGACCGAGGTTCTGGCCACCAACGGTGATACCCACTTGGGCGGCGATGACTTCGACCAGCGCATCATCGACTGGATGGCAGATGCGTTCCAGAACGAGAACGGCATCGACCTGCGCAAGGATAAGATGGCCGCACAGCGCCTGAAGGAAGCTGCTGAGAAGGCAAAGATCGAGCTGTCCAGCGCAATGAGCAGCCAGATCAACCTGCCCTTCATCACTGCCGATGCTACCGGCCCGAAGCACTTGGATATGACCCTGACCCGCGCAAAGTTCAACGAGCTGACCGCTGATCTGGTCGATCGCACCATGGGCCCCGTCCGCAAGGCTCTGCAGGATGCAGGCCTGCGTCCCTCTGACCTGAAGAAGGTCCTGATGGTCGGTGGTTCCACCCGTATCCCCGCTGTCTACGATGCAGTCAAGAAGGAACTGAACTGCGAGCCCTTCAAGGGCATCAACCCCGATGAGTGCGTGGCTGTCGGTGCTGCTATTCAGGGCGGTGTTCTGAACGGCGAGAAGAAGGGTCTGCTGCTGCTGGATGTCACCCCGCTGAGCCTCGGCATTGAGACTCTGGGCGGCGTGTGCACCAAGATCATCGACCGCAACACCACCATCCCCACCCACAAGAGCCAGGTGTTCTCCACCGCAGCCGACAACCAGCCCTCTGTTGAGGTCAACGTGCTGCAGGGCGAGCGTGAGTTTGCCCGCGACAACAAGAGCCTGGGCGTGTTCCATCTGGACGGCATTGCTCCGGCTCCCCGTGGCGTGCCTCAGATCGAAGTTACCTTCGATATCGATGCCAACGGCATCGTGAAGGTCAGCGCTAAGGATCTGGGCACCGGCAAGGAGCAGAACATCACCATCACCGCTTCCACCAATATGTCCAAGGAGGACATCGACAAGGCTGTGAAGGAAGCTGAGCAGTTTGCTGCCGACGATAAGAAGAAGCGTGAAGAGGTCGATATCCGCAACGGTGCCGACCAGATGGTGTTCCAGACCGAGAAGATGCTGAAGGAGAACGGCGACAAGCTGCCCGCAGACGTGAAGAGCGATGCCGAGGCAAAGCTTGCTGACCTCAAGACCGCTGTCCAGTCCGGCAACGTGGACGACATCAAGGCAAAGCAGGAAGCCCTGAGCCAGGTGTTCGAGAAGATGTATCAGGCAGCCGCTGCCGCACAGCAGGCCGCCGGTGCACAGCCCGGCCCCGACGCAGGTGCAAACAACCAGCAGAAGCCGGGTGATGACGGCGTTGTGGATGCCGACTTCAAGGAAGTCTGATAAAAAACACAGCAGTGTGTGCCCGGCCAAACCGGCGGACGCACGCGTGGAATAGCAAAAGCCGCTCCGGTTTTGCCGGAGCGGCTCTTGCTGGTTATAGAGCGAGGAACCAACCGGGGCGTTTCCCGGATCAAACGTTCCCGGAGAGGTGAGTGGATATGGCACAGGAAAAGCGTGATTACTACGAAGTGCTGGGGGTATCCAAGACTGCGACCGATGCCGAGATCAAAAAGGCATACCGCAAGCTTGCAATGAAATACCACCCGGACTATAACCCCGGCGATAAGGATGCCGAGGAAAAGTTCAAGGAAGTAAACGAAGCAAACGAGGTGCTTTCGGACCCGAAGAAGCGCCAGCTGTACGACCAGTACGGCTTTGCAGGTGTTGACCCTGCCTATGCAGCACAGAACGGCGGCGGCCCCGGTGCGGGCGGCTTTGGCGGTTTTGGCGGCGACGGCGTGGATCTGGGCGACATTTTCGGCGATATCTTTGGCGGCGGCTTCGGCGGCTTTGGCGGTTCGTCCCGTCAGGCGAACCCCAACGCACCGCGCAAGGGTCAGGATATCCGCGTGCGCATCACCCTGAGCTTTGACGAGGCCGTGCACGGCTGCAAGAAGAACATCACCATCACCCGCCAGCAGGAGTGCACCGAGTGCCACGGCAGCGGCTGTGCCGCCGGTTCCAGCCCCGAGACCTGCCCGGACTGCGGCGGCCGCGGCTTCGTGATCCGTCAGCAGCGCACCCCCTTTGGCGTGATGCAGACCCAGCAGCCCTGCTCCCGCTGTGGCGGCAAGGGCAAGCTGGTCAAGAATCCCTGCAAGGTCTGCCATGGCAGCGGCAAGGTGGCTGCTAAAAAGACGCTGGAGGTGTCCATCCCCATGGGCATCGACGACGACCAGAGCTTTGCACTGCGCGGCATGGGCGATGCCGGTGCAAACGGCGGTCCTGCCGGTGATGTGATCGTCATGGTCACGGTGCGCCCCAGCGAGGTGTTCCAGCGCGACGGCTACGATGTGTGGGTCACCGTGCCCATCACTTACAGTCAGGCTGTGCTGGGCGACACCGTGCAGGTGCCCTCCATTGACGGCAAGGTGGAGTACACCGTGCCCGAGGGCACCCAGAGCGGCACCACCTTCCGCCTGCGCGGCAAGGGCATCCAGTACCTGAATGGCCGCGGCCGCGGTGATATGTACGTCAAGTGCGAGGTGGAGATCCCCAAGAAGCTGAACAAGACCCAGCGGGAGGCCCTGAAGAAGTTCGAGGGCACCCTGAAAGAAGAAAACTACGAAAAGCGCAAGGGCTTCTTCAAAAAGCTGAAGGACATGTTCAACAACTGAGACTGAAAACCGCATAACATAAAAAGCGGCGGCACTTCCCAAACGGGAGGTGCCGCCGCTTTTGCTTTTTCAGAACAGAGACCGGGACTTAGTTGCCGAAGATCAACAGGGCGTTGGGCACAAGGCCGATGATGGTTGCGCAGGAACCAATGAACCAGAAGCTGCAGCCGATGTCATGGATGGTGTTCGTGGGGCTTTTTTCAGCATGGGCAACCAGAGCGTTCATGCCGTTTTCCACCCAGTTGGAGTTGATATTTGCCTTGCGGTAATCGTGGATGGCAGAAACAGCCTTGTACCAGCCGTACAGCGGGAACCATGCCATGGCGGCTTCCACAACACCTACGCCGCCCTCGGTGTAGGTCATTTCTTCGCAGGACAAAACATTGTATGCAGCAGGATAAGTAATGGCGTTCGTCATAAAGCAAAACTCCTTTTTTAGGTTTGATAAAAAAAGCGGCGGCTCTTCCGTTGAAGAGCCGCCGCAAAAAGCCCTTTGGTGTACTCCTGAAAATTAGAAGTAGATGATGCCCAGAGACATAGCGGCAGAAAGGCCAAAGCTGCTGATGGTCGATGCAGCATTCCAGAAGATCATGCCGGCATGGTAGAAGGTGTTGGTCACATTGCCCTTGCAGTCGGCTTTGATATCGCTCCAGACGTTGGATACCCAGTTGTCGTGATCCTTCTTGCGTGCTTCACGGCAGGTGTTGATGCCGATAACCGTAGCGTAGCCGGGCCACAGCCATGCAGCGACAGCCTGACCGACGGTAGCACCGCCTTCGGTGTAGGTCATTTCTTCGCAGGACAGAACGTTGTAGGAAGCAGGCATCATGATTTTGTTTTCCATAATAACACTCCTTTGAATCAAAGCTATCCAGACAGTGCAAGATCGCACTGTTTAAAACCCAAAAATAAACCGGGATATGCGCTTGGAGATCGTTCTCATAAAGCAGGGCGCGCCGCCGCATGACGCGAGTAGTTGCTTGCAGGAAAAGGAAAGCAGTGCTGTTCTCTGCAGGCAAAAGACCGTTCAGACGGTATACAGTGCTCAGGCAGCCGATTTCTTATTTCTGCTTGATGAAAAGCCCGCGGCCCTCTCTGGCGGAAAAGGCCGCGGGTAAAGGGGTCTTTGGTCTCTCCGGACGGATCTTATGAGCAGGGTCAGAGCAGGACGATGGCAGCATTGACCAGAAAACCAACGCCGGTAGCGCTGGTCGCGGTGACCCAGACGATGCGTCCCAGATCACGCAGCATGTTCTGCGCACTGGAATCCATATCGCGGCTCAGAGCATCCAGACCGGTATCCAGCCAGTCGTTGGGGTGGCTCTTGCGGTAGTTGCGCATGGCGGTAACACCCATGTACCAGCCAATGGGCGGAATCCAGTTCAGCAGAGCTTCCGTAAAGGTAGCACCGCCCTCGGTGTAGGTCATCTCTTCGCAGGAAAGAACGTTGTAGGAAGCAGGCATCATGATCTTGTTTTCCATAATAACACTCCTTTGAATCAAAGATCGTATCAGCACATTCTATGCACTGTTCACACCAGATCGAACCATCGGTGAAGAGCAACTGCTCTATATCGCCATTGTACAACACCCGTTGATTTTTTGCAAGGGGTGAATGGGCAGAGTGCGCAAAAACTGGAGAGACTTCCGAAAAGAACTAGAAAAATTTGTGAAAAAAGACTGCAATAATTTGACATAAAACAACAGCGCCCTTTCCTTTGCGGAAAAGGCGCTGCCATGTTTACCCGGCCACACCGGCACGGTAGAGGTACGGGTCGCTCTTGAAGCTGTCAAAACTGTAGAGCACAAGGATCTGGTCATAATCGTTATCCGCGATCAGCTGATCCAGACCGTAGTTGTAGTTGCGGAAGTCCACCACATCGATCTGGGCGTAGTTTGCCGTCAGATACGGTGCAAAGCAGTTGGCGTAGCTGTCCTTGATCACCAGAATGCGCCCGGTACCGTCGCCCTCAATGCGGCTCAGGCCGTTGTTGCCATGCAGGAACATGGCGTACTTATCGTACACGTTCAGCTTGTCCGTGTCGTACAGGCCGGTGGTCTGGCCGTCTGCGGGCTGGCCTGCAGCGGTGACATTATAGATGGTCAGGCTGTTCGGCAGGTCGTAGTAGGTGATAGTATCCGGCACGGCATTCCATGTGCGGGCCTTGGAGTAGTGGGTGCCGTAGAAATTTTCGGCGGTCAGAGCCGTGTGCGCGGCGGGGTCGAAGGGGGTCAGGCCCAGCGTACCGCACAGCTGCTGGTAGGCGTAATAAGCGCCAAGGCTCGTCCAGTGATGGTCGGTGCGGTAGTAGATATATTCGTCCTTGTGTTCGGCAAGGGTCTGCCGCACATCCACAAAGTGCCCTCCGGCGGCCTGTACGGCGGCGGAAAGCTGGTCGAGATAGGCATCCTCGTCCAGCAGCGGCGCGTTTGCAGGCACGTTTTCCGGGTAAATGACCGATGCTGCCGGGGCCAGAAGCACATCCACCTTACCCGGGTGGCGCTGGCACAGTGCTTCCACAGCGGCGGTGTTCTTGGGCAGGGTGCGGTTCTCGCTGTCCAGCAGGCCGAAGGTGCGGGGGAACATCATGTGCTCTTTGCCCAGCAGGATGCCGCCGTTCTGCTCCTTCTGCAGCAGGGTGGTCTCCACTACGCTCTGCAGGCTGATCCACTCATCGCGGCCGAACACCTGATCCTTCACGTACTTTGTGTAGGCGGTAAAGTAGCTGTTCAGCCCCTTGGCGGAAAGCTGGGTCAGCGCCGGGCGCTGGGAAAGGGTGGTGTTTTCCATCTCGCTGTAGGCGCGGTCCGGTGTAATAAGGTCCAGTGCGAACAGACCAAGAAAGAACAGGCTGAACACCACCAGCACCGGGTAGTGCAGGAGCGAGGAAGATTTTTTGGAGTGCTTGTCCATCTTCACGCCTCCTTAAAAGTTGAAATAGAGGAACGGGCTGTTGGTGCTGCCCACCACATAGGCGGTGGAGACCACCAGCAGCGCCAGAATGGCGGCACAGCGGGTGACGGCATTCTTTTTGAGCAGGTTCCAAATCTTCTCAATGAACGGGGTGCAGCAGAGGATGCTGACCACCAGCAGCACACCGTAGTTGCGCAGGAAGTACAGCGGCGAAACACCGCCGGAAGGAACGAACAGCTTGTGGAACAGCAGACCGAAGCTTACGCCCGTATCGTTGCCCACGAACATGGCCCAGCCCACCACCACGAGGAACAAGGTGTAGATGTGGGGCCACACTCTGCCCTTTTGCAGGTGGGGCAGTAGGAACAGCTTTTCTACAGCCAGCAGCACAAAGTAGTACAGGCCCCAGCAGATAAAGTTCCAGTTCGCGCCGTGCCAGATGCCGGTGAGCAGCTCCACCACGAACAGGTTGAAGATCTGGCGCTTCAGGCCCTTGCGGTTGCCGCCGAGAGGGATATACACATACTCCCGGAACCAGCCGGAAAGGGTCATGTGCCAGCGCCGCCAGAACTCGGTGATGGATGCGGAGATATAAGGGTAGTTGAAGTTTGCGGGGAAGTCGAAGCCCAGCATCTTGCCCATGCCAATGCCCATCATGGAGTAGCCGGAAAAGTCAAAGTAGAGCTGCAGGCTGTAGGCGATGATGCCCAGCCACACCAGCGGGGTGGATGCATTGGCAAGGCCCACAAAGGTGGTGGAAGGGCTGTCCGCAACGCCGATGATGTCTGTCCACAAAGCACCGATGGCATCCGCCAGCAGCACCTTTTTGGCAAGGCCAAAGGTGAACAGGGTCATGCCCTCTTCGAGCTGCTGCAGGCTGTAGCGGTGCCGGTATACGTGCAGCTGGTTCGAGACATCGCGGTATTTCACGATGGGGCCGGCGATCAGCTGAGGGAACATGACCACATAGGCGCCAAAGTCGATGATATTACGCTCTGCCTTTACATCCCGGCGGTAAACATCGATGGAGTAGGAAAGGGTCTGGAAGGTGTAAAAGCTGATGCCCAGCGGCAGAGTGCCAATGCCCTGGATCTCGGCAAAGGCGGTGCCCAGCAGGGCGTTTGCGCTGCGCAGCACAAAGTTTGCGTATTTGAAGTAGAACAGCATCCCAAGGCTGCCAATGAGGGCTATCAGCAGAAATGTCCTGCGCAGGGCCGGCTTTTGGTCGAAGTGCTCGATGCACAGGCCGCTGATGTAGTTGATGAGGATGAGGGCCACCATGACCGGGAAAAACCGTACCTCGCCCCAGCAGTAGAACACCAGACTGCAGAGGAACAGCACGGTGTTCTTGAGCTTTGCGGGCGCAAGGTAATACAGCGCCAGCGTGATGGGCAGAAACCGGAACAGAAAGATGATGGTGCTGAAAACCAAAGCGTCAGCCTCCTTTTAGCCGAAAAAAGCCGATGCCGCAAATGGCACCGGCCTTGGGTAGATCCAGATTCAGTCTGCCAGTGCGCTGTCCACGGCGCTGTCCAGATCGGCAGTGCACTCGTTGGATGCGATCACCATGACAATGGTGTTGCCCTTGAAGGCGATGACAGCGTTCTCCACGTTATCCTGCGCCTGAGCAAACTCGGCGTAGTTGCCGTAGAAGGCCACCTGGTCCTGCTGGTAGGAAGCCAGCTGGTTGGCTACGTCCTCGGCCTTGCCGTCGGCAGCTTCGAGCACCAGCACCAGACCGGCATCGCCGTTGTCGTTGCTCTTCACGCCCTTGTAGCTCACCACGTCCTCAGCCTTCAGGCCGAAATCGTACTCAATGTTCATGGCTGCGATCTCGAACTGGTTGGAGATGGGGTCGGCTTCCAGCAGAGCATTGAAAACACCGTCCAGTGCATCAGAGCCGTTCTCGGCAGCATTGTCCACAGCAGCGGATGCGGCGGCGCTGGAAGCGGGAGATTCCGCAGCAGCGGTGGAAACGGAGGAGGGAGCGGCCGAAGAGCTGGCGGAACCGCTGCAGCCGGTAAGAGCGACAGCAGCCAGCGCACCGGTGAGAGCAATTGTAAAGATTTTTGTGCGATTTATCATAAAATATTCCTTCTTTTGTTCAAAACATTTTTGCAGCTGCCCAAAGCGGTCCTGCATCAGGGCAGACTATTGTTATCTTACCATAACTGTGTGCAAAATGCAACGAAAAGCCCCTCGGTTTTACGGATTTTTAACCGGTGATCTTTTCCCCTGCAGCAAGCTTCTGCAGCACGGCAACGGCATCCTCAAAGCACAGGCCGCTCTGCTGGATCAGGGCCGCATTTTCCGGCCCCACATAGCGCCAGTGCCACGGCTCGTAGGTGATCTCGGTAACGGCTTCTGCGTTTTTGGGGTACCGCAGGATGAAGCCGTATTCCACGGCATGGGCGCTCAGCCAGCGGAAGGCCTCGGTGTTTTCAAAGCCCTCGGTCAGGTCGGTGTGCTCCGGGCTGTTCAGGTCGGCAGCAAGGCCGCAGTTGTGCTCCGAGTAGCCCGGCGGGTTCACGATATTTGCCGCCTGCTTTTTCGCTTCGGCTTCGCTCAGGCCCTTATTGCGGAAATACTGGGTCTTTTGGTCGTAGAGGTTCTTCTGGTAGTCCACGCTGCGGTAGCCGCTCTGCATCCAGATGGTCACGCCGTCCTTTGCGGCGGCGGCCTGCATGGCGAGGAACGCATCGGCGGCTTCGGTCTGCAGGGTCTTGTTCACAGCGGTGGCCGAGCCGCACGCCTTGGTGGTAAAGGTATGATCGTCCGGCATTTTGTTCGTGTGGTTCACCAGCACCATGCGGGGATCATCCAGAATGGCCTGCGCCTGCCGGGCGGTCAGCAGACTGCTTTCTGCCTCTGATGCTGCCGAGGCGCTGGACGTGGAAGTTGCCGAGGCGGCAGGCACAGCGGAACGGCTGTGCAGCACGAACGAGGCCCCGCCCACGGCAATGCAGGCCACGACGGTAACGGTGAGCACGCGCCGCACGGCGGGCCGCAGATGGCGGCGGTGATGAGGATGGACAGACGGATTCATCTGGAATACCTTCTTTCCGGTGGATGTGCATAGAGTTTGCTTCCTATGGGCAAGCTATGCCCGGAGGGGAAACAATATGAAAATGACAGCACGGGAATATGCGCGCCGGGTGCGGCGCATCGGGCCGCACTCGCCCTTGGGGCTGGACTGCCTGTGGGCTTTTGGCGTGGGCGGCGGCATCTGCCTGCTGGGCGAAGTGCTGCGCCAGAGCTATCTTGCCATGGGCGTGGAAGCCGACCTTGCCGGCACCCTGACCAGCTGCAGCCTGATCGTGCTCTCAGCGGTGCTTACCACGCTGGGCTGGTACCAGAAGCTGGCCGCAAAGGCCGGGGCCGGGTCGCTGGTGCCCATCACAGGCTTTGCCAATGCGGTGGTCAGCGCGGCCATCGAGTTCAAGGCCGAGGGCCGGGTGCTGGGTACCGGGGCCAAGATGTTCACCATTGCCGGGCCGGTGATCGTGTACGGCACGCTGGCGGCGGTGGTGTACGGCGCGGTGCTGTGGGTGCTGGGCATGGCGGGTGTGCCTGTGCTGTCATAAACACGGGCAAGTGTGCCATAAGATTGCAGCATGATGTTATTATACAACATTTTATGGAACGTTTTTCATCTATTTTCCACGAAGGAGAAATTTTGCCTATGACGGTCCGGTGCGGGGATACCCTGCTGTTCCAGACACTGCCGGTGATCGCTGCGGGTGCAGCGGTGGGCGGCAAAAAAGAGAGCGAAGGCCCGCTGGCGGCAGAGTTCGACGAGCTGAGCGCAGACAACCGCTTTGGCCAGTCCAGCTGGGAAGCTGCGGAAAAATACCTGCAGCTGCGCGCCGCGCGGCTGTGCCTGCAAAAGGCGGCGCTTCCGCAGGAAAAGGTGCAGCTGGCCCTTGCCGGGGATCTGCAGGCCCAGTGCACGGCATCCAGCTATGCCATGCGGGAGCTGGGCGTGCCCTTTGCCGGGCTGTTCGGGGCCTGCAGCACCATGGCCGAGGGCCTTGCGCTGGGCGCTGCTCTGTGCGAGGGCGGTGCTGCGCGCAATCTGCTGGCCATGGCTTCCAGCCACTTCTGCGCGGCAGAGCGGCAGTTCCGCACGCCGCTGAGCTACGGCGCGGTGCGCACGCCCACGGCCCAGTGGACTGCCACCGCTGCCGGATGCTGCCTTTTGCAGCCGCAGGGCGAAGGCGTTGGCATTGCCGCTGCCACCTTTGGCCGTGTGCAGGATTATCAGGTAAAGGACATCAACAATATGGGGGCTGCCATGGCCCCGGCAGCGGCTTCCACCCTGCTGCACTATTTTAAGGATACCGGCACCGAACCGCAGGAGTTCGACTGCATCTATACCGGCGACCTTGGGCAGGTGGGCAGTCAGCTGCTGCGGGAGCTGCTGGCCGCAGAAGGCTTGCTGATCAAAAACCATGTGGACTGCGGGTGCATCCTGTTCGATGCAAACGAGCAGAGCGTAAAGAGCGGCGGCTCCGGCCCGGGCTGCTGCGCGGCGGTGCTGTGCGGGCACATCCTGCCGCGCCTGCGCCGGGGCAGCCAGAAGCGGGTGCTGTTCACAGCCACCGGGGCCCTGATGAGCCAGACCACCTTTTTGCAGAAGGAGACCATCCCGGCGGTGGCGCATCTGGTGGAGCTGCGTGCGCCGGAAAAGGAGAAGTAAGATGAACTATTTCTGGGCTTTCTGTGTGGGCGGGGCCATCTGCGTGGCGGGACAGCTGCTCATCGACCTGACCGGCCTGACCCCGGCCCGCATCCTGACCGGATATGTGGTGGCGGGCGTGGTGCTTTCGGCCATTGGGTGGTATGCCCCGCTGGCCGAGTTTGCCGGGTGCGGGGCCACGGTTCCCCTGCTGGGCTTCGGCCATCTGCTGGCAAAGGGCGTGCGCACCGCGCTGCAGGAAGAAGGTGCTGTGGGCATCCTCACCGGCGGGCTGACCGCCGCTGCGGCCGGTGTTACCACCAGCCTTGTGTGCGGCGTGGTGTGCAGCTGGGTGGGCAAAAGTCACGACCAGAACTGAAGAAGAAATACACCAGAACATCGTCACTTTGTCCGCCACCCTTCGCCCTGTTTTTCCACCGCACTGCGGTAAACTGTGCAAAACAGGAGGTGATGCGGATGAAGCACCGCTGGACGACCCTTTTGTGGGAGCTTTGGGCTGCACAGGCCTTGTGCGCGGTGGCAGCCCTGCCGCCGGGCAGTGCGTTCCATACATGCCCGGCACTGGCGCTGCCGGGGCTGGCCCTTGCGGCGGCGGTGCCCACGGCATGGGCTGCGTGGGCGCTGCTGGCCGAGCCGCCCGACGGCCTGCCGCCGGAGCAGCTTCTGGAGCAGGTGCCGGGGTTCGATTTTGCCACCCTGTGCGATTTTGAGCGGCCTGCTGCCGTGCCCTGAAAAGCGGGCAAAACAAAAACCCCTGTGCCGGGAACCCGGTACAGAGGTTTTGTTCGTCAATCAGAAAGCGATCAAGCGTTCTTGTTAGCACGCTTTGCCATACGGCTGATCTTGCGGCTGGCGGTGTTCTTCTTGATGACACCCTTAGCGCGAGCCTTGTCGATCGCGGAAACAGCAGCCAGGACGGTTGCGTCCTTGTCAGCGGCATTCGCATCGATGGCAGCGTCTGCCTTCTTGACGACTGTTTTCAGGTTGGTCTTAATGGCCTTGTTGTGAGCCTGCTCTGCAGCAGCCTGCACGACGCGGTCCTTCTGAGATTTGATGTTAGGCATTCGTTCCACCTCCTTGGCTACCTATAACAGCGCACCCTATGATACCATATTTCGCGTACCAGCGCAAGCGTTTTTTTGATTTTTGTTTAGAAAAGTTTTATTTTTTCCATACTTTCTGCATGCAGAGGGGGCATTTGGCCCCAAAACAGGCAGGAGGAGCAGAAAAATGCGTTTTACCGATATGGCAGACGAGATGTTTGGTGCAGCACAGGGGGCGCTGCCTGCCGGGGTAAGGCTTGCCACAGCAAAGCGCGGCGGGGTCACAATAACGCGGGTGGAGATCGCGCGCGAAGGGCTGGCGAAGCCCCGCGGACGGTATGTCACGCTGGAAATGCCCAGCGTCAGCGTGCTGGACGAGCGGGACGCTGCGGTGATCGAGACCTGTGCGGCAGAACTGCGCGCCCTGCTGCCGCCGGAAGGGCCGGTGCTGGTGCTGGGCATCGGGAACCGGCGGGTCACGGCGGATGCCCTCGGCCCGCGCACGGCGCAGAAGATTTTAGTCACCATGGGGCCGCAGCACACGCTGCCGGTAAAAGGCATCCGGCCGGTGGCCGCCATTGCGCCGGGGGTGTCGGCCTCCACCGGGCTGACTCTGCGCCAGCTGGCCGGGGCCATGGTGGAAGCGGTGCGGCCGGCGGCCCTGATCTGCGTGGACAGCCTTTGCAGTGCCGAGGGCGCGCGGCTGGGCCGCAGCGTGCAGTTCTCCGACACCGGGCTGTACCCGGCGCAGGCGGATCATGCAAAGCATCTGGACGCGGCAGCGCTGGGCGTGCCGGTGATCGCGGCGGGCATCCCCACCTTGATGGATTCGGACGAAGGAGCAGATCTTGTGGTCACGCCCCGGGCGCTGGACAGCGTGATCGCCCACGGCTCGGCTCTTCTGGCCGGTGCCATCAACCGGGCCTTGCAGCCAAGGCTCAGCGTGGCGCAGCTGTTCTGGCTGGCGGGGTAACACCGGTGGGCCGGAAGGGAGGTTATTTTATGCGCAGCAAAGCACTGCCGCCCGCCCGGGCGCAGGGGCATATCGTGCCGTTTCTGGAAGCGGCTGCTCTGTTTGCCGCACTGTGCATCTTTGCCCGCACGGCGGCACTGATGCTGGCTGCGGCCATTACTGCACCGCTGCCAATGGCCGAAACTCTTTTCTGGCTGGGGCGGCAGTCCGCACAGGAGCAGCCCGCATCATCTGTGCAGGTGGAAGCCGCACCGGACAGCACACCGGAAGCGGCGGCATCCTCTCTGCCGCAGGCCGTGCAGGCGCTGACCGGGAACATTGAGGACTACCTTGTGCCGCTGCTGGGCGAGGAAGCCCGCCCGGCGGATGCGGGTACTGTCATTGAAAAAAATTATCCGCAGGGCAGCGGCGAAAAGTACATTCCCTGCGGGGCGGGCAGCATCAAAAACAATACCCGGCAGACGGCGGCAGACATTGCGGCGGAGATCGAGAATCCGCTGCCCTTTGCCATTGAGCCGAACAGTCCCGACCCGCAGGTGCTGGTGATGCACACTCACGCCACCGAGGACTACCGCCTTTCGGCCGGGCTGTGGTTTGCCCCCGGCGATGGTGCCCGCAGCACCGACTGCAGCGTGAACATGTGCGCGGTGGGCCGTGTGGTGGCCGATACCCTCAATGCGGCAGGCATCAACACCCTGCACGACGAGACCCTGAACGACTACCCCAGCTACACCGGCAGCTATGCCAACAGCCGGGCCGTGGTGCAGCAGTATCTGGCCCGGTATCCCAGCATCAAGGTGGTGCTGGATGTCCACCGGGATGCCATCGAGACGGAAAGCGGCAGCCGCTATGCCCCGGTGTGCACGGTGGACGGGCGGCAGGCCGCACAGGTCATGATCATCTGCGGGTGCGACAACGGCACCACCGTTCAGCTGCCGGGCTGGCGGCAGAATCTGCGCTTTGCCGCTGCGTGGGAGCGCAGCATGGAAGGAATGTACCCCGGTTTTACCCGGCCGGTGCTGTTCAGCTACCGGTTCTACAATCAGGATCTGACCACCGGCAGCCTGCTCATTGAGATCGGCGGGCACGGCAATAACCTGAACGAGGCTCTTTATGCCGGGCAGCTGGCGGCAAAGGGCCTTGCTGCCGCATTGCTGGGCGGTGCTTGACAAAACGCCGCCAAAGTGCTATTTTTTAAAGGTCAAATGCAAAGATCGGGAAAAGTAGCGCGGGCCGTCCGGCCCAGAGAGTGCGGCACAGCTGAGAGCCGCGCCCGCAGCGCCGCCAGCTGCTGCTGGAACCGGGACTCATATTCCCCCGGCTTCTGCCCCTGCAGGCTCTCCCACAGAGCACGGGCCGCCGTCACCTCATCGGATGGGGTATATCCCTTCTCCAGCTGCCGCATCCGGCTCATAGTCTCATCCGACACGCCGGAGAGCACCTGACCGCTGGTGCTGGGGCCTGAGGTAGCCGGGGTCAGCCGGGCCAACAGGCTCCCCATGGTCTCGCTGCCCGCCACGCCGTCCACCCGCAGGCCATTCTTGCGCTGATAGTCCAGCACCGCCGCACGGGTCTTTTCCCCAAAGCCGCCGTCCACGTCCAGCGAATAGCCCACCTGGTTCAATGCCTGCTGCAGCTGCTTCACCGTCTCTCCGTAGGAGCCGTAGTAGACGGTAGGATAATTGGATGCCATCTTTCTTCCTCCTTTTCATGCCGTCCGTTTCCAGACGTACACCGCCAGATACGGCGGCATATTGTTGTGGGCCTTCCCGCCGCCCACGCTGCCCGTTTTGGTATTGCGGCTGATATCAAAGGCCGCCGGGGCATAGGGATAGTACCGGCCGCTGCCACTCTGCACGCCCATATCCCCCACGGCAAAGGCCTTCTGGCTGTTGGTGATAAAGCCGTAGTACCCCGCCTCGTTGG
>ERZ772880.2254-NODE-2254-length-15173-cov-8.376902_pt1 | contig 15173 bp, 10 predicted proteins | sample MGYA00580577_ERZ772880 | MGnify/ENA primary metagenome ERZ772880 (study PRJEB29015, sample SAMEA2737705) | human gut metagenome | biome: human gut; feature: human-associated habitat; material: faeces | place: China | collected 2012 ... | reverse complement strand
CTCTAGCGTGACAGGCTAGCGTTCTAACCAACTGAACTACCGGGCCATACCCAGCCTGCGCGGCGTTGTGTGACGTGCACCTCACGACCAGCGCAGGAACTATTATAAGGGATACCGACAGAAAAGTCAAGGGATTTTTGCAGATTTTTTTATTATTTTTGCGGCTGCTTTGTAGGTGCGGATGCTCGCATCTGCCCGCGGGTCGATGCAAGCATCCGCACCTACAAAAGTACAATCACTGCTTCTGCATCCGAATCAGGCTGTACGTCATCAGCGGCGTCTCGCAGGGGATGGTGTACTGCATCATCGGGTGCGGGGTGGCGTCCACGCGCTCGCCGTCGGCGTTCTCGATCCACGTAGGCGTCAGCTTGACGACGCTGCCGTCGGGCTGCAAAATTTCGATGCTGTCCCCCACCGCGAACTTGCCGCGCTGGGTGCAGTGGGCAACGCCGTTCTCCCAGCTGTCCACCGTGCCGATGAAATCCCAGTCGCGCACATAGGTGTGGCTGGGGGTCTGCTGGGCCTGCTCCTTGCCGAAGTAGAATCCCGGCGAGTAGTGGCGGTGGCTCGTGCGGTTCAGCTCCTCTATGACGTCGTCGGGCAGCTCAAAGCTATCGTTGTACGGGTCCGCCAGGAAGGCGTCCAGTGCGCGGCGGTAGGCGCTGACGACAGATGCAACGTAATAGAACGTCTTGGCGCGGCCCTCGATCTTCAGCGAGTCAACGCCCGCTTTACAAATCAAATCTATAAACGGCGCGGTGCACAGGTCATTGGCGTTCAGGATGTAGCTGCCGTTGTCCTCGCTCTCGCCGATCTCCATGTACTGACCGGGGCGGTGCTCCTCCACCAGGCTGTACTTCCAGCGGCAGGGCTGGGCACACTCGCCGCGGTTGCCGCTGCGTCCTGCCATGTAGCTGGACAGCAGGCACCGCCCGGACACGCTCATGCACATGGCGCCGTGGACGAACGCCTCCAGCTCCAGATCCTGCGGGCAGTTGTCGCGGATCTGCGCGATCTCGGTCAGGGGCAGCTCGCGGGCCAGCACAACGCGCTTGGCTCCCAGCTCGTAGCAGACCTTCGCGGCCTCATAGTTCGTGATGCCTGCCTGGGTCGAGACATGACGCTCGACCTGCGGGGCGTATTTTTTGGCCAGCGCCAGCACACCCAGGTCGGCAATGATGAACGCATCCACGCCCGCCTCGGCGGCGTCCTGAATGTACCGGGGCAGCTTGGAAAGTTCCTCGTTCGTGGGCAGGGTGTTCAGCGTCAGATAGACCTTTTTGCCGCGGGCATGGGCAAAGATGCAGCCCTCGTGCAGCTCGCCCACGGTCAGGTTGACGGGTGCGGCGCGCATGCCAAATTCCGGCAGGGCGCAGTAGACGGCATCTGCGCCGTACATGACGGCGTATTTCAGCGTTTCCAGGCTGCCCGCGGGGGCCAGCAGTTCCGGCTGTTGCAGCATAGTGATTTCCTCCGTTTTGCGTAAAAAGCGCCCGGTAGGAAGCGGGCGCTTGGGGATTTGATGTGTGGTGTGCCGTGGGTCCGTGCTGTAGGGGCCGGGCATGCCCGGCCCGCGTGTTTGCCAAAGCACAGCATTCCACGGGAAGTTGCGGGCCGCACATGTGCGGCCCCTACAGGGCAGCTTGCGCGCTTACGACGCCCACCCGGCCTTGACGCAGTTCTGGTAGTGCTCGTCGGCGGTCTTGGCGTAGAAGTACTGCCCTGCCACATCGGTGCCGGGATGGCCCGTGACAAAGAAGTAGTACCCCTCGTTGATATACTCCTCATCGGGGTTCAGCGCGGCCTCCATGGCGGCGTAGCCCGGGCAGGAGATGGGGCCTGCAGGCAGGCCGCTGATGGCGTAGGTGTCGTACAGGGCCAGCACGTCATCGGGGATCGCGCCCTGCTCCGGCCAGCCGAAGTACTCCGCCGTCGGGGAGTTCCACAGATAGTTGTTCTCGCTGTCCTGCATGATATAGCTGCTGGCGTTGGATTCCAACTTGTGCTCGGCCCACTGCGGGTCGCTGGATTCCAGGCGGTTGTGGAAGCAGGCACTGACCCTGGCGTCCTCGCTCTCCAAACCGGCCTCCTCCTGAATGAAGCTGGCCAGCTTGACCACGTCGTCCAGGCTCGTGCCCTTGGCGGCGACCGTGTCGGCCAGAGCGGCGGTCTTGGACGCAAACTCGCCGTAGAGGGCATCTACATAGTAGGCGACGCTCTCGTCCTTATAGAGATTGTAGGTGTCCGGGAAAAGGTAACCCTCGCACTTCATCAGGCGGTCATTGTCGGGGATGGCGTTCCAGAAATCGTACTTGCTCCAATCCGTGCCGTCGTTGCCGTTGGCGCAGGACAGGAAGGTGTCCACGTCGTCCACAAGGCCCGCGTCCACGAAAATCTGCGCCACGCCGACGGCAGTTGTGCCCTCGGGAATCGTGACGTTCACCGTTGCACGGCGGGTCACGACGGACAGCGCCTTGATGATGTCGTTATAGGCCATGCCGGACTGGACTTCAAAGTCGCCGTACTGGATCTCACCGGCCTTGCCGCTGTACTTGACGTACTGCTTGAACAGCCAGTCATACTGGATGACACCAGCGTCCTTGAGCTGGGTCGCAATGCCGGCGACGGACGAACCCTCGGGCACGGTGATGGTCTGGGTCGGGCCCAGCGTTTTCTGGCCGTCCAGCTCGGCGTAGAACTGGCTGACCTTATAGCCGCCAAAGCCGACCAGCGCCAGAATGACGAGCACGATCAGGCAGCCAAACGGGAAACGGCGGCGGGGCTGCTCGTTCTCCTCGTCGTCCTCGACCTCCTCCACCGGCTGGCGGCGGGGCTTTTTGGCAGGCTTTTCCTTTTTAGGCTTCGGCGGCTTTGCAGCCTTCGGGGGTTCCTTCTGGTTTTCCTTCGGGATTTCCTGCTCGGGCAGTTCAAAGCCGTTTACCTCGGTCTGCGCCTTGAGCGGTGCATGGGTCTGCACCGGCTGGGCCACAGGCTGCTCCGGATTTGTGCGATTGATCCTCATGGGAGACTCCTAACTTTTTTATAGATTCCTTGAGCAACACCGCATAATTCCCGCCTTGCGGCTTAAGCACCGCTCCGGCGGCTGCGGCACGGCATCTGCGTTGCCAAAATGCTCGATAAGACATCCAGTATTATCTGCGCTTTTGGCTTAGCAGCTGCCGCACCTCGCTCGCCGTATCGGCACTTAGAATTATGCGGTATTGCTCTTGCTTTTTACAGCCAATAAGAGCGGCAGTTTGTGGGGGCCACATGTGTGGCCCGCAGCCTTTCCCGAAATGCCCGGCCCCTACGGTACAGGCCTTCCGTGGCTTGCCGGTAGGGCCGTCTCTTACAGCAGCATCCTGAAATACGCATCGGTCACGGAGAAAGGGCGGCCTAAAAAGGCAATCATTCCGTAGCCGCAGCGGCGGCCTGAGCCGAGGTAAAGCGTCTGGTTCTCGGCCAGCAGGATGCGGGCGTTGGCCGCACCGGTCTTTTCCCGCGCGGCCTGCAAAAGCTGGTCGGCGCAGTGGTCGTTGTCGGCCTGTAATTCCAGAAACTGCAGCGTGTCGCCCTTGGTAAAGTACAGCCCGTAGCCGCGCCGGGTGGACACCACGGTCAGCCCGCGGCGGTAGAGCTGGGTCATGGTTTCGTTCATGGCCTCCTCGGGCAGGCTGATGCAGCCGGGCTGGTAGATGTGCCGCCGTTCCAGCAGCTTGTGGACGGTCAGACTGTCAAACGCCGCCTGGGCGAACAGGTCGCGGCGGATGGGCGTCTGTATGACCCGCAGCGGCAGCTGGCTTTTGAAGCCCAGCGTTTTCAGGTCCTCGGCGCGCCGGGCGTCGTCGGGCGTCGTGACGGCAAAGTCAAACCCGCTGGCCCCGTAGGCACGCAGACAGCCCTCCATGATTTTGGGCAGCAGGCGGTCCATCGGCACGCCCTGCACCCCGGCTGCGCCGCACAGCCAGACGCCGCGGTGCTGGCCGTACTTGACCGGCACCGCCGCCAGCATGGCCGCGGGCTGGCCGCTTTTTTCCAGCACCAGAATATTTTCCAGCCCGGCGACGTTTTGCAGCCAGCCCGCCGCATCGACGGGGTTCGCTTTGGCAGCCCCGCAGCGCAGCGCCGTCAGCGCGGGCAGATCATCAGCGGTAGCCTTACGCAGCATGGGCATCACCTCTTTTTGTAAAGTAAAACTATTTTTATTGAGCGGTAGGCGCAGGGGTCGGCGTCCCAGACGCCCTCGGAGACTGAATGGCGGCGGGAACAAACGGAGCGGTCAAGACCGCTCCCTACAAGCTGCCCGTTCACGTCATTTCGTAGGGAGGGGTCTTGACCCCTCCGGGCGTGTGCGGCGGGAACAGTCTGGTGTGCTGCCACGTAGGGGCGGATTCCATATCCGCCCGGGCCGTTCGCGTCACCACGCACCCCCGCGGGAGGGCTTTACCCCTCCACTGCGACACTCCCAAAACATACCTATTTATTTTACAGTATTCCCGCCAATTCTGCAAGGATTTCTGCGTTAATATCCTCCACGGAGCGCATGGATTTTGCGCCGTTTGCGTCGGCGGCGGTGCATTCGATGCGGTGCCAGCCCAGCGTGCGGGCGCAGTACTCGGCGGCGGCGCGGCTGCGGGCCAGATACTCGGTGTCCTTCTCCTGGATATCCTTCTTGCTCTCGTCGCCGTGGTATCGCTCGGTGATGAGCCGCTGGGACACCTCGGGGTCAACCGCTAAATAAATCACCGCGTCGGGCGCGGGGATGCCGAACTTCTTGTACTCAAAGTCGAACAGCCAATTCAGAAAACCGTCCCAGTGCATCGGCGGCAGCTTCGAGCACTGGTGTACGGCGTTGGACGTCGTGTACCGGTCCGACAGCACCAGCCCGCCCTCACGGTAAAACTCGCCCCAGTCGGTCTTGTAGCTGGCAAAGCGGTCCACGGCGTAAAAACTCGACGCCGCGTAGGCGTTCACATCGTCGGGCTTGTCGCCGAACGCGCCGGATAGGTACATTTTGACGAGCGCCGAGGACTCGCTTTCATAATCCGGGAAGGTGATCTGCCGCAGTTCTCTCCCCTGTTCTTTTAAGCGCTGAGCCGTCAGTTTTGTCTGGGTGCCTTTTCCGGAGCCGTCCAGCCCCTCAAAAATGATAAGCTTTCCCATTTATACTGCCTCCTCCTTGAGCTTGGCGTATTTTGCGCGTACTTCCGTTTGTTTGCCGCAGCACATGCGGCCCTCCGGGCAGGGGCCGACGAGGCACCGCGGGCCGGCGCTCGCGAAGATGTGCGGGGCCAGCGGCAGCACCAGCCGCAGCATCTCGTCCGCGACGGCGCGAATCTCCCACTGGGCGCGGTTGCAGCAGCGCAGGTTGAAGAAATTCTGCAAGCTGCGGCAGTTCATCGTCATGACCATCTTCGTCTCACAGGCGTTGGGCAGCACAAAGCGGGCGTCCTCGTTGGCCTGCTTGGACGCCTTGGCGCGGGCGGCCTTTTCATCGAGACCATCCGCCATAAACCGCGCTGTGTGGGCATTTTCGAGCGTCTGCACCAACTCAAGATACTTCTTCGCGTCGTCGTTCATCGACGCAATGAACTGGGCTCTGGCCTCGGGGATGGCCTCGATCTCCGGCGGGATAACGTAGCGGAAATCCTCCAGCCGCACGTAGCGCTGGCTCTGCACGCTGAAGCTGCCGATGCGGTGACGCGTCACCTGCGCCAGGAACGTGCGGGACACGCCCTCGATGCCGAACGTAAAGCTGGCGTGCTCGATTGGGCTGGCGTGGCCGACGTCGTTCAGCCGCTGCAAAAACGCCTCGGTCTTTTCGGGCGTCAGGCCGTCCAGCAGCGTCTCAATGTGCGCATCGGAGTAGCAGAGCTTTGCCGCTGCAGCGATGGTTTTTTCCGGGTCATTTGTATGGGCAATGAGTTGTACCAGCATATCATTCCTCCACTTTTTTCAGCGGCGCATAGTTTGCCATCGTCTTTTTGACGCCGACGCGGTCAAACTGAATCTCGACAATGCAGTCCCCCGCAATCGGCGTAGCCTTCAGCACCTTGCCGCGGCCAAACACGCGGTGCTCTACAATGTCCCCCGCCGCGTAGCTGGCGGCAGCCGCCTTCTTCTGAGGGGCAGCGGACGGCGCACCGGCCAGCGTGGATGTGCCCGCGCCCGCGGGGGCCGTGTTGCCCGCGCTGCGGCTGCGTCCGTAGCCCGAGCCAAAGCCCGTGCCCTGCACTTGATGGCGTCCGCCGTAGGAGTTGGGGCTTTCGTGGCCGCCGCTGGCAAAGCCGCTGCTGTAACCGCCGCCAAACCCGCCGCGGGGCTTGGCGTTGTACTCACTGTTCAAATATCCGCGGGACGCACCGGAGTATCCGCTGCGCCCGCCCGGAACGTTGGTGCTGTAGCTGCCGTACCCCGCACCGAAGCCGCCACCGTAGCCGGTCAGCTCGGGGCTCTGGGTCTCGTCCAGCAGACCGGGGTCGATTTCACTCAGAAAGGCAGACGGCGGGTTGCGGCGCGTCTGGCCAAAGATCATCCGCGTGCGGGAGGTGGACAGGTACAGCTCCTTCTTGGCGCGGGTGATGGCCACGTAGCAGAGGCGGCGCTCCTCCTCCATGTCCTCCTCATTATACTTGGCCATCTCGCCGGGGAAGATACCATCCTCCATACCTACGACAAAAACATACGGGAATTCCAGGCCCTTCGCCGAGTGGATCGTCATCATCGTGACGCTGTCGGCGTCGTTGTCGTAGCTGTCCAAATCGGAAATCAACGCGACCTCCTCCAAAAAGCCCGACAGCGTCGCGTCCTCGCCGTTTTGGTCGGCGTAGGTCTTGATACTGCTGACCAGCTGGCCCAGGTTCTCGCGGCGGGTCTCGCCCTCCTCCTTCATGGCTTTGAGCATTGCCTCGTAGCCGGACTTGGCGATGACGTCACCCACAAACTGGTCCAACGGCTCACTTACCGACAGATCGCACAGCTCGCGGTACATCTCATAGAAGCGCTCGAGCGCCGCGGCGGCGCGCTGCAATTCCGGGTAGTCCCGCACATGGGCGATGATTTCCATCATCGGCACGCCCTTAGAGGCTGCCAGTTCACCGATCTTTTCAATCGTCGTCATGCCGATTTTACGCGCAGGCTCGTTGATAATGCGGCGCAGGCGCACGTCGTCCCGCGGGTTTACGATGACGGCCAGATAGCTGTTGATGTCCTTGACCTCCTTGCGGTCAAAGAAGCGCTGGCCGCCCACAATGCGGTACGGGATGCCCGCGCGGGCAAAGTAGGTCTCGATCGGGTTGGACTGAGCGTTCATGCGGTAGAGCACGGCGTGGTCCTTCAGGCTCGCGCCCTCTCTCAAATGCTCGCCGATGACGTCCGCAATGTGGCTGGCCTCGTCCTGCTCGTTCGCCGCGGTGTAGTGGTGGACCTTCTCGCCGTCGCCGTGGTCGGTCCACAGGGTCTTGCCCTTGCGGCCCATGTTGTTCTTGATGACACTGTTGGCGGCGTTCAGAATATTAGCGGTGGAGCGATAGTTTTGTTCCAGACGGATCGTTTTTGCCCCGGTGAAAACCTTCTCAAAGTTGAGGATATTTTCAATCGTAGCTCCGCGAAATTTGTAGATAGACTGGTCATCATCGCCAACGACGCAGACGTTGTTGGTGCCGCCCGCCAGCAGCCGCACCAGATGGAACTGCGCAATGCTCGTGTCCTGGTACTCGTCCACGACGACATAGCGGAAGCGGTTCTGGTAGTATTCCCGCGCTTCCGCGTCATTTTGCAGCAGTTTGACGGTGTGGAAAATCAGGTCGTCAAAGTCCATAGCGCCCGCGGCCTTTAAGCGGCCCGCGTAGGCCGTGTAGATTTTGGAGACGAGCTGAGCCTTCGTATTGGCGAACGGCTCCCCCGCCACATCCTCGGCAGACAGGAGCTTATCTTTAAAGGAAGAAATCTGCCCGATGGCCGACTTGACGGGCAGGAATTTGTCGTCGATCATCAAGTCTTTGTAGATCTGCTTGATGACGCGCTGCTGGTCGTCGGAGTCGTAGATCGTGAAGCTCTTGGGGAAGCCGATGCGCTCGGCGTCGCGGCGCAGCATCCGCACGCAGGCGGAGTGGAAGGTTGACGCGTTGACGTCGCCGCCCAGCGTGTCGCCCAGCATGGCACGCAGACGCTCCTTGAGTTCGCCCGCGGCCTTGTTCGTAAAGGTGATGGCCAGCACGTTCCAGGGACGCGCGGGGCGCACGGCCAGATAGGCGGTCTCCCGCGGCAGGTCGCGGCCCGCGGCAACGGCATTGCGCAGGTCGTTGAGGTCGGCCTCGGTCACGGGGCGCGGCAGTTCGGTGCTGCCGTGGGCAGAGCCGAAGCGGATGATATTGGCAATGCGGTTGACCAGCACGGTGGTCTTGCCGGAGCCCGCGCCCGCCAGAATCAGCAGCGGGCCCTCGGTGGCAAAGACCGCCTGCCGCTGCACGGGGTTGAGCCGCGCAAACCGGCTCTCAATATATTGGTCGCGCAGCGCGAGATATTCCTTGGTGATGTCAGCCATGGAGTTCACCTTTCGTTTTGATTTTATTTAAAAATGCGCAGTAGGGGCCGGACATATCCGGCCCGGGGGTGTCCCGGTATCGGGCGTTTGCGGGGAAGCACAGGGCCGGGCGTGCCCGGCCCCTACGTGCGCAGCGTATGGTTCACGCCCGTTCCCGTCGGCACAAGCCTCCCGGGTCGTCCGCTCAGTCAACGGTTCTTCACTCCCCCGTAAACGGGTCGTGACTATGGTTCAACCTTCTATTCCACACCTTCGGCGTGGCATCCCGGAACCCGGCGCTCAGATACTTGCCCTCGCTCAGGCTGATGGCCGTGCCGCGGGCCACGCAGTTCAGCGGGTCAGGGGCGATGGCCACATCGGTGTGCAGCTCGCCCGCGATATACCCGGCCAGCCCGCGCAGCAGCGAGCCGCCGCCCGTCAGCAAAATGCCGGTGCCGGACACATCCGCCGCCAGCTCGGGCGGGGTGCTTTCCAGCACGTTGCGGGCTGCGTTGGCAATACGGGCGGCCAACTCCTGCACGGGTTCGTACAGGTCGCGGGTATAGATGATGCGCCGCGCGGGCAGGTTCGTCTCCCACGAGTGGCCGCGCACCTCCATAACGCCCTCAAACTCACTCCTGGTGCAGCAAGCGACCTGCTTTTTCAGCTGCTCGGCGGTCAGCGGGCCGATGGCGATCTGGTATTTTTCCTGCACGTACTGGGCAATGCAGCTGTCAAAGGCGTTGCCCGCCACAGGCAGGCTGGCGGCCTTGACCCGCCCGCCCATGCTGATGACCGCAATGTCGGTGGAGCCGCCGCCGATGTCCACGACCATGCAGCCGTGGGGCTGGCGAATCTGCAAGCCCGCGCCCAGCGCCGCCGCCACAGGCTCGTCCACAAGGTAGACCTGCCTGGCGCCCGCCGCCATGACGGACTCCACAACGGCGTCCGCCTCGATGCCGGTGATGGCCGCAGGCACGCAGACCGCAATGCGCGGCTTGAAGATGCGCGAGCGGCAGACCTGATTGACAAACCGGACGATCAGCTCGTTCGTCATGCGGTGGTCCTGGATTATGCCGTCCCGCAGCGGGCGCACCAAGTCAATGTGCGCGGGTGCGCGGCCCACCATTTTTAATGCCTCGTCCCCCACCGCAAGGATGGAGTTCGTCCGCGTGTCCACCGCGCCGATGGTCGGCTGGCGGAACACAACGCCCTGCTCCTCGGTGGCAATGATAATGGAGGTCGTGCCCAGGTCAATTCCGATGTCGTATTGTTTCATGGATGGTTCTCCATTGGTAAAATATCGTCGTTCTATCGCCAGTATGCCCCTACGTGCGTGGCTTTCCCGTCAACCCCAGCCCCCCTGCGGAGCGGTCAAGACCGCTCCCTACAGGCCGGGGTGAACGGGCGGTTCGTAGGGAGGGGTCTTGACCCCTCCGTGCCCGCTCACGTCGCCGAGAGCTGTTCCTGCTTCTCCTCTGTCGGTGTCGCCGCGTCCTTCAGCAAATACCGCAGCCCGCTGTACCGCATATTCTGCCGCACATTCTCGACCATGGTCTGCTCGGTGCGGGCGGTGCCGGTCAGGACGCAGAGCTTCCGCGCTCGGGTCACGCCGGTGTACAAAAGGTTGCGGTAGCACAGCCGGGCTGGCACGTCGGCCACGGGCAGGATCACCGCGGGGAACTCCGAGCCCTGGCTCTTGTGGACGGTCACGGCGTAAGCGGGCTCCAGCTCGTTCAGCTGGTCGGCGGTGTAGGTGTACTTTTTGTCATCCATCTGGACCGTCACACTGCGCGCGTCCACGTCCACCGCCGTGATGATGCCCAAATCGCCGTTGTACGCGCCGACACCGGCCTCGGCCCCGGCACGCTCAAATGTGATGTCGTAGTCATTCTTGACCTGCATGACTTTATCACCCAGACGTAATATTTTGGCACTCTCCGCCGTGCCGATCTGCCCCTTGCCCTTGGCGGGCGGGTTCAGAATATCCTGCAGCCGTCTGTTCAGCTCAACGCTGCCGGTGGGGCCGACCTTCGTCGGGCAAAGTACCTGAATGTCCCGTACGGGGTCAAAGCCATAGGCTTTCGGCAGCCGCGTGCTGACAAGGTCGCAGACCAGCTTCTGGCAGGCAAGGCCGTTGGACTCGATCAGGAAGAAATCGTCCTTCGGCCCGCCCTTCTGCGGCATCTGCCCCTCCACAATGCGGTGGGCGTTCTGGACAATCAGGCTGCGCTGCGCCTGGCGGAAAATATCGGTAAGACGTACCGTCGGCACGACGCCCGCCTTTAAAATCTCGCCCAGAATGTTGCCCGGCCCGACGCTGGGCAGCTGGTCGGCGTCGCCCACCATAATGATGCGGCAGTGGTACCGCGCCGCAGCGAGCAGCGCCTGAAACAGCTTGACGTCCACCATACTCATCTCATCGAGGATGATGACGTCATATTTTAAAAGGTTCTTTTCGTTGTGGATGAACCGCACGCTGCCGCTGCTGTAGTCCACCTCAAGCAAGCGATGAATCGTCGATGCAGCGTGGTTTGTCAGCTCACTCAGCCGCTTGGCGGCGCGGCCCGTGGGGGCACACAGAGCCACGCGGTCATACAGTGCCTCGTACAGGCTCAGAATCGCGTTGACGGTGGTCGTCTTGCCGGTGCCGGGGCCGCCGGTCAGCACCATGACCCGGCTGGACAGCGCCAGGCGTATGGCCTGCCGCTGCAGCGGCGCGTACGCAAAGCCCTGCGCCATTTCCATCACGCGGATGTCCGCATCCAGCGTCGGCGGGGCCTCGGTGGGGAACGTCGAAAGCTGGCCGAGCCGCGCGGCAATGTCCTCCTCGGCGGAGAGCAGGTCGGGCAGGTAGATGTACTCGACGCCGTCAAACGTGCGGGTGCGCAGTTCCTCGGAGGAGAGCAGCTCGTCGAGCGCGGCTTCCAGGTCGCCCAGCGGCAGGCGCAGAAATTTCGACGTAGATTCAAGCAATTTATCCCGCGGCAGGCAGGTGTGGCCGTTGCCCGCGTTGTGCCGCAGCGCGTAGAGCAGCCCCGCCGCCACCCGCAGGCGGCAGCCTGTCTCAAATTGCAGCGCCGCCGCGATGGTGTCCACCTGACCGAACTTTAATTGCAGCGGCTCGCCGCAGAGCAGATACGGGTTCTGGGTCAGCGCCTCGACGGTGTGCGGCCCAAGCGCGCGGTAGCAGGTCACGGCCTGCTGGGCGGTCATGCCGTACCGGGCAAACCAGGCCACGACCTCCCGCACGCCGTACATGCGGCGGAACTCGTTGGAGATGATAGCCGCCTTCTGCTCGGTGATGCCCTTGAGTTCGCAGAGCCGTTGCGGGGTCTCGGCGATGACCGTCAGCGTATCATCGCCGAATTTTGCCACGATCTTCTTAGCGGTGGACGGCCCGATGTAGGGCAGCACGCCGCTGGACAGGTAGCTTAAAATGGCGGTGCGGTCCTCGGGCAGGCGCGCTTCGATGGTCTCGGCGCGGAACTGCTCGCCGTAGCTGGGGTGGTTGACCATGTGGCCGTAGACGGTCACGCTCATGCCGTTGTCCACCCCGCCGACGTTGCCGGCGACGACCACATCGGTGCCGCCCGCGTCCACCTCGAACACCGCGTAGCCGGAGTCGGCGTTCTCGTAGATGACGTGCTCGACGGTGCCTTCCAGCTTCATAAGCTGTTGTTCCTGCTGTTCCATAGCCGCCCCCCTTCCCGCAAAATCGCCGCACTTTCACAGATAAGGATATTATACCGCATTGCGCGGCATTTGGCAAATTTATTTGCAGTAAATAAATGTATTGGCCGCCCCGCGCCGCCGCACACGCCCCGGGCGGATATGGAATCCGCCCCTACCGTAGGGGTCGGCGTCCCCGACGACCCGCGGACGTTCATCGTGCCGCCAACATCCCGGAGCGGTCAAGACCGCGCCCTACAAACCGCCCGTTTACCACAGCCCGTAGGGCGGGGTGCCCTCACCCCGCCGTGGCCGTTCCCGGCCCCTACCGGTGCGCAACCCGGTGCGCTACGCACAAACAAAAATCCCCCGCGCATACGCTGCACGGGGGGACCGGAAAATTTCTGCTGATTTACTCCGCCACGGCGGCCTTCAGGGCGTCCACGCGGTCTGTGTTCTCCCACTTCACGCCCAGGTCCTCGCGGCCCATGTGGCCGTAGGCGGCCAGCTGGCGGTAGATGGGCTTGCGCAGGTCAAGGTCGCGGATGATAGCGGCGGGCGGCAGGGCAAAGACTTTCTCGACAGCCTGCACGATCTTCTCGTCGGCAACGGTGCCGGTGCCGAAGGTGTCCACCATGATGGAGACGGGCTTTGCCACGCCGATGGCATAGGCCAGCTCGACCTCGCACTTGGTAGCCAGGCCCGCGGCAACCACGTTTTTGGCGACCCAGCGGGCGGCATACGCGGCGGAACGGTCCACCTTGCTGGGGTCCTTGCCGCTGAACGCACCGCCGCCGTGGCGGGCATAGCCGCCGTAGGTGTCCACGATGATCTTGCGGCCCGTCAGGCCGGAATCGCCCTGCGGGCCACCCACAACAAAGCGGCCCGTGGGGTTGATGTAGTATTTCGTGTTCTCGTCCAGCAGCTCGGCGGGAATGACCTTTTCAATGACCTCGCGGCGGATGTCCTCATGCAGCTGCTCCTGGCTGATGTCGGGGCTGTGCTGGCTGGAAATGACCACCGCGTCGATGCGCACGGGCTTGCCGTCGTCGTACTCCACGGTGACCTGGCTCTTGCCGTCCGGGCGCAGGTAATCCAGCGTGCCGTTCTTGCGCACCTCGGTCAGGCGCTTGGCCAGCTTGTGGGCCAGGCTGATGGGCAGCGGCATCAGCTCGGGTGTCTCGTTGCAGGCGTAGCCGAACATCATGCCCTGGTCACCCGCACCGGCCACGTCGTCGTTGGTGCCCAGCGCAATGTCGGGGCTCTGGCCGTCGATGTTGGTGATGACGCCGCAGGTGTCGCAGTCAAAGCCGTACTTGGCGCGGTCATAGCCGATGGAGCGGATGACCTCGCGCGCCGTGCCGGGGATGTCCACGTAGCAGCTGGTCGTGATCTCGCCCATGATGTGGACGAGGCCGGTGGAGCAGGTCGTCTCGCAGGCAACGCGGGCACCGGGGTCCTGCGCCAGGATGGCGTCGAGGATGGCGTCGGAGATCTGGTCGCAGATTTTGTCGGGATGCCCCTCGGTGACGGATTCGGACGTGAAAAGAACTTTGGACATTGGGGAAAGCCTCCTATAAAATATTCGGCAGAAACGCAACCGTGGAAACAAAAAGCGCGCAGCCGGAAAGACTGCGCGCGGTAACGCTTATCTTTCGGTTTCCCGCAGGACTTGGCACCTTGCGCATACACGCAGGTTGTCGGGCTTCATCGGGCCTGTTCCCTCAGCCGCTCTTGATAAGTTGCTATTCTGTTGTTGTGAAGTTAGTGTACCACAGGTTTTTGGCAAAGTCAACGATATTTCGTTGTGCAGTTCAGACGGTTTGCACAAAAGTGGGGCAGATGCGGCAGCGTGTGTGGTTTTGGAGGAGAGCCTTCCCCATCGGGGGAAGATGGCCAAGGCCCCGCCTGAGGCCGGATGAGGGCAAAGCTCTCCTTGCCGCCCATAGACGAGTGGTTGCGTCAACCCGGCCCTCATCAGTCACCTTCGGTGACAGCTTTCCCCTGCGCGGGGGAAGCCTTTCTTACTTTCTCCCGTGCAGCACACCGGACAGCGGCTTGTAAATCAGGAAGCAGAGCGCCGCGTCCAGCAGACCTTTAAACAAGGTAAACGGGAAGTTGAAGGTGATCAGGCAGGTCAGCAGGCCGTCCACGCTGGGGTTGATGGCCTGGTACATACCGATGATGGCCTCGAGCGGCAGATGATACAAAACCACATAGGCCGGGTAGACGATGAAGTAGTTGTACGGCACGGACACAACGGCCATGGCCAGTGCGCCCAGCCCTGCGCCGATGAGTGCGCTGCGGCGGGTCTTGCTGCGCTTGTACACAAAGCCGGCGACGCCCACAAACAACGCACCCATGACGAAATTGAACAGTTCACCCACCGCAGCAGTGCTGGTGCTGGGCAGCTTGATAAGGTTTTTGATCAGGCACACGGCGATGCCGGACACCGGCCCGTAGGCGTAGGCGGCCAGCAGCGCGGGCAGCTCGGACACGTCCAGCTTGACGAAGGACGGCATGATGGGGATTGGAAACTCCATGTACATAAGTACGGCGGCGACAGCGCCGAGCATGGCGGTACCGGTGAGCTTGCGGATGTTGGTTGTCTTGTTTTGCATGAGAAGATGCCTCCCGTAAAAATATGTGAAAGTCAGCTCACGAACCCGGGAGGCTCTGCCCTGCCCTTGCGAAAACAAAACGCCCTGCCGCAAAATATACGACAGGGCGCAAAAAAGCAAAGCAAACAGCTTTCCGTTTCTTTCATCCGGACTTTAACCGTCGGCCCCGGAATTACACCGGGTCAGCAGCCGCATTTGCAGCTGGTCGCGGGCTTGCGGGCCATGCCGCTCACCGCCGGTGGGGAATCACACCCCGCCCTGAAACAGACTTTCCGGGAAGTATTATAGCATAGATTTTACAAAATGCAAGGGGGTGTGGTATAATTAAGGAAATTCTTGCCCACCACCTTCTTGCC
>ERZ772880.2247-NODE-2247-length-15208-cov-34.100112_pt1 | contig 15208 bp, 7 predicted proteins | sample MGYA00580577_ERZ772880 | MGnify/ENA primary metagenome ERZ772880 (study PRJEB29015, sample SAMEA2737705) | human gut metagenome | biome: human gut; feature: human-associated habitat; material: faeces | place: China | collected 2012 ... | reverse complement strand
GGAAGAACTTTTGGTTCAGGAATCCTGTTTCGCAGTTGTCTCTGTTGAACAAATCTGGGTTATATCCGTGTAACTCCGAATTCCTCATTTGCAATTTAAGCGGTTTACCATCGGCCAGTTCATTGCCGAAATCACCGTCATCGAAGGCTACCCAGGCATAAAATCTGGGTTCACGGCTTATATTGAAGTTAATAATGCCAGTACGGTCCTCTATTCCAGCGGACTGATAATATTTGGCATCTTGCCAGTCGTTGACAGGTGTTCCGTCCTCTTTGTAAAAACGCGCCAGCGCGTTCAATGTAGGGGCAATTCCCGACCAACCGCCTTTCCAAGTGCCCTGATTGTTCTTGACGGTGCGATGAGGTAGTGACCCCACCAGGTAGTTACCTTGGTTGGCCAATCCCCAGATTGTTTCTGTGTTACCTTCGTTTACTCTGGTAGTAACCATATAACGCATCAGCATCACACGTTTCAGGAAATCCTTGTTCTTTTCAGCATCTGCGCCTGTCATCAGTTTGTTGGGCACGAAAGGAAGCTCTACCTTTTGCTGTTCCCTCAGTTGCTCCGATTGTTCCAGAGTGAAAAGCTTATGTCCGGCAGACTCGGCTTCTTTCAGGGCGCTCTGACAAGCTGACAAGGCTTTGTGCCATTTTTCTTCATCATAGTTCATACTTACCAGTTCCAATCCATAGCCAGGAGTTTCATAGTTCTTATTTTTCCAGTCTCTGTAAGGGAATCCGCCGTTCCACAATTTAGAAGCAGCATACAGTCTCAAACGCGCCTGCAAAGCTCTGACTATAGGACGGGTGGCACGGCCCCAGTCGTCTCCTTCACGAGTAGCAGGCAGGTTGGCATAGGCTTCTTCGAATTTATTGTAGCACCAGTCCGTCACGTAGTCATAATGACTTCTGCCAGGAAATTCGCTGGACGGCGTATCTTGTTCTATGTACCGGTCGGTGATAGGACAGGGACCGTATTGAAACAATACCTGCATGTGGTAATAGGCCAACAAAAAGTCTATTTCAGCTTTCATGGTCACTTTTTCCTCTTCTGATATGGCAAGTGCATAGGGCAATTCTTTCATGAACAGGTGACATTGACCGATATACTGGTAGTATGCCCCCCATCTCCAACCATCAGCCAGGTTGGCTGCTTCGTTCAGATTCCATTGAACTTTTTGTCCTGCGGTTTGCCAAAGACGGGGTAAAACATATTCGTCCGAACCCATTTCCAATCCTTCATAGTTCATTGGATTCATCACTCCTGCATAGCAAGAGTATAAAAAGCCCAATGTTCCTGCACGGTCCTTATTGGCATCTTGCAAGTCGGCTTGTTCAGGTGGTACTATATCCAAATAATCACAAGAAGTCATGCTGCAAGTCATAGCCAATGACAGTAGCGTAATATTTGCTAATTTGCTAAAAGAACTCATAATATTTTTTTATTCTTAAAGGTTTAATTAAAAGGATAATTGCGCACCGATACAGAAGGTACGTTGCAGCGGGTAGCTGTTCCAGCCCAATTCAGGATCCCACAATTTAAACGGACTGAACACCGCCAGGTTGTTTCCGGTAAAGTAGAGGCGTACGTGGTCGAAACGGTATCCAATTTCAAGTGTCTTGAAACGCAGGAAGTTGCCATTCCTAATCCAATAAGTGCTGGATTGGGAATTATTGCTCATCTGTGAATCATTCAACCCCAAACGTGGATATTCCGCATTGGGGTTTGGATTGGCTTCTGTCCAGCGGTTTTCTGCAACGAATTTCATGGCGTTATAGTCATTCTGTCCAAACGGATGCAATCCGTTGATGTCAATATCGCGCATAGCCGAGCCGTTGAAGAATACACCGAAGTTGAAACGTTTCCAGTCAATGTTGACGCCAAAGCCATACTGTATGCGTGGCATACCGGCTGTTTTGGAAATCATCACCTGGTCCTTGCTGTCAATCATGCCGTTACCATCGACATCGCGGTATTTGATATCACCCGGCATCGGTTTACTACCCAGATTTTGTGTCGGACTGTTGTCTATTTCTTCCTGGCTTTGGAACAAGCCTTCAGCAATATAACCGTTTCTGCGGTTCAGTGGTTTTCCGGTTGCCGTCTGCCATACGTAAGGATAGATAGGTTCGTCTAGGTCTATGTATTTGTTCTGTGTATAGGTAAATGTTCCACGGAAGTCCACAGTCAGGTCTTTGGTCAGTTGTTTGCGCCAGTTGGTACTCACTTCATAACCCCAATTGTCCACTTTACCCTTGTTCGACCAAGGTTTGGCTTCGTGGAAGCCCAGTGATTGCGGCCACGCTTCACGGTGAAGCAAAATGTTGTATCGTTTGTCATAGAAGAAGTCGAATGTGATACTTAATTCTTTGAACAGTTCCATATCGAATCCGACGTCTAATTTCTTTACTCGTTCCCAACCGCCATTTGAAACAGCCCATTGTTTTACTACGGGACCATAGTAATTGACATTCAAGTTTTCACCTGTAGTAAATCCCGGACGGCCATTACCTGTTACCTGTACCTGGTCGATGTAAAGGAAGTGAGGTGCACCACTAGGACCTGTCTCGTCACTACCAACCAAACCGTATGAACCTCTTAGTTTCAAAGAAGAAACGACGTCGCTTAGCGGTTCGAAGAATTTTTCGTTGGACACTAACCAGCCCAGAGAAACAGCGGGGAAGAATTCAAAACGGTCACCTTTGCCTAGACGTTCAGTCCCATTGTAACCGAAGTTAAATTCAAACAAGTAGCGTTGGTCATAATCATAGGTTGCACGTCCGGACACGCCTTGATTGCGGCTGGGCAGCACATCATTTTTATATTCACGTTGTGTGTAAAGCAACATGCCGCCTACGTTGTGTTTATTAAAGCGGCGGGCATAGTCTATTGTAAATTGCAAGAAGAACGTGTTATCACCGCCTTTGGTAATACCCGATTGGGCAATATAATCTGTTCCAGATGTACCCAAACGTTCCAGTTCGTATGTATTGGTAGCCGGGTTGTAGCTGTCGGTTTTTACCCGATAAAAATAGGGGTCGATAGTACGGGTATATTGGTTGTACGACCAGTTCTTGAAGTTAATCAATGCGGTAGCCTTCAATCCCTTGGTGATGAAATCAAAGTTTTGTGTAATCTTCAAGGAAGTATTCAGTGTGTTTGACTGGTAATTTTTGAATGATGTATTCATAAATGCATATGGATTTTCCATCAAAGTATTACCTGTACGGTATGCATTACCGAAGCGCGGATGCTCGTCACCCTCTTGTGCCGGAAAAATAGCCGGGAAACTTACCGGGTTGGTAGTGCGGGCTTTGGCGAACAAATCAGCGGGGTTATATTGAGGGCCGTTGTTGTTCGAAATCTGCGCATTCATCCTCAAATCAATAGTAGTGCTGCGCGTCAGCTTGTAACGAATATTGTTTTGGAAATTGTAGGACCAATTGTTAATGTTATTGTTGAAAGAATAGAATTTCTTCGTATTCAACAATCCGGTATCATGGTTTGCCTGAATACTCATATAGTACGTGGCTTTCGAACCACCACCCGATACGTTGATGTTTGCACGTTGGCTCATAGCCATCTTCTTGAAAATGTAGTCAGTCCAGTCTATACTGGGGTATATCAGCGGATTGATCCCCTTGCGAGTGTTGTCGATAATTTCCTGGCTGTAGCGTTGAGAAGCATGCGGGTCTCGGGTAAGTTGTGCTTCGTTGTACATTTCCATCCAGGTAGCTCCATCCACAAATTCCGGGAAACGGTCCATAACGTTGAAGGAGTTTTCAATGCTGGCGTTCACTTTGGTCGTTTCATTTTCCTTACCGGTCTTTGTGGTGACCAACATCACACCATTGGCACCACGAGCACCATAGATAGCTGTGGCAGAGGCATCTTTCAAAATAGAGAAACTTTCAATTGTTTCTGCAGGAATTTTGTTCAAGTCTGATGCTGAAATTTCCACGTCATCCAGCATAATCAGCGGAGTGGCCCGTCCACCAAACGTTCCGATACCACGGATGTAGAAAGCGGCAGCCTCACCCGGAGCACCGCTATTGGTAGTTGAAATAACACCGGCCAGTTTACCGGCAAATGAGTTGGTCAGCGAAGAGGTTGGAGAAGCTAAAGCCAGACCTTTCACTGATGTAATTGCACCTGTCACACTGACTTTCTTCTGTGTTCCGGCACCTACTACCACAATTTCGTTTAGAAGCTCACTGTCAGTTTCCAATTTAATGTTGAGAACACCCAGATCCCCTACCTGCACTTCTTTTGTTTTGTATCCCACAAAACTGATTTGAAGTACATCCTTGCTGGTGACTGACAATGAAAAGTCACCATCCAATCCCGAAATTGTACCTGCGGATTGACCTTTGATTTTGATTGTGGCTCCTACTACAGGTGTTCCCTCGATTGCATCAGTGATGACACCGGTAATAGTTCTTTTTTGGGGGCCTTCTTTTCCTTGCATTATGGCCTGCTTCATCACCGTCTCGGTGCCATCAGCAGCCCGTGCCGTTGAAGATAACGGTGCTGAAAACAACAATGTGCCTGATGTTAGCAACACCCCTCCCATCTTCATAAAAAAATGATTCTTTAAATTCATGAAGTTCGAAACTTTAAGGTTTAACATTATTTTTTATTTTCGACTCAAAGATAAATAATATATTTAATTAATAAATAGTATTTATTGTATTTTTTTATCAAAAATAAGTTTGTTACAATAATTAATTATTTTATCTGGGGGGCGGGAGTATAAAATAATATATTAAAAATAAACGCTAAAATATTTTTTTGATCTACCTAATCTCTTTTTTGTTTCTGTAGCCAATAGATTATTATATATACGTATTATCAATTTAGTTATTTTTGCTCGTTCAGTTGTGTTGATGTCTTTTGGGATTTAATCCCTATTGATATATGCAAGAAACTAGTTGTAAAACATATATTTGTATCTCCAACTATGTCAAGTTTACATATACTGACATGAATAGACAACAATAGTAGGATAGAAATCTTCTATATTAAGTTTAATTTACAATTTTGTATATATGTTCAAAGTAAACTAAATACATACACCTACTAACAGCAAAATATATGCTGGCGAAAACAAAAAAATCATAAGCTTTTGTTTTTGCCAGTATATATTAGTGTAATGGTCAAAAGAATACCTGCAACCACAAGAAAAGATATACTTTGTGTACTACTTACCGATACTATATATTGATATTATATTTATCTAAAAAAGACTGGTTCTTGTATGCAAATTATATGCTTTTATAATTAAACACTTTCTTTTCTATTATTAATACGTAAATAATTAATAAATAAGAATATTATTCTATTTTTTGTATTGTTATTGAGCAGTTTTAAATGAATCAAAAATATAAGTGGAACTTCAGAAACGAATTGTACTGAAAAGAGAAGATTTGGCATCATATTGATGCCCTAAGAAGGTTAAGAATTAATAAAACCGTTAAATCTGCGCCCTTTAGAATGTATCATTAAGGACCACAACCATATTTCTGACTTATTGTTTGCAAAATATTGATTAATAATCGGTTGTAAATACGTATTTTGAAAAGTTATTTAGTAAGATGCCGCATTATACTGGAAAACAAGAAGATCGGAAAACGCTAATAGATTTTTAGTGCCATCTCATGCTACTTTAAGATCACATGGGATGACACCTAATAAAATAAAGTATTAGTTCATTTCTTTTATGGGAGTCACTCCAAAACTATGATCCATATCTCCCCTACCCATAGGAGATAGATGATCGGATTTAAAGTCCAGCCGATACCCCTGATATAATGGCATGATAGAAGGATCAGAAAGCCAATAGAAACCAAGTTTGCCAACATCAGAGAGATTACCATCGGTATTCTTGCGATATCCAAACGCATATAAATATAAGAAGTTAATTGCATCTTCATTTAAATTCATTTTCCAAGCGTTTAAGTTACCATCCCAAATACCATTAATATTATCGGTATTAGCATATTCTGCATTTCCGGTTTTAGTTAGTGACTGAAAAGCGGACAGTCCCGGAATGGTGAATCCAACAGGACAGGGATCATAAATGGTTTTCAGCACTGAATAATATGTAAGATCCTTTTGATACATATTATTCCACAGATTCTTTCTGTAAAGTTCTTTATTTTTCAACGTGTACATCACATTAGGATAGGAAATACAATCCATATACCATGTTTCTTTACTTTCATAATACCTTACAACAGGACTGGATATATTAGGATTGTTGTTTTGATCATACCAGATTTTATTGTTTGCAGAACCATCTGAAGGGATAAACGGATCTTTGCGTCCCCATTGATAAAAAACAATGTTGTCATTATAGGATACCACCTTTTCATTTTGATTGACGATCATCTCTTCTTTCTTGTCTCCGGCTACAAATCTAACTCTACAACTGCGTGACGGATAAGTTATGGAATTTGCTTCGCAATAACCAAGAGGATATTTCATACATTCATTGATCATAGATGAATTCTTCAAAGGTATAGTTGTGCCAATATTCATATCGGTCACCCATATATGCCAAGACCAAAGAGTCTGATCTTGTTCATCTTTTATGCAGATCACGGCATTTCCTTGCCGGATAGTGGTTTTATCCACCCTAAAGGAGATATTACCGCCATTATCCCCAGGATTATATTTTATATCTGTAACAAGATTAAGAGCATCCTCCCATAACAATTCGGCATGATCTGGTATAACATGATTGAAAATAATATACGGGTCTGTGATCTCCTGTCCTAAATGGTTAATGAAAGGAGATAGAATGTTGTTGGCACGAGGAAAGTAAGTGTATGCATCTGGATTAAGCTTACTTTTTCTGATGGCATTACCATATACCATAGGAAAAGAATAGTATCCTGGAGCACTGACAACGTAGCAATTGGCAGTATTTTCATTTATTTGACCACCGTCAGACTGGTTAGCAAGGTTAAATGGATTAATTTCTGAACCTTTTACCGGGGAATCTTTTAGTATTCCTGTGGAGAAAGCTACATCATTACCTGTCTGTGTACTGACACTTACATTGTATGATTGTGGAGTTTCTCCACCGGCTCCGGATGCGGTGAAACCGGTCAGCCAGGCGGGTTTGATATCTGTCCATGATACTCCGTCGTTCTCTGAAAACTGTGTCTTCCATTCGACGGGTTCTTTAACCCCTTTGCCATTCTTCCGGTAGCTTGTGACACTGTATTGTTGTGTACCACCAGTATAGGTAAAGTCGTTCAGCCCGGTAACAGTAAGCGTGTAGCTCCAGTTTATGGAGCTGCTGGAAATCTTGTAAGTGACAGTCTTTCCAATAGGCCAGACTGTGCCTTTGATGTCAGCGGTCAGCGTGTGGTCTGTGCCGGCATAGTCAGTGAATACGACTTCGATTTGCGCGCCGTCGGGAAGCGTCTGCGGGATCATCATGAAAGTCTGTGCATCAGTAGTAAGGACTTCTTCCGGGGTTCCCGTAGTGGATTTATCCAATGTCTGCAAGAAAGAGGCGGGAGTATCTACATCACTCCAGCTACGTGTTTCATAATTGAAAGTCCCCTTAGAATAGACATTTTTCAGACTGACGCTCTTTACGGTACCTCCCTGCATGTCATCCCCGCACACGAACCTGACGGCTGTCAGGGCATGGTTGAAAGTAAGAGCCACGGCTGTGTTGGTGTTGCCGGCCAGTTCAGCCGTCTGTGCCACGAGAAGATCCTTCTGGTCAGTGACATCGCTTGGAATAGTGACGCTGATGGTGGGAGAACCGGGGTGCGTGCTGCCGGAGAGTACGTACTGCCCGTTGTCTTTCGGGGCATAGGCGAAAAACTTCATTTTATATGAAGCACCGGGCCAGTAATAGGTGGAGGCAAGTGCATAATCGCCGCTGGCGGATTTGCTGGCAGTGGCATTATAGAAGTAGTTGGGGGGGCTGCTTTTCGCTCCACGAACCGGTGTAGGAGTAAGCGGAGACACCAAAACTGTCGTACATATTGTCATTCTTGATGGGAATGGCACGGGTAAGGACGGTCGTGTCCGGTCGGCTGCCCGAAGAGGGGGAAGCGATGCTGTCGGTGTAAAGCGTGTGCAGGTAAAGGGGAGTGCTGCCGCCTTGTAAGGCGGTGACAGTACCCTGCGGAGTACCGGCATTGGCAGTGGAACGGGTAGCCGGGGTCCTCCAGGTAGAACTGATCTCGGAGGTGAAAGATACATGTGAGGAAAGCGAAGGCCGATCCATGTCGTCCTCACAGGAGGAAAGGCAGATACCACCGGCAACAAGTGCCGGGAGCAGATGACGCAAAAAGGCATACCTGCCGGGAAATGGTGTAAAACGGGGAAATTTCATATATATTATTTAAATGAATTAATTATAACGGTATTAAACTAATAAAATCATTATAAAGGGATTCCCTTTCATGCCCCACAGATAGAAAATATCGGGAATGTGCCCTGTAAAGTGCCAGGAAAGGAGCAGACAGGATGAAGAAAATGAGGGGGAAATCCACCCTGTCCCTGACATGGGGTAGTGTCAGTCCAATCCCGTCCTGACGAAATAATCAATTTATAATACGATGCAATTTAGACGATAGGTTTACATGTCAACAGCCTCTGTTTGGTCAGTCCAGCTATCAACTGTCACAGTGAACTTAATAGGATTGCCCAGAATAGAGTCACCACCTTCATCTCCTTCTACGGGTTCGTCATCAACATTAGGATTATCGGGATCGGTAGGGTCAGTGGGAGTCGGGTCAATCTTACCACCGCCACCACCATCACCGAAAAAGTTCAGCGTGTAGGTGTACTTCTTTCCCGGTTCCCAGTTGGTATCAATACCTACAGCGGCGAATGCGTATTTGCCGGTCTTGTCATCAGACGTGGTCGGTTGCGGGTAAAGCAGGGTCTCATTGCCACCATCCAGACTGTAGATGCGGCAGAGAACGGACAGGTAAGCGCCGGTAGTTGCATTTGTACCGTCCCACTTCGTTAACAGCTGGGGGATAAGCATGAAATTATCATCACCGAACATGATGGATTGGGCCGTTTCATTCAGAGTGACAGGAGTGCTGGCATTCTGAATCATGTAGGCCTTATCATGGTTGTCTTTATCTTGCAGATTACTCCATTTGCCTTGAGGTAAGGTATAACCGGTACTCGTTTCCTCTTCCGGGAAAGTAAAGTCAGCCTTTGCGGCGGCGTTTGCCAATTTAACGCCGATAACCTCGATTTTAATCTTGTCATTGGAGCATTTTGCTTTCACCTCGATTTGGGAAAGGGCGTGCTTGAAATTCATGGCGACACCGGTACCTTCATTGTTAGTCTTATCACCCTTGTTGTAAGAGACCACAAGATCCTTTTGTTCCGCAACGGACTGTGCGGGAGAGAAACCGGTTATTTTTTTTGCCGTATTATCTATACTCACAGCTCCGGCAGAGCTCTGGGGAGCATAAGCAAAGAAGGTAAGCTCGTAACCCGGCCAGTAATAAGTGGAAGCGGTTGTCCAGTTTGCGCCGTTATCGGTAGACGTGACACCCAGATTTGTGAAATAAGTGGCACCGTTGCCGATGGCCGTCACATTGAACGCTTGCAGATTTTGCAGGTTTGTCACGTTGGCACGGGTTAGCGCCTTATCCAGAGAGGCACGGAAAGAGATGCCCTCACCCTTGTTCACATCAACGACATCGTCATTGGAGCAGGAGGCCAGTGCTGCTACAGCAATAGCCCCGAGTAAAAAACTTTTTTCATAAATATAAATTAAATAAATATAAATCAAACTTACCCCCCCCTCATTTATATCATAAAAAATAAAATTCACACTATTCGCAAATCACATGGGAATCTCCACCTCAACGTTCTGTCATTCGTCAACGACCGGTTGGAAACCACCGCCATTGACAATAGGTTTGGGCAGGGAAAGACTGTCCAGTATGATATGAACATCCCGGGGATCGGCGGCGTCATCAACCTGACGGGTCACGTCGAACGTGTAGTAGTTCTTGCTCCCGTCGGACATGATCACGTAGATAACCAGTTTGTGTACGGAATCCCCTGATCCGTTCTGCCCGAAAGTCAGAAAATCGGCCGCCAGGGTGGAGATACTGTCAGAAACCACCCCGAAAGGTATGGTCACGGGATCGGATGCAAGTTCATTGCGACCGACAAGCATTCCTCCGGACATACCGGTAAGGGCTCCGGAGATATTGTCAAGGGAGATGTATTTAAGATTCGACACGTTCGTTATCGTGACCCTGTAACGGCATACGGAGAGTTTAGGATAGAGGGTTATCGCCCGGTTATCTCCGGAGAGTTCAATTGTTACGTCATCAAGACGGTCGGTGTAAAGAAGGTCTGGAGATTTGGCGATACGCTCCCCGGAGGTTCCTTCCGCACGTGGAGCCGAAGAAGACCTCACGTTCAGGACCCCGTCGGGAGCGTAGGCTCCGAAAGTCTCGAACGAATCAATATCCCGGTAAAGCACGGACTCCGTGTCGGAGTTGACGCACAGGGTCCTGTAACGACCGGCAGGCACGCTGATGTAACCTCCCCGGCAATCGGTAAACTCGTATGCCTGGGGGTTGCCTCCCCTGACAGGAAACAGGTAAAGGCGCATGGTTTCAGGAGTAGCGTCAAGAGCATTTTTCCAGTCGAAAACCACCTGTATTTTAGCAGTATGGGAAAGATCATTGCACAAATCTTTATGTTCGCAAGAAATCAACAACAGGACTGCACAAACTGTGATAGTATGTAATAAATGATTCATATTCAATATCTTTTTCATCGCTTGCCTCCTTTCTTCTCGTTGTAGTTACCTCGGCCGATCAGCCACACGAGGGAGATTTCCGCTTTCGTGGGGCCGAACCAGTGGCGCTGCCTGGTCTCTTTCCGGACATGATGATCGTCGACGGGGTCGTATGTATGGTATTCGCCGCCCCAGTAGCCCACGCCGATGACGAAATCCAGGTTCAGACGACGGCCCACGGGCAACGAGTAACCGTACTCCACACCCACGGCGTAATTGCATTTTTCCCAGAGGGAACCGCCCGGCTTGCCGCCCATGTAACCCGTACCCCCGAGCTCGAAGTCGTACGTGAACAACTGCCCGTAGAGTCCGAGGTGATGCCCCGTAAGCGGTTTTTCGGCCGCGTGACGGCCGAAGTATTTGCGGATCTCCAGCTCCCCGCCGTAGAGGCGCCAGTAATTATGGCGCTTATTGCTGTTCCACCACGCGTACATCCAGTTGCCGCCCAGCGACCAGCCGCGGCCCAGGTAGAACTCCGCACCGATATTGGGCACCAGGGTCACGTCGTAAAGCAGGTTCGTTTTCAGTGCCATGTAGAAAGGTTTACGAGACGGAACAACGGGGCCGGGTACGACCACCGTGTCGCGTCGAACGACCTCCACCGTGTCCCGATGCTCGGCGACAACGGTATCGCACGACGGGACGACAGGTTCGGGGCTGGACGCCTCCATCTCTCCGGTCTCGAAGACGACGTGCACTCCCGAGGCGCGCAGTTCCGGGAAGAAACGCTCTTCCATGTAATGCCACGGCTGTCCGCCGTGCAGCATGCCCAGCTGACGCTGGCGGCTATCCACGACCTCGCCCTCACGGATCACGAATTCGGGCGTATGATACAGTATCTCCAACACTTCGTCCCGGTTAGGCATATCCGAGGATTCGACCAGGGCGGCGAGCTCTTCCCAGTTCACGCCACGGGATTCGACATCGAAAGCGTAACCTTCCAGAGAACCCCGCTTTTCCAGGTACGACCGGATAGCCGCGGAACGGCGTTCCGACAAGCTCCTGTTGATTTCAGAGGAACCCTCCGGGGAAGCCCCGGAAACGACGCGAACCGATCGAATCTGGAGGGCGGTATCACCCCGAAACGAGGACAGACGGCGGGAGAACGAGTCCAGGCGGGAGCCGTTGTCCCGGAACAAGGAATCCAAACTCGCGTGATTCTGGCGGAAATACACCTTGACGCCGACCGTGTCACGCGGTATCGACTCCCGGGCCATCGACGGCCCGGGGACCAATAGCAAGAAAAATGGCAAGAAAAGTAATTTGTTTCTCATGCAATTAAAAATTTTACAATCCCCAGGGATAACCTGAACAGACACGTGTTATCCCTGTTCATACTTTTATTACAAACACCTGAAAACGAAAGGACAGAACAGACACAACCGGAGCGATTCACTTTTTATCCTTCGTTTTTTAGTTAAACCATTATTGTTTTGATTAATACTTGGTTATGATTCGACTAAAAGAGCATGACGCTCTATTACTCAATATTTTGCGTGAAATGCTTTGCTACTTCGAATAAATGTGGTATTTTTGCCCCGCAAAACGAACGATTTATCGTGCAAATAAATAGGGTGATTATACCTTTCAATTGTCGGGAAAAGGCAATTTCGTGCTTTTTTAATTTTTCCGACTATGGTAGTAGCTTATTTAAGGGTCAGTACAGGAAGGCAAACACTGACCAACCAACGACACGAGATCGCGAGGTTTGCCGGGAGTAGAAACATGGTGGTGGATTGCTGGGTCACGGAGGTCGTGAGCGGCAGGAAGAAAAGATACGACCGAAAACTGGGGGAGACAGTAAAGCGCTTGCGGGCGGGAGACACGTTGATCGTGACCGAACTTTCCAGGTTAAGCCGCACGCTTACAGATATCATGGTGATCGTGGGGAACTGCTCGAGAAAGGAGTGCACCTGCATAGTACCAAAGATCGTTATTCTTTTGATGATACCATTAACAGCAAGGTGTTGTGTTTTGCGTTCGGACTGGTGGCCGAGATCGAGCGAAACCTTATATCCGCTCGCACCAAAGAGGCTCTGGCGGCACGACGTGAGCAGGGCGTCATACTCGGGCGAAGGAAGGGAAGCTATACCAAGCTCCAACGCCTGATCAACGCGGGGGAAGAAATAGCCGGCCTGTTAAATGACGGGAGAAGTATCGCCATGATATGCGAGCGGTACAAGGTGGCACGAAACACGTTCGATCGTTTCAGGGCGATATTTCTGCAATTTACGGTAAGAGAGGGCAAACGAAACTACAGTTTCGATCCCGAAAACCGGACAAACGCGTGAAATACTATATTAACTATGGGGAACGGATCCGACACGTAATAACCAAAATATCATGTGAAAGTCTCTCTTGCCATGCCGAACGGGTGCAATGAACATCAAAACCGCCCCAGCATGGCAAGGTAAATTTTGCCTTATAAGGAAATGCTTGGCTGGAATATCTCATAATCTAACAAACGAAAAAGAAACTACCGGTTAAGTCTTTCACGAAGCAATTACTCTTTTTGCATTTTTATTGCTCGTACTTTTGGTTTTTCCGTTTGGGCGACCTATTTTGACGCAGATTAAGAGTTATTTGACAGCATAGCAACGCAAAATACAGAAATTCGCACGGTTGCTAAATCGTTACCCCTACTTCTCAAATAATTCGCTAAAAATTGATTCCCCAATCGGCTAAGTTAAACTGATGAAAATCTGAAATAGTTTTTAACGCAGCTACTCCTCTAAAAGTAATCCGTCCAATACATTCTTTTTCACCGCTGGAATGATTATTGGGAATTAGACCAATGTATGAAGACAAATGATCAGTATTTCTGAATCGCTTTATATCTTCAATGTGTGTCATTATGAATGCTGAACTTAACCAGCCCAAGCCAGGAATACTTTGATATAAAATTATATTTTTTCTATATCTGTCGGATTCACATAACAGCTTAATCTTGTTATTAATTTCTTTGAGATTTGCATATAGATTTTCCACGTTCAAAATCAAAGAGTTCAAAGCTTCTTTTTCTGGTGGGTGGGGAAAAACAGTTCCTTCTTTCAGCCATTTTATAAACTTTTTGCTCCAATGCCCATTCTTTTTTAAGTATTCTGCCGGGATGGAGATTCCATGAAAATAGAGGAATGATTTCACTCTGTTCTTTGACGGGTAATATCCTGAACCAATAGACTTCTTGTTCGTACCAATGCCCTGTCTTCCAAAGTCTGACGGCTCATTACATGAACCGGAATTAACTCTTTAGCACGTAGAGCTCGTGCTATTTTCCGACTGTCGATTGAATCACTTTTTTGAAATAATTCTTTTTGTGTAGTAGGTATATCTGCCGGATTAACCACAATATTATTTATCCCTAAAGACAGCAATTAGTAATGGGGCCAATAACCGGAAAATCCAGCTTCATAAGCTGAATAATAAGTAGCTCCCGGAAAATTTTCATGCAAATAATTGAATAAGATTTGCGCACTTGGCGGTTGTGTAAAAGTTTTATGAGTTATATACTCCGTTAAAACAGTTACAGTCCAGCTTTTTAAATGAACATCAATACCTGCATAGATATTTTGTCCTTCAAAGTTTAGTTCCTAAATTCTGTTTCTGCATAGTGCTATTTGTTTAATTGATTAGACTGCTTTTTAAAGATAGTAATTTGCTACTGACTTTTATGCTACTGTCTTTACAATTACAAACATACCGACTCCGGAGCTTGAAATAAATAACGGTTTATCGGTGTATTCTCCGTTAAACCGTTCGTTTTCGGTTAAACGAAAAGACAACTTGCTGTCCGCAGGAGCGGCGCCGTTCTTGATGAGGTCCCAGTGGATATGACCGCCCTCGAAGATCTCGGAGTGGAACATACCTGCGCCGGGCAGGTTCGTCAGCAGCATACCGAAGGCGATCGGCAGGAGCAGCAGCGGCTCAAAGCCCTTACCGATGGCCAGATACATCAGGACGAAGGAAATGAGGATCATGACGATCGATTTCCAGTCCGCATTGTGGATCAGGGTGGCGATGCCAGCCTGATTCAGGAAATTCGTCATTGCTTCCGTATTGGACTGTGCGCCCTGCTCCTCTACAGCGGTGGTCTCCGCGGCTGACGAGGAGTCCAGCTCAGCGGTGGCGGCGGAGGCGAGGGTGAAGCACAGGCACACCAGAAGCCCCAGCACCATGAGCGCAATGAGCGCGCGGTGCAGGTTCTTATTCTTTTTCTTGAACATACGGCATCTCCTTACCCGCTTACGCGATGGTGCAGAGGAGAGCCTGAGTCTCGACGGAGTCGCCCTTGCGGACGTTCACACCGGTGATCTTGCCGTCGGAGGGAGCGCAGATCTCGTTCTCCATCTTCATGGCTTCCAGAATGACGAGAACGTCGCCCTTCTTCACGGACTG
>ERZ772880.2210-NODE-2210-length-15356-cov-3.857656_pt1 | contig 15356 bp, 8 predicted proteins | sample MGYA00580577_ERZ772880 | MGnify/ENA primary metagenome ERZ772880 (study PRJEB29015, sample SAMEA2737705) | human gut metagenome | biome: human gut; feature: human-associated habitat; material: faeces | place: China | collected 2012 ... | reverse complement strand
GACCAAAGCGCGACGGCCCGCAAACGCCTCAAGACACCCGTGACGCCCGCAGCTGCACAACGGCCCATCCATCGCCACGGACAGATGGCCGATCTCGCCGGCGAATCCGTGCGAGCCCATCACCACTTCGCCGTCGCGCACCACCGCGCCGCCGATGCCGACGTCCGTGGACAGGTAGATGAATGAGGCGTTGGGTTCCACGATGCCGTCGTCCTCACGGTGCATGGCGTATCCGGGAATCTGCGCGAGCGCCGCCATATTCGCCTCGTTGCCCGCAGTCGCATCCAGCCGCCGCACCACGTCGAACCGCTTGAGATCCAACTGTTCCCATCCCAGGTTGCGGGCCATGAGGAGCCTCATGTCATCCGTGACCAGACCGGGCAATGCCAGTCCGGTACCCGTCACGGTGTATCCGCGGTCAGCCAGCAGCCGTTCCTGCTCAAGTGACAGGGCGTTCAGTTCGGAGAAGATGTCGTCGGCGTCCACGTCGGACATATCCGCATCGACCCAGCGTTCCGCGACCACCGTGCCGTCCAAGTCGAGCACGATGGTGCCGTAGCCGTCCGTATTCACCTGCAGACCGATGCCGCAGTATCGGCCTCCGACGATGAGCAGCGGCGTGCTGGGGCGCCCATAGGAGGATTGTACGCTCGGCGTCCCCTCGCGCACGACGCCGTTGTCGACAAGCATGGAAACCAGCAGGGACATGGTCGCCTTGGTCAGTCCCGTCTGTTTGGCCAGTTCGGCGCGGCTCATCGGTTCGGCGGCGCGCAGCAGTGTGCTGATGACCACCGAAAGATTGTGGTCGCGTAGATCGTCCTGGTTGATTCTGCGCAGCGTAGTCATGACGTAGCTCTCCTCTATGTGTTCTGGTGCTTCATCGCCTCCGGCGTGCCTCCCACAACATTGTGAAAATGGTACACACACCAGTATAGTTCATTCGTCAAACTATTTGCGTATAATGGCAACCGTATTCGGACAAACGCCATCAGCCCAACGTTTTTGGCGGCATGTTGCAAGGAAGCACAATGAGCAGAGTTCTGGTGGCCGGCGTGGACACGTCCACCCAGTCGACCAAGGTGCGCGTCACCGACGCCGAGACCGGCGAGATGGTCCGTTTCGGGCAGGCCAAGCACCCCGACGGCACCAGCGTGAACCCCGATGCCTGGTGGCAGGCGTTCCAGGAGGCCGCGGAACAGGCCGGCGGGCTCGACGACGTGGCCGCGCTGGCGGTCGGCCCCGGCGGCGGCGACAACGCCATGGCGTCGCTGGGCCTGAGCATGGGTGTGGGCGACGTGAGCATCTCGCTGGGCACCTCGGGCGTGGCCGCGGCCATCTCCCCCGTGCCCGCCTACGACATGACCGCTTCGGTGACCGGATTCGCCGACTGCACCGGACATTGGCTGCCGCTGGCCTGCACGATCAACGGTTCGCGCATCTCCGATGCCGGACGCGCCGCACTCGGCGTGGACTACGACGAACTGGCCGAACTGGCCGCGGCCGCGGAACCGGGTGCCGGCGGCATCACGCTGGTGCCGCACTTCGACGGCGAGCGCACCCCGAACCGTCCGGACGCCACGGCGGCGCTGTACGGCATGACGTTGGCGAACACCAGGCGAGAGAACATCGCCCGCGCGTTCGTGGAGGGTCTGCTGTGCTCGCAGCGCGACTGCCTTGAACTGGTCAAGGGTCTGGGCGTGGACGTCAAGCGCATCCTGCTGATCGGCGGCGGAACCAAGTTCGCGGCCGTGCGCGCGCTGGCCCCCGCGATCCTCGGCATGGACGTCGAACTGCCAGAAACCGACGAGTACGTGGCGATCGGCGCGGCCCGTCAGGCCGCCTGGGTGCTGTCCGGCGAGACCGAACCGCCGACGTGGCCGGTCAAAGTCGAGACCACACTGACCGGCGAACCAACCCCGCAGGTGTACGAGCAGTACGTGCGCTGGCGCGGTTGATGAAGTCACACGATGAGGTTGTCGGAACGACGAGGGCCAGCAGCCTCATCGCATATCACCATCAGGAAAGGAACATTGATGACTTTTCATTTCACAGTCCGTGATGATAAGCAGATTCGTGTCATCATCGACACCGACGCCGATTGCGAGGCCGACGACCCGTTCGCTATCGCTCAGGCGTTGCTGACACCGAAGTTCATGGTCAAGGCGATTTGCGCCGAGCATTTCAACGAAGCGGGCAGTATGGAACGCAGCTTCCGCACCGCGTCCACGGTTGTTCAACTGCTGAACTCCGATGTACCGGTACTCGAAGGCGCCCGCACGCCGCTGGCGGGGCTGCACCTCGCCTCTGATGAGGACCTCTCCCCCGCTTCGCGTGCGATTCTCGACGAAGCTCTGAGCGCTGATACCCATCCGCTGTTCGTACTGTGCCTCGGCGCCATCACCAACGTGGCCGCCGCCATCAAGCTGCACCCGGAAATCGTCAGCCGGATGACCATCATCTGGATCGGCACGCAGCTTCCCGGCAACGATGAGGAAGCCATTCGCGAATTCAACTCCGGCAACGACGTGGAAGGCGCCAATCTGGTGCTGACCAGTGGTGCGAATCTCTGGCTGGTGCCTTATCAGGTCTACCGTACGATGAATGTGAGCATTGCCGAACTACAATGTAAGCTTGCCGATGCGGGCGCTATCGGCGAGTTCCTGTTCGACAATCTCGTGAAATACAATGACAGTGATTTCGCGTTCTGGACTTCGGGAGAAAGCTGGTCATTGGGAGATTCGCCCGCCGTCGGCTTGGCGATGAAGCATGATTGCGGCGAATTCCATTACGCGCCGGCACCATTGGTCAAGCCGGACAGCTCCACTGCTTTCATACCGTCTCGCCCAACGATACGCATCTACGACAGCATTGACAGTCGATTCATTCTCGAGGACCTCTTCGCCAAGTTGACGCTGTTCGCACGCGGTTGACGCCCCGATAATATGCGGCCACCAACGGTGACGCCTCCCATCGGGGCGACAAGGCTGTTCACGATCGAAATCACAACCGGAAGGCCGCCCCTTTGCGGTACAGGTTCTGCAACACTCGGCGATTGGTGTTCCGTACCACCCGATCCCGATACGGAACACCATAGCACCTGATAACGGTGCCCCGTACCATGCCACAGCCGAGATACCATAGCAAAACGGCGAAACCAAACCGTTATGCCAAGTCCGATTCCGCCGCGGAATGGTATGGAAGCGCAATCCAACGCTTCAAGGACTTCCGCACCCCGCCGAGAGCAGGGTAATAAGGCCGCTCGACATTGGCATATGCCGAATCATGTGACCGGCAACGGCTTCGGTGGCGATGAAAGCCTGCCCCGCCACCGAAGCGGAGATGCCGCCTTTCATCGCACATCCATGTACGGCTTGCCCTCCCCGTACACCGTGGCGGCTGCGTATCGATGTACAGGTGGAGGGCAAAATGTGTGGTCATAGACGTGTATACGGCAGGTGTGGATATCAAGTCTTCGGCGCCTCCATCCCTCGATACACCTTGATACATCCTCAGAACACGACCGGTGTCACGCACAAGGCGAGGATGGCGCGCGCATCGTCGCGGGTGATGCGGCGGTAGGAGCCGCCGACGTCGCCGGCATGGTCGGCGAGCTTGTCCAGCGTGGCCGGATCGGCTGGAATGCCGACCTCGGACAGGGTGAGCGGGGCACCGACCAGACGCAGAAAGTCGACGTAGTGCTCGATGCCCTCCTCGGCCACCTCGCGCTCGGATTTGCCGGTCGAGTCCACGCCCCACACGTTCACCGCCCAGCGGGCGAAGCGTGCGGTGGCTTCGGGGCGTGAGGTGTAGACGTACTTCATCCAGTGCGGATGGACCACGGCCAGGCCGGCGCCGTGCGAGATGTCGAAGTAGGCGGAGAGCGCATGCTCGATGCCGTGCGTGGCCCAATCCTCCTCCTTGCCACGCGAGATGACGCGGTTGAGCGCGAACGTGGAATCCCACATCGCGTTGCTACGGGCCTCATAACTGCGCGGATGGCGACGGCAGGCGCGCCAGGAGCGCAGGATATGCCGTTGGATGGCCTCGGCCATCTCGTCGGAGAGATTGTCGTCGCTGGGTAGCGAGAAATATTGTTCGCAGGTGTGGCAGAACATGTCCACGAATCCGTAGGTGGTCTGTTCAGCCGGCAGGGTGAGCAGATAGGTCGGGTCGAGTACCGAGAACTTCGGCGTCAGCGGGAAGGATGTGTAGCCGAGCTTGCGGTTGCGGGCCCAGTTGGTGAGCACAGCCACGCCGCCCATCTCGGAGCCGGTGACGGCGGTGGTCAGCACCACGCCGAGCGGCACAAGGTTTTCGGGGGCGGGCTTGCCGGTTTCGACGTAGTCGTACCAGAGGTCCTCGTCCTCGCCCAGGCCGGAACCCAGCGAGATGAACTTGGCGCAGTCGATGACCGAGCCGCCGCCGACAGCCAGGATCAGGTTCACCCCGTGCTCCCGAACCAGGTTCACGCCTTCGAAGACCTTGTCGAGTCGCGGGTTCGGGGTCACGCCGGAGAGTTCGATGACCTCGTTGCCGGCCTCGCGCAGCGCGGCCGTCACATCGTCATAGGCACCGTTGCGCTTGATCGAGCCGCCGCCGTAGACCAGCAGCACGCGGCACCGGGGCGAGACCTGGCCTCCTCGGCCACATGCGAGACCTGACCTTCTCCGAAATAGATCTTGACGGGATTGTGGAAGATGAAGTTTCTCATATGTTCATTCCTTTCATGAACGGCTCGGTTACGCAATGGATTCGGCGAACGGCGAAATCGTCGAACCGATCATTCTGCCCAACAGACTTCTATACGCTCCGCTACCTCTTGGAATTGCTCAAGACATCCGATAGCAAGTTCGTCGTTCGGCCACGTCCCGACTTGGTCGAACGGCGAACATCCGGTTTCGGCGCGTCTTCTCTACTCAATCGGCATGGCGAACGGTGGCACAGGCATACCCTTCCCCGAACACAGTAGACCACGACCGGGCGCATTACTCCACGCATATCGGATGGATGTCGGCTTACGCCAGGGCACACGAATGACGACCTTGTCGCCTTCAACGCGCCCGGAGACGGCATGCACGGAGCCGTCCTCCCAAACAAGCTCGAATTCGCGCGGTTCGTCCCCGTCCAAGGTGTATAACGGACCACCTGCAAAGTCGATGACGAGCTCACCGTCTGTCAACACCGCGGACTTCGGCTCAGGTGATTTCGGTGCGTCATTTTTACCATAGACAAGACCGCAGGCCGCATGGAACAACCGCTCGGCGACCACACGCTTGTTCCACGGATGCAGGTCGTTCCATTCACCGGCGTCGAGCGCAACCACTGTTGCCACATCATCAACGGTCTTCGACACCTGCCATTCATGCTGCCGCACCAAGGCCCATCCACCATCCTCGACATTGTCGATTGAAAATACCGGCAACTGCACAATCAGGAACGGCAATCGTTCTTGATCCCAAGCATGTCGCCAGCAGCCGATCATCGCCGTAAGCATATGCCCATACTCATCGGCCACATCACCAGTATTGGATTCACCCTGATACCAGAGCACCGCACGGGCGCCGTACCCGGCGCAGGTCGCGGTCATGCCGTTGTACAGGCCTAATGGCTTCCACTGCAGGGAATCTTCCGTCGGACAATCCTCATCGATTTCGGCACCGATCATGTACCGCCAAGCTCCGCTCAGATCGAACGAGTCATCGCCCACATCCAGATGCATGCGCTTACCGGGAGTGAACCGGCCCGTGCCGCGTTCGCACACCAGCCGTACTTCTACATCGTTGGGGCCGGCCTTCAGCACATTCTCCGGGACAACGTAGTCACGGGAGAAATACTGGTGCTCGGACCGCCCCACTTCAACACCATTCACATAGGTGATGTCCGAATCAACCATCGCCCCCAAGTGCAGCACAGCAGGCCGTCCAACCGCATACGTCGGCAACATAACCGTACGCCGCAAGCGGATCACACCGCGGAACCCAGCTAGACGAGGATCGGCATCCGACAGGAATGCGGGCAGGTTCACGGTTCCGGTTTCCGCATCCTCATTCCATCGGTTGACTTCTCGCACACGCAGATCTTCATGCCACCGGGTGCGGGCCTCAATGCTAGACTCATTGCGCACACGGGCTTCATCATCATTCCGGTATGGTGCCAGATCAGTGAGCATCCTCGGCCATGCAGCGAGTGTCTCCTCATCCATCCATGATTCGATCGGTGAGCCGCCGAGCGTGATATTAAGCAGACCGACCGGCACACCGAACGATTCCCGAATCATACGTCCAAAAAAGTAGCCGATTCCAGTGAACTCATCAAGGGTATCCGATGCAGCGCCAACCCATTGTACCGGTTCATCGAATTCATGACGCGGCCCGTGGAAATCGAATCTGACCGGCACTTTGCAATGTCGCAGCAGCGAGTCGGCTTCACGCGTGAATTCGGACGGATAACGCCAGTGCAGAAATTCCATCTGATATTCCATATTCGACTGTCCGGCGCAAATGAACACCTCGCCCGCATAAACGTCATGGCTCAATGATTCCCGCGTCGCCGCTTCCGACGTTTCACTGACCGTCATGCGATAGGGACCACCAGCGTCCAACGGTTCGAGCGTGACCGTCCACGCGCCATCGGCGTCGACGATGGCATCGGCACGCCGTTCCGCGACCGAGACCTCGATCGTGGAACCGGGGCGGCCACCACCCCAGATCCTCACCGGCATGCCAGATTGCAGCACGCATCCTTCACCGAACAACGGATTGATATGCAATGTCGATTTCATTGTGTCCAACTCCTTGTTTCAGCCATATTCACCACACGCGGTATTCGCCCGCGAGCGCGAGGAACGCGAACGCGTAGAGGAAGTTGTCGTAGTAGCGGCGCGTGCCGGTGCGGATCGGCGTGTCCCACAGCAGGCGCACCCAGCGGATCGCATTATCGAGCGCGTCCGGCTCCTGCGAGTGCATCGCGGCGAGCGAGCCCTCGGCGGTGGCGGCGATGAAGCCGACCGGGTGCAGCACGGTCTCGTCCACCGGCGTGCCGTCGACCGCGTAGACGCAGGTGCGGTCGTGTTCGAGGAAGAAACGCTGCAGACGCGCATTCGCATCGCACAGCTCGGGCACGACGCCGTTCCACAGGCAGTCCAGCCCGATGTTGCCGGCGGTGCGGTAGGCGTCGGAATAGAAGTGCCAGTGGTCGCGCTCGTCGACATGCGGCGTGCCATCATAGTTTGAGTATTCGGGGTTCATACCGGTTTCCGGATGGCAGGCGGTGACCAGATACCGACGGCTGGCGGCAGCGGCCTCGCGCCAGAACGGGCGGTCGGCCTCGTCGGCACGCTGTGCGAACACCTCATAGAAGTGCGGCAAATGGTAGGACGGGTCGGTCCATTCGGTTTCCGGGATGAACTTGATCAGATGGTTCTCCGGATTCCACATCGGGTAGCCCTCGCCATCCTCGCCCCGGTGCACGCAGGTATGCAGGATCGAGCGGGCGTGGCGGGAGTACTCGTACACGCCCTCGCCATCGCCCCAGCGCCCGGAGGCCAGGAACAGCGCCATCGCGAAGTACTCCTCGCCGTCGGGGGCCGGGCCGTCGGCGTTCGGCACGCCGCTGAGGTCCACGGACCAGGCGAAGTAGCCCTTGTGCAAGCCCTCGGTCATGAACATGTACTTCATGACCCAGCCCCACAGCTTGTCGAACACGTCCTTGCGGTCGTACTGCACGGCGATCATCATCGCATAGCTCATGCCTTCGGTGCGCACGTCGTGGTTGCCGGTGTCCATCACGTAGCCAAGGCCCTCGTCGTTCTCCCAGTAGATCTTGTCCGGACCTTCGAACATCTCGGTCCAGTTGCGTTCCAGCCGGGCCTGGATGGCCTCGCGGCCGTACCCGCACTGTTCGAACATGCTGGTCTCCATATGACCCATGGCTCCCGCACCCATTGTTTCATCCTTTCTCATCATGGACGCAACCCATCGCCCGCGATACCATGGTGACGGTTGGCAACTCATCATGCGGCATGACGTCCCAGTACAGACCCGTCAGACCGTCCAAGATCGCTCCCGCCGCCCAAGGCATCAGACAACGCCACGTGCTGCACAGGCTTCCATCCGGGTACCTCTCGTCCAAAAACCCCTGGCAGTGACAAAACCGTTCCGACATCCAGCCGACCCGCCCATATCCGTACTCACCATCCTTGAGGTTATATGTCTGGCAGCTCCAGCCGACCGCATCGCACAAACGCGACGCGATATATGTGTCGTTCCGATATCGGAGGTAATAAACCATATCCTCGATGGCCACACTTGACATCGGATGGATATGGGCGTTACTGGTCGAAGTGACGCTGCCTCCGCAACTCGACCAGCCGACTTCGTTCAGAGGCGGTACGCCAACGGGCGAATTCCAGCAAAAACGGAAACTGCATTCATAGGCGAACGCCTCTCGCATCCGGTCAAGATACATAGCGTCTCCGGTAATGGCGTATAGGCATCCGACCGCCTTGATATATCCCAATATACCTTCGGAATCCACGGCTTTCGATGTATCCAGCGGCGCACCATAGCATTCCATATGCGCCACGTACCGGTCATGATAATGACGTTCGGATAGGAGCATCCCATCCAGATCCGAGTGGTCGCCGGTCAGCAAAGCCCAATACGCGGATGCGGCCAGACACCACACACCGCCGAACGATTCGTACTCGGCTCCTGAGCCGTCCATCTCATCGAACACGAATGGGTATTCGCCAACCGCATTGCGCCCTGCCGCCAATCGGGGAATGACGTTCCCGATGATCTTCAGCCAGTCCGAGTGATCGATTCCGCCGAACCGCCGTTCGATCTGCCACGCCCGCAACGCCGAGTACATCGTCTGCCCGACAAGGTACCCGCTGTGTCCGGGATTGGACAGTCCGTCGAACCACCAACCGCGGTTGCTCCACCGCTCATGTTCCACCGCCGTGTAGGGCAATCCGTTCGTCGGGTTGATGCAATGTTGGATGATATGCTCGATGCCGTCGAGGGCGTGACGACGCATAGCATCGTCCCCCAACCGCCAAGCCGACGCCAACATCGGTACCGCGGAGGCCATGCCGTTGGTCCAACTACTCGATCCCAACCGGCGGTACATATACGGCTTACCTTCGATGATCTCATCTCCCGGACTATGATGGTCGAAGACAAACCCCGCGTACATGTGTTCGTCCTCCAGCCACGCGTCTCTATCAACGGCGACTGCAATGTCGCGTATAGCCCGAGCGGGAGCGCCGACCTGACGCGGCGGTTCATGAAAACGACGGTATACGGTTTCCAGCACCGGTATGATAGCCCGTTCATCCCGGGCGGGAGCGTCGACGATGTCCAAGCGCATAATCGCCGCGCCTCCAGGCGCCAGTGTAATCGGCCCTTCCGCCGAGTCAGGACGTTCGCGGATATCCGTCGAGCTGACGAACAACCAGGGCGCGTTCTCATAGCCGATAGTCACGCCCACCGAGGCGTGGTCGTCGCAGGGCACGATTCCAGGCGTCGGCAACATGCAGCTGAATCCCGCATACTGGACGAAAGGCAGTTCATCACATGCCTCATGTCCGACCAACATCCCATCACCGCGGTCAACCAGATAGGGGCTGGACACCACACCGACGACACGGGAACGGGTCACGGCCAATGCACATGGATTGGACAGCCTGTCTCCTCGAATCATCCACCATGATGAGGCTGGCAGTTCGCTCCGTTCACGAAGCCGGGGAAATTTCGTCGCGGTTCGCAGCGGCGCCTCTCCACGATTACGCCCATACATGAACCCTGGCAGGAAGAACCGCGGTTCACCGTCAACCCGAATCGGGATATCGATGCGAACGACCCCTTCGAACGCAACGGAGCCGTCATTGCGCACCGTTACCGTGCAACGCCACGGATCGGCGGGGGACCCGTTTCCTCCGTGCCAGTCGACTTCGACGGCAAGACCGCATTCATCAAGACGCACATACCGTCCCGCGCCGTCGGCTCGTCGGGCGGAACATTCCAGAGCCATTCCTACCTCATTGCATACTTCACTGCTCATATCGTTCTCATATCTTCGCAAAACGTTGCCATCATGCGCCAAAACAATACTGATTATTGATATGGTCGTTTCGCGGGAAGACATCCCGCGAAACGACCATCTATCAGTCTTCCATCCCAGAAATTTCCCGGTAGTCGAAGTGGTCAAAGGTGGCCACTTCGCCGTAGCCGGAATAGTCGACCGCGGCCAGACCCACGAAGGCACCGGTGAAGAAGCCGCCGTACGTCTGGTTCACGTAGTCGTCGGAGAGGATCCTCGCGTCGAGCCTGACCGGCAATTCGGTCCAGGTCTCACCGTCGAACGAGTATTCGTAGGCGTACCACTGGGTGCGCACCTTGGCACGCAGCCATACGCGATCGACGCCCTCGGGCACCACTACGGCGTTCTCGCGCAAGAACGAGGTGTAATTGTTGCGGTCGTTCTGCGCCACCTCGATCACGCGGCACTTGCGGTCCTCGTCGTACGTGACAAACGCCCACGACCAATGCTGGTCGTTGTAGTAGTTCGTCAGACCGGCCATCGCCTGGTAGGTCTTCGGATCGAACGCCACGCAGGTCTCGGCGTCGAAATCGAACGCCTGCCAGCGGCGGGCCACCAGCGACAGGTCGAACGTGTTGCACAGCGAGCCCTGGCCGATCAGCTTCAGGCTGCCGCCGCCGACCGAGCCCATCTTCTCGTCGAACGGCACACGCAACGTGTTCCAGTCGAGACCGAGCACGTCGGCGTCGAACTCGTCGTGCTGATCGCGGCTTGCGGGCGCGACTGTCTCGATCGCGTCCTTCGGCGCCTCCACATAACGTTCGCCGCCATGACCGCCGACGATGTACGGCCAACCATCCTCAGCCCACTCGACCTTCTGGATTGAGGTCTCACGCCCCAGCGTGCACCAGCCGCGCGGGTCGGTGAACGACTCGGTCTCGTGATGCCACGGGCGGCCGCACAGCGACGCGTAGTACCATTCGCCGGACGGGGTGTCCACCAGCGCGCCGTGGCCCTGCTTCTGCAGGTAGCTGCCTGGGATGTCGAAGTTCGTGATGAACGGGTTCGTGGGCGAGGCCTCGAACGACAGCTCGTCGAGCGTGCGGGAGCGGGCCACGGATTCCTGATGAGTCCATACCGTTCCGCCCTCGGCGCAGAACAGATAGTACCAGCCGTTGATCTTATACAGATGCGGCCCCTCGACGAGCTTGACATCGTCGCCCATCCAGATCGTGCGGGCCGTCTCCGGCTTCAGCCGCATCGTCGCCGTGTCGAACTCGGTCAGCGTGATGCCGTGGAACTGATGCTTGTATTCACGATGGTCCCACGTCTGCTGCACCAGATATTTGCGGCCGTCGTCGTCGTGGAACAGGCTGGCGTCGAATCCGACGCCGTTCAGACGAAGCGGCTTCGACCACGGCCCGCGGATGTCCTCGGCGGTCGTCAGGTAGTTGACGACGTCCTTGAACGCGCCGTTGACGATATGAACATCGGAATAGACGATCCAGAACCTTCCGTCCGCATAGGACAAGTCGGGCGCCCATACGCCGCCGGACGCCGGATCGCCGCGCATGTCAAGCTGTTCGGCGCCCAAGGGGTACGGCAACGTGTTCCAATGCACCATGTCTTTGGACTCGTGCAGGCGGATGCCGGGGAACCATTCGAATGTGGAGTTCGCGATGTAATAGGTGTCTTTGACGCGGATCATCGAAGGATCCGCATGGAAGCCGGTGAGCACCGGATTAGTGATCTTCATGGTCTCACCATTCCTTGACGCCGCAGGAGGGGCAGGCGTCGTCCGTCGTCCGGACCGCGCCACACCAGACCAGCTGACGGTTGGATCCCGGATGAAGCTCGGCGAATGGCCCCACGGAACTCAGTTCCGCGCGCCGGCGCCCAACGATGTCGGTGTCGATCACGATATCGGATCCATCCGTCTCCTCATACCGTTCATCCACGATGCGCGGCACGCCCAGATCGGCCGTGCCCACGACGGCCGCCTTCTTGTCCGCAAGCTCCGTCGGGCAATCGAACAGCAGGTACAGGTCATCCCCCTTGAACTCGCAACGGACGTTGACGGGCGACGCCACATGCGTGGTCCCCTGCTCCCCTTCGGGGCCTTCGGCCTCGCCGACGTAGGCGTTGTCCCAGCTGTACAGCATCTGCACGGGCTGCGGATCGTGCCCATTCGTGACCCCGGACGCGAAGATGTCGTGGACGCTTTGCAGATACTCCGCCATCGTGGACGGGTATCCGCGGTATGCGGATAGTCCCGTGGACCCGAGGGTCCCGGCGCCGTCGAGGAAGATGTTGGACGCGTATCGGTCGTCGCCACCATAGACGAATGCGTTGCCGGCCACCTCCGTGGAATGCGGGTAATGATACGGAGTGAAACGATCCAACACGCTGTTGTTTGAGATGGTGCCGCCGATCAGATTGTTGACGAACGCCGTCCCCTGAGCATAATTGTCGTATGTCATCGCCGAACAGAACGCATTGTTGTCGATCAGACACGGACCATGCGTGACCTCGATCTCCAGATCGCAGACATTGTCGTAGAACACGTTGCGGCTGATACGCACCCCTTGGGCCTGCCAGTCAAGCCACATCCCCAATGAACAGTCATGCACGCAGTTGTCCAGGATGCGGGCGTCGAGCGCCGCGTGAAGCTTGATGCCGGCCACCTCCCAGCCGAAGAACTCGCGCCGGGCACCAATGCGGTAGATATGGTTATGTTCGATGGTGCTGAACGCTCCGCCCATATGGCCGACGATCGCGTTCTGCCCGCAATCATGAATCACGTTGTCGCGCACGATATGCGAGCCGACGAATCCCTTCTTCCATCCGATACGCAGCCCCTTGAACACCGCTTCGAGCTGGTACTGGTGACCGGTCTTGCGCTCGGTCCGATACCATTCGTTGTCGCCTGTTTCCTCGCTGGTGCCCAAGCTGATGCCCGAGCATTTGACGTCATGGACGAGGTTGCGCTCGATAATCCATCCGGTGGCCCAGTTCGGTCCGATGGCGCCAACCTGATGCGAGGTGGGCGGCGCCCATTGCGTGGCGGCCTGACACAGTTCGAACCCGCTGACCGTGATGTAGTTCACGTGATGGCGTCTGGGGAAGAAACAGGACCGACGCACCGCGATTTCCACGCATTCCTCATTGGGATCGGCGCCATGGAAATTCGCGTACAGCACCGTACGGTCGTCCTCGACCCGGGCGTACCATACGCATTGGGTCATCTCGGGATCGTCGATCGCACATGCGACATCCGTGACATAGTCCTTGACATGGTCACGGTACCGCGGCGCAAAAGTATCCTCGAGCGAGGTCACCTCATACAACGCCCTGCCGTTGAGGAACACCATGCCCGGATGTTTGTCGGGGTCCTCGCCACGCGACGGCATCGCGAGCCAATCGCCGAACAGCGGCTGCCTGTACGGATTGTAATCGCCGAACATGGCGTCGTCCAACGTCACGCGCCAGACGTCATCCTTGTATCGGCTCCACCCGCAGATGATCTCGGACCCCTTGATCACGGGCTTTTCCCCGTCGGCGGCGCGGTAGACGATTCTATCGGCCTCGCAGGTCCCGCCGCGTCTCGGATCGACCCATTCCCGATACACGCCGTCATGAACGATGACGATATCGCCGGGCATCGCGACCTGCGCGGCATGCCCTATCGTCCGGAACGGATTATCCGGCCCACCCTGGGCGGTATCAGAACCTTCGGGAGAAACATGGTACTGCATTACAATTTACCCTTTCACCATTCGTCCGCACCTCCATGTGCGGATCGAAGACGTTGATTTGGACGGAGGCGATGCCGGGGACACCCCTCATTATGGCGTCCCCGGCACCATACTCACTTGCCGCCCATGCCCATCATGCCGTCGACGAGCGAGCGACGTCCGATGAAGTACACCACCAAGATCGGCAGCACGGACAGGATGACCGCGGCCATCATACCGGGGATGTCGATACCGAACTGGCTCTGATACTGGTACAGGTTCAGCGTCAGCACGCGGTTGGAATCGGACTGCGTCAAGATAAGCGGGAACATGAAGTTATTCCATGCGCCCATCGCGGAGTAGATGATCACGGTCGCCAGTCCCGATTTCGACATGGGAAGGGTCAGCTGGAAGAAAATCCTCACCACCGACGCGCCGTCGACCGACATGGCCTCATACAACTCATTGGTGATCTGACGCATCGACGCCGTCAGAACGATGGTGCACATCGGAATCGAGAATGCGGCAGACGCCACAATCACGCTGATCAGATTGTCGTACAAGCCAACGGAGCGAATCATAAAGAACAGCGGAACGATGATGGCCTGCACGGGGATCGCAATGCCCAGCAGCATGATCTGGAACACGCCATTCACGAATTTGCTTCGGCTGCGGACGATGGCGAAGGCCAACGGCGGCACCACGATCAGCACGATGGCCACAACCGAAACGGTGACGATCGCCGTGTTGATGAATGCCTGCAGGAATCCCTGATCCAACGCATTGGTGTAGTTGTCCAAGGTGAACATCGTCGGCAACGACAATGGCCCCTCTTCGGAATAATGAGGCTTGTCCTCAATCGACGCCTTGACCATGATGTACAGCGGTACGACGACCACCAGCAGCCATAGGGTTGACAAAACACCGGCAGCCCAGTTTGGACGTTCGAGCGAACGGCGCTTCGGAATTTTCACCGCGCCCGTTTCATGTTTCGTGGCCATCAGATACCCTCCAATTCGCTACGCATCTTGTCATATCCGGACACCTTCACCATCACCAGGGACAGGATGGTCGCTATCACGATCAGCACCACGGCGATGACACTCGAATAGCCATAGTTGTACGCCTTGAACGCCGTCGAATACATGTAATACGCGGTATTCTGCGTATCAGTGCCGGGACCGCCCTTGGTCAACACCAGAATCGCGTCAAATGCGGTCAAGCCGCCCACGACCTGGAACAGCAGCGAGGTAATCAGCGTGTTCCTGACTTGGGGGATGGTGATACAGAAGAACTGACGAATCCTACCGGCGCCATCGATGGAAGCGGCCTCATACAAAGTCTTCGGAATGGCACGGACAGCCCCCTGATACAGCAGTGCATGGAAGGGAGTGAACTGCCACAGGCTGACGAACACCAGCACCGCGATGGCCGAGGAGGCGTTACCGAAGATATTGCCGTCCCCGAACAGCCAACGCATCTTCGACGGCATGCCGAAGTTCGGATCGAGCATGGCGCGCCAGGCAACGGCAATGGCCGTGCCGGACAACAGATATGGAATGAAGTAGATGGCGGTAT
>ERZ772880.2207-NODE-2207-length-15362-cov-5.197687_pt1 | contig 15362 bp, 13 predicted proteins | sample MGYA00580577_ERZ772880 | MGnify/ENA primary metagenome ERZ772880 (study PRJEB29015, sample SAMEA2737705) | human gut metagenome | biome: human gut; feature: human-associated habitat; material: faeces | place: China | collected 2012 ... | reverse complement strand
TAAAAGCAAAATTCAGCGCAAGCTCACTCTTGCCGCTGCCGTAGTTGCCGATCATAACGTATATCTTTTTCAAAACAAAGCTCCTCCCCTCGAGGGGTATTCAAAATGTGCAAATGGGTATTAAAAATCAAAATATATCCATTCAAATATTCAAATCTCAACAGTTATCATCATAGCACAATCGCGCGAATTCGTCAACAAACGTTGTTTGGCTTTGTGGAACGTGCCTAATTTCTGCGCGCATTTCTGGACAAGTTGCCAGTTATCTGAAATTTAACAGCAATGTTCAGGAATTAACGCTATTTATTTCCTTTTTCAGGTAGAGATACCACGCACTCACGCCGACCAGAAGCCCACCGCCGACGAGATTGCCGAGCGTGACCGGCAGCAGATTGCCGATAAGCGCCCTGCCCCACGTCAGCCCTTCGGCAGCAGCGCCGGTCTGCCCCGCCGTGAAGAGTCCCGCCGCAAGGTAGTACATATTGGCGACGCTGTGCTCAAAGCCCGCGACCACAAAGGCCATGATCGGGAAAAAGACGGCCGCGATCTTACCGCCGACGGTCCTGGCGGCATTGGCCATCCAAACGGCGATGCACACGAGGAAGTTACACAAAATGCCGCGCACGAACGCATCGCCGAACGACAGCCCCGCCTTCGTCTGCGCGATGGTGACAACGGACGCCGCGAGCTTGCCGCCGAACGCGGAAAAGACGTGCCCCGACACGCACAGCGCCGCAACGAGCAGCGCCCCCGCAAAGTTGCCCAGGTAGACAACGAGCCAGTTGCGCAGCATCTGCCGCGCCGTGATCGTGCGCGCCAGAACGCCCATGATCATGAGATTGTTTCCGGTGAAGAGCTCGCTTCCGGCCACAATGACCATGGCGAGGCCGGCCGGAAACACGCAGCCGGAGATGAGCTTTGCCAGCGACGGATCGCCGACCGTCGCCGCGGCAGCCGTGGACGCGACACCCGCAAGCGCGACGAACGCGCCCGCAAGGCAGGCAAGCAAAAACATCCGCCCCAGCGGCAGTGCAGCCTTGGTGCGGCAGGCGGAAAGATAATTCTCCGCGATCTCTTTGGGTGTGCACATAGGTAACGTCCTCCGGCAAAGCACAAGATATGTGATACGCATTATCTTACTATCATGTATCTTGTGCTGTCAAGTGCACAGGCAAAAAAAGCAGCCGGAGTATTCTCCGGCTGCCTAGGCATCCAGCCACACGCGCATACGCTCCACGGCGCGCCGTTCGAGCCGCGAGACCTGCACCTGCGAGATGTGCAGGAGCTCCGCTGCGCGCTGCTGCGTCAGGCCGTGATAAAACCGCAGCGCGATCACCTGCCGCTCCCGCTCCGGCAGGCGGCGCAGCGCCTCGCGCAGGTCGGCATATTCGACCATGCGTGCCTCCTGCTCGTAGTCCCCGAGCGTGTGTTCGAGCGTAAAGCCCGTCTCGCCGTTTTCCCTCTGCAGGGATTCCGTAGGGCCAGTGGCCGTCTCCGCGGCCGCGATCTCCTCCGGCTCGAGCCCAGTCTCGGAGGCAAGCTCCGAGAGCGTCGGCTCGCGGCCGAGCGCCTGCTCAAGGCGGGTGCGCGCCGTGCGGATGCCCTGCGCGCGCTCCTTCATGCTGCGGCTGACCTTGACCGCGCCGTCATCGCGCAGAAAGCGCCGGATCTCGCCCGAGATCTTTGGGACGGCGTATGTAGAAAAGCACGTGCCGTACTGCTCGTCAAAGCCCTGCATGGCCTTCAGAAAGCCAACACAGCCGAGCTGGTACAGGTCGTCCGGCTCGACGCCGCGGCCGAAAAACCGCCGCGCCACGCTCCAGATCAGGCCGGTGTTTTCCGTGACCATCTGCTCTGCCGCTGCGGCGTCCCCAGCCTGGGCGCGCCGGAGCAGGTCGCGCGTCTCCTCGGCGATCATGCGCGGCGGCGGATGCGGCGGCACATCGTCACGGTCGTGCCGCGGCCGGGCACAGACTTGACCCGCAGCGTGTCCATGAAGCTCTCCATGATCGTAAAGCCCATGCCGCTGCGTTCTTCCCCGCCGGTGGTATACAGCGGCGTGCGCGCCTGCGCCACGTCGGCGATGCCGATGCCGTGATCCTTGACGGCGATCTCCAGCCGCTCGTCCGGCAGGATGCGCACGCGCACCTGCACCGTGCCGAGCTTGTCCGGATAGGCGTGCACGACCGCATTCGTTACGGCCTCGGACACGGCGGTCTTGATGTCCCCGATCTCGGCAAGCGTCGGGTCGAGCTGCGCGGCGAAGGCCGCCACCGCCGCGCGCGCAAAGCCCTCGTTCACGCTGCGCGCCGGAAACTCCAGCTTCATGTAATTTTTCTGCGTCAACACTGTTCACACTCCTTTGCCCGGTCCTCGAGCACCGGGACGATATTGGTCAGGCCGGCCACGTCCAGCACCCGGCGCACCTGCCGCGGCACGCCGCACAGCGCCAGTGCGCCCCCTGTCTGCCGCAGGAGGCGGTCGGTCTTGAGAATGACCGCGATCCCGGAGCTGTCCATAAAGCTCAGGCCGGACAGGTCGAGCACGCAGCGGCGCGGCAGGTACTCCTCCACGGCGTCCTCAATGCCGGGCATGACTTCCTGCGCCGCCGCGTGATCCAGCTCGCCGAGCAGGCGCAGCGTCAGGCACCGGCCGTCATCATGCGTTTTCATCCGCATCTGCTCATACCTCCTAAATCAAAAGAAAAAGCACCGTGTACGAACCTTCGTACACGGTGCTATTGTAGCCCAGAGACGTGGGCCGAATTTGTCGGACGGCGGCGCTCAGCCGAGGTTTTTTAGGCTGGCCTCGAGATTTTCCACGAGCGCCCTGGCCTTCTCGGCGCGCTCGCGCTCCGTCTGCACGACGGCCTCCGGCGCGCGGGAGACGAAGTTCTCGTTCGAGAGCTTGCGCATCTGGCCCTCGTAGTTCTTGCGGGCCTTTTCGAGCTCCTTTTCCAGACGGGCGCGCTCTTTGTCGAGGTCGATCAGCTCGGCCATCGGCATGAAGAGCTTGGCCTCTTCCGTGACGGCGGAGACCATCTTCTCCGCGTCAGCCGGCAGCTCGCTGCTGATGGTGATCTGCTCGGCGTAGGCGAGCTTCGTGATATAGATCTCACCGGAGCGGAAAGCGTCCTGCCGGTCGGTCGTAATGAACAGGTGCGCCTTTCTGCTCGGCGGCACGTTCATCTCGGCGCGGCGGCTGCGCACGGCGCGGATGGCGTTCATGACCATCTCAAAGTCGCGCTCCTCGGCCGGGAAAGCAAGGGACTCGGTATACTCCGGATAGCGGGCGATCATGAGCGCCTCGCCGTCGTGCGGCAGGGCCTGCCAGATCTCCTCGGTGATGAACGGCATGAACGGGTGCAGGAGCTTGAGAATGTCCGTCAGGACATACAGCAGCACCTGCTGCGCGCTGCGGGCGCGGGCCTCGTCGCCGCTGTTGAGGCGGGGCTTCGTGAGCTCGATATACCAGTCGCAGTACGTGTCCCAGATGAAGTCATAGATCTTCGCCGCGGCGATGCCGATCTCGTACTTATCGAGGTTCTCGCACACTTCCTTCGAGAGCGTGTTGAGCTTCGAGAGCACCCACTTGTCCTCGAGCTCGAGCGTCTCGGGCAGCTCGTTTTTGTCGATGGTGAGGTTCATCATCACGAAGCGGGAAGCATTCCAGAGCTTGTTGGCAAAGTTGCGCATGGCGCCGCACTTCTCGACATAGAAGCGCATGTCGTTGCCGGGGCTGTTGCCCGTGATGAGGTTGAAGCGCAGCGCGTCGGCGCCGTAGGTGTCGGCCATCTCGAGCGGGTCAATGCCGTTGCCGAGTGACTTGGACATCTTGCGGCCCTTATCGTCGCGCACCAGACCGTGGATGAATACCGTCGGGAACGGGATGTCCTTCATCTGCTCCAGGCCGGAGAAGATCATGCGCGCGACCCAGAAGAAGATGATATCGTAGCCCGTGACCATGACGCTCGTGGGATACCAGAACTTCAGATCCTCGGAATCCTTATCCGGCCAGCCGAGCGTGGAAAACGGCCAGAGTGCGGAGCTGAACCAGGTATCGAGCACGTCGGGGTCGCGGTGGATGTTCTTGCTGTGGCAGGCCTCGCATTCGCAGGCGTCGGTGCGCGAGACGGTGACATGACCGCAGTCGTCGCAATACCACGCCGGGATCTGATGCCCCCACCAGAGCTGGCGGGAGATGCACCAGTCGTGCACATTCTCCATCCAGTTATAATAGGTCTTGCTGAAGCGCTCGGGCACGAACTTGATGCGCCCGTCGCGCACGGCCTCGATGGCGGGCTCGGCCAGCGGCTTCATCTTGACGAACCACTGCGGGCTCGTCATCGGCTCGACCGTCGTGCCGCAGCGGTAGCACGTGCCGACATTATGATTATAAGGCTCGGTCTTGATGAGGTAGCCCTGCTCCTCGAGATCGGCCAGAATGGCCTTGCGCGCCTCGTAGCGGTCGAGGCCGTTGTACTTGCCGCCGTTGATGACGCGGGCGTCCTCGTCGAAGATGAGGATCTGCTCGAGATTATGGCGCAAGCCGACCTCGTAGTCGTTCGGGTCGTGGCAGGGCGTCATCTTGACGCAGCCGGTGCCGAAATCGAGCTCGACGTAATCGTCGGCCACGATGGGCAGCTCACGGCCCACGAGCGGCAGGATCGCCGTCTTGCCGACGAGGTGCTGGTAGCGCTCGTCCGCCGGGTTGACCGCGATGCCGGTGTCGCCAAGCATGGTCTCCGGCCGGGTGGTGGCGATGGTGAGGTAATCATCACTGTCCTTGAGTGGGTAGCGGATATACCAGAACGCGCCGGGCATATCCTTATATTCGACCTCAGCGTCGGACAGGGCCGTGCGGCAGTGCGGACACCAGTTGATGATGCGGTTTCCTTTGTAGATCAGGCCCTTTTCATACAGCTCGCAGAACGTCTCGCGCACAGCCTTTGAGCAGCCATCGTCCATGGTGAAGCGGCTGCGGTCCCAGTCGCAGGACACGCCGAGCGACTTCTGCTGCTCGACGATGCGGTTGCCGTACTGCTTTTTCCACGCCCAGACGCGCTTGAGGAATTCCTCGCGGCCGAGATCGTAGCGGGTCAGGCCCTCTTCCTTGCGCAGCATCTCCTCGACCTTGATCTGCGTGGCAATGCCGGCGTGATCCGTGCCGGGCACCCACAGGGCGGCATAGCCCTGCATGCGCTTATAGCGCGTGAGGATGTCCTGCAGCGTCGCATCGAGCGCGTGGCCCATGTGCAGCTGGCCGGTGACGTTCGGGGGCGGCATGACGATGGAAAACGGCTTTTTGTCCGGATCGGCTTTGCCGGCAAAATAGCCGCCGCGCATCCACATGTCATAAATCTTGCTTTCGACCTGTTTGGGGTCGTAGACCTTCGGAAGCTCTTTCATGGTTCTCCTCCTTTTCTTCATAACCAGTCTATTATCGCGTATGGTCGGTGCGGTAATCTCCAGCTGATTCGGAGCATCCTGCACCGGCTTGCGGATTTCCTCCTCGCTCATTTCTGCCGGAGCAAATTCCTTATAGACATCCAGCTGATACTGGCATTCCTTGCGAATGTCATCGCGGTCAGCCGGAGCAGCTTCCATTGCCTCACGCGTCTGCTTGATTTCCTTCTGGATGATGGCGTTCTCCTCTTCTTCGGTCAGATCTTCACGCTTGTCCTTTGCCTTCGCCTTGAGGGCGGACAGCAGCAGCGACAGCGCTGCCGTTCGTTCTGCATCCTTCGCCTTCGTTGCAGCCATCATCTGCTGCTGAACTTCATTTATCTTAGACATGATACTTTCCTCCCATATCATTCCTGTGGGGGCTTATTTTTCGCCAATCAGAACGCCCAATCTGCATCGTCGCAGCAGCCGCGTCAAATAATCCGATGCCAGATATGCCGCGGCAGCAATGCCAATGCACAATACCCACGGCTGTATATCCCGCTGTCCCAGCCAGACATACAGCACATAAATGATCATTGGATGAAACAGATAGATGCCAAATCCATTCTTGATTTGCTTTTTGACCCATGCACACTGCATGATGTGCTTGGGCATATAACATATAATATGTTGCGCCGATGGCAAAACAGCCGCCGAACAGCGCTTTTATCATGCGCATATGCCAAGCCGTCCGCTCACTGAGCACAAGCAATGCCGCCAGACAAATCACAATGGCCGCCGGATGCTTGAGATACTTCATCACAGTGTCATACTGCATGTGAAAACAATATCCGAAATAGAAAAATATCAGATAAAATGCGCAACTGCTCAGCGAGAAGAAATATGGCGCTCTGCCGGATTCATAGGAAACGACAAGCAGCAGCGCAATGGTCAGGACGCACACAATCGGATGCCGCAAAATCTTTCCGCCGGTATGCGAACCGTGCGGCATCACGTTTTCCGCCACAGCTTTGACTGCGCCGCACACGACAAACACCTCAAACAGAGCAAGGATATACCAAAGATGCCTGTTATTGTGCGCCAGAACAATGCCGTCCCAGCAGTAGCGCAGATAGGATTGATCGGTAAAGCCCAAGAGGCACATGACCGGTGCTACATAACAAATACCAAAAAACAAATACGGAATCAGCAGGCGAACCGCCTTGTTTTTCAAAAACTGTGCGGTGTCCTGATATTTTTGATAGTCATGAATGCACAGCGCATATACCATACCGGAAACCGACATATACAGCGGCATATGAAACGAATAGATGATATTGGTCAAATGATCGAGTCCGTCACTGGCATTGTATGGAATAACCACGCCGGTTCCCGTATACATTCTGGATGCATGCGCCAAAACGACCAAAAAAGTCGCCACAAATTTTATTGCATCGTAATGGTTTGATTTGTCAGCTGTGTCCCAATGTTGCGTCTTGATTTTCACCCTCTCCTTCTTTCTGCACAAAAGTAACTAAGATTGCCGGGGCGCAAAAAAATCGCCCCGAAACGAACTGTTTCAGGGCGATCGAAACCGCGGTACCACCTGAATTCCACGCAGGCGCGTGACACTCTTGTCTCTGTAACGGGAGAACCCGGCCGCCCTACTCCGTTCAGGCCGGCTGCTCCGGGGCGACCTTCATCTCCGGCATCCGAAAGGCTCGCACCAACCGCCTTCTCTCTGACGTCCGCCGGGAGACTACTCCTCCCCTTCTTCGCAAATGGATGGGAAAATTATAGGCCCTGCCGCGCCGTTTGTCAAGCGTTTCTGAGCCAGCGCACGACCGAAAGCGCCGCGCGGTTGCCCTCGCCGACCGCCGCCGGGATCTGATAGGGCGCGCCGGTGCAGTCCCCGGCCGCGAAAACGCCGGGAATGCTCGCGGCATAGCTTTCATCCACGACGATGTGGCCCTTTTCCGTGGCGATGCCGGGCAGAAGCGTATCGGCCGCAAAGCCCGCGCGCAGGACGAAGATGACGTCCGCCGGCTGTGCCGCGCCGTCGACCACGAGCGTGTCCGCCCGCTCGGCGCCGCGGATCTCAAAGCGGTGCTTTTTTCCGTCGTAATACTGCACGTCGCAGCCGATCTCACGCAGGAAATCCGCCTCCGCCGGGGCGTCCGCCGCCAGGCCGATGACCGCCGCGCGCTTGCCGCGGTAGAGCATGCCGTCGCAGGTAGCGCAGTAGCTCACGCCGCGGCCGAGAAACGCCGTTTCCCCGGGAAACGTGCCGCGCTGGGCAATGCCGGTCGCAAGCAGAAGCGCCCTGCCCTCCACAAATTCCTTGCCCGCCGAGACGCCGAACGTTTTGCCCATCGGCATGGCCGACAGCGCCCGCTCGCGCAGCATGTCCGCGCCAAGATCGCGCGCCTGCTGCGTCATGGTCTCGAGCAGCGCGGGGCCGGAGACATCCGGCACACCGGGGTAATTTGTGACATGGCCGGCTTTATACAGCGCGCTGTCGGCCGCGCCGCCGCAGATCACGCACACGGTCAAATTCCGGTTGCGCGCCGTCATGGCCGCCGACAGCCCCGCCGGGCCGCCGCCGATGATGAGCAGGTCATACATATATCCGCACCTCCGTTGTCTTACAATCCTGTCTGAATTATATATTTCTTTTTCGATATTGTAAACAGAAAACGAATCGTGTATAATACTTTTACATTTTTCTGCCCATCGCAAATTTATGTGGAGTTGACATGACACTATGGAAGATACCAAAAACTTTATCGAAGCCTTTGTCGAAGAGGATCTTGCGCCCGGCGGCCGCTTCGCCGGTCAGACCGTCCACACCCGTTTCCCGCCCGAGCCGAACGGCTACCTGCACATCGGCCACTGCAAGGCATTGTGCATCGATTTCGGAACGGCCGAAAAATTCGGCGGCATCTGCAACCTGCGCATGGACGACACGAACCCCTCCAAGGAGGACAACGAGTTTGTGGAAGCCATTCAGGAGGATATCCACTGGCTCGGCTTTGACTGGGGTGACCGGTTCTTCTTCGGCTCGGACTACTTCGAGAAGGATTACGAATACGCCGTGGAGCTGATTAAAAAAGGGCTTGCCTATGTGTGCGAGCTGACGCCGGAGCAGTTCCGCGAATACCGCGGCGATGTGAACACCCCCGCCGTCAGCCCCTGGCGCGACCGCCCGATCGAGGAAAGCCTCGATCTGTTCGCGCGCATGCGCGCCGGCGAGTTCCCGGAGGGCAAGTATACCCTGCGCGCGAAGATCGACCTCGCCTCCGGCAACTTCAATATGCGCGACCCCGTGCTCTACCGCATCCGCTACATCGAGCACCACCGTCAGGGCACAAAGTGGTGCATTTTCCCGATGTACGACTTCGCGCACCCGATCCAGGACGCGCTTGAGGGCATCACGCACTCGCTGTGCTCGCTGGAATATGAGGATCACCGCCCGCTGTACGACTGGGTCGTAAACAATGTGTCCGTGCCGTGCAAACCGCGCCAGATCGAGTTTTCGCGCCTCGGCATCAACTACACCGTCATGTCCAAGCGCAAGCTGCGCCGCCTCGTCGAGGAGGGCTATGTCTCCGGCTGGGACGATCCGCGCATGCCAACGCTGTGCGGTCTGCGCCGCCGTGGCTACACGCCCGCGTCCATCCGCAATTTCTGCGAGCGCATCGGCGTGTCCAAGGTCGCGTCCACGGTCGATTACAGCTTCCTGGAGCACTGCCTGCGTGAGGATCTTAACCTCCACGCCCAGCGCGCCATGGCCGTGCTGCACCCGGTGAAGCTGCGCATCACGAACTACCCCGAAGGTCAGAGCGAGACGTTCGCCGTCGAAAACAACCCTGAGGACGAAAACGCCGGTACGCGCGACGTGACCTTCTCCAACGAGCTGTGGATCGAGGCCGACGACTTCATGGAGGAGCCGCCGAAGAAATACAACCGCCTCTTCCCCGGGAACGAGGTGCGCATCAAGGGCGCGTACATCGTGCGCTGCACCGGCTGCGTCAAGGACGCGGACGGCAACGTGACGGAGGTGCTGTGCGAATACGATCCCGAGACCCGCGGCGGCAACACGCCCGACGGACGCAAGGTGCGCGGCACGATCCACTGGGTCGATGCGCACAACTGCGCCGACGCCGAGGTGCGCCTGTACGACAATCTCTTTGCCGACGCAGACCCCGAGGGTGACGGCAAGGACTATCTCGAGTGCCTGAACCCGGACTCGCTGTCCGTGCTCACCGGCTGCAAGGTCGAGCGGATGCTCGCCGGCGCCGAGGCTCCGGCCGCGTTCCAGTTCCTGCGTCTCGGCTACTTTGCCGTGGATAATAAGGACGCAACCCCGGAGCATCTGGTCTTTAACCGGGCCGTCGCGCTCAAGGACAGCTTCAAGAAAGCCTGACCACAAGATCCTGTACCCTGTCCCTCCCGCAGGAAACGGGAGGGACAAGTTTTTGTGACGAAAATGTGAATTTGCTGTTGACAAGCGCAGCATCCGGTGCTATGCTGTGCACGCTGATATTTTTAAGTCGGTACGAGATACCGGCAAGGTGTCACGGTCAATGGAATCACTGCGGGCTCTCCCTGCGCGTTGCCGCCTTGTCTGTATCCGGACAGGGTGTTTTTTTATGCCCGGAGGAGGGATCGCTGTGGAGCTGAAATTCAAGGCAAAGATCATGGACGAGGCCGCCATCGACCGGACGCTCGTGCGCATCGCGCATGAGATCCTCGAGAAAAACGACGGCACGGACGATCTGTGCCTGATCGGCATCCGCACGCGCGGTGTGCCGCTGGCCCGCCGCCTTGCAAAAAACATTGAGAAGATCGACGGCGTGCAGCTGCCGGTCGGTGAGCTGGACATCACGCTCTACCGCGATGATCTGTCCACGGTCGCGGACGCGCCGGTACTCAACCGTACGGACATTCCCTTCCCCATTGCGGGCAAGACCGTCGTGCTGGTCGACGATGTGATCTACACCTGCCGCACCGCGCGCGCAGCGCTCGACGCCGTGATGCAGCTCGGCCGTCCGGCGCGCATCCAGCTCTTTTCCCTGATCGACCGCGGCCATTCGGAGCTTCCGATCAAGGCCAATTACGTCGGCAAGAACATCCCGACCTCCAAGAGCGAGGTCGTGGCCGTCCGCCTGCAGGAAACGGACGGAGAGAACAGTGTCTGCATCCTCGAGAGAGGATAAAGAATAGATTAAATTTTCACGGGAGGAAAAAATCTATGAGTAAAAGCTCCATCGGTACCGAGCCGGTGTACGACGCACGTACACTCGGCAAGCCCAGAATGTTCATTCTGGGTCTCCAGCACATGTTCGCCATGTTCGGCGCGACCGTCCTCGTCCCGGCGCTGTCCGGCCTCGACGTCGCAACGACCCTGCTGTTCGCCGGCATCGGTACGCTGCTGTTCCACCTGCTGACCAAGGGTAAGGTCCCGGCCTTCCTCGGCAGCTCGTTCGCCTTCATCGGCGGCTACAACGCCGTGCGCACCATCGGCACGAACGCCGACGGCTCCGCCATTTACAACAACGACCTGCTGGCATACGCCTGCTTCGGCGTCGCCATCGCGGGCCTGATGTACATCATCCTGTCGACACTGTTCAAGATCTTCGGCGTCAAGAAAGTCATGCGCTACTTCCCGCCGATCGTCACCGGCCCGATCATCATCGCCATCGGCCTGACACTCTCCTCTTCCGCCATCACCAACTGCCGTGCCAACTGGCTCGTCGCCGTCGTCGCGATCCTGATCGTCATCGGCTTCAACATGTGGGGCAAGGGCATGGCTAAGATCATCCCGATCCTGCTCGGCGTGCTCGGCTCTTACATCTTCGCACTCATCGTTGATCCCGCGGAGCGCGCCTCCGTCGCCGCTGCCGTCAGCAGCGCCAAGTGGTTCGGCCTGCCGATCTTCTGGAAAAACAGCGTGTTCCACCTCTTCGCCGGCCCGGTCGACAGCGGCATGCTCTGGTCTGCCGTGCTGACGATCGTGCCGCTGTCTCTGGCCACCATGGTCGAGCACATCGGCGATATCTGCGCCATCTCCTCCACCTGCGGCAGAAACTACATGGTCGACCCCGGCTTCCACCGCACCCTGCTGGGCGACGGCCTGGCCACCACCCTCGCTTCCCTCTTCGGCGCTCCGGCCAACACCACCTACGGTGAGAACACCGGCGTGCTCGCCCTGTCCCGCGTCTACGATCCCCGCGTGATCCGCATCGCGGCCTGCATTGCGATCGTCGTGTCCTTCTGCCCGAAATTCGCGGCCCTCGTGTCCGCCATGCCGACGGCCACCATCGGCGGCGTGTCCCTCGTGCTCTACGGCATGATCTCCGCTGTCGGCGTGCGCAACGTCGTCGAGAACAAGGTCGACTTCACCAACACCCGCAACGTCATCATCGCCGCGCTCATCCTCGTGCTCGCCATCGGCATCACCTACTCCGGCAGCATCCAGATCGGCGTCGTGTCCCTGTCGGGTCTGGCTGTCTCCTCCATCGTGGGCATCCTGCTCAACGCCATCCTGCCCGGCAAGGACTACACCTTCGAGCAGGACGATCAGGGCGCGACCTCTGTGGACTTCAAGGTCTGAGCCCGCATCGAAACCAAATACGCACCGGCCGCCGCAACGCAAAGCTGCGGCGGCCTCTTGTTTTTCCCTTCCCCATGGGGCGCGATTGTTAAATTTGTGGCCGGTTTTTTCCAAAAAATCAGTTGTAGTTTCGGAAAAAATGCGTTATCATGAATGTGTTTGAGAGCAAAAAAGAAACCAAAAATACAAAGAAAAACGGAGGAGCAACATGAAATTTTCCAGTAAGATCGAAAAGTGCGGCCTCTCGCCCATGCGCAAGTTCGCGCCCTATGCAAACGAGGCTGCCAAAAAGGGCAAGAAACTCTACCACCTGAACATCGGCCAGCCCGATATTGCCACCCCCGCGGCCTACTTTGAGGCTGTGAAAAACTTCAGCCAGCCGGTCCTGGCCTACGCCCCGTCCGACGGCGTGCCCGAGATGATCGACGCGGTCGTCAACTACTACGGCAAGATCGATGCGCCCATCACTAACAAGCAGGTGCTCATCACCACCGGCGGCAGTGAGGCGCTGCAGATCGCGCTCAGCTGCATTCTCGACGAAGGCGACGAGATCATCATCCCCGAGCCGTTCTACCCGAACTACAGCACGTTCGTCACGCTGACCGGCGCGACCATCCGCCCAATCACCACAACGCCGGAGGAGAACTACAAGTTCGCCATCCGCGAGCGCGTCGAGTCCTGCATCAACGAGCACACCCGCGCCATCCTCTTCACAAACCCCGGCAACCCGACCGGCACGATCCTCACCGAGGAAGAGCTCCGTCTCATGGCCGACATCGCCAAGGAGCACAACCTGTTCATCATCGGCGACGAGGTATACCGCGAGTTCGTCTACGGCGGTGAGAAGCTCATGAGCCTGCTGCAGCTCGAGGGCTATGAGGACAACGTCGTCGTCATCGACTCCGTGTCCAAGCGCTTCAGCGCCTGCGGTGCGCGCATCGGCTGCGTGATCACGCGCAACAGCGATCTCTACAACAACGCCATGAAGTGGTGCCAGGGCCGCCTGTGCGCCTCTACGATCGACCAGGTCGCCTCCGCCGCGCTCTACACCGTCGGCCCCGAATACTTCGACGCCGTGCGCAAGGAGTATAAGGCCCGCCGCGACACCCTCGTCGAAGGGCTCAAGAAGATCCCCGGTGTTATCTACTCCGAGCCGAAGGGCGCGTTCTACGTCATGGCCAAGCTTCCCGTGGACGACGCGGAGAAGTTCCAACTGTTCATGCTCGAGGAGTTTGACGACAACGGCGACACGCTCATGTTCACCCCGGCCGAGAGCTTCTACAAGACCCCACACACCGGCGTCAATGAGATCCGCATGGCCTACGTCATCAATCAGGACGCCCTCAAGCGCTCCATGGAGCTGCTTGCCAAGGGCATCGAAGCCTACAACAACAAATAAGCTGCATACGCAAAAACCGTCCGCTCCCGATCGGGAACGGACGGTTTCTTTATGGGATTTCGTTTGCTTTCTGCCGGCGTTTGAGATTGAGCAGCACGACGGCCGAGAGCACGCACACGCAGCCGAGGGCGCTGAGCGGTGTGAGTTTTTCGTGGAACACGAAGATGCCGACCAGCGTCGCCACGACCGGCTCAAACGACGCCAGGATGGACGCCTTACCCGTCTCGAGCCCTGTGAGACCATAGGTATAGAGCAGATACGGCAGATAGCACGTGACGATGCCGAGCGCCGTGCACAGGCCGAAGCCCTTCCACGAACCGATCATGACGCCGAGCGGCTGCGCCGCGCCCCAGATGATGGCCGCGCCGATGGTGGTCAGCAGGCAGGAATAAAAGTTGATGGTGTTGCTCGAATAGCCGCGGTCGAGCGCGTAGCGGGCGAAGATGCTGTAGAGCGCATAGCCGAAGCCCGCGCCGAGGCCGTAGAGAATGCCGACCGTGGAGAGCTTGTGCTCCCCGCCGACGAGCGACACCAGACAGCAGCCGGCAAACGCCAGCACGAGCGCGATGAGCTTCTGCACCGTGATACGCTCGTGAAACAGGATCAGCGAGAGGATCATGACGATCGACGGCGCGGTGTACAGCAGCACGGCCGCCGTGGACAGATCCATGATCGTGATGGCCTGAAAATAGCAATACGTGAAAAACAGCAGGCTGCAGATGCCGGCGCCGATAAAACACCAGATGTCTTTGAGCCGAATGCGAAACTGCTTTGGGTCGCGCACGAACAGCGTGACGGCGAACAGCAGCGCCGCAATGCCGCAGCGCAGCACGATCGCGCCCGTGGAATCCACGCCATAGGTCGCCAGTGTGCGCGTGAACAGACCCATCAAGCCCCAGAGACACCCAGCCGTGATGACGGACGCCGTATATTTCTGCATTCTGCACCCCTCCAGATCAAGCTTTCGACAGAGCATGATATCAGGTTTCCGGACGGTTGTCAATTTGTGTGGACAAGAAAGTTTTGCGCGGCATTTGCGTTTGCCCACTTGTCAAGCCGACACGGCTGTGGTAAGATAATTGTGCCGTTTGTAACGGTGCGCGGATACAGCGTTTTGCTCCGCCTCGGGAACCTCCCCGTGTCAAAATAGAGGCTTATGAGCGGCGGCCAATACCGCCGCTTTCTGTTTGCGCCTGTGATGGAATTGGTAGACATGCGAGATTTAGGTTCTCGTGCTTTCAGCGTGTGGGTTCGAGTCCCTTCAGGCGCACCACGCCTCCGGCGGCCGATGCATCGGCCGCCGGAGGTTTTTTGCTTTTGGGGGAACATTTATACTGTGCGGCCGTCTGACCATACAATTATATAGAAAGGCGGCCTGACCATGAAACAACCACGACTGCTCCCCGCACTGCTCCTCGCGCTGCTGATGCTCCTCCCCGCCGGCTGCGGCACGCAGACCACGGGCGCACCGCAGCAAACGCCCACGCCCACCGAGACCGCGACCGTATCCGGCGCTGCCGGAACGCTGCGTGTGCAGGTTCCGGACGGCTGGAAGTATGAACTCTGCCCAGCAGGTTCGCTGACGGTGTCAGATCAGGCTTTCGGCGTGAAAATATGGCCGGACAGCGGCTCGGACAGCGAAATTGAACTGTACTGGTCGGACAACTTCGGCGTGTGCGGCACGGGGCTAAGGGAAGAAGCGCTGACACTCGCCGGTGACGCAGCCGCCGCCGGATACTATGACGGCAGCAAAAACTGGACCTTCCTCAGCTATCAGGGAAAAAACAGCGGCATCATTGCCTGGGCCGACCCGAACGCGCCGTGGTTCGCGGCGCAGGGTGAGCAGGTACTCGCCATGCTCGACACGGTCAAATGGGAACCGGCAGCATAACGTAAATTCTGAGAGAACAGCACGCCCCGCAGCAGAGCTCTGCTGCGGGACGTGGGTTATCATATGAGA
>ERZ772880.2205-NODE-2205-length-15374-cov-3.437953_pt1 | contig 15374 bp, 14 predicted proteins | sample MGYA00580577_ERZ772880 | MGnify/ENA primary metagenome ERZ772880 (study PRJEB29015, sample SAMEA2737705) | human gut metagenome | biome: human gut; feature: human-associated habitat; material: faeces | place: China | collected 2012 ... | reverse complement strand
GGGTGAAATGGCAACATTTAATAAGCTGAACAATGCTCTGTCAATTGAAAGAGGACTCTTGTGATGAGGTAGAGCTTTGACGGCTCACCTTTGCCCTTGAGCAGATGACCCGGCCGAATAGAGCCGGGAACCCCGTATTTGCGGAATAATTCCTGGGTCTCGGGTAATTCTTTAGGCGGAACCCAGGGGTGGGTTTTCAAAATTTGTCGCATATTTAAGTACTTAATGGGTGCATAATCATTTTTGCACTGGCAAGAAGTTTTTAACAGTCAGTCACGTATTAACACCTAGTAAACGATGGACAAACGATTCTGTCAAAGGCACCATTACGGGATGACTAAAAACCAGCAGTTTAAAAAACAAACACATAGAGGCGCTTTTTCCGTCCTACGCGCTTGTAAGGAAGAACCTGTTTTCAAGGGCAAAAAGGTTGCCGCGTCCCTGACGCTGGCCCTGGTTGTTTTATTGGGTCTAGGTTCTCTTGGCTCACAAAGTGCATTAGCAGTTTCCTCTCCGAAGGTAGCCGCTGATTCTAAAGGTCCTCAGACCGAGCCTCCGCTGAAGGTTAAATCTTTGAGCTACTCCAATTTCGAACGCGAGGATTTGACCAAGCCGTTTGAAACCGAGGAGCAGGTCATTGATCGAATGGAAACCAATGCCGCTCGTTTTATTTCCGAGCATTACCGCGTTGACCGCGAAGATGCTTCTGAAATTGTTGAACAAGCATTTATTTCTGGCAAAAATCACGATGTTGATCCTTTGTTGATTTTGGCAGTTATTGCGACTGAATCCTCTTTTGACCCGAAGGCCGGCAGCTCTGTCGGTGCGAAAGGTCTGATGCAGGTTCACGCCAAAGTGCATGCCAAACGCTTCAAAGAGTTCGGCGGTCTTAAAGCCGTTCATGAAGTGGAAGCCGGAATTGAAGTCGGTACCCAGATTCTTAAAGAATATCTGAATAAGACCGGCTCTCTGAAGGGCGCATTGAAGTACTACGTCGGTGCTGCTAAGCATTCTCACGACGGCGGGTACAGCCGCAAGGTTCTCTCTATGAGAAACCATCTTCGTCTGGCTGCCAGCGGTCAGGTGGAAGCGGCAAAGATTCAGGCTCGTGCACCGAGCAAATTCCCTGAAAACTACAGAGATGGTCCGGTTTTTGCAACTTACGGTGCCAATTTGGCCCGTGCGATTACTGAAGGGTACAAGACGACTCAGACCTCCGGCTCCGCTGACGGGAACGGATCAGCCTAATCGCATGGCGGCTTAGCGAAAGTCACCCCACAAAGTTTGAGCAAACGAAGCGGCAGCAAGAGCTGCCGTTTCTGTTCTTAGGACTCTGTTGCCGAGTTTGCAGCTGTAAAATCCGCTTTCTATTAGGGTATTAATTTCTTTCGGAGATAAGCCGCCTTCAGGCCCCACGGCGAATGTGACCGCTGTCGGAGTGTCAGGAGAATCGTAAGTCTTTCCGATCGGGCTCAGGACGAATTTCAAGCCTTCGGCGTGAGCTGCGGCATCTTTCAAACTGCTGCAGAACCGAATATTCGGAAGATAGTTTTCTCCGCATTGTTGACACGCAGAGACGGCAATTTTGTTCCAACGCTCAACTCGCTTCACTGCTTTTTCGCAGGTCAAGCGCACTTCGCCGCGCTCGGACGGAAAAACAGCGATCTCCGCATAACCGAGCTCGCAAGCCTTTTCAATAATCCAATCCATTTTCTCGTTGGCAACCAACGCCTGCATGAGAACAAGCTTAAGTCCTCTCGGCTGCATGATGACTTCCTGTGGAATCACTTCTGCGAAATCCGTTGCAAAACGAATCGTTCCTTTAACAGCACAGCCTTTTCCGTTGAACACTTCGACTGCGTCACCTTGTCTCATGCGCAGAACCCGCATTGCGTGATGGACGGCCTCCGGCGGCAGAACAAGAGGTGCTTCGGTGTCAGCGGATTCAAAAAAATAGTAAAAGCGGGGCATGTTTTGTTAAAAGTGCTTTCAGAGAAAAACAAAATGATAAAGCAATTGTCGGATTATTAAGGAAAATAAGGAGGGTTTTTCGGCTAAACGGCTGATTTCGATAAGGGTTCAGAGTTGGTAGAATTACAGGTATTCTCAAGCCCGAAACTCGGGATTTTTCTTATTTAGATCATATTGACTATGTCCTCTTCCGTCTCCAGTAAGACAATGGCCAACGCAGTTCGCGCTCTGGCTATGGATGCAGTCCAAAAAGCAAATTCCGGTCACCCCGGAATGCCGATGGGTATGGCAGATATCGCTGTCGCCCTTTGGACTAAACACCTTCGTCACAATCCTTCTGATCCTAAATGGCTCGGCCGCGACCGTTTCCTTCTTTCCAACGGCCACGGTTCCATGCTCCAGTATGCACTGCTGCATCTGGCGGGCTACGACCTCACCATTGATGATCTGAAGAATTTCCGCCAACTTCACAGCAAGACGCCGGGACACCCCGAAATCGGAGTGACTCCCGGCGTTGAAACATCCACCGGTCCGCTCGGACAGGGAATTGCCAATGCTGTCGGTATGGCTTTGGCTGAAAAAATGCTGGCAGCCGAATTCAACGAAGAGGGCTATGACATCATCAATAACTACACCTATGCATTCTTAGGTGACGGCTGCTTGATGGAAGGCATTTCTCACGAAGTCTGCTCTTTGGCCGGTGTTTGGAAACTCAACAAACTCATCGCTCTGTACGATGACAACGGTATTTCCATCGACGGCAAGATCGAAAACTGGTTCGGCGAAAACGTTCGCGAACGTTTCGAATCCTATAACTGGAACGTCATCGGCCCGATCGACGGCCACGATATCGAAGCAGTTTCCGAAGCCATTGAAGAGGCTAAGAAATCTGACAAGCCGACACTCATCGACTGCAAGACGGTGATCGGTTTCGGTTCTCCCAACCGCGCCGGCACAAGCAAAGCTCACGGTTCTCCGCTCGGAGACGAAGAGCTTGCCGAAGCCAAGAAGGCTCTGGGCTGGGAATACGCACCGTTTGAAATTCCTCAGGAAATTTACGACGCATTCGATGCACGTAAGGCCGGTGCCGAAATGGAAGAGGCATGGCTTGAAAAATATCGCCGTTATGCCGAAGCTTTCCCGGCTAAAGCAGCTGAATTAGAACGCCGCATGAAGGGCCAGCTTCCCGAAAACTGGGATGACGTCATCCTTGAGGCTATCGTTAACGCAGCCGGCGAAGCTAAGACAGTCGCAACCCGTAAAGCCAGTCAGATGGCCTTGAATGCTTACGCACCGCATCTGCCTGAACTGCTCGGCGGCTCTGCAGACCTGACAAGCTCCAACCTGACTAACTGGGAAGGTGTTCAGGCCATGAGACCGGATACCTATCTCGGACGCCACATCAACTACGGTGTTCGCGAGTTCGGTATGTGTGCCATCATGAACGGTATCGCTTTGTACGGCGGATTCATCCCCTACGGCGCTACATTCCTTACGTTCGCAGACTACGGCCGCAATGCTCTGAGAATGGCTGCGCTGATGAAACTGCGCTCTATCTTCGTCTTTACACACGACTCTATCGGCGTCGGCGAAGACGGCCCGACACATCAGCCGATCGAACAGACAGAAAGCCTGCGCATCATCCCGAACATGGATGTCTGGCGTCCTGCTGATGCCTGCGAAACGCTTACCGCCTGGGCCTGCGCAATTTCCCGGCAGGACGGTCCATCCTCCCTGATTTTCAGCCGTCAGAACCTTCCGTTCGTTGAACGCGATGAGATCAATGTCGATGACATGGAAAAGGGCGGCTACATCATGCTCGAAGCCCCGAACGGTCCATCTTCCGTTGAAGTGACTTTGGTGGCTACCGGCAGCGAAGTTGCACTGGCTGCCGAGGCTCGCAAACAGCTTTTGGCAATGAACATCCAGACACGTCTCGTCTCCATGCCCTCCACGACAGTCTTTGATCGTCAGGACAAGGAATACCGCGACTTCGTCTTAGGCGAAGGCAGACCCGTTGTCGCCATCGAGGCCGGCAGAACGGACGGTTGGTGGAAGTACATCCGCGGCGCCGGTACCGTTATCGGTCTGGATCGTTTCGGCGAATCTGCTCCTGCTTCCGAACTCTTTAAACTTTTTGGTTTCACCGTCGATAACGTTGTTGAAACTGTTCAGCACGTTCTTTCTCAAGGAAAATAAACATGACTATTCGAGTTGCTATTACCGGTTACGGCCGCATCGGTCGCAACGTCCTCCGCGCTTTCTATGAAGAAAAGAAATGGCCGGACGTTAAGATCGTTGCCATTAACGATACTGCTAAACCCGAAGCCACCGTTCATCTGACCAAGTTCGACACAACGCACGGCAAGTTCAACGGCGACGTTTACTGGGACGACGGTCATCTGGTCGTGAACGGAGACCGCATTTTCATGTGCTCCGAGCGTGATCCGAAGAAGCTTCCTTGGAAAGATCTGAACGTCGATATCGTTCTCGAATGCACGGGTGCATTCCGCGATAAAGAAGGCGCCATGCAGCACATCGAAGCCGGTGCTAAGAAAGTTTTGATCTCCGCTCCGGGCAAAGACGTTGACGCTACTGTTGTCTACGGTGTGAACCAGGACGTTCTCAAGGCAAGCGACGTTGTCGTTTCCAACGCTTCCTGCACCACCAACTGCATGTGCCCGTTCGTTAAGCCTTTGATGGATAAACTCGGCATTGTTGACGGCATGATGACTACTATCCACGCCTTCACAAATGACCAGGTTCTGACCGACGTTAAGCACAAAGATCTGCGCCGCGCCCGTGCCGCTGCCGACAACATCATCCCGACGAAGACCGGTGCTGCCAAGGCCGTCGGTGTCGTGATCCCCGAACTGAAGGGCAAGCTTGACGGTTACGCCATGCGCGTTCCGACTCTGAACGTTTCCGTTGCCGACCTTACCTTCAACGCTAAGCGTCCGACAACCGTTGAAGAAGTCAACAAGATCATTCTGGAAGCCTCCGAAAGTCCCGAACTTAAAGGCATTCTCGGCTACAACGAACTGCCGCTGGTTTCTTCCGACTTCAACCACACTTCCTTCTCCTCCATTTTCGATGCCACTCTGACTAAGGTCATCGACGGTACGCTGGTGAAAGCTGTTGCTTGGTATGACAACGAGTGGGGCTTCTCCTGCAGAATGCTCGACACCGCTGTTGCGATGTACAACGCGAAGTAATTCTTAAAATCACTTGATCAAACCCCGCATTGTCGGGGTTTGGTTTAACAGGAAAGAAGATCCATGAAAGTCAAAACACTTGAAGAATTAGTCAATGAAGGCGCGCTTGAAGGAAAGCGTGTTTTTATTCGTGCCGACATGAATGTTCCCCGCGATGCAGAAGGCAACGTTACTGATGACCATCGCTTGAAAGAATCCATGCCTGCCGTGAAGATGGCTCTGAAGGGCGGCGCCGGCGTGATGGTCTGCTCTCACCTGGGTCGTCCTAAGGAAGGCGAACTCACAGAACAGGACAGTCTGGCTAAAGTTGCCGAAACGTTCGGCAAGATGCTCGGCATGCCGATCCGTTTTGAAAAAGACTGGCTCAACGGCGTTGACGTAAAGCCGGGTGAAGTCGTGATTCTTGAAAACTGCCGAGGCAATGTCGGCGAGAAGAAAAACGATCCCGAACTCGTTAAGAAGATGGCAAAGCTTTGCGATGTCTACGTTAACGACGCTTTCGGAACCGCTCACCGCGCTCAGGCCACCACTGACGGTCTGGCCCGCGAAGCCGAAGTCGCCTGCGCTGGTCCTCTGCTTGCCAAAGAAATCAAGGCTCTGACAAAGGCTGTTGCCGAAGCCAAACGTCCGCTGGTTGCTATCGTCGGCGGTTCCAAGGTTTCCACGAAGCTCACCATTTTGAAGCATCTGGCTCCGCTGGTTGATACCTTGATTGTCGGCGGCGGTATTGCCAACACGTTCCTTTTGGCTGAAGGTCATCACATCGGTACTTCTTTGGCTGAGCCTGCCCTTGTCGGCGAATGCAAAGAAGTCATGAAGATCATGAAAGAGAAAGGTGGTCATCTTCCTCTTCCGGTTGACGTTGTTGTGGCCCACCATATTGGATATGACGCCGGCTTCAGAATCTGTGATCTTGACGATATCGAAGCAGACGAAATGATTCTCGATATCGGTCCGAAGACCAGCAAAATGCTTGCTGAATACCTGAAAGACGCCAAGACGATCATTTGGAACGGTCCGGTCGGCGTTTTCGAAATGGACAACTTCAAAGAAGGTACCCGCGACCTCGCAGAAAAAGTTGCCGAAGCTACTGCTAACGGTGCTTTCACGATTGTCGGCGGCGGCGATACGATTGCTGCGGCGAAAGCCTTTAAGGTGGCAGATAAAGTTTCTTATATCTCTACAGGCGGCGGTGCCTTCCTTGAATTCCTTGAAGGCAAGACATTGCCTGCTATCGCAGCCCTTCAGGAAAGAACTAAGTAATAGTCTTTTCTGAAATAACGAAACCTGTCGACCTCAAATCGGCAGGTTTTTGTTTTATTGACCGGGAAATTTCTTTGCTTTCCAGAGGAGTTGAGGAGAAAATTTAGACTTTTCAGACTCGTAAATCCGAAAGGTCTGAACTATTCGTATTTAACGATCTGAAAAGTCAAAATATCTTGAATAAACGGCCTGTTTATTGTTTCATCGAAGTCGATACTGATATCTCACCTCCTGGTAGATATTCATTGGCTGTACGCCGGTTGAAGGAGGACGCTTAACAAAGCCGCTGCATGCTCTGACAGCTGTCAGACCTGCCCGATCTAATTGCTTATTTCCTGAACTTTTGTAAAGATCGGCTGCTGTGAAAATTCCGTCGGCATTGACACGGATTTTGTAAAGAGCAATACCGATCAGACCGTGAGAATTTGGCTCTAGGAACCTCCGCGCGTGAATGCAAAGCGAAACATCTTCAAGGTATTGTAGGTAAATCTCTCGTTTTTTATCGGCGACTTTTTTTTCAGTGAGGCTATTTTCCGAAACAGATTCCATCCCAAGAGATTGTCCTTGTTCTGAGACAGCTGCTTGTGCACTGTCCAGTTTTACGATGACGGTCATTGGAAAATCTTCTTCGGACGGCGCAGGTGCGGTTAAAAACATCAAACCAAAACAATGGCACAAGATCGCTAGCGAGATGCCGATTTTGAGTGTGTCATTGGAAAGTTCGCTCATTTTTCGACCCTCGGAGAGGTAGCGACATGAAGCTTCTCGCCTCCGTGTTGACGAACAGCATCGACCAAATAAATCATCTCTCCGGCAGGCGCCTGAGGATCTGCCATCAACACAATCTGACCCGGTCTGGCCTTGAATTGGATAATTACTGAAGCCAAACGTTCATCGAGTTCTTCTTTTTTGGTTGGGATGCCGTCGCAGAGGAATGATCCGTCTTTGTTTAGGCGAATTTCAACCACATGGCCAGCCAAGGCTTTCGATGTTTTTGCCGGAGGGAGGTCAAAATCAATAGAATGGACGGCAAAACTAGCTGCTAGGATAAAGAAGATCAGAAGAATAAAGACGACGTCAATGAGAGAAGTCAGGTCAGAAGAGTCTTCTCGCTCCCCGCGTGCTCTTATGTTGATCATAATTCTCTCCCTCCGGGTTACTAGACTTCCTATGGGTTAGGCCGCGTTATTCTGAGACTGTTTATAAAGAACTGCCTTGTTGGCCACGCGGTTTAAATAATCCAATCGGTTACTCTCGATCGAAAGGAAAATCCTGTAGCAAAAAACGGCAGGAATGGCGATGATTAGACCGGTTGCGGTCGTAATTAATGCCTGCCATATTCCTTCGGCTAATAGTTCCATATCGATGCCGCTGCGAGATTGTGCTATGACTGCGAAAGTCTGAATCATTCCGATGATCGTTCCCAACAACCCGAGCAAGGGGGAAATCCTACCCAGCGTAGCTAAAAGAGGCAGGCGTTTATCCATCATAGCGGCTAAGGACGAGATATTTTCAGCTAATACGCCTTCGTAAAAAGGCATCTTCTCACTGGAACCGAGCGCGGAAGCATAATTTTTGAGCCAAGGTGTTTCGGAGAAATATGTTTCAGCTGCTGCAAATTCGCCTTTTTGAATTTTTTCAAGAATATTCTTTTGTTGATCCGCATCCGGAAGCGGATTCCAGATGTAACTTAAAGACCGATCAATAATCAAAGCAAGGACAATAATGGAGATCAATAGTAAGGGTACCATTACCCAGCCGCCGGCGATAATCAGAGACATCTTGACTTCCTTATAGTTGTTGAGCCCGTTTGTGGTCTGAGGCCTTTTCCAATGATTGTCAGCCATCGATCGCAGGCTTGCAAGTCATCACGAGCCTGCGAGATGCTCAGCATTCCATCTGTATATTGAACCTCGCAGCAGCCTTTTCCGACAATATCGACAATTCCCTTGGCGCGAAGCACCTTTTTTCCTGAGTTTCGAATGATTGGTTCAATTCGTTCCAATTCAAGCGGTTCAGAAAATTTGACGGCACAAGTTTCGAATAGACTGGTATTGCCTCGCATGGAAAACCCGGCGTTGTTCAGCAGCATCGTGTCTGCTCCCGGCGTGTGTTTTCGAGAGGTAAACATACCGTACTTTTTGTCTGTCCAGTGGTTGAAGAAGTGATCAAGGACGGCAAAGTTTGCATCGCCGTTGGCAGAAAGAATGATCAATGCTTTGGAATTAAGATCGTGTAGTGACTGCGTGAGCCGCTCGATGCTTTCGTCGCAGACGAGATCCGCTTTACTGACGACAATGACGTCTGCTCGTGTAAGTTGGGCCAATCTTAGTTTTTCATTGAGATATTCCGGATGTTCGGTAAGGTTGGGTGCATCGGCCACAGAGACGACTAGACCGATCTTGCAAATATCATTTAGTTCTTCCAGAGAATGAACCACGTTATCGGGATTTGCTAAACCGGTCGTTTCCAAGATCAGTTGATCGGCCGGAGTGTTCTGAATTAACCGCAAAATCCCCGGACGAAGGCTGTCGGCGAGCGAACAGCAAATGCAGCCATCGTTGAGAGCCTCAACACAAGTTTCATCTCCGATGAGTGCCGTGTCTAAATCGATTTCACCAAATTCGTTCTGAAGGACACCGGTAAAACGTTCTCGTGTGTGAAGGAAATTGAGCCAATTTTGCAGAAAAGTGGTTTTTCCTGATCCTAAAAAACCGCAAAGAACGTGAATGAGAGGTTTGTCACTAAGGTCAACTTCATCCGGGATATATGAAAGAGGAGGTGCAGAGAGTTTATAAACGGCGTCCATTTCTTCATCGTCTTCAAAGACCGGCAAGCCGAACTCTGCTTCTATAAAGAAGTCATTTACACTGGGCAGATTGCCGGATTTCAGTACTCCAAGAGCCGGAGTGGTGTTTAAAGACGTTTTAAATGATTGAATCAGGGCGGAAAAAAGCGGCATAAGGGCACGTGCCGGCCGCATCTCTCGTCCGATAAAGCGGGCGTCTCTTTTGTGAGTATGGAACGAAAGATTAAGACCTTTTTTATCTAACCGAAACACGAGTCCCATCGAACCGATCTTAAAATCCTGCAGTTCCTGGAAATGTTCGGATAGAGTCCTGATCTTTTGAATGTGATTATCTTTTTTGTATAACCCCTGCATGCTCTCGGGCATTTGGGTCTTTAATTCGTCTTCCACGGGAAAAGCGTAGAGATCAAACGAGGAGGCAATCGCCTGATCATCATGCTCTTCTCCCATGAAGACGATTCCATATACCAAGTCGCTGTTAGCCAGTCTTGTGGACCAAGAGAAATTTCCCTTATTTGAAGGGAGAAAACCCCTCCACCCTAATCCTCGTGCAACCTTACGGTCTAAGTGGAGCTGCATGAGGAGGTTGTGAAGAAGAGTGACGCCTTCGTTTTCGGTTTCAGGAGAAAGGCTTCGGGGAATTAAACAATCGAGCAACATGGTGGAAAATCTTTCCGGCCCCGCTTCCCGGGGCCGATAGCGGTTAAATTAACTTGGGAACAGTAACGTATCACCGTTGCCTAAGTAGTTGGTTGTCTTCGAACGGAACCGAGCTGTACCCTGTACCACCGGATAACCTGCATCCACGAATTTTTGTGCTGTGATTAAGCCTGTGCAGTGGTTGCAGCCCACCTTCTGAAGATCCCATTTCTTAAGGCCTATGACCAAGTCGTCATACTTCGGATCCCAGTCGTCAAACGGGGAGATATGAAGGCCGCCGTAAAGACCGTAGAACTTATCGTTTTCGTAAGCGATTTCTTTGTAAGCCGTGTCCGCAAACAGGATGATGCCTTGATGGCAGCAGCCCGTAATGGAAACCAAACCTACGTCTTTAACATTGCAGTACAGAGACATCTCTCCGTAGACCTTGAAAATAATCGGGCATTCGAACTGGTACAGTGCCACACCTTCCTGGATTTTATGGAGTCCTTTCGTGACGTCAATTACCTTGCCGACATGGCCGGAGCGCGCCATATAGTCCTTACCTGCAGGGTAGAAAGTGGATGGACGGTAGACAGTGACGTTGGGGCCGTATTTAGCGACGACAGGGAAGCCGAAATAGTGGTCCATATGCTCATGCGTGGAGATAAAGGCAGCTATCTCACCGTTGGCGAGCATTTTGTCGATGCCCTCGCGCTTGAAGCATTGATCCATCCACATGTAGTTCCAGCCGCAGTCAAACAAGTACTTCGTTTTCTTGCCGTCCAGCGCTTCGATTTCAACGAGGCAGGAGTAGCCGCCTGCGTTGTCGGCATGCTCACTCAATTCACGAGTGATTTCCCAAGCTTTTTCCAGATTTTTCGGAAGGTACGGTCCGATATTTTTCATACCGTCTTCATAAGTTCCTTTGCCGGGGCCTTTACCGTTGCCGAAGGGCGCCCAGTTATAGGTGTACTGGTCAACCAACAAACCGCCGGAAGCCGTGACGTCCTGCATAAAGATGCTGTTGTCAAACCAGCTTGTTTCGGAAATGTTGGTGATCTTGACGGATTTGCACAAGCCGATGTCAGCTGTTCCGCGTTTAATGTCAGGAAGAAAGGCCGTGCGGGCGGGTGAGTAAGAATAGGCACCCATTGCACCGAGAGTACCAACACCGGCACCAAGTGCTAAACCTTGTACGAAATTACGTCGTTTCATAATTATTCCTTTCTTTTAATCGACTAACGTGAACAGTTTGCTGCAGATCGGGAGAACCCAGACGACGGCGAAGTAGAAGGCGATACCGACTGCGATTCCGCATACCAAGCCCGGTATCATGTCTGTGCGCCAAACAGCTCGTGCTTCAACTTCTTTTTCTGCAGCTTCGACTTCTTCGGCTGTACGCATCGTCAGTTTCCAGCCTGGCCATCCGTCCATGAACCACCAGTTAATCAGCCAAATGTCGATTAACCAAATCATCGGGATCATCGGGAACTGCTGCGGATGAGAGAATCCCTTCTGAGTTCCGAGGAAGAAATGACCGTACTTGTAATACAAGCAGTAGATCGCAACGCCGCCCAGAAGAACGATGGTGGATCTGATTAAGACGTTAACCGGAGTGCTGAACTTACGGGGCCAATTGCCGCAGTAGAACTGCAGGAAGAGGGCCGGAACGAGGAAGAAGATGGCGGTTTCGCCGACATGCAGCCAGCGCCAGTCAGGAGCAGCGTCGCGTCTGTGACCGCGAATTGCTTCGCCCCATGTTAATTCCTGCATGTACCAGAAGAAGAAGCACAGAGCCCAGGAAATAACAATAATGCCGAAGAAAACAGCCAGTCTGCGGAGCCAAGGAGTCTTAATCATCGTGAACGGGTAGCGTTCCCAGATACCTTCCATGAACCACACCACAACGGTACAGCACATAATCCAAGCTACATGGAAGTTAGCGGACACGGTCTGTGCGAACTCTTCCCAATACGGAGGAGCAATGGAAGTGAAGTACTGCCACGGATAGTAAAGGATGCCCATATGGTTGTGCATCGTCATAAAGTAAATGACGAAACTCAGGCAGAAAGTGCCAAGCCAAATAGAGAAACCTTTTGCCGGCTGCGCTAAATTTTCCCACGGACGGCCTTCAAGAGCGACGACCCATGCCGGAGAGATCCAGGAAGCGATCACGGCGAACATCATGCAGGCCTGAGCTGCATACTCGGTTGCGTAGAACTCTGTCAAACCTTTGAGCTTAAGGAGCTGTTGAGGGTTGAAATAGGCAAAGGCAGTGTTGCCGAGAACGGACTGGAAAAACCCGTGAATCATCATAATCATGATGGCAACTGATATTAGGGCCAGCACGAGACCTTTTTGGAGCGGATGCGCTGTTTCCAGCCATTTCCGCTTGAAAGGCCAAAAATCAAAAATGTAGGCCATCCAAATCAGGATAATTAACCACCAACGGCAATAGTTATACCCGACATACGGAGTGTAGAAGCGCATTACACCGCGCGGATCTTGGAAGATCCACCAGGTAATGGCAAATAGAATCAGAGTAAAGATGAGGTTGGCGATAGGAGCGATGGGACCTGACCATCGCTTAACCAGCTTTCGCTGCTCAAGATACGGTAGTGGATTTGTCATCTAAATTCCCCTTAGTTATCTATATTCGTACCAAACGGGGCTGGTCAGGTCATCTCGAACTAAATTGCGAAAAACTGAAAACTTCGCAGAAGTGGTTATATAAGATTGAATGGGCCTAAAAGAGCCTCGATAGAAGTACTCATTCAGTCTAGAAACATTTTTCCCCCGGCTATATCAGCGAAATTACCAAAGGGAAAATACGGGGCTATTTATAATTTTTATCACCCCTATTGGCACGGGGATAATTTTTAGTTGTCCGAAAATCCCCCTAAGTTCAGCAGTATCATGCTCCCATTTGTAAGATTCTGAGCTTTAACCGCGTCTTTACCAAGTGATGAGTCAGCGTTTTTTTATAAAAGAAATTATAGAAACCCCTGCTAGGTAAAAAATAAATATCTTTACTTGGATGTATTCGGGTTGATAGAATTAACGATTAAGCTTGAGGTATAAAAAGCTTTGGCGAAGAAAACCTCCTCTCTTATATCAGAAATAAAGCAAAAAAATTACCCGCCTAAGGAGATCCCTAATCTCAAAATCCTTACTGAATAATCCCACTAATTGTTTGTCGATAACCTCTATTTTTTAATAGATAGGGAATGTTCTTAAAAGCTCTTTAATAACAATGGGGCAAAACAAAAGCCGCCATAGAAATGAGCGGCTTTCGAAGAAAGGTTTTGGTTTTAGCAAACTAACGCTGTTTCATTATGTACTTTCTCCATAATTGGATAAGAAGTGCGCAGGAAAAGGGAACTAAGGCAGCAAGGATACCAACAACCAAAATTAAAGAAAGATTGTTTTTGATGAAAGGGATATTGCCGAATAAGTAACCAGCCAAGACAATGCCGCCGACCCAAACAATGGCCCCTCCTCCGCTGTAGAGTTCAAAACGGAGGGGGTTCATTTTAGCGGCACCTGCGACTAATGGGGCAAATGAACGAACAATCGGTACAAAACGGGCCAGGACAATAGTTTTTCCGCCGTGCTTCTCGTAGAAGTCGTGAGTTTTCTTTAAAGCATCTTGATCAATCCAGCTGATTGAGCCGTCATAGATCTTATTGCCAAGCCAATTGCCTATGTAAAAATTCGTTGTATTTCCTAGGATCGCGCCCAGAGAAATAATGACGATGAGGAGCCAAGGATTCAAAGCACCTGCTGCGGCAGCGGCGCCGGCGATAAAAAGGAGAGAGTCACCCGGGAGGAAGGCGCAAATGACAATCCCGGTTTCACTGTAGAAAATCATGAACAGCACAAGGTAGACCCACCATCCGTAGGTCTGTGCAATGTACATGATGAAGTGATCCGCATTGCGGAACAGCTCTAAGGTAAGTGTTAAGAAGTCCATTTTCTTTTTGTATAGTCAATGGACCGAAATTGTAGCTGAATTGCTGAAAAAGACATGTGAAAAGGCAAGTTGGATACCGTGTATTTCCTAACTATTTCTCATCCGGATGTTGTCTCCACTTTTTGACAATGTAACCGATAACAAAAGGAGCCAACCCAAGAACGATTCCGCCGACAAGAATGAGAGAAAGGTTGTTCTTAATGAAGGGAATATTCCCAAAAAGGTGACCGGCGGCAAGGATAATTCCTGCCCAAAGAACGGCTCCGACCGTACCGCTGACTTCAAAATTAAGTCGGCTCATTTTTGCTGCACCGGCCACTAGCGGAGCAAAGGAACGAATAATCGGAACGAAACGAGCTAAGACGATAGTAAGTTTCCCATGTTTGGCAAAAAATGCCTGCGTTTTTGCCATTTGCTGTTGGTCAATCCATTTAATGGAGCCGTCGTATATCTTGCTGCCGAGAAAGTAACCGATTCCGTATGCAACGGTATTTCCGAAACAAGCACCGAGCGCTATAGCCAAGAAAGCTCCGAGCGGGTTGAGGATGCCGGCTGCGCTTGCGGCACCCGAGACAAAGATAAGCGAGTCACCCGGCAGGAGGGCACAAATCACAATTCCGGTTTCCAAAAAGTAGACCGTAAAGAGAAATAAATACACATAGATGCCGTACTCCGCAGACATGTGTGCTATGAATTGGTCGCTGTTGCGGAACATTTCTAAGAATGCGCTAAAAAAGTTCATTGTTATCCTTGTTATCCTTGATTGCCGCATTCGATTGTAGAAAAGGCTTTAGGCTAAATATATTGTTGATGCTCAAAGTAGTCCGAAGAGTAGAGAAACTTGTCCTTGCAGGCTTCATCTGACTGCGATAAGGTAAGGGGACATGCACTCTTCGTGAAGAGACGAATTACATGGAAGAAACAACACTGGAAACAAGGCGTCCTGAACGAAAAATTCAGGAACTCTCGGATCAGCTGATTAGTCAGATTGCAGCCGGTGAAGTGGTTGAGCGACCTGCGTCCGTTGTTAAGGAGCTGGTAGAAAACGCCATTGACGCCGGAGCTGACTCTGTTGAAGTTCGAATTGAGGGCGGCGGTATTAAGCGCATTGTCGTTTCAGATAACGGCTGCGGTATGACCGAGCAGCAGCAAGCCACCATGTGGGAGCAGGGAATTTCCGGCTTTGGCTCCAGCGGTCTGGGACTTGCCTTTGTGAAACAGACCGTGGAAGCCATGGACGGCTCGGTGATATCGGAAAGCCAGCCGGGCAAGGGCACACGGTTCATCATATTTTTACCGGAGGTAGTAAACCATGGAACGAAAGATTACGATACTTTCCATTGACGATGAAGAAAATATTCGCTTTGCCTTAGGCGAGCTGTTTCATTTTCAGGGCTGGGAGGCCTGCAGTGCCCCAAATGTAAAAAAAGGCCTGGAGCAGTTTCGTGTTTTATTGAAGAAATCCAAAGAGAAATTGAAACGGTTGAACAAACGACCTTCC
>ERZ772880.2202-NODE-2202-length-15387-cov-9.907775_pt1 | contig 15387 bp, 9 predicted proteins | sample MGYA00580577_ERZ772880 | MGnify/ENA primary metagenome ERZ772880 (study PRJEB29015, sample SAMEA2737705) | human gut metagenome | biome: human gut; feature: human-associated habitat; material: faeces | place: China | collected 2012 ... | reverse complement strand
TCCTGTTCAAGAACGAGACCCACAACCACCCCACCGAGATCGAGCCCTTCGGCGGTGCAGCTACCTGCATCGGCGGTGCTATCCGTGACCCGCTGTCCGGCCGCAGCTACGTCTATCAGGCCATGCGCGTTACCGGCGCAGGCGACCCGCTCAAGCCGGTCAGTGAGACGTTGCCCGGCAAGCTGCCCCAGCGCAAGCTGGTGACCACTGCTGCCGCAGGCTATTCCTCCTACGGCAACCAGATCGGCCTTGCTACCGGTCAGGTGGATGAGATCTACCACCCCGGCTATGTGGCAAAGCGCATGGAGATCGGTGCGGTGGTGGGTGCCACTCCGGCTTCCCATGTGCGCCGCGAGTGCCCGGCTCCCGGGGATGTGATCGTGCTGCTGGGCGGCCGCACCGGCCGCGACGGCGTGGGCGGTGCCACCGGTTCCTCCAAGGCCCACAAGCTGGACAGCCTGGAGCACTGCGGTGCCGAGGTGCAGAAGGGCAATGCCCCCATCGAGCGCAAACTGCAGCGTCTGTTCCGCCGGGAGGACGCCTGCAAGATGATCAAGCGCTGCAACGACTTTGGCGCAGGCGGCGTTTCTGTGGCCATCGGCGAGCTGGCCGACGGTCTGTACATCGACCTGAACAAGGTCACCAAGAAGTACGATGGTCTGGACGGCACGGAGCTGGCCATCAGCGAGAGCCAGGAGCGCATGGCTGTGGCGCTTGCCCCGGAGGACGTGGACAAATTCATCGCCATCGCCAATGAAGAGAACCTCGAGGCTACCCCCGTGGCCAAGGTCACCGAGGAAAAGCGCCTGAACATGGTGTGGAACGGTGTGTCCATCGTGAACATCAGCCGCGAGTTTTTGAACTCCAACGGTGCCGAGAAGCACCAGAACGTCCATGTGGAAAAGGGCAGCGTCTGGCAGCCCCAGTGGGCAGGCCTGACCTTCAGCCAGAAGATGAAGTCCATGGTGGGCGATTTGAATGTCTGCAGCAAGAAGGGTCTTTCCGAGCGGTTCGACTCCACCATCGGTGCAGCTACCGTGCTCATGCCCTTTGGCGGTGCATACCAGCTGACCCCCCAGAACGCCATGGTAGCAAAGCTGCCGGTGGACGGCGAGACCACCACCTGCTCCGGCATGGCATGGGGTTACAACCCCTACCTGATGAGCGCCAACCAGTATGTGGGCGCACGGCTGGCTGTTATTGAGAGCGTGACCAAGCTGGTTGCCACCGGCTTCCGCTACGAGGACGCCTACCTGACCTTCCAGGAGTACTTCGAGCGTCTGGGCAACAAGCCCGAGCGCTGGGGCAAGCCGCTGGCTGCCCTGCTGGGCGCACTGGATGCGCAGATCGGTCTGGGCATCGCTTCCATCGGCGGCAAGGACAGTATGTCCGGCTCCTTTGAACAGCTGGATGTGCCCCCCACGCTGGTGTCCTTTGCCACCGCCATCGGCAAGGCAAGCCGCGTAGTCTCCACCGAGTTCAAGAAGCCCGAGAGCACCGTGGTGCTCGTGCGCCCCATCATTGACCCGGAGACCGGCTGCCCCAACTTCTTCTCCCTGAAGGCCAACTATAAAATCGTGGAGAACATGATCGAAGAAGGCATGGTCGCTTCTGCCTGCTCCGTGGGCTACGGCGGCATTGCCGAGGCACTGTTCAAGATGGGTCTAGGCAACCGCATCGGCTTCAAGATGCGTGCGGACATGACCACCCATCAGATGTTTGAGCCCATGTATGGCTCCATCATTCTGGAAATGGTGTCTGATTCTCCCGCCGGTATGCTGCTGGGCGAGACTACCAAGGAGTACACCTTCGAGTCCTGCGGCGAAAAGCTGGATATGGCCGAACTGCAGGAGATCTGGGAGAGCAAGCTGGAGCCTGTGTATCCTTACCGCAAGGCCGGCCCCGCTGTGGAAAAGATCAACGGCAGCCTGACCGCTCCCACTGCACCCAAGATCGGTGTTGCAAAGCCCAAGGTCATCATCCCGGTGTTCCCCGGCACCAACTGCGAGTATGACACCGCCAAGGCCTTTGCCCGCGCCGGTGCCGACCCCGAGATTCTGGTGGTGCGCAACCTGACCCCCGCCGACGTTGCCGAGAGCTGCAAGGCACTGGTCAAGGCCATTGACGCAAGCCAGATCGTCATGCTGCCCGGCGGCTTCTCCGGCGGCGACGAGCCGGACGGCAGCGCCAAGTTCATCGCCTCCTTCTTCCGCAGCCCGGCGGTCACCGAGGCGGTGCGCCGTCTGCTGCAGCAGCGCGACGGCCTGATGCTGGGCATCTGCAACGGCTTCCAGGCCCTCATCAAGCTGGGTCTGGTCCCCTACGGCGATATCCGCCCCATCACCGCTTACGATCCCACCCTGACCTTCAACACCATCGGCCGCCACCAGAGCATGCTGGTGCGCACCCGCATTGCATCCACCGGCAGCCCGTGGCTGTCCAAGTGCGAGGTGGGCGAACAGTTCACCGTTGCCATCAGCCACGGCGAGGGCCGCTTCGTGGCTCCGCAGGAGGTGCTGGACACCCTCATGAAGAATGGCCAGATCGCCACCCAGTATGTGGACATCGAGGGCAACCCCACCATGGATCAGAGCTATAACCCCAACGGTTCTGTGCTGGCGATCGAAGGCATCACCAGCCCGGATGGCCGTGTGTTCGGCAAGATGGGCCACTCGGAGCGCAGCGGCGAGTACCTGTACAAGAACGTTACCGGTGACAAATATCAGCCGATCTTTGAGGGCGGCGTGGACTATTTCAAGATTTGATGGTAGAATAGAGAAAAACTCCTTCCGTCATCGCTGATGCGATGCCACCTCCCTCGGAGAGGGAGGCTGAAAGGCCCCCTCCCCGAGGGGGCTGTCGCCGGAAGGCGACTGGGGGAGTCACTTTCAGGAGGAAATAACCAATGTCTCAGCATGATCGTTATATCAGCCCCTTTTCCACCCGCTATTCCTCGGACGAGATGCAGTATATCTTCTCGGACGATAACAAGTTCCGCACATGGCGCCGCCTGTGGGTGGCGCTGGCCCGGGCCGAAATGGAGCAGGGCCTGACCAACATCACCCCCGATATGGTGGCTGAGCTGGAAGCCCATGTGGACGATATCAACTATGAAGTGGCCATCGAGCGCGAAAAGCTGGTGCGCCACGACGTGATGAGCCATGTGTACGCCTACGGCCAGCAGTGCCCCAAGGCTGCCGGCATCATCCATCTGGGTGCCACCAGCTGCTATGTGGGCGACAACACCGACATCATCGTGATGCGTCAGGGTCTGGAACTGGTGCGCAAAAAGCTGATTGGTGTGTTGGCAAAGCTGGGCCGCTTCGCCGAGGAATACAAGGACATGCCCTGCATGGCCTACACTCACTGCCAGCCCGCTCAGCCCACCACCGTGGGCAAGCGCGCCACCCTGTGGGCCAACGAGCTGGTGATGGACCTGCAGGAGATCGACCACCGTCTTGCTGTTCTGCAGCTGCGCGGTGTCAAGGGTACCACCGGCACGCAGGCTTCCTTTATGGAGCTGTTCAAGGGCGATGCCGATAAGATCCGCGCCGTGGATGCTTCCATCGCCAAGGAGATGGGCTTTGCGCCCGAAGCGGTCATCCCCGTGTCCGGCCAGACCTACAGCCGCAAGGTGGATGCCTTCATCCTGAACGCCCTTGCCGGCATTGGCCAGAGCTGCATGAAGTTTGCCACCGACCTGCGTCTGCTGGCTAACTTCAAGGAGATGGAAGAGCCGTTTGAAAAGAACCAGATCGGTTCCTCCGCCATGCCTTACAAGCGCAACCCCATGCGCTGCGAGCGTATCTGCGCACTGAGCCGCTACCTGATGGTAGATGTGCTGAACCCCAGCTTCACCACCGGCACCCAGTGGTTTGAGCGCACGCTGGACGACAGCGCCAACAAGCGTGTCGCCATGGCTGAGGGCTTCCTTGCCACCGACGCTATCCTGAACATCATGCTCAACGTCACCGACGGCATCGTGGTGTATCCCAAGGTGGTGCGCAGCCGTCTGATGGCAGAGCTGCCCTTCATGGCCAGCGAGAACATCATGATGCAGGCTGTGGAAAAGGGCGGCAACCGTCAGGAGCTGCACGAGCGCCTGCGCCAGCACGCCATCGCCGCCGGCAAGCAGGTCAAGGAAGAGGGCCTGCCCAACGATATGGTGGACCGTATTGCTGCCGACCCTGCCTTTGGCCTGACCCGCGAGGAGATCGTGGCGGGCCTTGTGCCGGAGAACTTTGTGGGCCGTGCACCGCAGCAGGTGGCGCTCCAGGCGGAGTAGACTTTTTTCTTGCCCTCGGTGCGGTAGGAACGCATACGCACATAGTAGGTGGTCTTGGTCCGGTAGGTGGAGAAGGTCTTGGAGGTGGCGCTATTCTTTACCGTAAAGTCCAGAAAATTTTGCTTAAAGTTCTTGGTGGTGGAGTACTGCACCTGGTAGCCGCTGCACGCGACTTTGCCCCACTTAATCGTGATCTTCTTAGACTTAGGCGAGGTGGCGGAGCTGATCTTTGGGGTGGCGGTCAGTGTTTTGGTGCTGATCTTGCTGCTTTTGGCGCCGGTCTTGGTGCTGCTGTCTGTGGTGTACGCTGCCACCTGGAAGGTGTAGGCGGTGTTGGCTTTCAGCTTGCTGACGGTGCCGGTGGTTTTGTTGCCTTTGATCGTAGCTACCTTGGTTGTTTTTTTGGATTTGGTGTCGTAGCGATAGATATAGTAGCCGTCGGCACCGGCCTTTTTGCTCCACTGGAGAGCCACAGAGGCCGCAGAACGGCTTTTTACCTTAGCACCGCTGACTTTACCGGGTAGGCAGTGTTTGGTGTTGTAGGCGCTGTAAGGGCCGTATTTGCCTTTTACATAGGCTCGCACCCGCACGGCGTACTCCTCGGTATCTGTCAGGTTGTGCAGGGTGGCGCTGGTGCCGGTGACGGTTTTTGAGAAGTTGGTACCCTTGGTTTTGTTGGTAATGTCGATATAGTATTTGGTGGCACCGGATACCTTGTTCCACTTGTATGTTAAGCTGGTCTGGGTGCGCCCGGTCAGAGTCAGCCCGGTGACCCGGTTCTTGGCTGCTGTGGTGGTCGTGGTGCTGCCGGATGTAGAAGTGGAAATGTGGTTCACATTTGCGGTGGAAGCGGGCATACCGCTGTACACGGGAATAATAAAGGTCTTGGCCGTGTCCAGAATTTTAGCCGATTTATAGGCGTTATAGGTGGTAACAGACTCAGAAGCCGCCGCTTGTACATTGGCCATATATTCGTGGCTGTGCTTCTCTGCCGTGCCGGGGGCTACATTGAACTTTTGCAGATAGCCGGTGTTTTGGGTTTTGGAGAAGCCGTTTGCTATGTATGTTGCGCCGTTGTAAATGGATTTGTAGGGATTGCTCCAGGGACGGCCGTAGTTAAAGTACTTAGTGCGGCAGGCGCTTTTGGGCACATAGCCGGAGGTTCCGGTGGTGTAGCGGCCACCGTTATCTGTGTACAGGCGCACCCGGTAGTATTTGCCCGCATTGGCGCGCCATACCATATACTGACCCTTTTTAGCCTTGGTCTTGGTTCCGCTGACCTTGCCGTTTTTATAGTCAGAGTAAATGGTGGCGTCCTCCTCCAGGCGCAGATAACCGGCAGCCCATTCCAGCCCGTCCATCGCGCCGCTGTAAGCGCCGATATTGTAGTAGTTGTAAATGCCGATAAACGGCGCACGGTTGCCGCTGGCGCCGCCGGTGGTGGCTTTGGTACTGCCCACCTCCTGTACGATTTTGGAGGCCAGATAATAGGCGCTCATACCGCTGTTTTTTGCGGCGGCCAAAATCGCGTCGGAATACTTGGTCTTGCTGTCGTAGTTCTTGCGGGTCTTGCCGTCGGTGGTCAGGTAGTTGATCAGGGAATTGTGCATCCAGGTGGGGGAGAGAATGGTCTCCACCCCGGCTTTGGTCTGCTTGGCATTATATGCGGTGGATTCAAACTGGAAAATATGCTTCTCATCAAAGAAGTTGCGGGGATCCATATAGTGCATCACTGCGTTTTGAGAGGCAGAGTACCAGCTGGAGCCTTCCTGGGGCTTGTTCTTGCAGGAGGCGCAGCTGCAGTAATAGGCGGCAGACAGAGAAGACTGACGCTCAATCAGTTGCTTAGAGTGAGGGGAGCGCTCTGCTTTAACGGCAGCGGTGAAATTCAGTCCGGTCTTCAGCGGCTGAAAATCCCATTTGGGGTACTTATTGTGCAGGCTTACCAGCTTGCTGATATAGCTTTCCGGGAAACCTTTGTCCCGTAGCTGGTCGGCATAACTCTTGGCAAAGGCAGTTGTCGGTAATATTGTTAAAGTGGTCATTAACAGACAAATTGCCAAAAAAAGGCTAATTGTTTTTTTTATCATTCTGGTCGTCACCGTTCCTTAAATATTTGGCGGTATTATGCGCTTTTTCGCTTATTTTGCTTTATAATATCATTTCATCACGGCTTTGTCAATTTTTTGTAACCGGAAAATGTTGGCGAAACCCTTGACAAATTCGGAAAAATTGTGTAAACTTGTCACGCTGTGAAAAAAGAACACGGCCCATATCGAATAACGATCAAAATAATCGACCAATGACCAAGACCGAGAGAGAGGAGATCGGGAAGCACTTATGAACAACGAAACAAAACAACAAAAACCCAGTAATGCGAGAGAGGGCAATGGCCTGCCGGCCATGCTGACTCGTCTGCGTGAGAACGCAGGTATGACCCAAGAGGAGGCCTCTAAGCTATTTCATGTAAATCGCAGCACTTATGCGTATTATGAGACTGGAAAGAGTCACCCCAAATACCCCCTGCTGTGTAGGATTGCCAATGCCTACGAGGTGAGCGTGGACTACCTGCTGGGCCTGAAAAGCGCTGCAAGCAACACCGCAGATACGCTACATGACGAAGGCGTGGCTTACGATGCCAATAACGAGCAGCCCTCCAGCTATTTGAAGGGCCAGATCAATGACGGTATTGCCGAGCTTAGTAATGTAGAGCGTATGGTGCTGTTTCGTCTGCGGATTATGGACAAAGAGGACCAAAATGGCATCGTCAACTTTATCAACCGCTTGGGCGAGTTGAACAAAGAGGAGTGGGAGACCCTGTTCCGCCTGTGCGTGATAGACAAAGAGGATCAGAAGAAAGTCCTTGACTTTATCAAGAGTCTGTAAGCAGGCGATCCAACACAAATAGAGAGCCACAGAGACCGGTAACGGTTTTTGTGGCTCTCTCTTTGTTTAGACTTGCAGACCGTACAGTGCGCGGGCGTTCTCTGCCGTTTGGCGCAGCACAGCCTGGGCAGACAGCCCCAGCACCTGCCCAATGCGTGCGGCAATGTGGGGGATCAGGGCAGAGTTATTGCGCTGCCCGCGGCAAGGCTCCGGCGCCAGGTAAGGACAGTCCGTTTCCAACACCAGGCGTTCTAAGGGGATCGTTTCCACCACCTCCAGCGCTTTGCGGGCGTTCTTAAAGGTGGCCACACCGTTCAGGCCGATGTACATGCCCAGTTTGATGATCTCCTTTGCCATTTCCTTGCTGCCGGAGAAACAGTGCACTACGCCTTTGGGCTGCAAGGCTTGCAGCAGCTCCAGCGTGTCACCATGGGCTTCCCGGTCGTGTACGATAATGGGTTTGTCCACTTCCTTTGCCAGCTGGATCTGACGGCGGAAAAAGGCCGTTTGTGTGTCTTTGTCGCTGGCCATCCAGTGGTAGTCTAAGCCGATCTCGCCAACTGCCACGCACTTGGGGTCCGCCAGCAGCGTTCGTAGGCGCTCTATGTCCTCTAAATCGGCGCCTTCCAAATTCTCCGGGTGAAACCCGGCGGCAAAGTAAAACCAGGGATATTGGCGGCTCAGCGCCTGATTTTGCAGGGAGGAGGGCAGATCACAGCCGCAGCTGACCACACCCACCACGCCTTGGTCGGGCAGCCGGCGGAGCAGCTGCTCCCGATCCGGGTCAAATTGGGGATCGTCATAATGGGCGTGAGTGTCAAAAATCGGAGCGTTTTCCATAAATCGAATTCCTTTATAAAAAAGAGCGACCGGTCCGCAGACTGCTCGCTCTTTTGTGTTTTTTAGCGAATCTGGGTGCCGGCGGGCATACCGTCCACAAACAGCACCTGTACATCATGATCGCCGACATCGCCGGCCAGAAGCATACCGTTGCTCATTTCGCCGCACAGCTTGGCAGGCTTTAAGTTGGCAACGATCACCACTTTTTTACCGATCAGGTCCTCCGGCTTGTACCAGGGGGCAATGCCGCTGACGATCTGACGGCTGCCGTCGCCGTCATTCACTTGCAGCTTTAGCAGCTTCTTTGCCCGCTTAATGGGTTCGCAGTCGGTGATCTCTGCCACGCGCAGCTCTACCTTGCTAAAGTCGTCAAAGGCAATCTGCGCCACACCGGGCACTTCTACCTTAGGCTGCTGGGCAGCGGTGGCCTTCTCCATTTGGGCTTTAATTAAGGCATTCAGTTCGTCGATCTCCTTGTCTGTGTCAATGCGGGGGAACAGAGCATCGCCCTTGTGCACCGTTACATTGGCAGGGAGCACGCCGAATTTGGCAGCATTTTCATAGGTGATCAGGTTCTCGGTAGCGCCGATCTGCGCCCAGGCCTTGGGCATAGAGGTGGGCATAAAGCAGGACAGCAGGGTGGTGGTGATCCGGATTACCTCCAGCAGGTTGTACAGCACGCTGGCCAGTCGAGCCTTGCGGCTCTCGTCCTTGCCCAAGATCCAGGGGGTGGTTTCGTCAATATACTTGTTGGCTCTGGAGATCACTTTGAAGATCTCTGCCAAGGCGTTGTTCAGCTGGGTCTCGTCCATGTAGGCAGCCACTTTATCCCGCAGCTCCAGTGCCGGGTCAATGAGAGAGGCGTCCAGTTCTTCGTCTGCTTCTCTGCATTCCGGCAAGGTGCCGCCAAAGTATTTCTCTGCCATAGCCACGGTGCGGGACACCAGGTTGCCCAGATCGTTAGCTAAGTCCGCGTTAATGCGGTTGATCATAATTTCGTTAGAGAAAGAGCTGTCTGCGCCTAGCGCCATCTCTCGCAGAATGTGGTAGCGGATAGCATCTGCGCCGTAGCGCTCGCCCAGCACCAGCGGGTCTACCACATTGCCGATGGATTTGCTCATCTTTTGACCATTAAAGGTGATCCAGCCGTGTACTGCCAGGTGCTTGGGCAGCGGCAGATCCAGCGCCATCAGCATGGCGGGCCAAATGATGGCGTGGAAGCGCATAATATCTTTAGCCACCATGTGCACATCGGCGGGCCAATAGCGGTCAAAGTCGTCATACTTGTCATTCAGGTAACCCAGGGCGCTGATGTAGTTGGAGAGCGCGTCTACCCACACATAAACCACATGACCCGGGTCAAAGGTGACGGGAATGCCCCAGGTAAAGGATGTGCGGGACACGCACAGATCTTCCAAACCGGGCTTGATAAAGTTGTTGACCAGTTCTACCGCGCGGCTCTTAGGCTGTAAATAATCCGTTTCCAGCAGCAGCTTTTCGATCCGGTCGGCAAAGGGGGACAGCTTAAAGAAATAGGCTTCCTCGGAGGCCTCGGTGACCTCGCGGCCGCACTCCGGGCACTTGCCGTCCACCAGCTGGCTTTCCGTCCAAAAGCTCTCGCAGGGGGTGCAGTATTTGCCTTTGTACTCGCCCTTGTAAATATAGCCCCGGTCGTACAGCTCCTTAAAGATCTTCTGTACCGTTTCTATATGGTAATCGTCAGTGGTGCGAATGTAGCGGTCATAGCTGATGTTCATGTAGGACCACAGCTTCTTAAAGATGGCTACGATCTCGTCCACATACGCCTTGGGGGTCACGCCTTTCTCGGCGGCCTTTTGCTCAATTTTCAGACCGTGCTCGTCCGTACCGGTGAGAAAGAGCACATCATACCCCTGCATGCGCCGAAAGCGGGCGATGGAGTCGCAGGCCACGGTGGTGTAGCAATGCCCGATGTGGGGATTGCCGGAGGGGTAGTAAATGGGCGTGGTGATATAAAACTTTTCCTTATCCATAGGAGCCTCCTTATACAAATACATTGAAGTTGGCCGTCGCGCCGTCCTTGGTGCGGGTTTCTACCGCATCGCCGGTCTGCATATTGACTTTGACGGAGGCGTACTTCTTCTTGTTTTTATAAACGGCAAAATAGTAGTTGTTGCCCTCAGACACGGTGCCGTTCACATCGTAGCCCTTGCCGTAGTAGTTGGTCAGGGCGTCCAGCGCCTGGTTGACGGTGTAGGCGCTGCCGCTGTCCTCTTTTGCCTTTTTGGTGGTTTCTGCCGGTTTTGTAGTGGTGTCGGTGGAAGCATTTGTGGTGCTCTCCGGCACCGTGGTGTCTGCCGTGGTGGCAGTGGGCCGGGTTGCGACCGTGGCGGGCTGGGTGGTCTCCTCCGGGGCAGCCTTGGTGCAGCCAAACAGCCCGGCGGCAGTGACGCAGCACAGACCCAGCGCCAGCGCTGCTTTGATCCCTTTATTCATACTCAATCACCTGATTTCAAAATGTTACAGCAGGGAAGCGGCGCCCCGATCCAGCATCAGCGTTACATCCGTATGGAACTGCAACACAGAGGCGGGGCATTCCGGGGTCACATTGCCGGAGATTACCTGCTTGATGGCTTTGGCCTTGTGCTCGCCCAGGGCGATGATCAGAATGCGCTTGGCCTGCATAATGGAGCCAATGCCCATGGTCAGTGCTTGGGTGGGCACCTCCTCAATGGTGTTAAAGAAGCGGCTGTTGTCCTGAATGGTGCTCTCCTTAAGGGACACCACATGGGTCCACCGCTGGAAGGAGTCGCTGGGCTCGTTAAAGGCAATGTGGCCGTTGGAGCCGATACCCAGCAGCTGAATATCAATGCCGCCGGCAGCGCGAATGCTCTCCTCGTACTGCTTGCACTCGGCCTCTAAGTCCGCTGCGTTGCCGTCCAAAAAGTGAATGCGCTCCTTCGGGATATTGATGTGGTCAAACAGATTTTCGTGCATAAAGGAGTGGTAGGAATTTTTGTCTGCCACATCCAGCTTGCAGTATTCGTCCAGGTTAAAAGTGGTCACTTTGGAGAAGTCCACAGCACCCTGCTCGTACAGGCGGATCATGTGGTTGTAGGGCTTCAGCGGCGTGGAGCCGGTGGCCAGACCCAGTACGGAGTTGGGCTTTGCCAGCACCTGGCCGCACATATAGTTACCGGCTGCAATGCCGATCTGTTCTTCCGTGTCGTAAATCAATACATTCATGTTGTTTCCTCGCTCTTAATTTTAAGAATATGTCCTATATTATATACGATTTGGCGGCAATGTCAATTCTTGTCGTGCTTTTTGGTACGATAGCGTAGCCAAAGCCACAGCAGCACCCCGGCACACAGCAGGCCAAGGGCTGCACCGGCGGTGTCAATGGCCCAGTCTGCCGCCTGGCAGGAACGCCCGGGCACAAAACGCTGGTGCACCTCGTCGGTGATTGCATACAGACTGGCAATGGGTAGGCTGACGGCGGTGTACCGGCGTCCCCAGGTGGCTGCGCAGGCAAAGCTCAGCAGCAGGCACAGCCCGGTGTATTCCAAAAAGTGTGCGGATTTGCGCACCAAAAAGTCTGTGAGCCGGCCGTCGCCCAACAGGCGGGTGAGCCAGGCCAGTACGGCGCCGCTCTCACGGCTGGATTGGTCCGCTGTGCGGGAGGACAGGTAGAAGATTACACCCATACACACCACACTGAGCACCCAAAAGACCATAGCGTACCGCTTATTATGCTCTGACCGCTTCAACAAAGGAGACCCTCCCGCTGCCCGGGTGAAACTGAACGCCGCTGACGCCTCCGGCCATCACATAGTAGGCAGACTCATAGAATACCGGTAGAACGGCGCCGGTTTGGATCAGTGCCTGCTCGCAGGCTCGGCAGGCGGCGGTGGCCGTGCCGGCCGTGGCGTTCTTGGCCACTGTCAGCGCCCGTTCGATTTTATCGCTTTGCAGCTTCATATAGTTGGTGGAGAGCAGGTTGGACAGGAAAGTCACCGGGCTTTGGCTGGCGGCCTCCATGGGGTACAGGGCAATGTCGTAGGTGCCTGCGGCCATCTGGCTCTCCATCTCCGCTTTGGTCTTGGTTTCAATCTTTAGGGAAAAGGCAATGCCGGTGCCGTTGCCGTAGGTGGTCACGGTGCCCAAGCTGCTTTGCACCCCCTGTACCAGCGCCTTGGCGTAAGCGTCCATCTCCGGGGTGGTAATGACTGTCAGCGCTACGGTGGTCAGCCCGGTCTCCTCCAACCCTGCTTTCCACAAGGTTTGGGCCCGGGCAGCGTCCCTGGCAGGCACCAGGCTGTTTTTAGCGGTGGTTACATTCCCGCCGTCCACCGTGGTACTAGGCGGGGTAATGCCGGTGGACGCCTGCAGATACTTGCTGTTTTTTGTATCTGCCGGGGACAGGCTCAAGCAGATGGCTCGGCGCATTTTTTCATTGGATAGGCTGCCTTGGTTGGTGTTAAGCAAAAACGCCCAGGTGGTGTTGGCATAGGGGATAGCGGTCAGGTCGTCCTTCTTTTTCATGGCGCCGTACTCACTGCCGGTGAGAAAGGCGGCGTCGTAGTAGCCGCTTTCCAACTTCTCCGGTACCTTGCTGTTTTCGTCCTTGATATTCAGGGTGATATTGTCCACCTTCGTGGGGTTGGCGCCCTTATATTCCTGATTTTTGTTCAGGGTATAAGAGGTGTCCAGTTGATTCTTTACATAAAATTGGCCATTAAAGAGGGAATACTCCGTGCCCAGGCCGTAGCGGCCCTTGGTGGCGGTAAAGAATTCTTTATTGCAGGGCATGGCTGCTGCGCCGGACAGGGTAGAAAAGAACCCAGCGTCCGGGGTGCGTAGGGTGATCACCAAGGTGTAATCGTCCGTGGCCTTTACTTGCAGCGCAGAGGCGCTCTTCTGTTTGGTGTACACCTGCTGTGCACCGGCAATGCCGGACAGGGCAGGGTACAGGGGACAGGCGGTTTGGGGCGATACAGCGCGCTGAAGCGCAAAAACAAAATCATGGGCGGTAATGTCCGGATCCCAGTTCTTGCCCATACGCTCGGTTACCGCGTCCGTCAGGTGCCACTTCAGTCCCTGGCGCAGATGGAAGGTGTAGGTCTTTTGGTCGGTGCTCACCGTCCAGTCCGCAGCCACCGCCGGTTTGACCGTGCCGTTGTCCTCCACACGCACCAGCCCCTCATAGCAATTCTCCGCGATCAGGTATTCATCCTGGGTGGCAGCCACCTGAGGGTCAAAGCTGGTGATATTGCCGGTGATGGGGTAGATAATATCCAGCTGCTTGTTCCGTCCGCCGCAACCGGCAAACAGGGTGCACACCAAAGCGGCGCACAGCAGCAGAGAGAAGATACGCTTACAGTTTTGTTTCATGGTTCGCTCCAGTTGATTTTCTTGCCGTCTATTATACCATAAGGGGAGAGAAGAAATCAATTTTTAGCGCTCCGATTTGTAGAATTTTTTGAAAAATTCTTGTGCAAAGTGACGAAAAACAAGAAGCACACGGTGGCGTGTATCAAAAAGTTTTTTATTTTGTGGAATTTATATAAAAATAATTGTTGACTTTCCGGGCTTGTTCGTCTATATTATATGCACGATTAAAATGGAAATTTATGCGCACGAGTATATGCGCGCCCCTGCCGGGCCGTGCGAAAAACTTTGGCCCGCGGCAGCGGATCGGCGCTGGATTTCGACTTTTTTCTGAGAAAAAAAGATTGGAGTGACCCCTTTTATGTTGAACGTGAAAGACGTGCAGCTCGGCACCACAACACGAAAGAGTTTTGCAAAGATCAATGAAGTGATGCAAATGCCCAACCTCATTGAAGTGCAGAAGAAATCGTACCAGTGGTTCCTGGATGAAGGTTTGGAAGAGGTGTTCCGCGACATTGGTTCCATCACGGATTATACAGGCAATCTGGTGCTGGACTTTATCGACTACACCATGGACGAGGACCCCAAGTACACCATTGCCCAGTGTAAGGCAAGGGATGTGACTTACGCCAAACCGCTAAAGGTCCGTGCCCGCTTGCAGAACAAAGAGACCGGTGAGGTGAAGGAGAACATCATCTTCATGGGCGACTTCCCGCTGATGACGGATGCCGGCACTTTTGTAATCAACGGTGCAGAGCGCTGCATTGTGTCTCAGCTGGTGCGTTCCCCCGGCGTGTATTACCACATGGACCATGACAAGACCGGTAAGGAATTGTATACCAACACCGTGATCCCCAACCGAGGCGCATGGCTGGAGTATGAGACAGACGCCAACGACCTGTTCTATGTGCGCATTGATAAAAACCGCAAGATCTTTATCACCACTTTCCTGCGTGCGTTGGGTCTGGGTCTCGATCATGAGATCATTGACTATTTCGGTGAGGACGAGCGCCTGGTGGCCACCATTGAGAAGGACACCACCAAGAACCAGGAGGAGGCACTCCTGGAGGTGTACAAGCGCCTGCGTCCCGGCGAGCCGCCCACTTTGGAGACGGCACAGGCTCACTTGGACGGCCTGTTCTTTGACCCGCACCGGTACGATCTGTCCCGCGTGGGTCGCTACAAGTATAACAAAAAGCTGGGTATGGCTGACCGCCTGAACGGCCAGATCCTGGCAGAACCGGTGATCTCTCCCCAAGGTGAGTTCTTGGCAGACGCCGGTGAGAAGATCGACAAGATCAAGGCCATGGAGATCGAGGATGCAGGTGTTATGTTTGCATTTGTCGATGTGGACGGCAACAAGGTAAAAGTTGTGTCCAACGGCATGGTCGATATCAAGAAATATGTGGACTTTGACTGCACCCCTCTGGGTATCCGCGAAAAGGTCAGCTATGCTGTGCTGGCAGAGATCCTGGAGAAGTGCGGCGATGATGAAGAGGCACTGAAAGAGGAGATCCGCATTAAGCAGGACGACCTGGTGCCCAAGCACATTACCACAGACGATATTTTTGCTACCGTGTCTTATCTCTGCAACCTGGCTTGCGGTGTAGGCACCACAGACGATATTGACCACCTGGGCAATCGTCGTATCCGCGCGGTAGGCGAGCTGCTGCAAAACCAGTTCCGTATCGGCTTTACCCGTATGGAACGCGTGATTCGTGAGCGTATGACCTTGCAGGCACAGGACGACGAGGACGCCATTACCCCCCAGGCACTGATTAATATTCGCCCGGTGGTGGCTGCCATTCGTGAGTTCTTCGGCTCCTCTCCGTTGTCCCAGTTTATGGACCAGAACAACCCCTTGGCGGAGCTGACCCATAAGCGCCGTCTGTCCGCACTGGGCCCCGGCGGTCTGTCCCGGGAACGCGCCAACATGGAGGTCCGCGACGTGCACTACAGCCACTATGGCCGCATGTGCCCCATCGAGACCCCCGAAGGTCCCAACA
>ERZ772880.2193-NODE-2193-length-15443-cov-3.645308_pt1 | contig 15443 bp, 11 predicted proteins | sample MGYA00580577_ERZ772880 | MGnify/ENA primary metagenome ERZ772880 (study PRJEB29015, sample SAMEA2737705) | human gut metagenome | biome: human gut; feature: human-associated habitat; material: faeces | place: China | collected 2012 ... | reverse complement strand
TGGGCTTTTTGTTTTTCTGGGTCAGGAGATCTCCGCGCCGCCCCATTCCACCACGGTAAAGCCTGTGCGTTCAAAGGCGGGGAGTTCCTGGGCAGGAAGCTCCACAGGAGTGCTCAACGGCCTCCAGGCCATGAAGACCCGCAGCACCGTGTCCGGCGCCGGGTCTGCCGTGAGCCGGGCATGGTCCGTGTAGGAACTTGTCTGGAAGGCGATCAGATTATAGGCGTTCCCCTCCATGTGGGGCAGCCAGTAGACAATAAACTCGTTGGCCTCCCGGCGGTTCAGACCCAGAGTGGCCAGGGTGTCCTCCAAAAAGGCGGCGGTGTCCCTGCCTGGTACGCAGAAGCCCTGGGAGAAGTCATATTCCGTCCGGCTGACGCCCTCCCAGTAGAGGTAATTGTAGGTCTGACCGACCGCGTCCGTCAGCGTCCCGTCGGGGCTGGCGGTGACCATCCAGGAATTTCCATTCATGACGGGATAAACACAGGTCAGTTCCCCGTCATAGTCCAGGGTAACGGTGACATCGGTCTCCGCCTCCGGATAGAGGTAGATGACCGGCTTTGCGTCGGCTCCGCCTCCCGGCGGCGTACAGCTGGGGAGCAGCGCTAGGGCCAGGGTCAGCAGTACCAGAAACAGTGGGGGCCGTTTCATGGAAAAGTCCTCCTTTTTCTGATGCGCCGGAAGATAGGGAACGATCGTTCTGCTATCCTATCAGACGGAAAAAAGAGACGAATCTTACAGAGTGCCGCGGAAAATGCAGAGGATCAGTCCTCGCCCCGGAAGACGATGTTGCCGGGCTCGGCGGACTCGATGATGGCCAGGGACTTCAGGTTCACACCCGCGGCCCGCAGCCGGTCGCCGCCGCCCTGGAACCCCTTCTCTACCGCGCAGCCGATGCCCACCAGCGTGGCACCGGCGGCGTTGACGATGTCGCACAGGCCCCGCATGGCTTCGCCGTTGGCCATGAAGTCGTCGATGATGAGCACGTGGTCGTCCGCGTTCAGCCACTCCTGGGAGACGAGCAGCGTGACTCTCTTCTTGTAGGTGTAGGAGAACACCTCGCTCTGGTACAGGCCGCTTTCGATGTTGTCGCTCTTGGCCTTCTTGGCGAAGAGCATCGGGACGCCGTACTTCTGCGCGCAGATGGTCGCAAGCGCGATGCCGCTGGCCTCCGCCGTCAGAACGACGGTGATCTTGCTGGTGTCGAAATACTTGGCGAACTCGTCCGCAATGTCCTCGAGCAGACGGGTGTCGACGCGGTGGTTGAGGAAACCGTCGACCTTGACGATGTTGCCGGGCAGGACTCTGCCCTCGCGGCGGATGCGCTCCTGAAGAAGCTCCATGGAATTACCCCTCCTGAAAAAATAATTTCTGACGAAATTTTTCGATTGAAATGGTAACTTCCATTTAACAGGATTTTTGTGCAGAATGCAACACGGCAACTTTGACAAGAATTTGTGCTTTTTTTGCCTCTTTCCGTCTATTTTGGCGGCGGGAGCGCCGTTACGTCCCGTTTTGTATCGTTTTGGCAAAGCCCGCGGCAAAAAGCCGCGCAGCGTTGACGGCTTCTTCGAGCGAATTGCCCGCCGTACCAACCTCGACGAGAAGCGAGCCCGTCGTCATGTGCTGGTTGTAGCGGGAGTTGCGCACGGTGACGGGGCGCATGAGGGTCGGATAGTCTTTGTACAGCGTTTCCTGCACGGCGCAGGCGAGCTTTAAGTTCTCGCGCCAGAGATCGTGACTCAGGCCTCCGCCGTTCGACCCGATGACGAATTCGAGCTGTGCGGCGTTTTTATCTTCGCCGCACAGCAGCTTGAACTGCTGGCCGTTCGCGTCCTGCACCGCGTCGCGGTGCACATCGAGCACGAACGAGATCGAGGGGTACTTTTGCAAGTAGCTTTCGATCGACGCGAGCGAGCGGTTGTAAGCGCCCGAATAGCTCGGATAGTCGTAGAGCAAGCGGTCGTGCACGACGCTGATGCCCGCGTCGGTCAGCACCTGCGCCATTTCGTCGCCGATGCGGATCATGTTGCAGTTCGTGTCCAGCGTGCGGAACGTGTCGGACACGTCGTATTCCTGCCCCGGCGGCATGGTGTAGCTCTCCGAGCCGTGGGTGTGGATGATGAGCACCTGTGGCCCCTCCGCACCGAGCTTTGCTGCATAATCGCCCGAGAGCATCGAGGCGTCGAGCGCGGCATCCGAGCCGTTGTTGATGTACACATTGCCGAATACCGTATAGCCCGAGGGGTCGGACGCTTTGAGCGTGCGGGCGGGCGAGCCGTTTTCCGTCACGGCGATCTCGTCCGGCGTCTCCTCCTGCGTGAGCACCGTGCCCTCGTTGTCCTGCGCGTCGCCCGTTTCGTCCGCGCTGTCATCGGGCTTTTGCTCAAGCTCTGCCGACCATGCCTGCGCGATGTTCTCCTCGCCCTCGCGCAGAAGCGGCGTCGCGTGCAGCGCGAGCGACGTTCGCAGGCTGAGAAAGTCCTCCCCGCCGTTGCCGCGCTCATATCTCAGCAGCATCACGCCCAGCGTCTCGTCCTTGAGCGAGCGGAGCGCATCGCGCGCGTTCTTCGCCGGCGCCGTGACGCTCACGCCCCAGAGCGTCACCGCCGAGAGCGCGAGCGAACACAGCATCCGTCCTGTCCGTTTCTTTTGCATCGTGATTCACCTCTTGGGACAATCCTATGTGCGCACTTGCGCCGATATGACATAGCGCGCCCGCCGCTTTTCGCTTGCAATTTTCGCTTTCGCGTGGTATGGTAATGGCAGCGGAGAAAAACTCATATAGTTTCGCTTACATGGCGCGAAAGTTTCTACGGAGCCGCCGAAAGGCTCTGCTATGGGTGCTCAGCCGGGGGAGAAGTCCCCGGGCGGGGCGCTTTTTCTTTTGCACAAAGCTAAAACAGGAGTGACTGATATGAAGATCCTCAAGGGCAATCTCGTTTCCGCACCGGCGCTCGGCAAGCTCGAGATCGTCGAGCACGGCTGCCTCGTCCTGCATGACGACGGCAGCATCCAAAGCGTTGAAAAGGCCGTGCCGCAGAACGCCGACGCGGAAGTCATCGACTACGGTGATAGCCTCATCATGCCGTCTTTTGTCGACATGCACCTGCACGCGCCGCAGTACCCCATGCTCGGCATGGGCATGGACCTGCCGCTGATCGACTGGCTCAACACCTACACGTTCAAGACCGAGGCGCGCTTTGAAGACAGCGACTACGCCCGCCGCATTTACAAAAAGCTCGCGAGCGACCTCATCACGAGCGGCACGACGCGCGTTTGCATGTTTTCCTCCCTCCACACGGACGCGACGCTCATTTTGATGGAAGAGCTCGAAAAGGCGGGCGTCACGGGCTATGTCGGCAAGGTCAACATGGACCGCAACGGCAGCCCCGAGCTTCAGGAGACGACCGAGCAGTCCAAGCGCGAAACGCTGCGCTGGCTGGATGCGTGCGGGCGCTTCCAGACCGTCAAGCCCATCCTGACGCCGCGCTTCACCCCATCGTGCACCGACGAGCTGATGAGCTGGCTCGGCAAGCTCGCCGCGGAGCGCGGGCTGTACGTCCAATCACACCTGTCTGAAAATAAGGGTGAGATCGCGTGGGTCAAAGAGCTCTGCCCCGACTGCGCGCAATATTGGGAGAGCTACGACCGCGCGGGGCTGTGGAAGGACCATACCGTCATGGCGCACTGCGTCCACTCCGACGAGCGCGAGCGCGAGGCCATGCGCGAGCATGGCGTCGTCACGGCGCACTGCGCGGGGTCGAATATCAACATCTGCTCGGGCGTCGCGCCCGTGCGGACGCTGCTGCGCGAGGGCAACCTCGTCACGCTCGGGTCGGATATCGCAGGCGGCGCGCTGCTGGCGATGAACAAGGTCATCACCATGTCCATCCGCGCGTCGAAGTTCCGCCACATGCAGAGCGACGGAAAGGACGAATTTCTGACCGTCGAGGAGGGCTACTACCTCGGCTCCAGCGCAGGACACGAGTATTTCGGCGGGCACGGCGGATTTGTCCCCGGCGACTATATCCACGCCATTGTCGTCGACGACTCCGACTTTACCGAGGCCGCGCATCCGCTCTCGGTGCGCGAGCGCTTCGAGCGCGCGATCTACATGATGCACCGGCACAACATCGTCTCCGTCTGGTCAGAGGGGAAAAACGTCGTTTGCTGATGAAAAGCAGGGGAGAGGGCGCGGTCCTCTCCCCGATTTTGGAAAATCGCAAAAATTTTTGGACAAGCTATTGACAAAAGGCTATCTTATTTGGTATAGTAGCTTCTGTCCTGTCGAGCAGGAATATTTGGCGGCATAGCTCAGCTGGCTAGAGCATGCGGTTCATACCCGCAGTGTCCCCGGTTCAAATCCAGGTGCCGCTACCAGATGCACGGGATGCGAAAGCATCCCGTGTCTCATATGGCCCGTTGGTCAAGTGGTTAAGACACGGCCCTTTCACGGCTGTAACATGGGTTCGAATCCCGTACGGGTCACCATCCCATAGGACGCCGTTGTGCACGGCGTCTTATGGGCAGAAAAAATCACATATCCGTATGGAGGCTTAGCTCAGCTGGTTAGAGCGCCTGCTTCACACGCAGGAGGTCACTGGTTCGAGTCCAGCAGTCTCCACCAAAACCTCACTTCTTCGGAAGTGAGGTTTTTCTTGTTTTCGGCAAAAGAAAGACATCGTGTCTTTCTCGGGAAAAAACAAAAAGAGGGAACGGAAAAACCGTTCCCTCTTTTTTCATCAGATAGTGGCCGCTTACTTGGCGGCGCGGTAGAGGAAGGAAACGATCTGCGCACGCAGGCAGTTGCTGTTCGGGGAGAAGGTGGTGTCGCTCGTGCCGGTGGTCACGCCCGCGTTGACGGCCCACTGCACGGCGGGGGCGTAGAAGGCGCTCGCGCTCACATCGGCAAAGGCGTTCGTGCCCTCAGCCGCCGGTGCGCCGGCCGCTCTCCACTGGAAGGTGACAGCCTGTGCGCGCGTGACGGAAGCATCCGGGGAGAAGGTCGTGCTGCTCGTGCCGGTGGTCACGTTGTTTTCCACCGCCCACGCAACGGCCTTTTCGTAGTACGCGCCGCTCTTCACGTCGGTGAAGGACGTGGTCATGGACTTCGGCTCGGGGCTGCCGTTGGCTCTCCACAGGAAGGTGACCATCTGGCCGCGCGTGCAGCCCGCGTTCGGCGCAAAGGTCGTGGCGGTCGCGCCGGAGGTGATGTTCTTCGCAACGGCCCAGACAACGGCGTCAGCATAGTAGGCGTCGTCGGCGACATCGGTAAAGGGAAGCGACGCGGAGCCGTCATAGTTCTTGTCGCCCAGGACAGAGGAGAAGAGGAAGTTGCTGAGGTAGGCATATTCGTCTCTCTGGTGGACCTTATGGGTGAGGGAGTTGGCAAAGAGGACGACATTCATGCCGTTTTCCTTGTAGGCAAAGCCCTGCACGCCGCCGTTCATGTAGGCCTTGAAGCCCGCGGCGCGCTCGGCGGTGTTCGTGGGGATGAAGCCCTCGGTAGGCGTTCTGCTCTTGTCGCTCTTGACGAGCACCGTCGCGGAGGCGGGGACCTTGGAGAAGTAGCCGAGGCCGTAGGCGTAGAGGATACCGTCGCCGTCAGCAATGTAGCTCGCGTTCACAAGGGTCTTGTTGGGATAGACAACGGGGGTCAGGCAGTCCATCGCGCCGTCCAGCTCGGTGTATTCCACGCCGGCGATGAGGTCAGAGGCGGAGGACGCTGCGGAATAGCTGTAACCGATGTACGGCAGGCCGTTTTCCACGGCGGTCTTTGCGGCGGCGTCGAGCTTCGTCGCACCTGCGGCGGCGTCCGCCTTGGTCACGTCGGAGGTCGTGGTGAAGCCCATGAGGTTCATCGCGGCGGTATCATAGTTCCAGCCGGCGCTCTGGCTGATCTGCGGCGTGTAGACAAATCCCTTCTCGCTTTCAGCAGGCGTGCCGGGGACGTAGACGGTCGGGGACTTGGTGATGATCTTCGCCTTCACGCTCGTCTTGTCGACGCCCGCGGCAGAGAGCAGATACTTGCCCGCGACGGTCTGATAGTCGGCGTAGGAGCAGATGAAATCGCCCATGTGGTCGCCGCTCGTGACCATGCCGACGGTCTTGCCGGCCTTGAGAAGTTCGTTGACGGCGGCGGTGGAGTCTTCAGAGGCGTTGGAGAGGATGACGTCCTTATTCTTGTCGCCGGTGAAGCAGGAGGTCAGCGCCTTGGTGTAAGCGAGGGCGTCGTCGTGGTCCATCGCGTCGCCGCAGACGGCGGAGATGCTCTTGTAGGCGGCGGGCTCGGCCACGGTGACCATGTCGAAGCCGCGCGTTTCATTGAAGGAGGTGATGCCCTCGGAGTAGAGGATCGTCCAGCCGTTGATGAGCGTACCGTCATACAGCGCGCCGTTGGCGACAGAACGCTTGGCCTGATACATCGAGACGATCATCGTGCCGGCGGGGTAGGTAACGCCGTCATAGGTGAATTCCTTTTCGGTCACGTTGACCTTAACGTCGTTTCTCGTGAGCCACTCCATCATGTCGGCCGCGGCCTGAAGGTTGGTCTGGTTCTTGCCGTCGAGCGGGATGATGTAGCACTCGGGATAGAAATTGCCGTTCTGGCCCGTGCCGTTGTACTCGGGACGGAAGACGTCCATCTCCGCGCCCTCGACGTCGTTCTGGTCGCACAACCACTGGCCGACGAGCTCATACGCGTCGGAGTTTAGATTCTTCACGCCGCGCTGGAAGATCGTGACCTGAGATGCAAGGTAGGAAAGCTTTTCGGCAGCCACATAGGCGGCGTTGCCGAGGATACCGTACTGCGCCGCCTGCGCGGTATCATCGTTGTAGGCGGGCAGCTCAACGGTATAGGCAACGGTGCCCTGCAGCATGGCAAACTGGGGAGTGTAGCTCGTGGACATATCGTCCCACGGGTCTTCCCAGTAGGTCTCGGTGCCGTTGCCGGTGTAGCTCAGGTAATCGCGCTGGGGGATGACATAGCTGTTGTAACCATCGTTGTTGGCGACCGCCGCGATGCCCAGCGCCTCGCCGCCGGTGATGAGGTGCTCGGCGAGCAGGTCGTACTCAAAGTTCGGCTCGTGCGGGGGATCGCAGGGCTCGCACTGGAAGGCCTGCACGCGGCCGTGGAACTCGGCAAGCGACATGGGGTTGAACGTGCCGATGAGCTGCTGCATGTTGGCCGTCTCGCTCGTGGTCTGGAAGGAGTTGTCGCGGTTGAGGTCATAGCCATTGGTGGAATGTCTCGTCAGGTAAGTACGTCCGTCGACATTCTCCTCGGGGACGAGGATGAAGAACACGTCGGACAAAAGCTCGTCCTTGACGTTCACGCTCTTATTTTCGACGGTGTAATACTCTTCAAGGTCGACCTTGCCGGATTTGCCGTTGTTATCGACCGTCAGGTAACCTAAGTAGCTGGCCTTATCCTTGACGAGGTCGGGGATGGCGACGCTGCCCTCCGCGCCCACAGGGCCCATCTCGGCCTTGAGCTCTTTTTCGCCCGCGGCGGTGAAGCCGGTGAGCGTCTTGTAGTCGATGGTCTTTTCGCTCGTGATCATCTTGGCGAAATCGAGCACGCCATCGGTGGCGGCGACCTCGTTGGAGTGGATGTTGGAATACATCACGGGCACGCGGATCTCGTCGAGCGCGCCGGACTTGATCTGGGCGAGCACGGCATCGGGATCGGTCTCGGCCTGCTCGGTCAGGGCGAGCCACTTGCTCACGCTCGCCTTGGAGTCGGCTACGATGAGATAGGGCATATCACGGCCCGCGGTGGACTGGCCCATGGAGAATTCTTCCACGTAGAGACCGTTTTTCGTGCCGTTTGCCACGATCGTATCGAGCTCCTTGTAGATCTCCCACATGGTGTTGAAGTTTTCATACGGCGCAACCTTGACGCTCACGGAGCCGAGATCCTTGCCGCTGTTTTTGGCGACGAGATCAAAGTAGCCGCACAGGTCGATGTAGTAGCCGCCGTTCACATGGGGCACGCTGTAGTCGACGCTGGTCACGCCGGTTCTGCGGTTGGTGGAGTAGAAGTAGTTATTCACGTGGAAGCTCACGTCGAGGACGGTCTTGCCGTTTTTCTCGCTTGCGGAGAGCTTGATGTCCGTGAACTGGTGCTCGTCGCCCTCGGTCAGCCAGTCATTCAGAGAGCCGCCCGCGTAAGCGTAGGGGAACAGCTCCTCGTTGACGTAGGGGCGGGAATCGTCGCGCTCGAGCGAGAGCGAAACGGTACCGGTGCTGACGGCCGCGGCGAGCGCATCCTTCGTCATGCCGGACACGGGGATGGAGAGGGACACGTCCTTGCCGTTTTTATCGGTGACAAGGGTGATGGTCGCGTCGACCGGGAATTTCGTTCCCAGCAGCGCATCGTCCTTGGGGTTCATGTCCTGATAGCTGACGGCGAACGCGGACGTGACCGCGAGCGAGAGCGTCATTACCAGGGCCATCAGCAGCGCGAGCGCTTTGCTGACAGAGTTTGGATAATGTTTCATGGTTTTCGTCCTCCAGAGTGGTCTTATGCCGCCACACACAGCGGCGGAAAGTTGATGAGTTTAGTGTAACTCAATAAAAATACATAGTCAAGGGAATATTCATACCTAATCCCGCCAAATTTCAGCGTTGAATCTGTATTTTTGTTCATCATTTTTCACAAAGCAGTGCGTCAAGCCCCGTCTTTCAGATCCTTTTGTGAATGCATCCGTAAATTTATACAGAATCGCACTGCATAGGATATTCTTCTTCGCCGCGATTGCAAATGACGGCGGGGCGCATTATAATAAGAGGCAATCATCATTCACGCAGGAGGAACCGAATATGCGGCTGCAAAGCGCAATCTTTACACTGGGCGATACCCTCTTCACCCCCGACGGCGCGGCGCGCGAGGGACTCGACAAGACGCTTTCACTTTTTAAGATGGAGGGCGTGTGGCTCGGCGCGGTGACGGCGCTCAGCGCGGAGGACGCGCAAAAAGCGCTCGAAAAGGCGGGGCTTCACTCGTATTTCCGCTTCGTGCTGACAGAATCCGTCGCGCTCTGCAAGGCGGACAGCGGCACGATGTTCGAGCGCGCGATGAAGCGCCTGCACTCGCAAAAGGACGATACGATCGTCTTTTCCGGCTCGCTTTCCGCCATCCAAAACGCGAAGGACGCGGGTTTTCGCACCGTGGCGGTCCAGGGAAGTGCGGGCGCGGCGGACTGGTCGACGATGCAGCAACTCGCCACGCAGAGCCTTGCGCAGTACAGCGAATTGCTGTCAGATTCTGTGTGAATTTTGGAATAACGACAGGATTCGACGTTTTTTAGTTTTCGTTGCAGTCTTTCTCAACGGTGATATGGTAAGAATATAACTATCAGAAAGGAAGGTTCGCGCCATGTTTGATTTCTACTCGGCTACCATCTTCCTTTCGGTCTTTATTATGATTATCATGGACATGCTTGTGAGCGGCAATGATCTGATGGAGCATGACAAAAAGTAGACGGTTTACACGATCTCCGTACTGGTGATCGCATGCATGGTATCGGAATGGTTCGGCGTCTGGATGGACGGGGCCGACCCGTCGCTGCGGACGCTGCACATCCTTGTTAAGACCATCGAGCTGTCCACAGCGCCGATCATCACTGTGCTTTGCAGCGACCTGATGACGCCGCTCAAGCATAAAAAGCTCATTTATACCCTCATCGGCGTCCACGCGGGGCTCGAGGTGCTGTCGGCTTTCTTCGGCTTCATCTTTTCGGTCGACGCACAAAACGTTTATCATCACGAAACGTTTTACTGGGTCTACGTGCTGGCCTATGTCAGCGGCGTTCTGCTGTTCATTGGTCAGCTGCTGAGCGAGAGCTCGCACCATTATGGCCTGTATCGGGCGCTCGTTATCGTCCTGCCGGTCTTTTTCTTCTGTGGGCTGTTCCTCCAGTACGGTGCCGGAGTGCGCATCATGTGGGCGTGCTCAGCGGTCGATGTTCTGATGATTTACATCCTGTATTCCGAGCTCACGCAGAAAATCGACGCGCTGACCCATCTTCTGAACCGCCGCAGCTATGAGAGCCGTCTCGCCTCGTTGCGCGGGCACGCAGTCATCTACTATTTCGACGTGGACGAGTTCAAGTCCGTCAACGACACCTTTGGCCATGGCGTGGGCGATGCGGTGCTTGCCGAGGTCGGCAGCACGATCTACGCCGTGTTCTCCAAGGTCGGCTACTGCTACCGCATCGGCGGCGACGAATTCTGCGTCATCGCGCAAATCTCCGACACGGCGGCGGAAAAGTATCTTTCGGAATTCCTGCGCGAGCTGACGGCACGGCGAGTGAAAAACGAGCACCTGCCGCACGTGTCGGTCGGCTATGCGTGCTTCAATCCGGTGCTCGGCAGCGTAGAGGATGCGATCAAACGCGCCGACCGGACGATGTACCACTACAAGCGCAAGCGCAAAAGCGAAGCGCTCACAAATGATGATACCGTAAAAAGCTGACGATCTTTTGACCGTCAGCTTTTTGTATCTGCTTTTATTTCGCCTCAATCTCCGCGTCTTCCTGCGGCTGGAGCTTGCTGCCAAAATACGCGAGCACCGCGCCGAGGATGGCGCACGCGACGCCCCAGACCATCTCCGCTGTCGAGGCAAAGCCCGTCGGAATGATAATGAGCGTGGAGGCAAGCACGATGCCGATGACGGCGTGATAAGCGATGGAGTAGTGCGTGTCGAAAAGCCTGCTCACAATGCGGGCAAAGAGCGCCATCACGCCGGCCATGCCAAGCCCCCAGGGGATGAGCACGGTGAAATCAAGCTGGGCAATGCCGTCGATCAGCGGCGTGAGAAGGCCGACCGCCATCAGGATGGACGACGACGTCATCCCCGGGATGATGAAGCTGAAGCCCCACAGCACGCCGCAGAAGAGAAAGCCCCAGAAGTTTGCGGGCATCTCGGCAAATGAACTGAACTTGACGGCCATCAGCGCGCCGAACAGGGCGAGGAAGCTGACGATCAGCGAGATGTACGAGCCGTTGCCGCGCCCCTGCGTGCCCGCCTCGTGCCAGAGGTCGGGCAGCGTGCCGAGGATGAGCCCGATGAAGAGGCACGTAGCGACGGTTTCCGACTGGTGAAACAGCGCAAGGATCACGCTGCCGCCGCCCAAAAAGCCGATCGCCCAGCCGATGCCGACGGCGAGCAGCATCCGCCAGTAGCGTTGAAGCGCGCGCCTGGGGTGCGTGAGCAGCTCCATCGCGGGGCGGTAGATGCCGAATACGACTGCGAGCACGCCGCCGGAGATGCCCGGCAAAATCGCGCCCGCGCCGATGATGATACCCTGCACAATGCGCATGATACCGTTTTTGATGCGGGAATTTTTCATATTGCTGCCTTTTTATGTGCTGCGCCCGCCGCAAAGCGGCGGAACGCGACGCGATTCAATAGCCCTTTCTGCGGTCGACGAGGTGATGCATCGGGCGGCCCGCGGCGTAATTTTCCAGATTTTCGCAGAAGAGCTGCACGTTGCGCTCGCAGGTGTAGCCGAGCGTCATGTTGCCCGCGACGTGCGGCGTGAGCAGGAGGTTCTTGGCCTTGCGCAGCGGATGATCCGCAGGCAGCGGTTCGGGCACGACGACATCGAGCGCCGCACCGGCGAGGTGCCCGGAATCCAGCGCTTTGATCAGCGCGTCCTGGTCGATGGCCGTGCCGCGGCCGACGTTGACGACATAAGCGCCCTTCGGGAGCAACGCCATGCGGTCTGCGTTCAGGATGTTCACCGTGTCGCTCACCGAGGGGAGAGACATGAAGAGAAGGTCAGTCTCGGGCAGGAGCTGATCGAGCTCCGTGACGGGATGAACGGCGTCAAAGTCCGCGTTCGCGCGGCCGCTGCGGCTGACGCCGGTCAGGCTCGCGGGATGGAACGCGCGCACGCGGCGGGCAAATTCCGTGCCGATGTCGCCCGTGCCGAGGCACGTGACGCGCGCGCCGTGGAGCGAGTGGATGCCGCCCGGGAGCACGCGCCAGCCGCCCTCGCGGATGATCTCGGTGTATTCCATCTGGCGGCGCAGCAGCATCAGCGAGACCATGACAGAATGCTCGGCGATCGTCGTGCCGTAAGCGCCCGAGGCGTTCGTCAGCAGGCAGTCGGGATTCTGATACAGGTCGTCGCGGCAGAAGCGGTCCACGCCCGCCCAGCAGCTCGCGTACCACTTGAGATCGCGTGCGCCCGCGATAACGCGCTGGGACGGATGGCCGTAGAGGATCGTGCAGTCGTCCACATTGCCCTCCGCCGCCTTGGACGAGGGGAAGAAGACGATGTCGTAGCCGCAGCGTGCGGCGGTGTCGCGCAGCGTCTTTTCGTATGCCGGAGTCAGGAAGTCGATGATGACGCCGATTTTTTCATTCATGGTTCAATTCCTCCAAAATCATTTCTGCGACGCGCAGGCCGTCGGCCGCGGCACTCATGATACCGCCGGCGTAGCCCGCGCCCTCGCCGCAGGGATATAGACCGCGCAGGGCGGATTGAAAACTCAAGTTGTCGCGCACGATGCGCACAGGCGACGAAGAGCGCGTCTCCACCGCCGTCAAAACGGCGTCGGGCGCATCGAAGCCCCTTAATTTCCGCCCCAGCATCGGAAGGCCCTCCTCGAGCGCCTCGCACACAAAGGGCGGGAGACAGCCGTGCAGGTCGCACCAGCGGACGGAGGGAAGATAGGTCGGCACGACCTTTCCCGCTCCCGTTGACGGGCGATGCTTGAGAAAATCTTCGACCCTCTGGGCGGGGGCGGCGTAATTTCCACCGCCAAGGCGATAGGCCGCGTCCTCCAGCTCGCGCTGGAACTGGACGCCCGCGAGGGTATCGCCGGACGGGAAATCCTCCGGCGTAACGGAGACCAAAAGTCCGCCGTTGATGTTCTCGCCGTCGCGCGCAAATTCGCTCATGCCGTTTGTCACGACGCGCTTTTCCTCCGACGCGGCGGCGACGACCTCGCCGCCGGGGCAGACGCAGAACGAGAACACGCCGCGCCCCTTTTCCGTGTGGCAGGAGAGCTTGTACGACGTGGGTGGGAGGCCGGGCGTGCCCGCCGCCTCCTTATATTGCGCTAAGTCCATGTCGCGCTGGCGGTGCTCGATGCGCACGCCGACGGCAAAGGGCTTGGGCTCCATCGGCACGCCGCGCTTTTGCAGCATTTCGAACGTATCGCGCGCGCTGTGGCCGGGCGCGAGCACGACGTGCTTTGTGGGCAGCGTGTACTCCCCCTCGGGGGCGCTCACGCGCAGCGCCGTGACGCTGCCGCTGTTCTGCTCGATATCCACAACCTTGTGGGAAAACCGAACTTCGCCGCCGCGGTCGATGATCTCGCGGCGGAGATTTTGCAGCACCACATATAATTTGTCGGTGCCGACATGGGGCTTGGCGTCGACTAAAATATCCTCGCTCGCGCCGAAGCGGACGAACTCCTCTAAAATATAGCCGTGGCGCAGGTCCTTTGTGCCGGTGTTGAGCTTACCGTCGGAAAATGCGCCCGCGCCGCCTTCGCCAAATTGCACGTTCGAGGTCAGATCAAGCTCGCCCGTGCGCCAGAAGTGCTCGACATCGCGCTTTCGCTGCTCGACCGCGCGCCCGCGCTCTAATAAGATAGGTCTTGCGCCGCAGCGGGCCAGCAGCAGCGCGCAGAAAAGGCCCGCGGGCCCCGCGCCGATAACGACAGGGGAGACCTCCGGCGCTGAAACAGGCGCGGGCGGCGTATATTTCTTCGGCGCATAGGGCTGCACATTCTTATTCTTGCAGTGCCGTAAAACGCTGGATTCGTTTTTGACCTCGACCGCGCAGGAGCAGACGAGCTTCACGCCCTCGCGCGCGTCAATGGAGCGGCGCAGGAGATGAACGGAAACAAGCGCCTCCTCGCTCACGCGCTGCGCGTGCGCGCAGGCCGCGCGCAGCTTGTCTTCCTTTGCTCCCACGGGGAGCTTCAGATTGTCGATGCGAAGCATGTGCGCCGCCTCCTTTTTCTTCAGTCGCGTTTCATTTTATTATGACGGAAAGGAAAGCGCAAGGGGAATCGCGCGATTATCACAGAAACTTAAAAAAGTCATCGGGAATTTAAGAAATCGTCAAATAGCGTTCAAGAAATATACATAAATATGCCCTATGATAGCATCATCGAAAGCAAAGAGGCTGCCAGCAAGGGTCTCAGTCCATAGGAGGTCAACATCATGTACGAAGACGAAAACAACCTGTATCACTACAGCTATCGCAAGGGCGACGAGCAGAACCCCAACGCCCCGATCGACACGAAGAACTACGCCGAGGACCCGTGGGATAAGAATCCCGGCGGCAGCCCGAAGAAAAAGGGCGGCAGCGGTCTTTCCGGCAAGATCGTGGCGCTGGCGCTGGTGTGCGCGCTCGTCGGCGGCTTCATCGGCGCAGGCGTGAGCGGCGCGACGACCAAGGTCAACAAGACGAGCGTTCAGGTCAGCGACCGCGAGGTCGCGCAGGTGCAGACCGTCAAGGTCGACGGCAAGACGCAGATGTCGATGTCGGAGGTCTATGCCTCGAACGTCAACAGCGTGGTGTCCATCAACGTTTCCGCCACGACCAACTACTTCGGCCAGACCGTGCAGACCGCCGCGAGCGGCACGGGCTTTTTCATCACGGAGGACGGCTACATTCTCACGAACCACCATGTCATCTCTGATGCGAGCAGCGTGAAGGTAACGCTTTACAACGGTGAGACCTACGACGCCAAGGTCATCGGCAGCGATGAGGACTACGACATCGCCGTTCTCAAGATCGACGTGACGGGCGCAACGCCCGTGGTGCTGGGCGATTCGAGCAAGGTCGCCATCGGCGAATCCGTCGCCGCTGTCGGCAACCCGCTCGGCGAACTGACGTTCTCGATGAGCGAGGGCATCGTCTCCTGCGTGAACCGCGCCATCAATGTTGACGGCACGCCCTTTAACATGATCCAGGTCGACTGCTCCATCAACCCCGGCAACTCCGGCGGCCCGCTCTTCAACAGCTACGGCGAGGTCATCGGCATCGTGTCGGCCAAGTATTCGAGCTATTCCAACACCACCGTGGAGGGCATCGGCTTTGCCATTCCCATCAACGACGTCGTGTCGCTCGTCAAGGACATCATGACCAACGGCTATGTGACCAACAAGGCCTACATGGGCATCACCCCGCAGACGATGACCGCGCAGATGGCGCAGCAGTATCGCTACGACGTGACCGAGGGCGTGTTCGTCTGCTCCGTTGACCCGGACAGCGCCGCCGCCAAGGCGGGGCTCAAGCTGGGCGATGTCATCACGAAGATGGACGACACCGACATCACGTCCTACGAAGACCTCGTCGCGGCCAAGAAGAGCTACAGCGCGGGCGACACCGTGACGCTGACCGTCTACCGCGAGCAAAGCTACCGGTTATCCGCTCGCTTTTGTTGCCGCCAAGATTGCATTGGGTTAT
>ERZ772880.2148-NODE-2148-length-15723-cov-11.819122_pt1 | contig 15723 bp, 9 predicted proteins | sample MGYA00580577_ERZ772880 | MGnify/ENA primary metagenome ERZ772880 (study PRJEB29015, sample SAMEA2737705) | human gut metagenome | biome: human gut; feature: human-associated habitat; material: faeces | place: China | collected 2012 ... | reverse complement strand
ACCAGGCAGAATTTGAACCCCAAAGCCGCAGGATGCAGGCGGACACCTTTTTGGTAAAGCCCGTTACAGAGCATCAGCTGGGGGAAGCAGTCTCCCGGCTTTTTCAGGGAAAAAGGGGAAGTAATGAATCAGGTGAGGAGGAAACGTATGAATAAAAAATATTACCGGAGAGAACAAAACCGTCACGCTATATAGAAAATAATGACAACAGGAGGAAATGGATATGAGGTATAAAAAGAAGAAATGGCAGATCGTATCTGCAGCATTGGCGGCAATGATGGCGATGCAGTTATGCATACCGTCTGCAACGTTTGCTGCAGTTTCTACAAAAAAGTTGAAATTGATCACGGGATTTACGGAATTGCCGGAGGAGGTCGCGCATATTCAGATCCCTGCGGATGCCGGAGAAAACTTTGAGGATTATCTGAATTTCCCGGAGACGATCGAGGCTTCGGTGGTGGAATATAAGAACGTGAATCATCAGAAAAATAATGCGGATCGCGATAAGGGCGCGGAAGATGAGAAAGCGGCAGCAGACGACCGTGATAAGAAAGAAGACTCGGAAATTGCTGCCGGCAGTAATGCAAAGAAAGAAAATCTGAATGAGGAGGAAACTCCGGAAACAGAAACTTCAGAAAACGTGCCGGATAGCAATAATGAGGAGGAAACTCCGGAAACAGAAACTTCAGAAAACATGCCGGATAGCAATGATGAGGAGGAAACTCCGGAAACAGAAAATTCAGAAAACGTGCCGGATAGCAATGATGAGGAGGAAACTCCGGAAACAGAAACTTCAGAAAACGTGCCGGATAGCAATGATGAGGAGGAAACTCCGGAAACAGAAAATTCAGAAAATGTGCCGGATAGTAATGATGAGGAGGAAGCAGATAAACAGGAAGTTCAGGAGAAAGACCAGCAGAAAGACCAGCAGGGTACGTTTCTGATCGCGACCGACAGCAATGGCGGGGATTTTCTTGAGGATTATGAGTTTGAAGATGAGGAAATCTCAGAAGATATCCCGGTGCTGACGGATATCAGCGTTACTTGGGAGCTGGATGAGAACCGGGAAGATGAAAGTGGTTTCTATTATTATCTTCCGGTTCTTCCGAGAGAGTATATTTTGGCAGCGGGCGTGGAGCTTCCGGAGATCGAGGTCAGCATGGACGGCGGAATCGCTTTGCTGGCATCAACAGATACTTATAATATTGCGGATGGCGGTATCAGCATCAACAGCAACACATTGGAACAGTATAAGGATGCGACTATCACGGGAAGCAGTACGACCAATGTTATTCTGGTTAGTGGTGTGGATGCTACAATCACGATTTCGAATCTGAATATCCAGATTCCGATCGATAAGAACGATGAGACAGCAAGTACCTGGATACCGGCGATCCGACTGGGAAATGGTGCAAACCTGAATCTGATTCTGGAGGGAAAAAATACACTCAAGGGCGGTGATATGTGTGCGGCTATTGATGTGCCGGAAGGCTGCACCCTGACGATCAGCGGAGAGGGAAGCTTAAAAGCAACCGGTGGAGAAGGCGCCGGAATTGGTGCGTCAAGCAGGAGAAATGGTTCCTTGGGGACGATTGTGATCGACGGAGGCGATATCAAAGCTTATGGCGGCGAGATGGCAGCAGGTATTGGCGGCAGTGCAGAGGGTGGCAGCGGTACCATTATCATCAATGGCGGAACTGTGTATGCCAAGGGCGGACATGGAAGCTACTACAAGGATATTACAAATGTATACGGCGGAGCCGGAATTGGCGGTGGAGCAAACGGCTGCGTGGATCGGATTGAGATCAATGACGGCAATGTGACGGCCTATGGAGGATACGTTACGAACGCAGGAAGACACCCCGGAGCCGGAATCGGCTGTGGCGGCGGTGGAGCCAAAACAGTAGAAGGCGGATACAAGTATGGTGAGATTGCGATCAATGGCGGAACGGTTTCGGCCATTGCATATCAGAATGAAGTGTATGCCATTGGTATCGCAGTAAAGCCAGGTCAATCGTTGCCGGGTGGTACTTTGGATGGCTCTATTTCTATCAGTAATGAAGCCACAGTAAACTTAAATGGTGGCGATTATTTCCCGAAAAGTGAAAATTTCGAACTGAAAAAGTATACCATTCAGGGCACGATTGCGGATGGACGATTAACCGAAAGCTCTTATCCGGTGACGATCAGCGTGGGAGAGATTACCTGGGACGCAGGGACGATGAAGGTGAGCGTTTATCAAGGCACACTTACGGCATCCAATTATCTGAAACCATTAACGTCAGAGACACAAGTAACGGTAAAGGTGACGCTTGGAGAAAACTATGTTTATCAGATGGCGGCTGACGTTGATGATGAGAATGCAACGATCACTTTGAAGACCGGAATTCCTCTTTATGAGACAAGATTAAAATTTGTTTCCACGGCGATCACGAGCGATCAGGTATTACAGGCAACCGATATCACGATCAAGCAGGATGGTGAACCGTTGATCAATCAAGAAGGTCAAAGTGCAGCTATGGTCATTCCTTCCATGCAGATTTCGTATGATGAAGCGAACACGGGACATCTGACGGTATATCTGCCGGAAAATGAGGGAAACACAGAGATTTCGGTGACGGTACCAGGCTTAAATGGCGGCAATCCGATCACAGTATCAGGTAAGACGATTTCGACAACAACACCAAATGAAATCGAGATGTTTCATGATGATACCGTTTGTAGTCATGAGTACTATAATGCAGATGGATTTTGTGAAGCATGTGATGCATATCAGAAGGCAATAAAGTCGGGGGAATATTATGAGATTTATAATGCCGGTCAGCTTTTCTGGTTTGCAAAGCAGTTTAATGATGATAAAAACTTTAATAAGAAGAGCAATCTGAAGCTGATGAAGGATATTAAGATCCCGGCCGGATATGACTGGACAAGCATTAGAGACAAATCTGGTACTAGGTCTTTCGAGGGGACTATTGAGGGAAATTACCATGTAATTTCCGGACTGCGACCTGCTAATGACGGTGAAAGTTATAAGTGGGGACTGGTGGGAAGGATTCAACATGGGAGTGTACAAAATATAGGGCTGGTGTTTGAAGGTGATTGGACTTGTGGATTGTGTCGTACCGCTATGTATGATGTCAAAATTCAGAATTGTTTTGTAGTAGGAACAGATTTTTTATATAGTTCTTCAAACGGAGCGGCGACTAAAGGAACGGTGACTAATTGCTTGGCTGTATCAGGAAAACTGGAAGGAACTAAGCGCCCGAATGATCGTAGGACTACTTTTACGAACTGTTATGAGACAACACAGGGTGATTTTAGTTCTTTGGGTGGAATTACTACTATAAGCGAAGAAAAACTGAAATCCGGCGAAATTGCCTATAAATTAAACGGTGAAAAATCAGATGGTACGTGGGGACAGGTGATTGGAACGGAGGATTACCCGCATTTCCGCAAGTACAGTAAGACGGTATATTATGATCCAGCTACTCAGACATATTCTAATAATAATGCGGCAAGTATCACTTCCGCAACTGTCACGGATATTAAGACGAGTCCTGAAAAAAAAGCGACTGCTACACTTAAGGCAACAGGAACTCCCGGAGCAGAGGTTAAGTTTTTCTTAACCTCCGGCGAGGATGAGCGGACATTAGAGGATATGTTCTCGAATGGAACGTCACTTCAGGAAAGTTCTTCCGGAAACTATGAGTATACTATTCAGGATTTAGCTCCGGACACAGAATATCATGTCAGACTGATGATTAAAAAGGAGGGTAAATTATCTCTTGATGTAACCTATGTAAATTTCCAGACAGAAAAAGTGCAGCAGGAGGCACCTAAGGCTGCTGATGTTTCTATCAATTACGAACAGGAGACTTTAGAGAATAAAGCTTCCTTCGATCTGGAGTATGCTGCTTCTAAGGATGCACAGTCATGGACAACTATAAGACAGGGGTGTATGGTTCGTCTGACAAGCCTGCTGGATAACATTCGTGAAAGTGGTGGGTCTGTACCACTCTATATTCGCAAGAAAGCATCCTCGTCCATGTCAGCCAGTGAAGCGGTTTTTGTGGCGGATTTGCAAAGACAGGCGATTCCGGAAGAATCGAACAAGCCGAATATTGATTATCGGAAGGAAGAAATCACAATTTCCTCATCTTTACAGTATGTGATTGTAAACGGAACCAATACCTCTCCAAGCTGGACATCTGCAAAAATGGGCAGTGGATCAGGAATTTCGATTACAGACATCATTTCTTCCGATCATGAGAGTACGGTTTATTATCGGTATGCTGCAAGCAACACGGATAAGAAATTTGCCGGAAAACCCGAAAGTATCAAGATTCTTAAAAGAACGGCAGCACCGGCTGCAATAATTGAGGGTGAGGTGACTATAACCGGTACGACGATTACCATAAACAGAACGAATCCGGAAAATGACATTGAGTATGGATACCGTGATGCAGATTCAGACGGAGCATTTACATGGATTGACGGTACGGAAATTCAGGGATTATATCCGGCACATGGATATCAGGTAACCAGCAGAATAAAGGCGAAAGAGAATGCATTTGCTTCTGAGAGAACGGCACCGCTTAATGTGTCTACCAAGGATACACTGAGAATTGTAGGAAACGGAACACAAAAGTGGGATGCGAAGGGGACTTATGGGGTTTCACTTGCTCAGATTCCGGTTTCCCTGGCTTCTGGTTATGGTGTGTATAATGGTGCAAATCAACCGGTAGCCGGAACCTGGAGCTGGGAACCGGAAAATAGTAGTTCAGCATCTGGTATTTATCCGAATGTAGAAGATAACAAGGCTTATACCGTGAAATTTACACCGACAGATTCAAGTGCTTCATACGATAGGACATTAACAGATTCCGTGGTACCGGAAATTTCTAAGTATCCACTGAATTTTTCAGTTGCGGTAGAAGATAAGACCTATGATGGCACGACAAACGCGGGCATCTCCAGCGTGACCTTCGAGGGTAGCGTAACCTTGCAGAAGGACAAGGACTACACCGTCACCGCCAACTTTGACGATGCCAGTGTGGGCAGCGGCAAGAACGTCACCGCCACAGTGACCCTGATGGGGCAGGCCGCGAAGAATTACGCCCTGGAGCAGAGCAGCTCCGCTACTACTGGCAGCATCACCAAGGCAGCTGCGCCTGACTTCGCCAAGGAAACTGCGCTTACCATTGTAAACGGCCACGAAAAGACCTACACTGTGACGCTCCCCGCCCTGCCCAAGCTGGAAACGCCCAAAGAGTACGGTGCACCCACCTATGAGCTGGGTGAGATCAAACTCAATGACGGCTACTACACCAGCGGCGCGAAGGTGGAAAACGGCAAGCTGACCCTGCCCATTCAGAAAAATGACGTGAAAACCACCGGCTCTGTGGGCACAGTGACCGTGATAATCAAGAGCACGAACTATGAGGACATCACGCTGACCGTCAATGTCAATGCGACCAACAAGCTTGTCCCCACCGTGACGGCACCTACGGCAAACGCCCTGACCTACAACGGCGCAGAACAGGCGCTGGTTACAGCAGGCAAGACCACTGGCGGCACAATGCTCTACCGGCTTGGCGATTCTGAGTGGAGTGAGCAGATCCCCACAGCGAAAAACGCCGGGGAATACACTGTTTGGTATAAGGTTCAGGGAAACGCAGAGTACGCAGATGTGGCAGAACAGAACGTGACTGTGACCGTAGCGAAGAAAGCGGTCACCGTTACGGCGCTTGACAAGAGTGCCTACACCGGCAGCACCGCGCCCGATCTGAGCAGCCCGGAAGCAGATAAGGATTACAAGGTGGAAGGTCTGGTTGGTGCAGATACCCTGAGCGGCACGGTAACACTGGACTACGCACAGACACTGGATATGAGCAAAACCGGAAAAACCGCGATCAACATTACTGGTACGCTGTCAAATGACAATTATGCGATCACCTATGTTTCTGGAACGTTGACTGTTTCCAAGCAATCTTCCAGCGGCGGCGGTTCCTCCTCTGGTGGTTCGGGCGGCGGTGGAGGCTCCTCCTCCGGCGGTTCTAACGGTTCCGGCAACAATGATAACACCAACCAGCCGGAAGACAAGCCTCAAGCCCCTGCCACCGGTGAAACCAAACCCATACAGCCGGATAAAAACGGCAATGCGGCAGTGGACAACAGCTCTGTCCAGTCCGCCATCGACAAGGCCAAACAGGATGCGAAAAAGAACGGCACTACAGAGAACGGGATTGGCGTTACGGTTCCCATCACCCTGGCGGCAGGCCAGACCTCTTTTAACGTGACCATCAAGGCGCAGACACTGGATCTGCTGGTTAAAGAAAACGTCCGGCAGTTTACCGTAGCAACAGACCATCTGGTTTCGGTTAATATCGGCCTGGATACTCTGAAGCAGCTGGATACCGCCTCCGCTGGCGGGGACATCATTCTCCGGGCAGATAAGGTGGATGCACTGCGTTTCACCGAGGTCAAGGCCGCCATCGGCACAAGACCGGCCTATGATCTGTCACTGGTCTACCTCTCCGGCGGCAAAGAAACACCGATTGCCAACTTAAATGGTCACACTATATCGGTGCGTTTGCCCTACACACCGGCAAATGGTGAGCAGACAGGTAATCTCTATGCAGTCTATGTAGATGACGCTGGCAAGGTGGAATGGATCACCAAATCCAGCTACAATGCCAGCCTGAAAGCGGTGGTTTTTGAAACCGGTCATTTCAGCGTTTACGGCGTGGGCTACAAGAACCCTGCCCCGGTCTTTACCGACATTACCGGCCACTGGGCAGCAGATAACATCCTCTTTGCAGCCAGCCGGGGACTGCTCTCCGGCACCAGCGACATCACCTTTAGCCCGGGCACCGGCATGACCAGAGGAATGTTTGTGACAGCTCTGGGGCGGTTGGCGGGCATCAACCCGGACAGTTACCAGACCGGGAAATTCACCGATGTGAAAGCCGACGCTTACTATGCCCCCTATGTGAACTGGGCGGCGCAGACCGGTATTGTGGAAGGCGTTACCGCCACCACCTTTGCACCGGACACCAACATCAACCGGGAACAGATGGCGGTGATTATGAAAAATTACGCTGCAAAGCTGGGCTATGACCTGCCCCAGACCTTGAAGGCTGTGACCTTTGCGGACAACACACAGATCAGCAGCTGGGCGAAGGATGCGGTCAAGTCCATGCAGCAGGCGGGCATCCTGGCCGGGAAGAATGAAAATAAGTTTGACCCCAAGGGAACCGCCACCCGCGCCGAGGTCGCCACGGTTTTGCGGCGGTTTGTGGAGATCGTCATTGACCCGCAGGCCGCAAACGGCTGGCAGCAGAATGACAGCGGCCAGTGGAACTATTACAGAAACGGGGAGTCAGTGAAGGGCTGGCTCTCCGAGGATCAGAAGTGGTACTGGCTGGACAAGGTCACCGGAATAATGTTTGCCGGAGACTGGAAGCAGATCGATGGTAAGTGGTACTACTTCTATGCAGACGGGACGATGGCGGTGAATACCGCATCCGACAGATGAAAAATGAACCCGTAATGTAATGCAAAAATAATATCAATAAAGAGAGATGTGAACAATATGGGCAAGTTTCTGGTACTGTCGCTTACCGACCATGAAGAATATATACTCAGTAGAATTATGGAGATTATTGCGGTCGAGCCAGGATTTGACCATATTGTGACATCCCACCCTTGTAACACTCTTGTTTTTCCGGGCTTGGAGCTTCGGCTGAAGGAGAGAACAGCATACCGAAACGGTGAGTTGATTTCTATGACTCGTCGGGAATTTGCAACATTGGTATACTTGGCAAAACATCCATTCTGGGTATTTTCTGCCGGACAGATCTATGAAGAAGTATGGGGAGGATGGTGAAAATTGCGGAACGGCTGTTGCCTTCGTACCGAAAATCAATTCGAATCCGGTGTATAACGAAGGGTGAAGCCTGCTATATGTATGTAGCAATCATTATAATAACATAAAAGGCACGGCATAAAGCAATCTGATGTAAAATCTATCAGAATAATTTATGCCGTGTCTCTTTTTAATTTGATTGAAAAACGGCACACCGCATTCTCATTACTTTAGCCTGCAAATAAAAAGTCAAGACTTAATGGGGAAAAAAATATAAAATTTTACATGGTTAAAATTAGGCACTAAAATAAGACCACCACAAGCAGTGCTGGTCTGCAAATAAAAGTTTTGAATTAGCTTGACTCAGAAAGAATACAGAGATATTCCTTCACTCGTCCATAATAAATTCTGAGAAATTTATTAGCGCCTGCAGTCATGTAAACATAATACGGTTTACCCTGGGCACGTTTTCTGTCCATGAATTGATATACAGGATCATCTTGCGGCATTGTTTTAATAAGAACATCCATTACTTGAAAAAGAGTCTTTCTTAAATTTGAAGACCCACGTTTGGATGTTGGAACACTTTTTTGTGCATAGGAGCCAGACTCGTTTACGCCAGGATCTACCCCGGCGAAAGCAGTAAGGGCTCCTTTATGTGTAAATCTGGTTATATCACCGATCTCAGCCATAAGCTGTGGACCAAGAGATGGACCAATCCCTTTAAACTGCATAACAATCGGGTACTCTGGAAGTTTTGAGGCGGTTTCATTCATGAGAATGCGTATTGTTTCGACGGTAGCAGAAGTGCTGTTAAGCTGAGCGATAGCTTGTCTAATGATGCGTTTGGTTATTTCGTTTTTAGGAAATACCGGGACAAGTTCCGTTGCCTTGGTATAAATTTCTTCGGCTTTTGATTTATTGAAGATATATTTTTTTTGCTTGCACCAGTTTTGATAGTGTTTAACAAAAGAATTTAGAGACATTTTACGAACGCAATCTACATGCCAATACGTATAGACAAAATCAACCCATTTTTGGGAGCCATCACTGCGGGGTGGACTATTAAAATAAGTATTTGCATTTGGGTATGTCTGGTCAATGAGATTAATAAGATTATTTTTCATAGCCGTTTTTTGTTTCACATAGAAATGAAACTGACGATTCATGGCCTTTAGTTGTGTGCGCAATTCATCCACAATACTATATGGTTTAAGATTTTGCCATTTGTCAAGAGCATAGCGGGCGATCTTGATGGAATCAGCTTTGTCAGATTTAACTTTGCGAAGAGAGTCATTATTAAAGTTTTTGACTAGCTTAGGATTAACAGCACTGACAAACAGACCAGCTGCTGAAAATTGCTGAGCAAGTACTTCGTAATAGTGTCCGGTGTGCTCCATTACAATTCGTGATTCACCTTCGATAGAGTGAATAAGTTTAATTAGTGAAAGGATATCACTGGATGTGTGCTTGATCTCAAAAGGAGAGGATACAATCTCACCAAATGGTCTTAGAATTGTAACCATGCTTTTACCTTTTGAAACATCAATACCTACTGCGTTCATAAATTTGTCACTCCTTAAAAATATTACAATGGATAAATACCAGATTTACTCATTACCTGCTCAAACTACTGTGTGTGACACGAATGCACTTAATGTGATTCAACCTGCATAAAACGAACACTGTGAATGAGGAGCTGGTTATCAGTCTAAAGTACGGACGCTAAGTCCTAGTGATGAAGTCGATATACCATTGCATCCTACATTCTAACAGTTTAAGTAATGAGATGGATAAATCCTTACTGGAAGTAAGGGGATTACCCATAAATATATTGTAGTAGTAGTGATGAGTTAGATGAGTTAGACGGCTTGAATGAAAAAGTAAATTCTACATTCTAATATACCTTGATTTTATGCGGGATTTAATTCTATTTTCGGAGATATACAACTTGATTTTTTTAGTATATAATGCTTTTATACGGCATAAACAGCATAGTTTTTTGCATGATAAAAGGACATCTGGAAATAGTGTGCAGGACTAAATTCCACATGTCTGTTGGAAAGACTAAATTCTATGCAATGAAACTTGCCTGTGCCTGTATTGTTATTATTATTTTATTAATGCTGGTATCAATGTGACTTCATCGGCTGGTATCTCTGCTAATCCTAATGCTTTATGAAGTCTGTTATCCAGCAGGAGACGGGATACTTCATATGGACTGTGTCCATTGAGGCTGTCCCGTTTTTCGCTATTGATATGATTTAATAACAGCAGCGTTGTTTTGTCTGTCATTTTTTCAAAGCTTGTTCCTTTTGGAAGGACATACCTTATATATTCATGATTCTTTTCAAGAGCACCTTTTTGATCAGAACGGTTGGGATCACAATAATAAATGCGTGTGCGTACTTCATCATTTTTGCTATATTCCAGACTCTGCCGGTCCTGAAATTCATGCCCGTTGTCTGTAAGTATTACTTCGAAAAGTTTCTGAAACAGTTCAATTCCAAGTAACTCTGTTAAATGATCAAAAATCCTGGTTACTTCTTTCTGGGTCTGTTCTTCTAAAAGAAACATAAGCATAAGGCTACAGTTTCGAAAGAACATAGTCAGAAAGCAGGGACTGGTACCTTTTGCTCCTTCAACAGTATCCATTTCGACTACATAAACAGATTTGTTCGCTGCGATATATTCCAGGAATTCTTTATAGCCCCGGCCTTTTCGAAAACTTCTGTCTTTAAGGCTGGTAGTGGTTTTTCTTTTTCTCTGCTTGTATACCACTTTACGGCGCAGATCTATGTTTCTGGCTTGAAAAACGCCACGGTCTATATAAGAGTATATGGTTCTTCTGGAACAGGCGATCTCATCAGCATGAGATGCGTAGATGTGGGCAATGGACTGTCCTTTTTTGAGAAGCGGTGACAACAGGTTGTCCAGTTTCTGTATACTTTCCGGTGTCTGGTTGATCCCTTCTCTGCTGGTAGTCCTAAGGGCTTCATAGGAGTCCTGGGCGTATTTTGAAGAATAGATCTTTTTGTCCATCATGCAATTCGTTCTCTTGCTGCATCCATTGCACACATAAGGAGGTTTATTTAATTTTTCACATTCTCTTGGTTTATAAAATTTACAGACATCGCTGCATCTGAATTTTCTGCAGAGGACACATTTGCGCCGACATTCATTATCACCGCACATATGCATGACATTGCATATATTTGTCCGCGGCTTTGAACTATCATAATTGTTTGCACAGGGAATAGGGGCAAATGCATCTGCGCTTCTTTCCCTGATAATGGAATGACGTCTGATTTCTTTGGATATGGTACTTGGATCCTTGCTTAATTCTATTGCAATACTTCTAAATGAATCACCGTTATTTAAATGCTGTTCGATTATAATACGTGCAGATAAGTCAAGATGTTTTTGGTTGCCTTTTGGTCTTCCTGTATTCATTTTATCCTCCTTCTGCACAGGCAGGGGATCATCTGCAGTAGTATTTTATAAAAAGAAGAAGGAAAAATCCATGCAGAAGTAATTTCTACAGGTATAGAATTTACTCTTGCAAGGTAGAATTTAAAAATTCATTTAACCGATGAGTTAGACGCGCAAATTTTTTTACTAAACAACAGAACAAATGTTTACATAAACCAATACATATGGTATAATATTTATATGGAAAAAGATATATTTAATATAGATAAAAACAAACTTTCATATGGTAGGGGATATGTCTATTCCTTGCAGTATCATCTTGTCTGGTGTACAAAATACAGAAAAAAGGTTTTAAAAAACGGAATCGATACAGAATGCAAAGAAATGTTACAGAATCTTGCAGAAGAATATAAATTTCAGATCCTGGCAATGGAGGTGATGCCGGATCATATCCATCTGCTTGTGGACTGTAAACCTCAGTTTTATATTTCAGATATGATCAAGATCATGAAAGGAAATCTTGCACGCCAGATGTTTCTTGCGTATCCGGAGTTAAAAAAGGAACTGTGGGGTGGGCATCTGTGGAATCCGTCTTACTGTGCCATAACGGTCAGTGACAGGAGCAGAGACCAGGTGCTTGCCTACATCGAAGGACAAAAGGAAAAAGAAAAGAAAAAAGCCTGACAGAAGAAATGATTTGTTGGAGGAAAAGAGATGCAGACCGTATCCAGCTATGGCGTAGAATTACGAAAACAGAATATCCCAGTCCGCCAGACACTGGAAATCTACCGGTCTGCGGTCTGTTACCTGACAGAAATATATGAGCAGGTGTGGGAAGAACTGGCAGAGATACCGGATGCCAAAAGGCGGTTTAATGCTGCAGAGCATCTGGTGCATACTACAAAAAAGAATCCTGCACGCTTTGATTTTGATCTTCGCTTTCCGAAGATGCCGTCCTACCTGAGGCGAGCCGCAATCCAGCATGCATTGGGAAGTGTATCTTCTTACGAAACACGGATGGATCTGTGGGAAAAGTCAGGAGAAAAAGCAGGGAAACCCAGACTGGCGTATGAGAATCATGCCATGCCTGTTTTTTATCGTGATGTCATGTACAGAGAGGAAAAAGAAGGAAAAGACGAAGCATACCTGAAACTGTATGATGGTCATGACTGGAAATGGTTTTGTGTGCGTTTAAATCACACAGATATGGAATATCTGCGCAGGAACTGGTCGGGGAAAAAGGCATCAGCCCCGACACTGGAGAAAAGGCACCATAAATATTTCCTGCGTTTTTCTTATACGGAAGAAGTGACACTTACGAAGACACCGGTAAAAGAACAGATCATCTGTAGTGTGGACTTGGGAATCAATACCGATGCGGTCTGTACCATTATGCGGGCAGACGGAACTGTCCTGGGGAGAAAATTTATCAATCATCCCAGTGAAAAAGACCGGATGTACCGCACACTGGGCCGAATCCGAAGATTCCAGAGGGAACACAGCTCTGCGCAGTCACGGGGAAGATGGGCATATACGAAACGCCTGAACATAGAGCTGGGAAGAAAAATTGCAGGTGCGATCGTAAAAAATGCAGAAGAGAACCATGCAGATGTAATCGTATTCGAGTATCTGGAAATGCATGGAAAGATATCCGGAAAGAAAAAACAGAAACTGCATCTGTGGAGAAAACGGGATATCCAGAAACGCTGTGAGCATCAGGCACACAGAAAAGGAATGCGGGTATCCAGAGTCTGCGCATGGAATACGAGCAGGCTTGCATATGATGGCTCCGGAAGTGTGTCCCGTGACCCGAAAAATCACAGTCTTTGTGTATTCCAGACAGGAAAAAGATATAACTGTGACCTGTCGGCATCGTATAATATCGGAGCAAGATATTTTATCAGAGAACTTTTAAAACCCCTTCCGGTAACGGAAAGGTCTTTGCTGGAGGCAAAAGTCCCTTCGGTAAAGCGTAGAACCTCATGTGTTTATGCAGATCTGAAAGAACTTCATTTACAAATGGAAATCTTAAAGGCAGCATAAATGCAGGCAGATATACAGCGGACTACCTGCAATGTGGGAACCTGCCATATCTGGCATGGAAAAATGCGCATAACTGCGCTGGCCTAAGTTACAGGCGTATCCGCCGATATTTAGTCTGACGCCTAAAGCGTCTGGAAGCACGCGACTTCAGTCGTGTGAGGATAAAGTTTTTAATTCACAACGTAAGCGACGAATAATTGACGAAAAATGATAAAATCCTTATAATAAATTAGTATCTGAACAACAGATAAAATCAATTAAACAAAAATCAATAACAAGAGGGAGGTCATTTTATGTTTGGTTTTATGGTAACTGCTGATGGCGGACTTACAACTGCCGGATATGTGATTACAGTTATTGCCGGAATCATTTTGTTTTTCCTGGCGATTTATTTTGCAGGGAAGAATTCAGACAAGAAAAAGCTTACCACAAGACAACTGGTATTCTGTGCCGTAGCTATTGCACTTGCTTTTATTACGTCTTATCTGAAAATCTTCAAACTGCCGTGGGGAGGAAGCGTCACTCTTTGCAGTATGCTTTTTATTGTTCTGATTGCAAACTGGTATGGGGTCGGAACAGGTATTATGGCCGGGTTTGCTTACGGAATCCTGCAGTTTATCCAGGAGCCTTATATACTTTCATTTTTTCAGGTATGCTGTGATTACATACTTGCATTTGCGGCACTTGGACTGGCAGGATTATTTGCAAAACAGAGTCATGGACTTCTGAAAGGATACATAATAGCTGTAATTGCCAGAGGAGCTTTTCATTCTCTGGGCGGTTATCTTTATTGGATGAGCTATATGCCGGACAATTTCCCGAAATCTCTGACAGCCGTATATCCGATCTTATACAATTACAGCTATCTGCTGGCAGAGGGCATTATCACAGTAATCATCATTTCAGTACCTGCGGTGTCAAAAGCACTGATCCAGGTAAAGCGTGCCGCACTGCAGTAGTTTGTTTTGTCTGGCAACAGGGATGTGTCGTTGCCCGGTACTCAGAACATTTGGTATGGTAATTTTGTTTAGGGAAGTGTAAGAATGACAATAACGACTTTATGCTATATAGAAAATAATGGCAAATATCTGATGCTTCACAGGGTAAAAAAGCATATTGACATAAATGAGGGAAAGTGGATTGGAGTCGGCGGACATGCAGAGGGCCAGGAATCCCCGGAGGAATGTCTTTTGCGTGAAGTGAAAGAAGAAACAGGATTAACACTGACATCATATAAACTTCGAGGTCTGGTTACATTTATAAGCGATAAATGTGAACCGGAGCTTATGTGTGTATTTACAGCCAACGAATATATCGGTGAATTAACAGAATGCAATGAAGGAGAACTTTACTGGATAGATAAAGCTGTTGTGCCGACACTTCCCACATGGGAAGGTGACAGAGTTTTTCTGGATTTGCTTCTTTCAGGAGATGAGCGATTTTTTTCTTTAAAATTGCAGTATGAAGGGGAAAAACTCGTAGATAAGCAAGTAAATTTATATTAACCGAATAAACTGCGAAGCAGTTATTCGGTATAGAGCCGCGTAGCGAAGCGGATGATTTTGGAGAGATAAAATGATGAATTGTTTGGCAGTAGGGCTGGGTGGTTTTGCAGGAGCAGTATTGCGGTATCTGATCGGGCTGATTCCCACAGGAGAAACCATGATTTTTCCGGTAAAAACCTTTTGTATCAATGTGATTGGATGTATTGTGATCGGAGCAATCACAGTACTGGCGGCGAAATTGTCTGTTCCACCAAGGATGATTTTGTTTCTGAAGGTGGGAGTCTGCGGTGGATTTACCACATTCTCAACCTTTGCACTGGAATCTTCGGATTTGATCCGGGATGGACATATGGGAATAGCTCTGTGTTATGTATTACTTAGTGTATTGGTAGGTGTGCTGGCGATTTTTGCAGTGGAATATCTTACTGTAAGATAAGCTGCTTCTTGATTCTGGAAAATAAAGATCCTTTTTTCAGTATGCGCAATTACCTGCTGAATGGACATACGGAAATTTTTGGTGCAGAAATCGGAACTCTGATTTATGGTGCAGGAAAGGGCATTATCCGTTCTTTTCAGGATTTTGATCTGTGTGCGGAACCCTATATGAAACATCCGGAGAATACAATTTATTATTTCGGGGATATGGATTATGAGGGCATCGGTATATACGAAAATCTGGCAGAAAAATTTCGCAGCAGATGGAAAATCATTCCTTTTGTGCCGGCATATCAGGCTATGCTTGGAAAAGCAGAACAGATAATTGAACTTCCGGAGACAAAGGAGCATCAGAACAGAAATATCAGTACACAATTTTTCTCATGTTTTGATGAAATAATGGTCAAAAAGATGGAAGCTGTTATGGATAAGGATAGATAT